>ODAK010005642.1_pt1 | contig 12676 bp, 11 predicted proteins | sample 1539591 | NCBI WGS metagenome assembly ODAK01 (sample SAMEA3539303, study PRJEB22396) | soil metagenome | biome: tundra; feature: field; material: soil | place: USA | collected 2010-05 | depth 0.15 m | reverse complement strand
CGCGCGGGTTATTCCTTCCGTTCTCGATCAGCTGGGCGGAATCGACGGCGCGAACGTATTGGTGACCGGCGGCACCGGCTTCTTCGGCTCATGGATTTGCGAAGCCATCGCGTACCTGAACGAGGTCCACCACAAGAAGACCAAGCTTTATCTCGTGGCGCGAGACAAAGAATGTTTCGAAACGCGGCTGGCCCATCTATCGAAGAAGCCGTACGTGCAATTCATCCGCTGCGACGTGCGTAGCTTGGGTGAGATCCCCAAGGACGTGAACTACGTCATCCACGCCGCCTCGAATCCGGATTTCCGTTTCCATTCGTCCAACCCCATCGAAACGATGACGACGATATCGGAGGGGACCCAGGCGGTTCTGCGCGCCGTGGATCGCGTTTCCGACCTGCGCATGTTCCTCAACGTCAGCTCGTCCGCGGTGTACTCCGCCCGGGCGGGAATGAATCAGCCCATCCCGGAATCTTCCGAGGGGCTTCCCTTGGCCGCCATCGGCCGCTATCCCTTCGCCGAGGCCAAGCGCTACGCCGAGGCTCTGTGCGCCTCGGCCCGCAGCGCGGCCCGCATTCCCATCGTCACCGTTCGGCCCTTCACGTTCCTCGGCGCGTACCAGGATCTCGACGCGCCCTGGGCCATCAACAACTTCATGCGCGATGCCTTGGCCAAGCGGCCTATCCGCTTGCTCGGCGACGGGCAGACCGTGCGCAGTTTCATGTACGGCGCAGATCTCGCTGCGTGGCTGCTGGTGATCCTCTTGCGCGCCAAAAGTGGCCAGACCTACAACGTCGGCAGCGACACCGGCTGTCCGCTGCTCGAAGTCGCACGCAAGGTCGCCGCGCGCGCAGAGCCCACAGCCGACGTGGTGACCAACGCCTCGCTCACCGGATCGGTGCCCAACTCGTTCTTGGTGCCGGACACGACGGCGGCCAAGCGGGATTTCGGACTCGAGCCTTACACCTCGCTGGATCTCGCCATCGAGCGGACTATCGCCTGGTACAAGCGCCAAGCTCAAGGCTAAGGCCAAAAGTTCAGCAACAGCTTAAGCGACAAAGGGAGCGGCACGATGGGCGATCGGATCAAGGTCAGCGACGCGATTGCGAATTTCCTGAAAGAGAAGGAAATCCGCCACGTCTTCGGAATCGTCGGCGCGGCCAATTCGCATATCTTCGATTCGATCTTCAGGCTCGGCTACACGGAGATTGTCTGTGTCCACCACGAGCAAGCGGCCACCATGGCCATGCAGACCTACTACCGGACCTGCGGGAAGATCACCGCGGCCATCGTAACGGCCGGCGGGGGAAGCACCAATGCCGTCACCGGCGTGGTGAGCGCCTGGGCCGATTCCATCCCGGGCGTGGTGATTTCCGGCCAGGAGAACACCAAGTTCATCGACAAGATGCAGGGCATGCGCATGTGGGGCATCCAGGGCTACGACAGCACCCACATGGTCGAGCAGGTGACGAAATACGCGGTCAGGGTCATGAAGGCCGAGCGCGGGGTTTATGAGCTGGCCAAGGCTTATGCTATCGCGGGCAGCGGACGGCCCGGCCCGGTGTGGGTCGATTACCCCATGGATATCCAAGGCAGCGTCATCCCTGCCGAGACGCTGCTGGCGTACGACGAGGCTCCCGCCACGCCGATAGCGCCCCCGTCAGGCCAGGTGCGCGATGTGCTGACTGCGATTAAGGAGGCCAAACGGCCGGTGCTTTGGATTGGCAACGGCCTCCGCCTGGCGGGCGCGCAATCCAAGGTGAAGGACCTATTGTCGCTGTTGCCCTTCCCGACGATTACCGCTTGGGCCGGGCTTGATCTGCTCGAAACCGATCACCCGCTCAACCATGGACACGCGGGCAACTACGGCAACCGTAGCGCCAACTTCGTCGTGCAGAACTCCGATTTGATCATCGCCATCGGTACCCGGCTCTCCATTCCGATGGTTGGCTACGAGCACGCGGAATTCGCCCGCGCGGCGAAAGTGGTCATGGTCGACGCCGATGAAACCGAGCTTGCCAAGCTTGCCGACAAGCTGAGCATCGCCATTCATGCGGATGCCGGCCGATTCCTCGATGAGCTGCTGGGGACGGCCGGACGGGAGCGCTTCGTGGCCCCGGATATCGCGCCCTGGCTTGCGCGCTGCGAGGCCTACCGCAAGAAGTACCCGTTGGTTGGACCAGAGCACGCCGACCAGAACGGCTTCATCAACTCGTACCGTTTCATCGATCGCCTGTGCGACCACTTCAAGCGCGACCAGATCATCACCACCGACATGGGCACCGCGCTTTTGTCGGGGCACGAGGCCATCCGCCTGAAAGCGGGGCAGCGGCTCATGACCTCCACCGGCCTCGGCGAGATGGGCTACGGGCTGCCGGCAGCCATGGGAGCTTCCTTCGCACGCGACCGGGGCGAAGTGCTGTGCCTCAACTGCGACGGCGGGATGATGATGAACCTGCAGGAATTGCAGACCGTCGCCCATCACCGCCTGCCCATCAAGATCGTCGTGTTCAACAACGACGGTTACTTGATGATCAAGCACACGCAGAAAAACCTTTTCGCGGGCAAGTACTCCGGGTCGACCAAGGAATCGGGCGTCAGCTGTCCTGACTTTTCCAAGATCGCCCAGGCCTTCGACCTGCCGTACTACCGGATCAAGACCTGGGAAGATTTCGATACCGTCGTCGGACAAGTCCAGGCGGCGGACGGCGCCTTGATTTGCGAGGTCTTCATGGATCCCGAGCAGGCCTTCTATCCCAAGCTGGGCCTGGCCATGGGACCTGGCGGCAAGATCGTTTCGCCGCCGCTGGAGGATCTGTCGCCGTTGCTTCCGCGAGAAGAGCTCCGGGAGAACATGATCGTCGGCATGCACCCGAAGTCGGAAGGATTGAAGCCGTAGCGATAGCTACTGCGAAACCAGCTCCGCGAGCTTGGCGGCATGTTGTTCGGGGTGTAGGAAAAAGAAGTTCGTCTCCGCCGTGTTCTCATCCATGGAGGTGAACGGCTTCAATTTTCCTTGGTGCTCGCAATAGCAGCCGTAACCCAAATCCTTCATCAGAGCGATGATCTCATTAGGGTGGTAGTTGAACTTGGCCGCCCACTTGCGGAGCATTTCGGTGAACAGCACCGGCCGATCTCTCTTCAGGGTAGCGGTGGCGCCGCGAAATACGAAGAGCTCTGCCCCTTCGACATCGCATTTGATAAAGTCCACGCGCAATCCGTTGGCTTGCACAAAATCATCCAGACGCTTGACCTGGCAAGTGATGGTGCGAACGCTGGTGCCTTCCGAGAGGTTCGCCGACGATGCGTTCCCCGAGCCTTCTGGGTAATAGTAGAAGGTCTTGGTTTCCTCGCGCTCTGAAAAGCCAAAGTTGTGAATGGTGGCATTGGTGGCCCCGTTGATTCTCACGTGCTCTTGCAGCAGCGCGAACGTCTTGGGAATGGGTTCGAAGGAATGGACCCTCACGTCTCTCACCTGTCGGCACAAGCTTAACGTGTAGTAACCAATATTGGCGCCCACATCTAAGACAGTCCCGCCTTCGGGCACCAGGCGACGAACCATGCTGTAGTCCGGTGTTTCGTAGTTGCCGAAATTCATGATCTCCACAGGCGCGATGCGCTTGTCCTCGGGATCACATACCAGTTGGATCCCCGAACCCCGAATGGTGGCCAGCACCCGCCCGTCGGCGATCTCTAGTCGCTCGATGTCCGTGCCCCGCAGAAAATCCGCGTATTGGAAGATCGTTCGGTGCACCTCGTGCATCCGATCGATGTACTCGGGCTTGGTAATGTTTCCGCTCTTGAAGGACGCTTGGATGGTTTTCAGGGTTTCCATAGATAACTCGCGACGGTTCGTTTGAAGCCACTCTCGATGGAGTGCCGGGGGTTCCAGCCCAGCTTTCGGATGCGATCAATCCTGGGACAGGTGCGCTGGAATGGACTCTTCAGATAGCCAACAGGAGCTGGCTCTTCCGATTGGACTACTTTCAAATTCTTTTCAGGGAAAAGCGCAACGAGCTTGTGAGCCAACTCCGCTACCGTGACTTCGGCCGCCGGGTTTCCCACGTTATAGGCCGTGCCATCCGTGCCAAGCAGAAGGACTCGAAAGAAACCCTCGATCGCGTCGGCAAGATAACAGTAGGGTCGCAGAGCCTCGCCGCGGCTCTTCATCACGATGTCGCGCCCCTGCACGATATCGGCGACGAAGTCGCTGAACACTCGTCCATCGTCGAGAGCCATGCCGGGACCGTAGGTGTGGAAAGGACGGACGATCTTCGCGGGAACCTTATGTTGGTGGTGCCAGGCCACGCACATCGTTTCGCCCACGCGCTTGCCCTCGGCGTAGCAAGACCGAACCGTGGCGGGATCGAGCGGGCCGTACTCCGTTTCGGCGGTTGGGATCTGGCTCTCGGTCAGGTGGCCATAGATTTCCCCGCTGCTGAAGAAAAGGAATCCAAGGGAACGTTTTTCGCGGGCAAGTTCGAGCATGCGGTGCGTACCGACTGTGTTGGCTGCCAACGTGCCGGCGGGATCAATGCCATAATACTTGGGGCTTGCCTGGCTCGCGGCGTGAATCACGTAGTCGACGGGGCCGGAAACCTGGATGGGTTCGCAAACGTCTTGGACCAGGAATTCGAGGTCTGAGCACCCCTGGTGGTGCGCAAACCGTCTGCGGGCTTTCTGTTCGTTGCGGACCAGCGCGATCACGCGAATGGGGACGTCGCCCTGGGCATCCGCGCGCTGGTTGAGGTAGAGCAGCGTCTCGACCATATAGGCCGGCAGAAAACCACCGGCGCCGGAAATTAGCACCGTCTTTCCGCGTAGCCGGTCGAGCGCGAGGCCACGCGAGGTGATGTCGATCAAGTCTTCGAGAAGGATCGGATTCACAGGTTGATTCTGTCCTGAATGAAGCCGGGCGGACGTTGCAGGCTCTGCACGTAGATCTTGCGGATGTATTCCCCGATCACTCCCACCGAAAGCATCTGAATCCCAGCCAAAGTAGTGACCACCGCCAAGAGCAGCGAAATGCCGTGGGGGACATCGTTGGGCCAAAGCAACTTGGCGAGGATGACATAGATGGTGAAGGCGAAACCGGTAAGCGAGGTGAAGAACCCGAGGAGGGTAACCGCGCGGATGGGAGCCACCGTGGAGGTGGAAATCAGACCATTCATAGCGTACCCGAACAGGTGGATGATCCCGGCGTTGGACCTGCCGGCAACCCGTTCGACCCTGTCGTAGGGCAGCGCCTTTTGTCGGAATCCGATGTGGGCGACAGCCCCGCGCAGATAGAGGTCGTCCTCCGTGTAGCATCGGATAGCTTCCAAGACACGCTTCGAGGTCAGCCGAAACTCGCCAGCGTTCTGCGGGGGTGTGACATCCGCTAGCTTGGCGATGATCTTGTAGTAGGTCTTGCGCAAGCTGCGGATGAGAAAGGGCTCTCTGCGGCTCCTCATTTGGCCATAGACCACGTCGAAGCCCTCTTCCCACCCGCGTATGAAATCGGGAATTAGCTCGGGCGGATCCTGCAAATCCGCTTGGATCAGGATGACCGCGTCGCCCGTGGCGTGCATGAGCCCCATGTAGATCGCACGGTTTGCACCGATGTTGCGCGAAAAGCGCATGGCCTTGACGTTTGGATGGCGGCCGCCCAGATCGGCCAGGATCTGGAAGGTTTGGTCCCGCGAGCAATTATCGGTGTAAATGTGCTCGAAGTCGTATTTCTCACGAAAGGGCTCTATGGCGGCGCACACCCGGGCGAAGTGGTTAGCCACATTGCCCTCTTCGTTGAAGCATGGAGTGACGATGCTGATGAGCTTGCGAGGGGTCGGATTTTCCATCGTGCAGCCGTGGCCGAGCAGTTTAGTCCATCCCTGGGCGTTAGGCGGCAAGATTTGCCTCCCGCCTCCCCAGCTTGCGCGGTCACCGCGCCGAATTCCCAACTTTCCGGCGGACGCCTACCTGTGCAATTCTCTCCGGGAGGTCATCGTGCAAGTCACCGTCGTCGTCCCTTGCTACAACGAAGAAGCCACGGTTCTACGCTTGGTGGAAAGCGTCCTTGCTGCGCCTTTCGATAAGGAGCTCGTCCTCGTGGACGACGGCTCGACCGACGGCACGCGCAGGGTTCTGGAAGACCAGGTTTCCAAGCTGCCGAACGTACGGGTATTTTTTCAGGACAAGAACCGAGGCAAGGGAGCGGCTTTGCGCCGTGGATTCACGGAGGCACGGGGCGACATCGTCGTGGTCCAGGACGCCGACCTGGAATACGACCCGAAGGAAATTCCGGCCATCGTCGCGCCCATCCTCGCGGGTGACGCCGACGTCGTCTACGGCTCGCGCTTCCTCGGCGGTCCGCATCGCGTGCTCTACTTCTGGCACTCGGTGGGCAACAACCTTCTCACGCTGTTTTCTAATATGGTGTCCGACCTGAATCTGACCGACATGGAAACCTGCTACAAGGCGTTCCGTCGCGAGGTGATCCAATCGCTCGTGCTGGAAGAAGATCGCTTCGGCTTCGAGCCCGAGGTCACGGTCAAGCTGTCGCGCCGGAAGGGCATTCGTATCTACGAGGTTCCGATTTCGTATCGTGGTCGCACCTACGACGAGGGAAAAAAAGTGGGCCTCAAGGATGGCTTCCGCGCGCTGTGGTGCCTGGCCAAGTACGGCCTTTTCAAAAAGTAGAGCGCATACCGTAGTAGAGAACGCCGTACCACTCGCGAAGCGCACTTTCGGTCTTTTGCAGAGCTTCCGCCCGCGGCAGGAAATCGAGCAAGGTCAGCCGTTCGTCGGGATCTACCTGGTAATCGACGGGGAACGGGACGAAGCGGACGCCGGCCTTTTGAAACAGGCTCGCTGCACGCGGCATGTGCCACGCTGATGTGACCAGGATGATGCTGGACCAGCCGCGCGCGCGCATCAGGTCGCGCACCGTGCGCGCCTCGTCGGCGGTATTGCCAACTTCGCTGGTCACGAGGATGTGATCTGCAGGCACGCCGCGAGCGATGGCTGCGCGCTTGCTTGCGTCGCCTTCCACTTCGGTCTGTCGGGACCAGGGGGTGCGGCCTCCGGTAAAGACCAGCCAATCGGCCTTCTTCTGCTGCCAAAGAGCAATGCCGGCCTCCAACCGCTCGTTGGCCTCACCCAGGTTGGGAACGTATCCAGCATTCACTGCCGGCACTGCCGGACCGAAGATTCCGCCCAGCGGGACGATGGCGTCGGCCTGCGCGACTTGGTTGACGGGAACGGCGGGATATTTCTTTTCAAGCCGAGTCGTCAAGGTCCTGCCCACCACAGGCATGCTGCTCACGTAAAGCAACACCAGTGCTGCGACGACAGGCCCGCGCTTTCTGCGGACCAGACCCACGAGCGCCAGCGCCAAGACCACGCCTAAGGGCAGCACGAAGATGGGCAGGAGCTTGGCGAGGAAGAGCATGTTCTGAAGCTACAGCGCGACCGGCGCGCCGTCGCTCTCTAACGACTTTTGGGCCGCTTCGAGCACGCGCACGACCCGCAACGCGGAATGTCCGTCCGTGAGAGGACGCTTTCCGTCGCGTACGCACTCGATGAAGTGAAGGCATTCGCGCTCGAGTGGCTCGACCATGGGCACCTGCGGAATGTGGATGTCACCGCTGCGGATGGAAAGAAACTGCGCGTACTCCGTGAAGGCCGGCGGCCGATCGACGCCCTTGTCGTAGATGCGGATTTTTTCGACGGGATGCACGTCATCGAACTCGACCATTTTCTGCGATCCCACGATGGTGAGGCGGCGCTCTTTGCGCGGATCCAACCAAGAGACCTGGATCTGGGCGCTGACGCCGCTGCGGAAGCGCAGGTTGACGAACACCACGTCCTCGATGCGGCTTTGCAGGTAAGTACCGCCGCGAGCGCTGACCGACTCGGGCTCGTCGGAGAGCAGATACTCGATCATGGAAACGTCGTGCGGAGCCAAGCTCCACAGCGCGTTTTCGTCCTGACGAACGCGGCCCAGGTTCACGCGCAGAGCGTAGATGTAAAAGATGCGGCCGAGCTCGCCGTTGTCGATCATCGCCTTCAATTTTTCGACGGCGGGATGGAAGAGCATCAAGTGGCCGACCATCAGCGTACGCTTGTGAGTTTCTGCCGCCGCAACCACCGCGTGCGCGTCGGCGGCGCAAAGCGCCAGCGGTTTTTCCACGAGCACATGCTTGCCTGCATTCAGGGCCGTGCGCGCCTGCTCGGCATGGTGGGATGCGGGCGTCGCCAAAACCACCGCATCGACATCAGCCGCGGAAAGGGCGTCGCCGAGATCCGCAGCAAGACGTGCTCGCGGCGCCAGCACCCGTGCGCGGTCTTGTGCGGCCTCGGAGCTGTCGCACACCATGACCAGCTCGGCGCCTTGGGTGCGACTCATAGCGCGCACGTGGTTGATGCCCCACGCGCCTGCTCCGACGACGGCAATACGAACCATCTCAGCTCCTTTGACGGTAGAAAGTGGCGATCTGTTCGACGACGTACGCCTGCTGCGCTTCCGACAGCTCGGCGTAGATCGGCAACGCCAAAGTTTCTTGGGTAGCGCGCTCGGCGTGCGGGAACGCCCCGGTTTTGTATCCAAGATGGGCAAAGCAAGGCTGAAGGTGGAGCGCGAGCGGGTAGTAGATTTCCGTGCCGATGCCATTCGCGGTCAGGGACTCCCGCAGGCGATCGCGCAGCGGAGCACGAATGACGAATTGGTTGTAGATGTGGCCGGCCACATCGAGGGGAACGACCAGCTCGGGTGGAATTCCAGGCGTGGTGGCGAAAAGGCCGCGGTAGCGGTCGGCGTTCGCCCGACGGGCCGCCGTCCACTCGGCAAGCTTGCCCAGCTTCACGCGCAAGATGGCCGCTTGAAGAGCATCCAGCCGGAAGTTGCCGCCGACGAAGTAGTGAACGTATTTCGGCCTGCTGCCGTGGGCGCGCAGAACGGCGACTTTGTCGGCGAAGGCATCGTCGTCGGTCAGCAACGCACCTCCATCGCCCATGGCCCCAAGATTCTTCGACGGAAAGAACGAGAGGCAGCTGGCGATTCCCGTGACCTTGCACGCACCGATGGCCTGGGCTGCGTCCTCGACGATGGGTACCGCGACCTTGGGAAGGGAAGCTGGCCGACCGAAAAGATGCACTGGAATGAGCGCGCGTGTTTGAGAGCGGCAGGCAGCTTCTGCGGCAACTGGATCTAGGTTGAAGGTCTGCGGATCGATGTCGGCAAAGACTGGACGCGCGCCCAGACGCGCGATGCACCCGACGGTCGCGTAGAACGAATAGGGCGTGGTCACGACTTCGTCGCCGGTCCCCACCCCAAGCGCCATGAGCGCGACCAAGAGAGCGTCCGTTCCCGATGAAAGGCCGACCGCCCGGCGAACGCCCACCGCTGCCGCCAGCTCCCGCTCGAAAGCTTCCACTTCAGGTCCTAGGATGAAGGCGCCGCCGTCGACGACGCGCTCGATGGCGGCAAGAATCGCCGAGCGAAGCGGTGCGTTCTGCGCCTTCACGTCGAGAAGAGGAACTTTCACGGAGCTGCCTCGGGCACTAGCGTGACGGAGCCGTCGGCAGTCTTCGCTTCCTTGTAGCGTTGGCCGCAGGCAGAGCAGGCGGGCAGATCGCCTGCTGGCAGGCGCACACCGCAGCGGCAGATCCAACCCACGACCCGACCCGGAACGCCCATGACAAGACCATAGGCGGGAACATCCTTCGTGACTACCGCACCCGCGGCGATAAACGCGAACGCGCCAATGCGGTGACCACAGACCACGGTCGCATTGGCGCCGATGGAAGCGCCACGGCCGATGACGGTCGTGCGGTACTCATGCTTGCGTTCGATGAAGGCGCGTGGATTGTTGACGTTGGTAAAGACCGCCGAGGGCGCCACGAACACGTCATCCTCCAGCACCACGTCGTCGTAGATGGAAACGTTGTTCTGGATCTTGCAGCCATCGCCGATGACGGCTCGGCTTGCGACGAAAACGTTCTGCCCGAGCACGCAGCGCTCGCCGATACGCGCGCCGGCCATAACGTGGCAGAAGTGCCAGATGCGCGTGCCATCGCCGATCGTAGCAGGCTGGTCGATGACGGCCGTCTCGTGGGCCCAGAAGCGATCCCCAACTTGCATCGTCGACCAGTGTACACCAGGCCCTGAAGCGAGGCGCGGCCGCGACTGGAGCGCTGCGATCGAAGCAGAAGGACCAGCCTAGGGCTAGTACATCAAACCGAGACGGAAGAGCAGGACGTGCTTCGTATAGTCGAGGGGAGCATTTGCGAGCGGGCCCGTACCTGCGGTGGTCGTGCGGTTGAGGTTGAGCGAATAGCTCGCGCCCGCCTGGAAGAACTTGCCGATCATGTAGTCGATCGCGACGCCACCCATGACGTAGTTGTCGACGCGGCCACTGCCGCCGCCGAAACGACGATTCTCGAACCGACCGAACAAGTACGTAACCACCCGACTGGCCACCATCTGCTGAAAGGCACCGTAGATGGCGTCCATGTTGTAGTACCCGCCCAAGAACGGCGAGTTCACGAAGTCATGGTGGTAGCCGAGACCGGCCCGGCTAAGCAACGACATCGTGTAGTTGACCTCTGCGAGGATCCCGACATTGCCAAAGCCGGTCGGGGCGTCCCCCGAAGAGTAGAAGGCGTTGTTGTATCCGGCGGCAATATTGACCGATAGCTTTTGGGTCAGAAGACCACGCAAACCAAGCAGCGTGCGAAGCGGATAGGATGCGTGATTGCCCGAGCTCGAGTTGAAGTACGTGATGGCACCCTGGGCGACCTGTGCGTAGATCGTCGTACGCGGCAGCCACCGCCAGCCGATATCCAAGACGCCTTCATTGCCCATGTTGCTTCCGCTGTCGTAGGTGCCCTCATACTTGTCGATGAGGTTGTTGTAGCGAAGCATCATCCGCAAGCGACCTCCACCGGGAGCAAACCTGAGGCTCACCGAGGCCATATTGTCGTCGCGGGTAATGGGATCCCCCGGGGCGTAGGGTGCTTGCTGGTAGCGACTAAACGTCTCGGAGAGGGCAAGGCTCAGCGCTTGTCCGCTGGAGAACTCGGCGCTGCCACCGACGCTCGGATTGAGCGCATCCTGTTGCGTAATGGTCGTGTCGCTGGTGAGGTATTTCCGCCAATCCAGCGTGGCGTAGAGGTCGTAGTAGGTTCCGCCGGGAACGCTTCCGTCGCGCTCGGCGTTGGTGATTTCCAGTCGTGGACTAACGTGCAGAACCGCCGAGGTCTGCTGGCCCCCGCTGTAAAAGACATTGCTGTCGTATCCAACGTCAGCGAAGACACCGGCGTGCAGGATCGCCTCGTCGCCCAGCTTGAGGCCGGACGCGACGCCCTTCGAGCTCAGGTATCTTCCGGCGCCCGCGGACATCGACTCTAGCGAAGCCGACGGAGTCGAGCTCGTGAGCTGTCCCTGCGCCCACACCACGGGGCTCGCTGTCGTGGCAGCGCAGAAGGCAAAAACAAGTGGCCGAAGTCTCATGAGTTTCCGCTTGGAGGTATAGAGCTAGTTCCTTCGATGTCCGGTTTCAATCCTGGTTGCCAAAGCGAGCTTATTGAAACGGACTCGCTACGGGGGGACGGTCAATAATCGTAATGGGCGGCGCTGCGGGCGCCGGCTGGTCGACGGTGGCGTTCAATCCCGCTGGGGACTCTACTACCACTTTGGTGGGCCCGACGTAATTGGTTTCAGCGCCGACACAAGCATCGGCCTCGGTGCGGAGCACCTGCGCCTTTTGGTTGATGATGGTGATGCGCGTGTATTCGTGCAACTCGGCGCTTTCATCATTGCGTGAGATGTCGTCCTGCAAGGCCTGCAGTGACTGGTCCATGATGTTGCCATTCACCTTCACTTGGGTGAGCTTGTCGAGGAGGCAGTTCAGGCGAATCACGTCCTTGTCGGCTTTGGCTTGGTCCGCCTGCACCTGAACCTGCATGGTGATAGATCCGATCTCGCGGCGGTACTCACGTCCTTGATCGAGCATCTCGGCGCCAGTGATCGTGGACTTCTGCTCCAGCGTGTCTGGCACTAGCGTCGGGGCTGGCGCGGGCGCCGGTGCTTGCTCATCTTGCGCTTGAGCGAGACGGGCCGGCGTTAGCAGCAACAACAACCACAAGAGTCGAAACGCCCTATACATGCTGAACCTCGCCAATAGAAATAGTGATGCGTCGTGCGGTCGACGCGCTATGCAATGAAAAGTCCGGTAGCGCTGGAATATATGGCCTGAATAAACGACGTGTCAACTCGACCTCCGCATTTACTGAGATGCTTGGAATACAAATGGGTACACGACGTCGACCGATCCACCCGACGGCGCCGGAAATCGCCAACGGGCTACGAGGCCTTTGATGCATGACGAAACTTCGGAATCGCCCATGCTGTCTTCTTCGATCTCGACTGCAGAAACCGTGCCGGCCGCGGTGATGGTCCAGCGGACCTTGACCTTGCCGCTGAGATTCGGGTTGCGTTTTAGAGCACGTTCATAGCAGGCCTTGATGGCGCCGATGCGCGTGCGTACTTCCTTCGATACCAGCGACGGATCCAGCTCGCCGTCCACTGAAGGCGCCTCGCTTTTCACGATGCCGGTGATACGTTTTTCGGTCAGTCCAGCGCCGGTATCGCCACCGGCGATGGAGCCAGCACCGCGGAGACCGGAAATGTTTGCTACTC
>ODAK010005641.1_pt1 | contig 12678 bp, 13 predicted proteins | sample 1539591 | NCBI WGS metagenome assembly ODAK01 (sample SAMEA3539303, study PRJEB22396) | soil metagenome | biome: tundra; feature: field; material: soil | place: USA | collected 2010-05 | depth 0.15 m | reverse complement strand
TCCCGCTCGTCAACTCCTCCGGGGAGTCCTCGGACCTGCGCGCCACCGGCATGCCGCTCGGGCTGATGCCGGGAATGGCCTATGAAGAGCGTGAGACGACGCTCGAGACCGGCGCCTGCGTGCTGCTCTACAGCGACGGGCTGATCGAAGCCCACGACTCCGGGCGCGAGATGTTCGGCACCCCGCGCGTGGTCGAGCTGCTCGGTGGCGAGGCGGACCCGCAGGCCGTGATCGACCGGCTGGTCCTCGCCCTCGACCGCTTCAGCGGCGCCGAACTCGAGCAGGAGGACGACATCACGCTGGTCGTCCTGCGCCACGATGGCGGCGAAAGAGTCGTCAGCGACGGGGTCCTCGCCGACGTGCTGATCGCCAGCGCGCCGGGAAACGAACGTGAGGCGATGCGCCACGTCGCCCAGGCCGCCGCCTCGCTGGCGATCACTCCGGCCCGCCTCGAGCGGCTGAACACCGCCGTCGCCGAGGCGACGATGAACGCGATGGAGCATGGCAACGGCTACCGCAGCGACCAGGACGTGCGGCTCGTCGTCAGCGTCAGCGATGACGCGCTGCTCGTGCGGATCGTCGATCACGGCGGCGATCGCGAGATCGCGCACGCCGCGACACCGGACATCGACGCCAAGCTCGAGGGCCGCCAGTCGCCGCGTGGATGGGGCCTGTTCCTGATCGAAAAGATGGTTGACGAGGTGCGCCAGAGCAGCAACGGAGCGCACCACACTGTCGAGCTCGTCATGCACCTGGAAGGAGCGCGCGATGACGCACGCGAGTCTTGAAACGACGACGCACCGCAGCGACGGCACGGCGCGGATCGAGTTGCGCGGAGACATCGACGGATCAGCGGGCGGCGCGCTTGGTGCCGCCTACGGCGAGACAGCCGGGGCGGACTCGGTGCTGCTCGACTTCGGAGCCGTCGACTACATCAACTCGACCGGCATCGCGCTGATCGTCGGCATCCTCGCGCGCGCCCGCGCGGACGCGCGTCCGGTCGCGGCGCGCGGCCTCAGCGAGCACTACCGGGAGATCTTCGAGATCACCCGGCTGTCGGACTTCATGACCATCCTCGCCGACGAGCAATCGCCGCAGCGTGACGAAGAGGGAGAACCCAGATGAGTGAAACCGCCACACCCCTGCAGGTGCGTGCGCCGGTTCCCGGCGTCACGGTGATCGAGATCTCCGGGGAGGTCACCCGCGAGTCAGACCTGATCCTCAAGGAGGCCTATGAGCGAGCGTCCGAGGGATCGCGTTCGATCATCCTGGCATTCGACTCGCTCGAGTACATGAACTCGAGCGGCATCGGTCTGCTGGTGACGCTGCTGGTTCGCGCGCAACGCAGCCGTCAACGGATCTTTGCCTACGGCCTCAGCGATCACTACCGCCAGATCTTCGAGCTGACCCGTCTCGACGAGGTGATCGCGATTCACGACACCGAGCACGCGGCGATCGCCGCGGCAAGCTGACCTCAACCGAAAGGTTCCACACCATGAGCACGCAACCCGAGAAGCGGGACGCTGCCGCCTGGGCGCGGCCGGTCGACCGCCTGACAGTCGGTGACGGGCACATCAACGTCACCGGGCGCCGCCCGACGGCGCCAATGAACGGCTTCGGCCGGATGTGGCAGAAGACCTATCGCACCGCCGTCGGCGGGGCCGAGCTCACGCCCGAGCAGGTGATCGCCGCCTGGAAGGAGCACTTTTCGGAGTTCTGGCCCGCGGGCAACCGCTTCTTCGCGCCGCTCGCCGGCATCGCGCCGGGTGAGGTCGCCGCGCTCGACCTCTCGATGCCGGGCGGTCTGAAGCTGTCGACCGGCGTGCTCGTGCTGTTCGCCGACGAGGAGTCGTTCACGCTGATGACGCCGCAGGGGCACATGTTCGCCGGCTGGATCACCTTCAGCTCGTTCGTCGAGGACGGCGCGACCTTCGCGCAGGCACAGGTGCTGATGCGGGCCGGCGATCCGCTGTATGAGATCGGCATGACCTTCGGCGGACATCGCCAGGAGGACGCCCACTGGGTGCACACGCTGACCTCGCTGGCCGCCCATTTCGGTGCGTCCGCGCCGGTCGACGTGCAGTCGATCTGCGTCGACCGCAAGCGTCAGTGGTCACGGGCCGCCAACATCTGGCAGAACGCGGGTATACGCTCCGGCCTGCACATGGTGAGCGCACCGTTTCGTATCCTCGCGCGGCCGTTTCACCGCGGAGCGAAGGCGTAGGGGTTGGTCGATGCCGTCGTCGTCGGCGCCGGGCCCAACGGGCTTGCGGCTGCAATCGAACTCGCGCGCAACGGTCGCTCGGTCCATCTGATCGAGGCCTCCGAGCACGTCGGCGGCGGCACGCTGACGGCCGAGCTGACGCTCCCCGGCTTCCGCCACGACGTCTGCTCCGCGGTGCACCCGCTCGCGGTCGGCTCGCCGTTTCTGCGCAGCCTGCCGCTCGAGGAGTTCGGGCTCGAGCTGATCGAGCCGATCACGCAGGCGGCCCACCCGCTCGACGACGGCAGCGCGGCCACGCTCGAGCGCTCGCTCGATCAGACCGCCGACGGGCTCGGCGTGGACGGGCGCGCCTATCGGTCGCTGGTCGGCGTGTTTGCGCGGGAGTGGGACCGCTTGGCCGAGTTCGTGCTCGCACCGCCCGCGCGACCACCACGCGCGCCGCTGCTGGCGGCCCGCTTCGCCACGCGCGGCGTGGTGCCGGCGGAGCTCACCGCGCGAACGCGCTTTCGCACACCGGCGGCGCGCGCGCTGTTCGCCGGCATGGCCGCGCACGCGATGCGTCCGCTGCGCGCCCCCGGGACGACGGCGTTCGGCCTGGTGCTGCTCGCGCTCGGACACGCCTGCGGCTGGCCGGTCGCTCGCGGCGGGTCGCAGGAGATCACCGCGGCGATGCGCGGCTATCTCGAGTCGCTCGGAGGCACCGTCCAGGTCGGCACGCCGATCGGCTCGCTGGATGAGCTGCCGCCCGCTCGGGCGGTGCTCTTCGACGTGTCACCGCGTCAGCTGGTGGCGATCTGCGGCGACGCCCTGCCGCCCCGCTATCGCAACGCGCTGGCGCGCTTTCGCTACGGGCCCGGCGTCTTCAAGGTCGACTACGCCCTCTCGGGCGCGGCCCCCTGGTCAGCGCCGGCCGCTCGCTCCGCGGGAACCGTTCATCTCGGCGGGACGCTCGAGGAGATCGTCGTGTCCGAGCGCGCGGTCGCCCAGGCCGAGCCGTCGCCGCGCCCCTACGTCCTGGTCGCGCAGCAGTCGCTGCTCGACCCGACCCGCGCGCCCGTGGGGCGCCACACGCTGTGGGCGTACTGCCACGTGCCGAACGGCTCGGCCGTCGACATGACCGACGCGATCGAGCGCCAGATCGAGCGCTTCGCTCCCGGGTTCGGCAGCCTCGTGCTGGCCCGCGCGACGCGGGGACCCGCCGCGCTGGAGGCGGAGAACCCCAACTATGTCGGCGGCGACATCGGCGGCGGCCTGGCGAGCCTGTGGCAGGTGCTCGCGCGGCCGACGCCGCGACCGAACCCCTACCTGACGCCCAACCCGAAGCTGCTGTTGTGCTCCGCCTCGACGCCGCCGGGCGGCGGGGTGCACGGGATGTGCGGCTTCCACGCCGCGCGGGCCGCGCTGCGCGGCGCGTTACGCTAGCGCTTCACGGTCCGCGAACAAGCCGTTGTGCGACGGCACGCACGCGCTGGCCGGCTTCAGGACCGACGACGGCTGCGCCCCGTCTGGCGGGGATCGATTCGAGCTCCCGAACGCTCGAACGCTGAGCCAACCGATCTACAGTTCAGCCGATGCCGTGGCGGTCCAGTGGTTTCCGGCGGCGCGCCCGGCTGATGGCGGTCGTCGTGGTGGCGGTGTTGGCGCTCGTCGCGTCCGGAGCTCTGCGTGCGGCGACGCCCTCGCCCGCGGCTCGCGCGCTCAGCGCGGGTGGCGACGACACCTGCGCCCTGCTGGCGGGCGGGAGCGTCGACTGCTGGGGCGACAACGCCCACGGGCAACTCGGAATCGGCACGAGCAGCGGCCCGGCGGCCTGCAACGGCGATCCATGCGCAACGACGCCGGTGGCGGTGCGCGGGATCACGACCGCGATCGCGATCAGCGCCGGCAGCGACCACACGTGCGCGCTGCTGGCGGGCGGGAGCGTCGACTGCTGGGGTGACGACGCCTACGGCCAGCTCGGGGTCGGCACGAGCAGCGGCCCGGGGACATGCAACGGCGAGCCGTGCAGCGCGACAGCGGTGCCGGTGCGCGGGATCGCCCACGCGACCGCGATCGCCGCCGGCGGCTCCCAGACCTGTGCGCTGCTGGCCGGCGGGAGCGTCGAGTGCTGGGGCTACAACGGCTACGGGCAGCTCGGGGTCGGCACGAGCAGCGGCCCGCAGAGCTGCACCGGGGGCGTGCCATGCGCCACGACGCCGGTGGCGGTGCGCGGCATCGTCGACGCGACCGCGGTCACCGCGGGCAACGACCACACCTGTGCGCTGCTCGCCACCGGGGCCGTCGACTGCTGGGGCTATAACTTCTCCGCCGAGCTTGGGGTCGGCACGAGCAGCGGGCCGCACTTCTGCACCGGCGGGCAGTGGTGCAGCACGACGCCGGTCGCGGTGATCGGGATCGCGAACGCGACCGCGATCATCGCCGGTGGGGATCACACCTGCGCGCTGCTGGCGGGCGGAAGCGTCGACTGCTGGGGCTACAACTCCTATGGCCAGTTGGGCGACGGCATCAGCAGCGGTCCTCAAACGTGCGAGTTCGGCGTGGTGCGCTGCGCCAAGACGCCGGTTGCGGCGAGCGGGACCACGAGCCCGACGGCCATCGCAGCCGGCGGCGACCACACGTGCGCGCTGCTGGCCGCCGGCCGCGTCACGTGCTGGGGCGCCAATTCGTTCGGGGAGCTTGGGGATGGCACGCGCAGCGGGCCGGCCGCGTGCAACGGCTACCCGTGCAGCGCGACGCCGGTTGCGGTGAGCCGGCTGACCGGCGCCACCGCGATCAGCGGCGGGGAGGATCACACGTGCGCGCTGCTCTCCGGCGGCGGTGTGGGCTGCTGGGGCGAGGGCGCCTACGGCGAGCTCGGCGATGGAAGGATCGGCGAACATGACGTGCCGGTCGCGGTCAGCGGGATCGGATGACGCCTGGCGCGGGGAGCTCGGCCATCGGCGCTCAGCGGCGTGCTCCTAGAATTGGCACGTGTTTCGCGGGCCGGGTCAGTCGCGCCGCCTGAGCGTCGGCGCGGTCGCGCTGGCGATGCTGGCACCGCTGGCGGGTGGCGGTCCGGGGGCCCCGGCGGGGGCGAGCGCTGCGTGTGGTGTGTCGACGGTCGCGACGATCGCGACCGCCGACGCGTCGATGCTGACCGACATCTACCGCAACGAGCTGGCGGGAACCGAGGTCAGCTTCGATGTCGCAAAGGTCACCAGCGCGGCGGATCTGCTCAGCGCGGTCGCGCGCGGCGACCGCGCTGCGGCGCTCAAGGCGGTCAGCCGCATCGTCTACCACCGGGCCTGGCACATCGTTCGCCTGCGGGCGCTTGACGCCTCGGGCCGCGTCCTCGCCGACGTCGGCGGACCCGACGTGATCGCGCCCGTCTCGGGCGTGCTGCGGTCCGGGACGGGTGTCGTCATCGGCAGCTTTGAGATGTCGGTGCAGGACGACGTCGGCGTGACGAAGCTCGAGAGTCGCTTCATCGGCGATCCGATCGGCATCTACCTCAGGGGCAGGCTCGTCGCGCAGCGAGGGACGCGCTTTCCGCGGAGGCCGCCGAGCGGCTCGGGCCTGACTGTCGGCGGCGTCGGCTACCGCATCGTGACCGAGACCTACAAGGCGTTTCCGGCCGGCACGCTGGCCGCGGTGATCCTCGTCGCGCCGCCGGCCAGGTCGCTGACGAGGCAGCCCTGCGCCACGGTGCGAGCCGGCGAGTTCGGCCGCGTCGCCGGGCGCCTGACCGGTCTGCTCGGCCCGCTCACCCAGCACTACTACGGGTACGCCTTCTGGGTCCAGATCTACACCGGCGCCGAGGTCTTCGTGCGCGATCCCGACGGCACGCAGCTGACCTCGAGCGCCGGGGCGGGAGCGGGCCCGACCGTCCTGCCGACGAGCGGCACCGTCAGCTATCAGGGCAAGAGCTGGCTCGTGTTCTCGTTCGAGCCGTATCCGCCGACCCGCGTCTACATGCTGATCGCGCCGGCCTAGGGTTTCCGGGATCGCCCGCGCCCACCACATGCGACGCGATCGCCCGGCTGAAAACTCGAACGCGAACGGTCAGCGCCAGCCGGCCGGTCAGTCATGGCGGGGGAAGGATTCGAACCTTCGAAGGCTGAGCCAACGGATTTACAGTCCGTCCCCTTTGACCGCTCGGGAACCCCGCCACGAGCGGTCCGCAGTGTAGCGTCGGCTCCTAGGAGGCGTCTCGCAGACGCTGGGTCTCGGGCAGCGATTCGAGCTTCTTGAGTGTGTGGTTCTCGATCTGGCGGATGCGCTCGCGCGTCACGTTGAACGCCTGGCCGACCTCCTCGAGGGTGCGCGGGCGTCCGCCGGTGAGTCCGTAGCGCATCTCGATGACCTCGCGCTCACGGCGCGGGAGCACCGAGAGCGCGCGGCACACGTTCTCGTCGCGCATCGTTCGTGCAGCCAGCTCGAACGGGGACTCGGCGGTCTGGTCCTCGATGAAGTCACCGAGCGCCGAGTCGTCCTCCTCGCCAACCGGCTTCTCGAGCGACACCGGGTGCTGCGCCATCCGCTGGATCTCGCGGACCTCCTCCGGTGAGCACTCCAGCGTCAGCGCGACCTCCTCGGCGGTCGGCTCGCGCCCGAGCTGCTGGACGAGCTGGCGCTCGACGCCGATCACCTTGTTGAGCTTCTCGACCATGTGCACGGGGATGCGGATCGTCCGTCCCTTGTCGGCGATCGCGCGAGTCACGGCCTGGCGAATCCACCAGGTCGCGTAGGTCGAGAACTTGTAGCCGCGACGGTAGTCGAACTTCTCGACCGCACGGATCAGGCCCAGCGAGCCCTCCTGGATCAGGTCCAGGAACGACAGGCCGCGTCCGAGATAGCCCTTGGCGATCGAGACGACCAGGCGCAGGTTGGCTTCGACCATCTGCTGCTTGGCGGTGATGTCGCCGCGCTCGATGCGCTTGGACAGGGCGACTTCGTCCGCCGCGGTGAGCAGTGCCACGCGGCCGATCGAGCGCAGGTACAGGCGCAGCGAGTCGAGGCTCGGCTCGACGGTGAGGTCGAGCTCGGGCTTCGGCACCGGCAGCGGGGACTCCACCTCGGCCGACTCCTCGCGGCTGACCAGCTCGATGCCCTGCTCCTCCAGGTAGGCATACAGCTCCGTGATCTGCTCGCGCGAGGGCTCCGACTCCTCGAGCGCGGCAGCGATGCTCTCGTAGGTCAGCACGCCGCGCTCATGACCCTCCGCGAGTAGCGGTGCGAACTCCTCGGTCTCCGTGATCGGCGGATCTCCGAGCGTTATCGACGCATCGGCCTGCGGTCCACCGTCAAGCGCGGTCTCCACCTCGTTGCTCCTCTCCAAAAGGCCGAGGCCTCCCCGCCTCGACGCCGGGAGTCATAGCACAAGCCGCGGCTTCGGACGAGATGCCGCGGGCCGCCCTCGCCCGCTCGGTAGGCTTGCTGACGAACGCGCATGTCCGACCGACCGCTCACGCTCGAGGCTCTCGACGTTCAGGCCCAGCCACCGTCGCACGCGCTCGGTCTGTCGCGCGTCGGGGTGACCGGCGTCGAGAAGGTGATCAGGATTCGCCAGCACGGCATCGAGCAGCTCTTCTGGGGGCGACTCGAATGTTTCGTCGACCTCGGACCCGACCAGAAGGGCGCGCACATGTCGCGTTTCGAGGAGGTCGTCAACGAGGCGATCGGCGAGGTCGTCCTCGGCGAGTCGACCTTCCGTGCGGAGAACCTCGCGCAGCGGGTGGCCGAGCTGGTCCGAGACCGCCAGGGAGCGCTGCGCGCCGAGGTGACGGTCGCGGCCCGCTACCCGGAACACAAGCCTGCCCCCGTGTCGGGGGTCAACACACAGGAGATCTACACGCTCTACGGCAGGGCACTGGCGTCCGAGCGCGGCACGCGACGCCTGGTCGGCGTCGCCGCGCACGGAATGACCGCCTGCCCGTGCGCGCAGCAGCTCGTCAGCGCCGCGGCGCGGACGAGGCTGCTCGACGAGGGCTTCAGCGAGGCGGAGATCGAGCGGATCTTCGAGGCGGTTCCTGTCGCGACGCACAACCAGCGGGGTCTCGGGACGCTGTACGTCGGGGCGACCGAGTCCGGCGCGCTCGAGATCGACGCGCGCACGCTGCTGGCGATCGTCGAGAACTCGATGTCCTCGGAGATCTACGAGCTGATGAAGCGTGTCGATGAGGTTGCCGTGGTCGAGAAGGCGCACCGCCGGCCGCGGTTCGTCGAGGACTGCGTGCGGGAGATGATCCACGGCGTGGTCGCGACGCTGCCGGATCTGCCCGACGACGCCTTCGTCTCGGCGCGCCAGGAGAACCTCGAGACGATCCACCAGCACAACGTCGCGGCCGAGCGCCACGGCACGCTGGGCGAGCTGCGTGACGAGCTGGCGAGCGGCGAGCCCACGCGCCGGCACACGACGCTGCGGGACTGGCTGGATCTGTGAGCGTCAGGCGCGAGAGCGCTGCGCCTGGTCGATCCGCCGTCGCAACCCGAAGAAGTAGTCCAGCCCCGAGATGACGGTGACCGCGACCGCCGCGTAGACGAGCGCATCGACCCACGCCGGGTGGCCGTGCACGGCGATCACGCTGAGGATCGCAGCGATCTGCACGCAGGTCTTGGCCTTGGCCAGGTTGCTCGCCGCGATGATCACCCCGGCCTGCGTGGCGCCCATGCGCAGCACGGTCACCGCCAGCTCACGGGCGATGATCACCATCGCCACCCAGGCTGCGAGGCGGTGCAGCGAGACGAGCGAGATCAGCGCCGCGACGATCAGCAGCTTGTCGGCGAGCGGATCCATCAGCTTGCCGAAGGTCGTGACCGAGTCGCGCGAGCGCGCGAGGTAGCCGTCGACGAAGTCGGTGACCGACGCCAGCGCGAACACGATGGCGGCAAAGATGTCGCCGTTGTGCGCATGGCCGAGCAGCGCGACCACGAGCACGGGCACAAGTAGGATCCGCACGACGGTCAGGAAGTTGGGCCAGTTGAGCGCCGCCATCGAAGGATTATCGTGCGGCCGTGATCGTCCACGACGCCATGAGGAGCCACGTCGCATGAACACGCGCAGACTTGGAGCAAACGGACCCGCCGTTTCGGCGCTCGGGCTCGGCTGCATGGGGATGTCGGCCTTCTACGGGAGCGCTGACGACGTCGAATCGGCGGCGACGATCGAGCGCGCGCTCGAGTTGGGCTGCACGTTCCTCGACACCTCCGACGTGTACGGCCCGCACACCAACGAGGTCCTGGTCGGCAAGACGATCGCCGGGCGTCGCGACGAGGTGTTCCTGGCGACCAAGTTCGGCATCAAGGTCGACCCCGACGATCCGGCGCGCCGCTCGATCGACGGCAGCGCGCCGTACGTGCACGCCGCGTGCGACGCGTCGCTGCGACGGCTCGGCGTCGATCACATCGACCTCTACTACCAGCACCGCGTCGACCCCGCCACGCCGATCGAGGAGACGGTCGGCGCGATGGCTGAGCTGGTGGCCGCCGGCAAGGTTCGCCACCTCGGGCTCTCGGAGGCCTCGGCGGCGACGATCCGCCGCGCCCACGCGGTGCACCCGATCGCCGCGGTGCAGTCGGAATACTCGCTGTGGACGCGCGATCCGGAGGAGCAGGTCCTGCCGACGCTGCGCGAGTTGGGGATCTCGCTGGTTGCCTACTCGCCGCTCGGACGCGGCTTTCTCGCCGGACGCTTCGCGAGCCCCGAGGAACTCGACGAAACCGACATTCGCCGGCACGGACCGCGCTTCACCGGCGCCAACTTCGAGGCCAACCGCTCGCTCGCGCAGCGGGTTCGCGACCTCGCGGCGGCGCGCGGCGTCACCCCCGGGCAGCTCGCGCTGGCCTGGGTGCTGGCGCAGGGCGAGGACATCGTGCCGATCCCCGGCACCCGGCGGCGGCGCTATCTCGAGGAGAACCTCGGCGCCCTAGACGTGACGCTGGGCGCCGAGGACCTCGCCCAGATCGGCGAGGTCGTCGGGTCCGCCGCTGGCCTGCGCTACCCCGAGGAGATGATGAAGTCTCTCAATATCTAGCTATCGTGATATCGTGGCGCGGTGCCGGAAAGGGCCACCACCGCGCTGTTCGTGCGGATACCGCAGGCGCAGGCCCGTGCGCTGGATCGCCTCGCCTTCGAGTCCCGGCGGCCCAAGCAGGCGGTTGTGTCCGAGCTGCTGTCGCAGTACATCGGCGAGCCGGCGGGCCGGCGCGTGACGATCGAGACCCGCGAGGAGCCGGGCACGGTGATCGGCCGCCATGCCTTCCGGCCGTTCGAGCCCGATGTGCTGACACTCGAGGACCTCGCCGACCTGCTCCAGGTCGATCCGGCGAAGGTCGAGCAGCTGGCGCGCGCCGGCGAGCTGCCCGGCCGGCGGATCGGCGACGCGTGGCGCTTCGCCCGCGCGGCGGTGCTCGACTGGCTGGCCCGAGGGTCCGTGCCCGAGCACGGCGAGGAATAGGGTTCACCGCATGCCACTGATTCCGACGGTGATCGAGCGAAGCGCGCGAGGCGAGCGCGAGTACGACATCTACTCGCGGCTGCTCAACGAGCGGATCATCTTCCTCGGGACCCCGATCGACGACCAGGTCGCCAACGTCGTCGTCGCGCAGCTGCTGCACCTGGAGTCGGTGGACCCCGAGAAGGATGTCTCGCTGTACATCAACTCGCCCGGCGGGTCGATCTACTCGGGCCTCGCGATCTACGACACGATGAACTTCATCAAGCCCGACGTGCAGACGATGTGCGTCGGCATCGCCATGTCGATGGGGTCGCTGCTGCTGGCCGGCGGCGCCCACGGCAAGCGCTCGGCGCTGCCCAACAGCCGGATCCTGATGCATCAACCCTCCTCCGGCTTCGAGGGCCAGGCGACCGACATCGAGATCCAGGCTCGCGAGGTCCTCAAGATCCGCGAGCGGGTCGATGAGATCTATGCGAAGGCCTGTCGCAAGCCGGTCGAGGAGGTCCATCGCGACATGGAGCGCGACCGCTTCTTCAAGGCCTCCGAGGCCGCCGAGTACGGCCTGATCGACCGCGTGCTGACGAGCCACTAGCGCCAGCACGGGCGGGCAGGCGGCCGCACCGGCCCGTACGCTCTCGCTATGCGGACCCTCGAGCGCGCGGCGGTCGCGGCGATCGCGGTGTTGGCCGTCGTGGCCGGGCTGGCCCACTACAGCCACTGGGCGGTGCTGCCCGCGTTCGTCGTCGCGACCCTCGCGCTGGCCGGGATGGCGTGGATCGTCTCGTTCGCCACCGAGCACGTCGGTGAACACCTCGGGCCGGCTGCGACCGGCCTGCTGCAGGCGACGCTCGGCAACCTGCCCGAACTGTTCGTCGTGCTGTTCGCGCTGCACGCCGGCGAGCAGGCCGTCGCCCAGGGCGCGATCGTCGGCTCGCTGTTCGCAACCGCGCTGCTCGTGCTCGGCTGCGTCGTGATCGTCGGTGCCCGGTGCTCGCCCGACGGCGTGATGCGCTTCGACCCGAAGGTCGCGCGCGACACCTCGACGCTGCTGCTGGTCTGCGTCTTCATCATCGTGATCGTCGGGCTGTCGCTGTCCTCCGGTGACGCGGCGAGCCACCACGTCAAGGCGATCTCGGCGATCGCCGCCGGGCTCCTGCTGACCGTCTATCTCGCGTGGGTGATCCCCTACGTGCGCGGCGACGGCGCGCGGCGGGACGCGCCGCTGGGCGCGCGCATCAGCGTCGGTGTGGCGCTCGCGCTGCTGATCGGTGCCGGCGTGGGCGCCGGGTTCGTCTCGGACTGGTTCGTCGACGCCCTCGCTCCGGCGATCCACCAGTTGCACATCTCGCAGGCCTTCGCAGGATTGGTGATCGTCGCGATCGCCAGCAACGCCGTCGAGCACGTCGTCGGCGTGGTGCTCGCAGCGCGTCGCCAGAGCGAGCTGGCGATCGCCGTCGTCGTCAACTCGGTGGCCCAGATCGCCGCATTCCTGTTCCCGGCCCTCGTGCTGATCTCGCTGACGATGCACACTTCACTGACCTTCTCGCTGCGCCCGATATACATCGGGGCGCTCGCCGTCAGCGCGATCGTGGTCTGGCAGATCACCGATGACGGGGAGGGCCACCCCTACGAGGGGTGGGCGCTGGTTGCGACCTATCTGATTCTGGCGATGATCACCCTCTATGAATAGCGTTCGGCTGACACGGTTGACCGGGGCTCCCAGGCTCGCCGGCGCCGCCCTCGCGATCGCCGTGGCGGTGGCGGCGGTGCTGGTGCTCAGCGCCGGCGGCGCGCGTCACGCCCCGGTCCACTCGACGGCGTTGGTCGCCGAGGCTCCCGACCCGCTGGCCTCGCAGAGCTACCCCGACCCGGCGGGCGCCGCACGGCACGCGCGCGCCGCGGCCCCGAGTGTCGCCGCGGCGCAGGCGGCGGCGAGCCCAGGGGCGCCGAGCCTCGCCGAGGTCAAGCGCGAGTTGGCGCATGAGCGTCAGATCCAGCAGGCGCTGTCGAGCCATGTCA
>ODAK010005640.1_pt1 | contig 12681 bp, 11 predicted proteins | sample 1539591 | NCBI WGS metagenome assembly ODAK01 (sample SAMEA3539303, study PRJEB22396) | soil metagenome | biome: tundra; feature: field; material: soil | place: USA | collected 2010-05 | depth 0.15 m | reverse complement strand
GCACGACTTGGCCATCTGGCGGCGCAGCTCTGGGTCCCCGATAAGGCGCCCGATCGCACATGCCAGTTCTTCGCTATCGGACGATGTGAACAGGATCCCGTCTATGCCATCGCGAACCAGCTCAGGAATTCCGGTGATACGAGGTGCAACACAGGGGATTCCCAAGCCCATGGCCTCCATTAAGACCACCGGAACCCCTTCCGCGAAGCTGGAAAGTACGCAGAGATCGCTTTTCCGATAGAGCTCCCGCAATTCGCTCTGACTTCTCCATCCCGCGAAGATGACTCGATCAGCGACCGCGCATTGGCGTGCGTGCTCTTCCAGTTCCGCCCGTTCGGGTCCATCGCCGACCAAGGTCAAACGAACGTCTCTTCGCTGAGCCACTAAGGAAGCGACTGCATCGATCAAGAGCGGGTAGCCCTTTGCCGCCGCTAGCCGCCCAACCGAAATCAACTCAAACGGTGCAGGCCGTTCGCGGAAAGGTGCCGGTTGCCAACCGGTGGCCTCAACTCCAAGCGGTGTTACCTCGACCTTGTGCCAGTGATGCGGCGGCGACCAGAGCATGATTTGGCTCCTTCCGAAATAGCTGATACTGGTTACAAATCGGGCGGCGCTGACCTTCTCCCCGAGCCGGAATCCTTCCGGATCGACAAATTCAGCCGAACCGTGAAACGTCATGGACACACTCACGTCAAAGACGCGACAAAGAATCAAGGCAACCGTGGAAGAGAAATGGGAATGGACATGCGCAATGCCGGCTTTTTGCAGGCGATATCCAGCCAGCACCGCCTCGATAAAGTACGCCGTTGCAAGCGCGGTCAGCCGGGGATGACAACGCCCGAATCTCCAGGCGGTCACCAGCCCGTGAAGATATCGCAGCGGCCGGGTCGCAAAGGTCACGGCATGGGCCCATAGGAATTCCATGGGGCTGCTGCCAAGGACATACGATGTGGTAGCCCACTCGTCGCGCTCAATCGGGGAGAACTCCGAAATCCGGCCATGGGGTCGGCGGATCGAGATGGTTTGGATTTCCCATCCCAGGGCGCGGAGCTCTCGCACTTCTCGCAACAAATAGGTGTGTTCGAGGGTCGGGTACTCGCTTAGGAGATAGGCGAGTTTCATACGGTGGGGAGTAGCTGCCGGAGGGCAGTTCCCGAGGCCACGTCCGATGATGCCGCCTTGCGCGAACATCAAGTCCGCTTGACCAGACGGCAGCGTACAAGCGCCGTCGTGAATTCGCATGTCCATCGGTTATGCAAAGGCTGCAATTTTCTAATCGGTACCAGCTCCAGAGCAGCAAGTTTGAACGGGCTGTTCTGTATCAGGTTCTTGAATCTTCTGATTGTCATTTGATTTAAGCCGCCCGCTACCTCGCTGAATCGAGTAGCGCCATCAGTCTTAAAGTCCGATCGCCAACGAATTAGAGCCTTCTCGCTAAGCAGTAGGTGTGCCCATGGAAAAACGGAGAACAAATGTCCCCCGCGGGGGTGATACCATGTCGGCCCGAAGCTAGCAATCACCTCGCCTCTTGGGTATAAGAGCGTGTCGATAGTATGCAACACCGCAAGCGGATCTCCGAAATGCTCAAAAGCGTCGATGGAAACAACAACATGCGCAAGCTCATTGGTCGATGTTGCAAAGTGGCAGATTTTACTGAGTCCCGCAGCGTGCGCCCTTTGCCTTGCTAATTGCAACAGGTCCTCGCGGATGTCGATGCCAATTACGCGGTTCGCTCCCAGGCGAGCTAGCTCCACTACTTCAGACCCGCCCCCGCAGCCGAAGTCGATAACGGTCTTTCCTGGAATTGTGCCGAGGAACTCATGACCGAGCATAATCTCGAGTTTCGACTTGCCTTCGTAGAATTCTCCGGTACAGATATGCGGCTCCCCTGGCGAGATCGTCCTCAAAAGCCGATATTGAATTCCAGGCAGCATTTCACAATCTCCTTCCGATCCTAAGTTAACTAACCGCTGCCAGGCTGGGGGTTTGAGCGTGGCACGGCTTGCGCAAACTGACAATCAGATTCGAGTTGAACTGCCCATGTTGAACAACGGCGAGAGCCTTCAAAAGGAGGCACTCGGCCCATCCGAGAGGGCCCAATCCACCAAAGGACCCATCGCCTCCCTCAACCCGTAATGTCTCCACCTCGAACCCGACAGCTTTGGCCAAGTGCGCAACTCTTTGCGGTGTATTCAGAGCGTAATACGTCTTGAATATGTCCTCGTCGCGTCGCCCTTCGAGGATCCATACGAGCTTGCGCTTGAGGAATTCGGGAGTGACGCGGGCAATGCACACCAGGTAATAAAGAGAGTTCGGTGTATGGAAGATAAAACGACCGGATGGACGTAACACTCGGTAGATATCCGCTAAGAATGTGGAGGGATCTTGAATATGCTCAACCACCATGTTCGCTGTGACCAAATCGAAACTGTCTGCCGCAAATGGGAGGGCGCCGCAGAGGCCGATGACTCGGGCCTTTAGGAGAGGGTGCTGCAGAATCGCTTGATCCACGTCGATACCAACTAAGAATGGAACTTTGCCGAAGCAGGCCCTTTGTTCCTCTAGGGACATTTTGTCTGGAGGGACTACTTGCCGGCCACATCCCACATCCAGCCACCGGGAGACACCGTCAAGACGCTCGACCAGAAAGCGCGCGTAATGAGCCTGGGGGTGAGTTACATCCAACCTCAGAGTTCTTGCAATTGCCAATTTCCCTTTTCGCCAAAAATTCATCGCGGTGTTCTCAACTGTGTGCCGGAATTCGAAAGAGAATAGGCTCCCGCATATCGTCGGATGCCTCTTCGGGAAGTCCGAAACGTTGCCGGCTTCCGTGTCGGACACCTACATTGCATAGCGGCGATTTGCGCCGGAGGCGCCGCCCGGTGTCTGATCCGCGCTTCCAAGAGAATTATGATAAACTACGCCGACAAGTGCATGTTGGTAAGATTTTTCATTTAGCTTTGCCCCTCAGGGCAGAGCCGCAATCCTTTTCCGGAGCCAACCAGGTGAGCCCAGTCCGGCAGCAGCGAATCAGTCCTCTCCTGAACGCAGTCTTCCCGATACTCTTAGCCTTTCTCTTTGCCGTCTTCACTGGCACCCTCGAACTCGTGGGGTTCCTTCGGGCGACACACCTTCTTCTGGTAATCGGGGCCTTGGGACTAATCGCCGTTTTCGTAACAGGCCGGTTTATGCAAGTGGTACTGAGTCCGGTCGGCAAGCTTCTAACGCTCTTTACGGTTTGGTTCATACTTTGCATTCCGATGGCCATTTGGCGAGGCGGCAGCTTCGGGGTTTTTGTGGATACATGGTCCAGGTCATTTCTGGCCTACATCCTCACAGCGGGCCTGATCTCGACTGTTGCCCAGAGTAGAAGAGCATTTCACACAATTGCCTATTCTGTCGGTTTGCTTGCTGCTCTCGCGCTGGTGTTGCACTATTATGACCGAACTGGGCGTTTGTGCTTACCTGGAGGCCGCTACGGAAACGCGAACGACTTTGGATTCTCCTTGCTTGTTGGACTGCCATTTCTTGCATTTATGTTCTTGCAAGGACGTGGCGTGCGGAAGGCAGCGGCCGTCGTACTCGCCGGCCCCGTGCTGATCGCCTTGGCAAAGACCGGGTCTAGGACCTGCCTGTTGGGGGCTGGCATACTGGTCCTCTATGCCTTCTTTCGAGCATCAAAGGCCGTTCGCGCGAAGCTGGTGATTGCTGTGCCCATTTTGTTCGTTTTGCTCCTGTTGGTTGTGCCTTCTGGGCTGCGCGACCGTTATATCACGCTGTTTTCGAGCCGGAATGACCATACGAATCAGACTTCGGACAACACGGTGGAAGCGGCTGGCTCGGCCGAAGCTCGACTCGTCACACTCGAGGACAGCATCTGGCTGACAATACTACATCCGCTTTCCGGAGTTGGCCCAGGTAACTTTCCAGTCGCGCAAAACGATCTCGCGATAGCTCGGGGAGAACGTAAGGGACAATGGCGCGTCACTCATAATACCTACACCGAGGTGTCCAGCGAGATGGGTATCCCCGGCCTGCTGATCTATTTGGTATTTCTTTTCCGGTGCTGGAAGGTGCTGACAGCAGTGATTCGGAGAAAGACGATCTCAGCAGAGTTGCGAGTGATGGCGGGGACCCTTCGAGCTGCTTTTGTCGTTGTGGCGACGGTGGCGGCTTTTGACAGCCTTACCTACAACACCAACATACCGATTCTGGCGGGATTGGTCACCGCGTTGGGCTTCATCGCAGAAACCCAGCGTTCTCGCACAAACGTGACCAACTCTGGCGAGTCTGCTCTCTCCACGTTGCCAGAACCCGCCTTCGAACCCGCCTGGAGCGGTCGTCCCTAGTCATATGTGTGGAATCGCGGGAATCATCGTCACGGACAGAAGCTCTGCGGAAGAGCAATGGGTCCGCAGAATGACGAACCGTATTGCGCACCGCGGGCCGGATGCGGACGGCTTTTATGTCAGCGGGGAGGCTGCCTTGGGTCATCGGCGCCTAAGTATTATCGATCTCGCAACTGGCGGACAGCCGATGACGAATGAGGATGGGACCCTCTGGATCACCTATAACGGCGAGGTATTCAATCACGCGGACCTCCGGCCAGAGCTGGAACGCGCTGGCCATCGGTATAAGAGCCGTTCCGACACGGAGACCGTGTTGCATGCCTACGAGCAGTACGGAGACCAATGCGTTTGCCGGTTTCGCGGCATGTTTGCCTTTGCAATTTGGGATCAGTCCGGCAAACGACTCTTCTGCGCTCGCGATCGCCTGGGCATCAAGCCGTTTTACTATTTCTGGAATGGTCGTCTGTTTGCCTTCGCCTCAGAGATCAAGGCCTTACTAGAGCACCCCGATATCTCCGCGCAGGCCAACGAAAAGTTGCTCCCCGAGTATCTCGCATTCGGGTACAACAGCGGTGAGGAGACGCTGTTTGCCGGCATCCGGAAGCTCATGCCAGGGCACACCCTCACTCTCGACTGCGGAAGCAAGCCGTCACTGGAAATCAGACCGTATTGGGATTCTCCGTGCCCGAGGGAGTTCGAAAGCCGTACGGACAAAGAGTGGATTGCCGAGTGTAGAGAGCGGCTAGAAGACGCTGTGCGCACGCGGCTCATGAGCGACGTGCCGCTTGGCATGTTCCTGAGTGGCGGGGTCGATTCGAGCGCCATCGCTGCTCTCATGAAGCGCCTGACCACAGGGCGTGTAAAGACGTTCGCTGTGGGCTATAGCGAGGCCGATTTTAGTGAGCTATCCTATGCGCGCGCGGTAGCCGAGCGGATTGGGACTGAACATCATGAAGTCCTCGTCACGATGGACGACTTCTTCAACGCTCTACCCAAATTGGTTTGGCACGAAGACGAACCGATTAGCTGGCCTTCGAGCGTCTCGCTGTTTTTCGTAGCGCGTTTGGCCGCGGAACAGGTGAAGGTCGTCCTCACTGGAGAGGGCAGTGACGAACTGTTCGGCGGGTATGCGCGATACCGCTTTTACCAGCTCAATCAACAATGGATGAATGCCTATCGCGGCGTCCCCAAGGGTATCCGCACCGGCATTCGGAACATTCTTTCGACCCAGCCAGGGTTGTCCGCTTCTCTCAGGCGCAAGCTCGGGCACACCGTGCTTGGAAGGGCCGCAAACATCGAGTCGCTGTACCTGGATAATTTCTACTGTGCGTTCGGTGCAGACGAGCAGAAGCAGCTTTTGACGGTACATTTTGACAATGACCCGTACGCGTTCTTTTTGAAATATTGGGAACTGGTCAAGCGTTCGCCGACGTTGAGTCGTCTGCTTTACGCCGATCAGAAGACTTACCTGGTCGAGCTATTGATGAAACAGGACCAGATGAGCATGGCGTGTTCGATCGAGAGTCGAGTGCCCTTCCTCGATCACCATTTTGTAGAGTTCGCGGCATCAGTCCCGCCGCACATGAAGCTCCGTGGCGGGGTGGGGAAATACATCCTAAAAAAGGCCGTCGAAGATCTGCTTCCAGAAAGCATCATCTACCGTAAGAAGGTAGGCTTTCCGACGCCAATCGGGACTTGGCTCCTGCAGGATCGCGCCAGAGTCCTCGTGGACTATCTGCGGGATCCCGACGGCATTCTCGCCGCGTACGTAGACCCGGACTATCTGGACGATCTTTTGGGAAAGCACTATCGAGGCGTTCACGACGCCACCGATCGAATCTGGCGCCTTCTGAACTTGCAGGTCTGGGGAGACATGTACCTGACAGGCCGGCGCGAGCAATTTTGGGATGGTCTCATGCCTGTATCAGCCAGCGCGGCGCAAACAGCATGAGAATCCTCTGGGTCAAGTGTGACTTTCTCCACCCTACCACTCGGGGCGGACAGATCAGGACTCTGGAGATCCTGAAGCGGCTTCACGCCAGCCACGAAGTTCATTACATAGCGTACGAGAGCGCCGATCAGCCTGAGGGCATGAAGCGGGCCCACGAGTACTCCACCTATGCATATCCGGTCCGGCGGAATATTCCGCCACGAGCGTCGCTCGCCTTCGCGCTCCAGTTAGCGGGCAATCTCTTCTCCTCGATGCCACTCGCTCTCGATCGCTATCAGTCGGAAGCCTTGCGCAGCCAGATCGCAACAACGCTAAAAGCGACTCAGTTCGATCATGTGGTTTGCGACTTTCTCTTCCCCGCCCCCAGTTTCCCGAGCCTCAGTAATTGTGTATTGTTCCAGCACAACGTTGAGACCATGATTTGGCGCCGTCATTCCGAACACGCACCCGATCCACTGCGGAAGCTATATTTCAAGCTACAAGCCCAGCGTATGTTTCGGTGGGAAAAGCGCATGTGCCTGGCGGCTGCGGAGGTGATTGCCGTTTCTCCGCAGGACGCTGCGCTTATGCGGGACATGTTCGGCGTCACCAGAGTCTCGTGTATACCCACCGGTGTAGACATTGATTATTTTCGCCGTCCTGACCTGGCGCCGCCCAAAGCGGACCTCGTATTCCTCGGATCCATGGACTGGTTACCAAACATCGATGGAGTTGAATATTTTGTCGGAGAAATACTACCGCTGATTCGTCGACGGCTGCCGGAGTGCACGCTGGCGATCGTAGGCCGGGCACCATCGGCAGCAACCCTGGCGTTAGCCGAGCGAGATCCAAGAATCCAAGTGACTGGCACGATTGCGGACGTACGCCCGTGGTTGTGGGGATCCAAGGTTTCCATCGTGCCCCTGCGAATCGGGGGAGGGACGCGTTTAAAGATTTATGAATCCCAGGCTGCTGGCACGGCAACCGTGTCGACCAGCATTGGGGCGGAAGGGTTGGAGGTGAGCCATCCGGCCAACATCCGTCTTGCCGATACCCCGTCCGCATTCGCGGAGCAGTGCATTGCATTGTTGGAGGACACGCGGGAGCGGGAGCGTGCGGCATCTGAAGCTCTGGAATTAGTCAGGGTACGCTTTTCCTGGGACGTGGTCGCAGCGGAATTTGAGAGAGTGCTGACGGCCGTGCGGGACCGGAATTCCGGTTCCGCACTTTCGATATTCTCCTCCGCCCGCAACTAGTGCCGTGACCAAGCCGAGCGACGAATCATCCCGCCCACGAAAGGTCATCGGCGGAAGTGGATCGGAGTGGAAATGTCGTCTTAATTGTTCTTCAATGCTTTTTTGTATTAAGGAGCACGTACGACCACGAAGACGAACACCGCAAAGGGTACTCGCAACCGCACCGTTCTCATCTGTCATGATTCAGAAGTGCTGAATCGCCGAGCGCTCCCACGCTGGCTGGCCTCATTCACGGACTTGGCGGGGATCGTCGTTATTTGCGAGCCGAAGTCGCGTTTATGGAAGCGGATCAAGCGGGAGATTAAACGAGTTGGCCCGTGGCGCTTCTTCGATGTGCTGGCCATGCGAATCTATAGCCGCCTGCTGCTGGCCGGCAATGACCGGCGCTGGGTTGAACAAATGCTAAGGAATGTGGAAGCGCGCTATCCTGACATTCCAACCTCAACGCGGATTCTGCAGACCCCGAATCCGAACAGCAAGCAGAGCGAGCAACTTTTGCGAGAGGTCCAACCCGATCTCATCCTGGCGCGTTGCAAGAATTTGCTGAACGAACGAATCTTTGGGCTGGCTAGAATAGGCACGTTTGTCATGCATCCTGGTGTTTGCCCTGAGTACCGCAACGCACATGGGTGTTTTTGGGCGCTGGCAATGCGAGACAAGCAAAAGGTCGGCATGAGCCTGCTGAAGATTGATAAAGGAGTCGACACCGGGCCGGTCTTCGGATACTACGGTTGTGACTATGACGAGGTACGGGAATCTCATAACATCATCCAGCACCGCGTAGTGTTCGACAACCTGGAAGAACTCAGGGGCAAGTTCGAGGAAATACTGGCGGGGCGTGCCATCCCGATCGATGTCTCAGGCCGCAGGTCGCAGGCCTGGGGCCAGCCCTGGCTCAGCGCCTATTTGCGCTGGAAGCGAGCCGCGCGGAAGGAGATACGAGCTTAATGCAGACGATCGCGTTGTTATATCACGATATCGTTCCGGGGAAGCAGTATGAGCTCAGCGGCTTTCAGAAAGCGGACGCCCATATCTACAAGCTGAGCTGCGAGGAATTCCAGCGTCATCTGGAACAGATTGTGCGGGCCACGGAACGGCCCAGCCGTGCTCTGGATCCACCAACCAACGGGCAGAGGCGCCGGCTGCTGCTGACTTTTGATGATGGTGGCGTAAGCGCAAGTTTGTACATCGCTAGACTGCTGGAGCAGTTCGGGTGGGTGGGACACTTCTTCGTCACCACCGATCGGATCGGAGAGCCGGGATTTCTGAACGAATCGCAGATTGTGGATTTGCACCGACGAGGGCATTTGATTGGAAGCCATTCCTGCTCGCACCCGCCAAGAATGTCGCATTGCAGCGTAGAGCAGATGCATGAGGAATGGCGGGAGAGCGCGCGAAGGCTGGCGGGAATTCTGGGGATACCGGTGACAACGGCCTCGGTGCCGGGCGGATATTACTCGCGTCAAGTTGCCGCGGCGGCCGCGCGGGCCGGTATTCGCGTGCTTTTCACTTCGGAGCCCGTAACCTCGTCGCATGTCGTGGATGGCTGCACCGTATTGGGCCGTTTCGGAGTTCAGCAAGGAGTGTCGAGCCAGTGGGTTGCTGCCGTCGTCTCCGGCCGTGCGCTGCCTCGTTTCCGGCGCTACCTGTTTTGGAATGGAAAAAAATTGCTCAAGACGGTCGGCGGCGAGTCGTGGTTACGAATGCGGCGGAAAATCCTGGAGCGCCGAGCTATGAGCAACCCGTGAAGAAGATGGATCGCGTTGCCATCGTGTGCCAGAGTTTTCGAGGGCGCGCCCAGCGGCAGTCGTAACGGTAAGCGGTGATCGAGCGTCGGCTGGAGAATTATTGAGTCCCGCTTCGACAATATTTTCTAGGGATCTGTGCTGGCCATGGCATTCAGGATGGTCAACTTGATCCGATTTTGAGGGCAGCGGAGCGAGGGCCGCGGGCTGTCGCTTCCGACGGGATAGCCGGGGCGTGGGAGCCGGGAAATCGATCCAGAGCGGAGGGGTGTTTGACACCGGATGGGAAGGCCGCGGTCAAACGTCGTGCAGGCATGTCGGGAGATTGGAAGGGTTGCTCGCCACGAAGCCAAGGCTACATGTAGGTGAATATGGATACGATGCAGACGCTGTGAAGGTTCTTCCGTTTAACATCGGTTACGGAGCATTTCAATTTCATGTAACAAGGCTCGTGGGAAGCCGTGAGCTCATTCTGAATGCACCACGCTGTTAAAAGGTTCGTCACAGGGAAGAGGCTCGCAGGATGATGGCGACGACCGCGAAGCAACCGCCCCGGCTTGCCGTCCAGGCATTCTGGCTGACAGCGTCGAAGTTCATCGCCGTGCTCCTCAACATCGGATTGCCGATACTCCTGGTTCGTCTGATGGCCCAGGCCGAGTACGGCGTCTATAAAGAAGCATTCCTGTTCGCGGGAACGGCCACCATCTTTTTGTTAAAGTTGGGGCAATAGAATAAAATTTTCGTATGCTATTGGGAGACACACTATGTCCAGGACGAAGAAGATAGCCTGGAGCGTAATTCGAGCTGGACTATTGTTTGCCTGCAGGCATTCCTGGCAAGTCTACACTGCCTCGAATATAGTAATCGAGGATCGCGGGGTGCGTATTCCGGTCGGTCGAGGCTTGGGCCTCGATATGATTGGTGAAAAATCGGACTTCTCAGAGCTAATCGAATGGGTATACTCGTGGCGTTCGGGACCATTCGTCGATGTGGGCGCCAACATAGGACGTGTACTGACCGCGCTGCTTAGGTATGACCGCAGTATTCCCTACATCGGGTTTGAACCGTCCATTAAAGCGGCCTACAGCGTCAGCCAGATAATCAACGAAAACGGACTTTCCGCTACTCACCGGATAATGCCTGTTGGCCTAAGCGATAAAACGGGTTACGCGACTTTATTCTCAAACGGGGATGCGGACGTTTCGGCGACTATCAACGTCAAGACCCGCCCGGCGTCCGTTTATCGGTTTAACACGGTCATTTCACTGGGCGTGGGCGATGACTATCTCGTAGATGAATCTGCAGTTGCCGTTTTGAAGATCGATGCCGAAGGTGCCGAGGTATCCGTTTTGAAGGGTCTATGCTGCACTATCGATCGGCATAAGCCTGTGATCTTCATTGAGATCCTACCTATAGTTGAATTGGAACATAATACCTATAGCCGTGAGGCGATGGGTGATTTGTCCGAAGAAACTCGCCTACAGCTTATTGCTGATCGCCGCCTGCATGCGAGCTCTATACGAGATTCCTTAGGACTTTACGGGTACGCCATTTGCAAGCTGCGGCAGCGAAGACTCGTTACGGATGTCGATGTCATGCAGTCAAGCTACGCCGATTACGACTTTGTGTGTGTGCATCGTTCACTGCTGCCGGATCTGTCGTGATGAGTGCCGCGACAATCCGATTTGCTCGGGGGATCTCATGACCCAGCTTAAACTACCATGGCGTCTGCGGAAGTGGTTGGATCGGCGCGCGTTACAGCTTGCCGGCTTCTCCTCGCCGCTTGGTGTCATTCGGCTTCGCAATTGCGCTTCGCAAGCCTCCCTTGTCGCCGTTGGGGACATCGCACTGAGCGAGAGCATCGTGCAAGAGTTCCTGAAGAACGGCACTAGCGGTGTGTTCGGGGATGTATTTCCATTGATGAGTGACGCTGACTTTCGCGTAGGGAATCTGGAGACCGTTTTAACCCAACAAACCCTGCCAATTCACGCAGAAATCGCTGGTACGGGAACGATGAAGGCAAGTCCGGAGGCCGTCACCGTCCTTAAGGAAGCGGGATTCGATATTCTTACCGTAGCCAATAACCACTGCCGCGATTACCGCATGGCGGGACTAACAGAGTGCCTTGCTAATCTGGATCGTGCAGGAATTGGGCATTGTGGGGGCGGCCCGACTCCTTCCGAGGCCCGAAAACCGGCAATTGCGATCGTTCGCGGTGTACGCGTCGGCGTGCTCGGCTATTGCGACAACTTTCGAGTAGACTGCGAATCCGCCGAGAATGTTACACCGGTTCCCCCGAACGACGATGTTGTCCTGGCAGACATCGCGGCACTGCGGGAAGAAGCCGACTTGATTATCCTCCAGTTGCACTGGGGCTTCGAGTTCGTACTCTATCCATTAAAGACCTATCGCGACCGCGCGCGGCGCTTTGCTGCGTCTGGAGCCGACTTAGTGCTCTGCCACCATGCCCACGTCCCGATGGGGTTGGAAGTCTGGGGCAATAGTGTGATTGCACACGGCATGGGGAATTTCTTGTTCCCGAATAACGCATATGTGCGCGAAGGGCCCCCCTGGACCCGCCGCTCTTTCATTCTTCGAGCGGAATTCGACCGGAACGGAATCACTGCAGTCTCAGCAATTCCTTGTCAAAACACAGAGGGCAGCGCCGTCAGGCTTTCCCGAGGTCAGGCGCGCCGAGAAACGCTTGGCGCGCTACATCGAATCTCCGTTGATCTGAAGAACGATACGAAGCTTCGTCGAGTCGAACGAGAGAGGATACTTAGGGAAGCCCTATCCATTTTTTCGCGGGTTCGTGACGCCGAGGACTTACGGGTCGTAGAGCAATGCGCGATGCTCTTGAGATCCCCATGTCACCGCGATTTGCTCGCGCGGCTTGAATCGGAGTTCGGGGCGCCCGGCGCGATGTTTGAGGAGTTTCTAGCCGAAGTCAGGGCCGCCTATGGACGTCCCGAAATTGCCTCCCAAGCAATCAAGACGGCACAAAGTGAGCAATTTGGGCGCATCGTCGAAAGACTGCAAGCTGTGCAGCCATTGGGACACAGCCCTCTGGGGACCCTTCCTTGAGTGCAACCGCAAGGCCCGCCGTCTCGAAAGAACCTTCACTAGCGCGCAACCTCCTTTCCAACGTTGGAGGTTACGTCGTCTCGGTGATCATCGGCTTCGTGGTCGCGCCGGTCACGATCCACAATCTCGGCGACTCCCGATATGGCGCTTGGATCCTCGTATCCGAGTTGATCGGCTACTACGGTCTTCTTGACCTGGGCATTCGCGGCGCCGTGACATACTTCGTCGCAAGAACGACGGCCCACAATGAGGAAACGCAGGCTAAGGAAATCACGGCGTCGGCGTTTTGGGTTTTGACACTGTCCGGCGCAGTGGTG
>ODAK010005638.1_pt1 | contig 12683 bp, 11 predicted proteins | sample 1539591 | NCBI WGS metagenome assembly ODAK01 (sample SAMEA3539303, study PRJEB22396) | soil metagenome | biome: tundra; feature: field; material: soil | place: USA | collected 2010-05 | depth 0.15 m | reverse complement strand
TTCCCTGCTCATAACCCGGAGGTCGCAGGTTCAGATCCTGCCCCCGCTACCAAAGAAGTCCCAGTTGAGAGCCCTCCTTTCGGGGAGGGCTCTTCTGCAGTCCAGGGCGCCACCCTAGTTCCATCCCTAGTTTTCGCCGACCTCGCCGACCTCGCCGATCTCGCCGATCCTGACGACACCGATCGAGACCGTTGAGCTCGTGCGAGGAACGAAGCGCCAGCGCGCTCCAGGGGTCTGGGAGATCCGGGTCTACGTCGGCAAGGACCCCGTCTCCGGCCAGGACAAGCAGATCTCCCGCACGATCCATGGCTCGGCCAGGGCCGCTGACGCGGCCATTCGAGACCTGATCGACGCGCAGGCTCCCGGACGCGCTGACGGATTGGGGGTCACGTTCGCCCAGCTCCTCGAGCGCTGGCTCAAGGAGTGCGACCGCATGGAGCTCTCGCCCACGACGATGCGGACGTACCGCTCCCACGTGAGCCATGTGCTCGTCCCGAGGCTGGGGCGCGTTCCGGTGACCCGTATGACCGCCAAGCATCTGGACGACCTCTACGGGGCACTCAAGGACAGCGGAAGGTCCCCGAAGACGATCCGCAACGTGCACGCAACGATCTCCTCTGCACTCCACCAGGCGGAGCGTTGGGGATGGGTACGCCAGAACATCGCGGAGCTCGCCAAGCCTCCTCGGGTCGCACAGCGGCGCCTCCGCCCTCCTTCGGTTGACGTGGTCAGGACAATCATCGAGGCCGCTGAGCAACGAGACCCGCACCTGGCACCTCTCCTGATTGGATGTCCTCAACACGGGGGGCTGCGCGAACCCGGTGCAGCTCCGCACGATCAGCGTGGACAAGGCGACCGGCGAGCTGAAGGTCCGCGACCTCAGGATCGCCTGCAAGGACCGACGAGCGGCGCTGTGCCCCTCGTGCTCGGCGCGCTACAAGGCCGACGCCTGGTTCCTCGCGTCCTCGGGGACGCTGGGCGGCAAGGGGCTCCCAAGCGACGTGGCAACGCACCCCAAGGTCTTTGCCACGCTGACCGCTCCCTCGTTCGGCGCGGTCCACACGGTCCGCGACGACGGGAGCTGCCGCCCCAGGCGCTCGCCACCCTGCGAGCACGGCATTGCCACTTCGTGTCGCAGGCGCCACGCAGACGACGACGAGGTGTTGGGCTCGCCGCTCTGCGAGTCGTGCTTCGACTACGACGGTGCGGTCCTGTGGAACGCCATGGCGTCACGCCTGTGGCACACCGCACGGTCGACAGGCTGCGACGGCGGCTCGGGGCGTCGGAGGGCCTCTCGTGGGCACAGTTCCGCACCGTCGCCCGGGTCCACCAGATCCGCGTCGCCGAGACGCAGCGACGTGGCCTTGTGCACATCCACGCCATCGTGCGCGCAGACGGGCCAGAGGGTCCAGGGAGCGATCCGCCCGCGTGGCTCACCGACGAGCTGCTCGCACTCGAGCTGCGAGCAGCGGCTGGGACCATCTCCATCATCGCGCCCGACCGCACCAAGGTCCGTTGGGGCGACCAGCTCGACGTGGCGGAGATCCCCGGTGTCGAAGACGCCGGACGCGCCGCGGGCTACATAGCCAAGTACGCGACCAAGACCGTCGACGGCTCATTCGGACTGGTTCAGACGTTTCGGACACGCGATGCCATCCTTCGTGCGAGCACGACACCGCACCTGCACCGCCTTGCACTTGCGGCCTGGGATCTTGGAGGTCGAGACGAGCTGCTGGACCTGCGACTGCGCGAGCACGCGCACACTCTCGGGTACTCGGGGCACCTGATCACCAAGTCTCGTGGCTACTCGACGACGTTCGCCGCCCTGCGCGCGGCGCGTGCCCTCTTCGCACTCAGAGACATGCCAGACGACGTCGAGATCCCGCAGTTCGCCTTCGGCTACCTTGGCCGTGGTTACGGGCACCCAGAGGGCGAGCGGATGGCGGAGTTCTGGTCAGAGTTCGTCGCCGAGGACCGCAAGCAACGCCGACAGCAACGCCTTGTGGACCAAGAGGGGCAGAAGTCGGGTCTTGGGAGTCCGGAGCCCGAGGCGTCAGACTGATCACCGGATTCGATTTCCTGGGTCATCCCTGCGGCTCGGGCAAGCAGAAGTGCGACCTGCAGAGGTGCGGTCGCATCGTCGCACGAGACCGGTGTTTCGCTGACTGTACTCAACTCCTTGCAAACTCCAGGAGGTCCTCGAGTTCACCTTCGTCTGCTCGCCGAAGGGCACGCAAGTAGCGAGCGCGGAGTTCAGCAACTCCGACTTCGAGGTTCGCGCCCCAGCTGAAGGCGTTCCTCCCGAGGGCACGCACGAGGTAGTCGGTGGCGACGCGGCCATGACGACCGTTTCCATTGGCGAATGGATGAATTGCGACGAGGCGATGGTGGAACCGGACGCAAAGCGCGTCTTCGACTTCGCTTCCCGAATCGACCCACGTACGCGCATCAAGCACAAGATTGCGAACCGCCTCGGCAATCTGCGTTGGCTCGACGCCGATGTTCGTCTCGCTCCGACGGTACATGCCTGCCCAAGCCCACACGTCACCGAACATGGATCGGTGCAGGTCGCGAAGGTATTGATCGTTGAGGAGGACCTCGACGCTCGGTGCACGACGGCTCGTGAGTGCGCGCAGGATGTTCTCCTGCTCGGCCTCGTTAAGGTCGCCTCGCGTTGTGACGTAGCTCAGCTTGAGACCCAGCACGTCGTCATCGCCAAGTGGCGTGTGCCCTTCTCCATCGGGAAGCAGCGGATCGAAGGCACTCACTTGTTCACTCGGCACCAGGGGTGGATCGCCACAGTCCCCGAGAGTCGATGAGTTCGTCAGCCAATGCATCGACCTGCTCCGCGATAATGCCGGCGCTAGGGGCCTGATCTTCGAGACGCATGTTGTGCGTCACGGTCCGTATCTCGGTCTCCGCCTTCCCCAAGGCTTGCCGGCGGACCATGGCATCGAGCGGCTCGTTCGGGGTTAGCACGTAGCGAAGCTGGCAGTTGAGTGCCTGAGCGGCTCGCTCGAGGGTCGAGAGCCGAATCGAGCCGTCGAGCTCTGCACGCTCGACCTGGCTGACTCGCGATTGGCTGACGCCCATTCGGCTGGCCATCTCGGACGTCGACATGCCGAGCGCATCCCTCACCGCGCGGAGCCATCCGTGCGGCGGTCGAGGGCCAATCCGCTCGTCGAGTCCCGCGAGGCGCTCATCGAGCCGCCGACGGGCAGTGAGGTTCGTGCTGCGCATGAGGGCTCCTGTGATGTGGTCCTTCTGGTTTCAAGCAATGCTAGTAGGTATTCCTTCCGAAACCTGACATCGTCAGTAGGCATTCCTACTATCAACGCTCCGCCCCGCATGTGCCTCATCGATAGTCCCCTTGCGGGAGAAGAGCGGCCCGCCTCAATTGACGAAACTCGCAATAGAGCTTTTCGACTCAAATGGTGGATCCGTATTTCGCGCGATCCCTAGAAAATCCCTAGGATTCGCCCTGGACGTCACTTGAGCGAACACCGAGGTCATCGTGCATAATCGTCCGTAGTGCCACGTCAGAGGCAAAAATCGGAGTACGTCGACGGACAACGACGGACAGTGGCGTACGACTCCGAGAGGACTCATAACCCGAAGGTCGCAGGTTCAAATCCTGCCCCCGCTACGAAGGAAAGTGCAGTTCTGAGCCCCGCTCGGGACCGCGGCGCAAAGGCGGGTCTGCATTACAGCACCAGAGGAGCCAGCCAATCGGGTTGTTACTCGGTGCCGCGCGCTCGAGGCGGTACCCGCCTGGTCGGCTGCGATGAGCGGGTGTCACCCTCAGGGCTCGCCAGTTGCCGCTCCAGCTCGGTGTACGCAGTAATGATCTCTGGTGCCTCGTATGCACGGTTGCGAGAGCCCATGGTGACCTGCGTGAGGATGCCGCATGCCAGCAGCTTGGTGATCGCGTTGTTGGCTGCGACGAAGGATCTCCCGATGAGCGTGGCTGCACCCGACGCTGTGACGACTGGAGCCCCAGGCAGTGCCCGTAGCAGCAGATCCATCGATGAGTTCGCTCGAATCGAGCCAACACGGTTTCGCCATTCGCCCTCGATCTGGCGGGCACGCTCTTCGAATGAGGTGGCGTCGGCGCACGCCCGAACGCATGCCCTCGCGAACTGCGAGATCCATGCGTTGATCCCGTGGCGCGCCGCATCGGAGTCTGGAAAGTCGCGATATCGATAGCCGTCGAGCCCGTTTACGTACGCCTTCGCCCATGTGGCAAGCACCAACGACACGGGTGTCAGCACCCGCTCTGCCATGCCTCGCCGGCGAAGCACGAGATGCATCAGCGCTCGACCCGTGCGACCGTTGCCGTCCACGAATGGGTGAATCGTCTCGAACTGTGCGTGCGCGATGGCGGCCTGTGCAACGGGAGGAAGGTCTTCCTCGTTGCAGAATGCAATGAGGTCTTGCATGAGGTCGAACACCAGCGTGTGCGGCGGGGGAACGTATGCGGCAGCCCATGGGTTGAAGGCGCACCCGCCGATCCAGTTCTGTTGGGTGCGCAGGTGTCCGCCGTGCTCTTGGAGGCGAGTGCCGGTGAGCAGACGTTCATGCACGCCCAGCATGTGGTCGAGCCCGATCGGATCGCCGCTCGAGACCGACTCGGTCGCAAACTGCATGGCGTCAATGTTGGAGAGCACCTCGGATGCGGTGACGTCTGTTGATTTGTCGCTCGACGATCGACTCAACTCTTCGTGAAGCAGCCGCCGCGCTCCGACCTGCAGTCCCTCGATTCGAGACGATGCAACGGCCTCGGCTCGAAGCAGGATTCTGGCGAGTGCTTCGGTATTGGTCAGAGAGCGTGCGCTGGCGTTGAGCCGCAGGATCGCGGATTCGGCTTCGGCGACGTCAGCTGCCACCGGGCCGTCCAGCATGAACGACCGGCCGTGCACCCCGTCGGGGACGTATGCCTCGTAGTCGCAGCCCTGACGATCTCGGCGGGCAGATCCCGTCGGATCGCCAACCCAGTGAAGTGACACAATCTTTGACATGGATCCTCCGTGTTAAAGGTTAGTCGATATCCTTTAACAAAACACCGGCGAACTGAAGGTCATGCCCCACGGAATGCTGCAGGAGTCGTGTAGCGCGGGTGGGCGTTCACACCGACTCCTTTGCCGCTCCGCGCGCGTTTTCGTGTGGTCGCTTCGTCGATCGTTCCCAGTGGGTGCGGGCTTGCTCCATCCAGAGATTTGACTGTGGGTCCCAGCTTGAGTCCCTGCAGGTCGTCATCGTCGAGTGGTGGTGCCCCTCGCCATCGGCGACCAGCCGGGTCGAAGATGCTCATTGGTTCACGCGGGGCGAGGTGCGGATCGCGACGGTCCTCGAGTGTCGATGAGTTCGTCGGCCAGAATTGCTACCTGCTCCGCGATCACGCTGGCGCCTGGGGCCTGATCTTCGAGAGCCTTCCCGACTAGACCCATTAGGGTCGGGCGATCGTGCGCGACGTCGTTACGGGATACTGCTGGCCGCAGTCAGTGCGTGCGGGCGAGCAGGTCGGCCTGCACCTGTCGTCGTCCGCTGGGCGGCCCGTTCGCGTCGAGGTGGCACGGGTCGGCGCACGACGGGAGGTCGTGTTCAGTTCTGGTGCGGTCGCTGCCGACGAGCACGAGACGCCCCAAGATGCTTCCTCGATGGGGTGCGGCTGGCCGGTCGCACTCAGGCTGGACGTCGACCCGGCGTGGCGCTCGGGCTACTACGAGGTCGTCATGGAGATCGATGTTGGCGAGAAGGTCCGGCGCGACTACGCATTCTTCGTGGTGCGTCCGCGTTCCGGCACGCGGATCGTGGTCGCCTTGGCGACGAACACGTGGTACGCCTACAACGACTTTGGCGGACCGAACCTGTACACCGGTGGCACCCAGGTCGCCATGCAGCGCCCCATGGCGCCCGGCTACCTCTACAAGCCGCCAGGCAAAGGCCGTCGCGTGACGGGGACGGGCGCGCCCGATCCGCAGAACGCCGCGCACGTCGGCTACGTCCAGCTCAATCACCTCTCGGGCTATGCCGGGTCGGCTGGTTGGCCGGACTGGGAGCTGCCGTTCATCGAATGGGCCGAACGTGAAGGATTCGAGATCGGCGTGTGCACGAATGCCGATCTCGAAGCACATCCCGAGGTGCTGGACGGAGCGAGTCTGTATCTCTCGGTCGGCCACGACGAGTACTGGTCTCGCGGCATGCGCGACACAGTCGAGGCATTCATCGCGCGCGGTGGCAATGCAGCGTTCTTCTCGGGGAATACGTCATTGTGGCAAGTGCGCGTCGAGGGTGACGATCACGACGTGATGGTCGGATACAAGGGCTTCTTCAAGAGTGACCCAGTGATGGGAACTGACCGCGAACGCGAGGTCACGACGTTCTGGTCCGACGTGGTCGTCGGTCGTCCCGAGAATCAACTGACCGGGGTCACGTTCACGCGCGGGGGCTATCACCGCATCGGACGCAACGTGACCGCCGGCCTCGGCGGCTACACCGTGCACCGCGCAGGCCACTGGATCTTCGAGGGCACTGGGCTCGGCTACGGCGACGTGCTCGGTGCTGGTGCGACCGTCGTCGGATACGAGTGCGACGGGTGCGCGTTCACCTACCGCGACGGGCTGCCATACCCGACCGGAGAAGACGGCACGCCATCGACCTTCGAGATCTTCGGCACGTGCCCGACGCAGCACTTCACGCGCGAGACCGCGCCTCGCCCGCCCAAGCCGGGTGAGCCGAGCGAGTTGGAGTACATCGCGTCACGCGTCTTTGGGACCCGCGAGCCTGAGGCGGTGGAGCGCATTCGTCACGGCCACGCCGTGCTGGGTGCGTACACGAACAACGCGGGCGCGACAGTGTTGACCTCGGGGTCGACCGACTGGGCTCACGGGCTGGCAGGGCGAGACCCGCAGATCGAACAGATCACCCGGAACGTGCTAACTCGGTTGGGGGGGGCGAGAGACGGCGCAATCGGTACAGCGCTGAACCAAGCCACCGGCGTCGAATGTGACCGAGAGCATGAAGCCAGCTCCTCGGATGATTGAGCGAGGTATCGGATCGGCTGCTCGGTGATCGGCTGTTAGCTCGAGCAACTTCTATTTGGACGCGCAGGCGAAGGCCGTCGCGGCGTGACCAACGGCGCTCTTCGTGCCTGCGTTGAGATCAGGACCGCCGGTTGGATGCGATCTTTCGCGCAGAGTTCGGAGAGTGGGGCGAGGTGTGTAACTTTGGTCGCCGTGGCACCAGGCTCTGACACAGTTCCCTCGGTCGAGGTCGAAGGCGTCTCAGTGCACTTCGATGGGCTCAGGGCGCTCTCGGACGTGTCCTTCGATGTCCATTCCGGCGAGATCGTCGGCCTGATCGGTCCCAATGGCGCCGGCAAGACCACCGCATTCAACGTCATCTGTGGTTTCGTGAAGCCGTCGCAGGGGACCGTGCACTTCCCCGCCGCGAAGAAGGCGAACCTGAAGCCGAGCCAGCTAGCCCGAGCGGGTATCGCGCGCACGCTGCAGGGAGTAGGTCTCTTTCCGCACATCAGCGTGCTCGAGAACGTCATGGCTGGGGGTCAGATCCGTCGGCACGGCGGGTTCTTCAACAGCCTCTTCGCCACACCAATGAGCGTCAGGTCCGAGCGCCGGCTGCGCGAAGACTCGCTTGCCCAACTCGATCGATTCGGTCTGTCGATGCACGCGGCACGAATGCCGTCCCAGATTCCATACGGCGTGTCGAAGAAGGTGTCCGTTGCTCGGGCGCTCATGTGCAATCCGAGCTTGCTGCTGCTCGATGAGCCCGCATCTGGCCTGGACGAGTCGGAGCTCGATGAGTTCGCCTCTTTTATCGTGTCCCTCCGGGCCGACATGGGCGTGCTCGTGGTCGAACACAACATGAACTTCGTCATGCCGTTGGTCGATCGGATCGTCGTGCTCGACTTCGGTGAGGTGATTGCGCGCGGCACGCCAGCCGAGGTCACGTCGGACTCGAAGGTGATCGCGGCGTACCTGGGCGTCGAGTCATGATCCACGTCGAGAACCTGACCGTGTCATTTGGAGCCGTGCAGGCGGTCCGCGACGTCTCGCTGGACGCTAAGACCGGCGTGCTCACGGCAATCCTTGGTGCAAATGGCGCCGGCAAGACCAGTCTTCTGCGCGCGATCAGTGGGCTGGTTGACCCCGCAGCTGGATCGATCCAGATGGAGGGCCGTGAGCTCGTCGGACGCAAGCCCGAGGACATTGCGCGCATGGGCGTCGCGCACGTGCCCGAGGGGCGCGGCGTGATCGAGGAGTTCACCGTCGAGGAGAACTTGCAGCTGGGGGCGCTGCACGCCAAGGTCGACCTCCGCAAGGGCCTCGCCAACCAGTACGAGAAGTTCCCCGTTCTCGGGGAGCGGCGCAAGCAGCACGCGGGCAAACTCTCCGGTGGCGAGCGCCAGATGCTGGCGCTGGCTCGCGCCATGATCGCCGAGCCACGGCTCCTTCTCCTCGACGAGCCCTCGCTTGGACTCGCGCCACTTGTCACCGAGCAGCTGATGCGCGAGATCAAGAGCCTGTGCGACGAGGGCAATCTCACCGTGATCCTCGTCGAGCAGAACGCAACCTCGGCGCTCAGGATCGCTCACCACGCTGTTGTGCTGCACGTCGGTTCGGTGGTAGCCAACGACTCCGCAGCGGCGGTGTCCCAAGACGCGAACCTTCGCCACTACTACCTGGGAATGTCGGCGTAGTGGGTGCGTTCCTGTCCTCGAAGATCGTGAGTGATCTCTTCTTCGGGCTCACCAATGGGGTGATCATCGCGCTCCTTGCCCTGAGCCTCGTGCTGATCTGGCGGTCGACGCACGTGCTCAACTTTGCCCAGGGCGCCATGGCGGGTTTCGTGGCGTACTTCGGGATGGGTCTCCTGTCGTACAACGTCCCGTACTGGTACTGCTTCATCATCGCGATCGTCGCGGGCATGCTGCTGGGAGGGCTCACGGAGCGCTTGCTCGTGCGACGCCTCTACGGGAAGCCGGAGATCAATCCGATCGTGGTCACGGTGGGCATGCTGCTGCTGCTCGAATCGCTGACTACGGCGATCTGGTCAAGCACGCCGCGGCCGCTGCCGACGCCCTTTTCCACTTCGTACTGGCTCCTGGGTACCCGGGTGATGGATCTGTCACCGTTCGCGGTGTTCCAGATCACTTCGGCGGCTCTCGTCGCGCTGAGCATCGGGGCGCTCTTCCGGTTCACCAAGGTCGGGCTGCAGCTGCGCGCCGCGGCCGTCGCCCCTGAGGTCTCCCGTCTGCTGGGCGTGCGCGTGGGACGGATGCTGACGCTCGGCTGGGCGCTGTCCACCGGCGTCGGAGCGGTCGCCGCCGTCGTATTTTCGTCACAGAGTGGCTCGGGCCTCACGCCGGGCAACCTCGACCAGATCTTCGTATTCGGCTTCGCCGCCGCCGTCATCGGCGGCCTTGAGAGCCCGAGCGGCGCGCTCATCTCGGGCCTCGCGATCGGCGTGATGAATGCGTTCGTCCAGGACTACACGCAGAACTCGAGCTACATGACGCTCGGGGTCCTCATCCTTCTCGTGGTCGTGCTCATGGTGCGACCAAATGGGTTGTTCTCCAAGCGGATCGTGCGGCGAGTATGACCGTGGCACCCATCCGGCGTTGGGGGCCAGGAGTCGCGGCATCGCTTGCACCGGCGGTCTGCGTCGTGGCCGCGCTTGCCGTGTGCTGGCTTCTGCTCTCAGCCGCCACCTTCACGCTTGCGGCGAGCGCGGCATTCTGTGGCCTTTCTTTCACGTACGCGTTTCGATTCCGCGACGCGCATCCCGTCGTGTGGCGGATGGTGTCCACGATCGCACTGGTGCAGCTCGCCGTCGTCATCACCTACCACCTCTCCTTTGTCACCAACAACAGCCTTGCGGGCGGCGCGGCGATCTCGATCGTCATCCTCGGGCTGTCGTTCCTCACGGGTGTGTCCGGCCAGATCTCGCTCGGCAACGGCGCGTTCATGGGTGCCGGCGCCTTCGTGGTCGCGATCTGGGCGAACCACCACAGCTCGACGCCACTCGTGGTGTCGCTCCTCCTAGCGGCCCTCACTGGCGCCCTGCTCGGCGTCGTACTTGGCCTGCCCGCCACGAGGTTGCGGGGCCCATACCTCGCTGGCATGACGCTCGCCTTCGCCTTCGCGTTCTCCCCGGACCTCCTCTTGGACTTCTCGTCGTGGACCGGTGGTGACGGCGGGCTCCAGATCCCCACTCCCGCGACGGCGCCCCAGTGGCTGGACAACCTGTTCTCCGCGCCAGGCACGCTCGGCCCCAATGCAATGTGGTTCGCCGACATCGCGATCGTGGTCGCAGGCGTGGCCTTCTTCTTCATGGCCAACCTGTTGTCGAGCCGGACGGGTCGGCGGATGCGGCTCGTGCGTGACAACGAGGTGGCGGCCGAACTGGTCGGGATCGGCCTCCCTCGAGCTCGCATCACCGCGTTCGTGGTATCCGCTGCTTACGCAGGTCTTGGCGGCGGCGTGCTCGCGATCACGTCCTACTCAGTGTCACCGACCAACTTCACCCTGGCCGTCTCGATCACGCTGCTGTCGCTGATGGTGATTGGCGGCATCGGGACGCTGTCCGGCGCGATCATCGGGGGCTTCATCTACGCGTTCTCGCAGTCGTGGATCACGTGGCTCATCAATCAGACTGGCCTCAACCCACTCGGCAATCTGGCGACAAACCTGAACAATATTATTTTTGGTTCGCTCCTCATCCTTGCGATGTTGTTTGCGCCACTCGGCATCGCCGGGACGGTCAAGTACGTCGCAGCCCGAAGGGCCGCGACCCGCCGGGCCCGACCAGTTACTGAGTCACAGCAGGAGTAGAGTTCATCTCGCTGAAACACTCTCGGCAATGAAAGGAATCTCACATGATTCGTCACAACGTTCGCCGCGCAGCGGCGGCCGGTGCGGCTCTGGCCCTGACGGCTGGCGTCGCGATTACCGGGCTAAGTGTCACCCAGGCTGGCGCCGCCGGCGTTCCTGGGGTAACCGCGACGTCCATCACGATTGGCGCCACCGTACCGCTGACCGGGATCGCGTCGCCTGGCTACAGCGAGGTCGGCAAGGCCGCGCGAGCGGTGTTCGACTACGTCAACACCCACGGCAAGATCAACGGCCGCTCCGTCAAGTTCGTGCTCAAGGACGACTGCTACAACACGCCGGGCTTCGGCTGTGAGTACGCGAACCCCAGCACCGTTAACCAGACGAACGCCCTGCTCCAGCAGGGAATCTTCGCAACGGTTGGCTCGCTCGGCACACCGCCCCAGGACCTGGTGCGAAGCATGCTCCGTTCGGCCCACACCCCGCAGCTCTTCGTCAACTCGGGTTCGCGGGACTGGAACAACCCGGGTACGTACCCGACGCTGTTCGGTTGGCAGCCCAGCTACATCACCGAGGCCAAGATCCTTGGGCACTTCGTGCATGGGAAGTACCCCGGCCAGAAGTTCTGCTTCCTCGGCCAGCATGACGACTTCGGCGCCGACGGCCTCATCGGCCTCCAGGACATGCACATGAACCCGTCCGTGTCGACGATGTACGACGTGGCGAATCTCGTCATCCTGGGCTCCTCTTACTTCACGCCGATCATCAAGAACTTCCAGACGAGCGGCTGCAAGGTCGTGTACATGGACACGATCCCCGCGGCCACCGCTGCAGCGCTCGGCAACGCCGTCGCACTGCACTACGCGCCGCATTGGATCATCTCGAGCGTCGGTGCGGACCCCGTGACGGTGAACAACGTGCTGAAGGGCAAGATCAAGCCAGACCCCGAGATCAACGCCATCTCGTTCTCGTACTTGAACGCGACGACGGACACCTCGGCCCAGGGCAAGCTCTGGAAGGCCTTTGACATCAAGGTCCTCAAGGCCGACCACGCGGACTTCCCGAAGTTCACGTCCAAGACGCCGATCGACGGCAACATGGCGTACGGCGTTGCGTGGGGCGTGGCATTCGCAGAGGCACTGCGCGCCGCTGGCAAGACGTTCACCCAGGCGAGTCTCGTGCACATCCTGCTGACGACCTCGTTCTCCCAGACCCCGTCGCTGACGCCGCTTGCGTATTCAGCCTCGAACCACCAGGGTCTCAACGCGGGGTACGTGACCATCATCAAGAGCGCAGCGGTTGTCGGCATTGAGGCCGGGACCATCTATCAGGCGGACAGCAACGTGAACGCCAGTGTCACTGTTGCCCCGAAGCACAGCAAGGGGATCCCGCCCTGGCTGTAGTAGCTCGATGAGCTAGCGCCTACAAGCGTTCAAGAGACGAATCGCCTGCCGGGAATCCCGGCGGGCGATTCGTCTTTCTCGGCCTCGTTCGCAGGCGACCAGATGAGATGGAGCAGCTCAGGCGCCCGCCCCGTTGCCCGCGACGTCGCGTTCATGCTCGAGGAGCCATGACTTCATCTCGAGGCCGCCCCCGTACCCGGTAAGCGAACCGTTCGCCCCGATAACGCGGTGGCAGGGGACGAACAGGGCGATGGGGTTCCGGTTGTTGGCGAGCCCGACGGCGCGCGTCGCCTTCGGATTGCCAATCGCGGTCGCGACGTCGCGGTACGACGCGGTCGTCCCGAAGCCGATGTCGAGGAGCGCGCGCCACACCGCGAGTTGGAAGGGCGTGCCGGTCGGGGCGAACTCGAGGTCGAACCTGCGTCTTGGA
>ODAK010005637.1_pt1 | contig 12691 bp, 8 predicted proteins | sample 1539591 | NCBI WGS metagenome assembly ODAK01 (sample SAMEA3539303, study PRJEB22396) | soil metagenome | biome: tundra; feature: field; material: soil | place: USA | collected 2010-05 | depth 0.15 m | reverse complement strand
CAGGCGGCGGACCGAGCGGGCGATGGATTGCGCGTGGTGGCGCGTTCGGCGGAAGACGGAGTCGTCGAAGCTCTGGAAGGAACCGCTCCCGGACATTTTGTGCTGGCGGTGCAGTGGCATCCGGAGCGGAGCGTGAACGATGGACCGGAGCTGGCGGAATCCGCGCGTGCAATTTTCCGCGCGTTTATTGAGGCGGCGCGGACCAAGCATGCGGAGTTGGCAAAGGAGTTAGAACAACACCTTACATAATTTTGCTTAGGGAAAGTCTGATTGAGTACCCGGGTTCCTCCGTGCACCCCGGAGCCTGCCCTGAGCGAAGCCGAAGGGTACCCTGTGGTTCAAGGTTTTCGATGGTACTGAATCAGCGTTTCCTTAGGGGAGATTGGAAGATCGCTAACTGCGTTTCAGCAGCACCGCCGCATTCGCAATCGCGGCATTTTCGGTGCCCATGCCTTCCGGCGTTTTTGCTTTGATCCCGACGCAGTCCGCGGGAATTCCGCACAACTCGGCGACGTGTTTGCGAATTGCGTCGGCGTGAGGGCCGATCTTTGGAGTGGACAGGATCAGGGTGGAATCCAGGTTCACCAGTTCGTAGCCCGCGCGTTTGACGCGCTGCAACGCCTCGCGCAGAAACACGGCGGAGTCGGCGTTTTTCCATTGCGCATCGGAGGGCGGAAACAGCGCTCCAATGTCGGGGCCGGCGATGGCGCCGAGCAGCGCGTCGGTGATGGCGTGCAGCAGGACGTCGCCGTCGGAATGGCCGCCGAGGCCTTGATCGTGCGGCAGCGTCACGCCTCCGATTCTTAGCGGAATGCCGGGCTTGAATTCGTGCGAGTCCCAACCGTAGCCGATGCGCATTTCAGGTTTCAAAGCGGATTCCTGTCAGCCCCTAATGGGGCAGGAGAATTGGCGAACTTTACGATATCGCAGAAGCCATACACGGATACGAAACTCGGATACCCGGATACCCTAGTTCGAGTAAGTTCTATTTATACCTGCTGCGGTCAACTGTCAATTTCCCGCTAAGGGTAAGCTTGCCTGCGTGCATGGGCGAAGTTTGCGCGGAACTTTTCACAAAACGATCGAGGCGGAAAATAGTTTGTTTATTTCCGCCTCGGACGCGTGAAAGGCTTTATGGGGCAGTCGTGAGGAACAGGATCGGCGCCATGCAGGCTCCTCCGCCAGTATGAAAGAAATACACCGCACCCATCAGATCCCACACAGTGTTCCCAGTTCCCCTCTGCGCAAGAGATGTCAGTTTGTCAGGCACAGCGGGGCCAACTACGCTCGCCGCCTGCACATCGGTAAGGTCGCGACCCAAAAGCGCGAACATCCGTTCGAAGGGCGCAGCTTGGACCGCTTCTCGAGGAATCTGCACGTCGGTCTTGTGGCAGCCTGCCGAGTCGTTTGGGAAATCGACATACAGAGTCAAGCCCAAGAACTTCACCGTATCGCGGAAAGCCTCACGGGAGTGGGTGTGGCACATATCCGTGGGACTCTCAGGCACAGCGGGTTCAATCGCGAAGCGAATGGCTGGCGTCTCAAGCTGGAGAAGGAGCGGGTTGAAGGTGCCGGTGTCCGGTGTGCCCGCCAAGGAGAAACCGTTCAGAGTGCTGACGGTGTAACGAAACGACACCTGGGTGGCGTAGTTCTGCTCGGTCGTAGCTTCGGGGACGTACGTAGCGCCAACCCGACTACGGAATCTCTTGGCAGCCACGTAGGCTTCGGGCTTGGGCAGGCGAATCACGTAGCGCCCGGACTTGTCATCGAGTGCATGTTGCAGGCTCTTGGCGTCGATCTTGGCCTGGGCGAAGCTGGGGTCCAGCGCCCCGGAAAAGGCGGCTGCATGGGCTGGGACGGAAAGGTCGTAGGTCCCCGCGGCCAGCACCGAGTCATTGGATGCGGCCACGTAGAGATCGCGGTGAAGTTTCGTCTTCGGCGCGAGAGCCAGGACGGTGTTGGGGTCTTTGGGGTCATCCACGATGGCCCACGGACCTTCGAAGACCACGAAAACTTTCTCGGTGCTGGCAGCCTTGGACTCAGCCGCTGGAGCTGGTTGCTGGGTTTGTTGACAGGCGATGAGGAAGAGCGTGGCCAGGACAGCGCTGGCCAGCGCAACCATGGGAGTCGCGAAGTAGCGTTTGGTTCGCATCGGGCTCTCCTGGGTTGGAAATGGTTTCGTAAAATGCCCTTCCGCTCGGAAGGCGCGTTCCTCATCGGCCAAAGCCGTCGATGGAGACAGGCAAGTTATCGCAGCGCTGAAGCCCTCCACCCCATCACGCCAAAACCGGGCGTGATGGGGCCCCGGCGCTCCGCCACCCAAAGTCCAATGCGTCTCCCCGCAGGCTGAGAAGCCGTGCCCGACCCAAAACGGATTTATGAAACCAGCTTAGAAATTAGGGTCGTCCGTACGCCGAAAATGCCGACCAGTAATAAGGGTGCGCGGTGCGCGGGTTGGCCAGCATTTTCAGCGCGGTCTGGCGGAGCGCGCCGGAAACGGGCTGGCCGGATAGTGCGTTATGGTAAAAGTCCTCGACAAACCCTCGGGTCTCGACCGAGTCCACTGCCCACCGGCTGGCGACCACGTGGGGCACGCCGGCACGCAGAAGAGCATCGGTAACGCTGTTGAATCCGTTAGAGCCGCCGCTGCCGGAGGCAGTGCTGCAGGCCGAGAGCACGGCCAACTGCAGACGTTGCAGGCGAAGCTGCCGTAGCGCGGCTGCGTCCAACAGGCGGGGGGCATTTGCTTTTCCGTCTCTTTCCAACAGCAAACCCGTGCTTTGGGGAGCGGCGAGAGAATGTCCGGCAAAGTGGAAAACTGCAGCCATGGGGAGTTCGTTCCGGACTGCGCCGAGGGTGGCTTCTTCACCTCTGAGTACGTGCACGGAATGAAAGCCGCTGGCAACAGCGTCCGCTTCCGCCGACACATCGGGCAGAGGAATGAGTCCGTCCGCCGACGATGAAGCGGTACTGCCCACCACCAGGGCGGGCAAGTCTTTTGAAATACCGGTGTCGCTGCGCAGACGCGCCTGTGAATCCTGACCCAGCGAATGAGCAACCGGTGCACGCTCGATCACATAGCGATCGTTCGAATCCAGCAGGGCTTCGAAGGGGACGCGCGCCATCCATCCATCCGCTTCGATTACCAGCGTTCGTCCCGGCGCGAGATGTTGTTCCACAGGAGCGACCAGCGCCTCGTACAGGCTGCGACCGTCCCGCCGCAACGCGGTCAGCTCCGACTTGGGGTCGGACGCTAAGTCCTGAAACCTTTCCGCCAACTCCCGCAGGCTGTCGGTGGGTTTCTGAATCCAGCGCGCGTTGATACCGCGGTTGTCATAGGCCCAAATCGCAAGGCCGTCGGGCAGCACGGCATAGGCGAGCACGGTCTCTTTGGCGAGGAGCGGAAGGCGAGAGCCCATCGGGGACGGACTCGGCATCGGCGGGTTAGCCACAGATCGGTGGGGGCGGGAATCGGCGGCCGTGCGCTGGGGCGCTCCCAGGTACCACTCATACGTCTCGAGCGCATCCTGCGAACGACCCTGCGCTAGTTCTGCCTCGACCAGTGCGAGATACGCCGGGGCTGCGTCCTTGCTCCAATTCGTACGTTCCGACTCCGACCTGAGGGTTGCGAGATTGTGCTCTGCCAGAGCCAGCGCTGGCTGCAGGGCCTGCTCCGCTTCCGCCTCACGATGCCGGCGGAGTTGCAGCTCGCCAAGGGTGGAATAAAACATCTGCACGAGGTAGTTGTTCGAGAGCGGGCGGATCTGGTCCTGTATGGAGGCCAGTCTCACGATGGCGGTGTCAAAGCGACCGAGCCGTGCCTCCACTTGAGCGATTAGGATCTCGGTCTCGAGGGCGTAGCTGCGGCTGGCGTCGGTTCGTGGGGCCAGTGCAACGAGCCGAGCCGCTTCGGCATACTGCCGGGCAGCGATCACGGGCTGATGGGCCGCCATCGCGGCGTTGGCCATGTATTTGTACGCCCAGGCGCGTTGCAGCAGAGTCCCATCGGAATCAATCAGCCCCGCAGCCTCGCGCCAGACCGCCAGCTCAAGGTGCGGCTGGTCGGCAACTTCGGCGGTCGAGCCGAGAAGGTAGTAAAGGTTGTAGCCCCGCCTCGGGGCAAACTGCCCTGACCAATAGCGTTCCAAGCCCGCGCTGGCCAGCTTTGAAGCCCCGGCTTGATTGCCAATAGCCCGCTCATCATCCGCCTCGAAAAAGAGCGCGCGGAGAGAGAGGCCCCAGTATCCGCTCTTCAGGGCACGATCCATAGCACGAGCCGTAGTCTTTTCGTCCGCACCGATATCACCCATCAGAGAGGAACAGACGCTCTTCTCCAGCCCGAGTTGAATCTGCAACCAGGGATAAGAATATTTTTCGGACTCCGCTAATGCGGTCGTCGCCTGTCGCCGGCACTCTTCGCTGTGCCGCTCGAACTGTGCCGCAAAAGTCCGCTCGAACTGTGCGCGCAGCACGCCCGCCGTGTTGCCGGACGCGTGAAGTAATTGTTCGGCACGATCCGCCTGTTCGCGAGAGACGCCGTACTCGCCGGCGTCATTACCTTGGACCGCGCGGGCGAGCGCGCTTACGGCTGGCGGAAAACTTGGGGCGGAGGAGCCGCGAAGAAGATCAGCCAGCCAGAGGTCGCCGTGTTGCCGGCGGGTCAGGTCCGCCAAAAAAAAAAGCGCCTGGGCGGCTTGCGGGTCGGCTTTGGCATGGGCTCTGGCTTCGGGGAAAGCCTGGGGCAACCAGGAGCGGACCGCTTCCTGCAGATATTCTTCGACACGCTGGTCGACTTCAGCGCGTAGACCAGCGCTGCTGGCCGCGTCCGCCACTTGGGCAGGAGAGAGCAGCGGCTTTGCGTCGCTCTCGTGCTTTTTCAAGATTTCGCGCACGGCGTCGGCGTGGTTGCGGGCTTCTTCCGCCCATGGCGAGCCCGGATCGACGCGCAGGTAATGCTCCCAGTCATCGAGCGCCTGTTGATACAAGAACTGGCGTTCCGCGACCAAGGCGCGATTAAAGAGCGCAACCGGATCGTCGGGCCGCAGTCTCAGAGCCTGGCTCAGGTACTCGTACGCCGCGCCGAGATCGTCCTTGTGGTCTTCCTGCTGGGCACGCTGGAAGTAAGCGGTGGCGAGATCAGTCATCAGAGCGGATGAGTGCGGCTCTAACTCCAGAGCGCGGCGCAAAGCCTCCACGGCCGCGTCGTACTTGCCTTCCAGCAAGTCGGCCTGCGCCTGCGCTTGCAGCCAGGAGGGGTCGGAGGGATGGGATTCGAGTTGGCCGGCGATCAGATCTTCCGCCCTTAACAGCGCCTCCGAACGGCTGGTAAAGGAGGCTGCCGGTCCGCGGGAGATGCGCAGGGGTGCATAATCGGCGCCTGCGATTCTGAGTTCGAGAGTGCGCTGCTCGGTGTACGCGCGGGCGAGGAGATGGGCGGCTCTGGCGGGCTGGTTGCGTTGGACGACAACCCACGATCCCACGCCAACCACGGCGGCCAGAAGAAACGCCGCCGACAATTTCATTGTCATTGTCATTGCGGTTGTGAGGCGCGGAACCGCCCGCCCCCGTCGCCACCACGGCGTCGATTGCGGATCCAGACTGGAATGCGGCGTCCCGGCGATTCGCTGGGCCAGTCGCTGCTGCCACTCCGCGCTCGCACTCTGGAGGGCCGCGATATGTTGCCGTTCCGCCGCGGTGATGTCGCGGTTCAAATCGGTCAATTCGGCGACCGCTTCGCGCAACAACGGGCCACAAGAATCACAGCGGCTGGCGTGTTCGATGTGGACAAGCGTCTCGTTGGTGGGGGTCAGCCCGCCGGCAATCTCACGCCAGACCGCCTCGTGCGGACAATCGTGCGGACAATCGCCGTTGTGGGGGGCGGACTCGGCCGCTCTCTCGCCCTTCATTTGGCGACTTAGGTGGCAATCCAGCGACGCCAGTTCCTCAAATTGCTTCCGGCAGGCCGGACAGGCGCCAAGATGAGCGTGCAGATCCGACGCCTGCACGGCGGATTCCGCGCGCTGACGAGATTCCTCCAGGAGTTTCGCCAGGTCCGCCGCTTCCAGATGCCCGTTGGGATTCTTATCCAAATATTAACTCCTAATACCTTAGAACGACTTTGTCTAGCCAAAACCTTCACTTCGCGGTTGCGGACTCGAATGGATCACGTGACTGCGAATCATGGCCACCAGGCGCATGAGCACGCTTTCCACTCCCTCGGTGGTCAGTCCGATCGAGGGGATGGCTGCGATCTCACTGGCGGTAAGGCCTTGGCGGTGGCGAAGCCAAAAAATCGTGCGCTTTCTTTCCTGATCCTTGCCCGCCGTAAGCTGGGTCAGGATCCTGTCGACCTGCGCGAGCTGCAGGCGCTGGCCTACCGCATCCCAGCAGTCGGTGCTCGCGGTTTTCGGGTCGATCGGGACTTGCTCCATCAGCGCTTCGGTTTGCCCCGCGCCCCGCTTTGCGGCCAGCGCCGCCTTGAAATGATCGTGGACGACGTTGGCCGCAACCACCTTCAGAAACCCGTAAATGGAATCTTCGTGGTAAGGCTGGAACGATCGCAGTAAACGGCAATGGTTCTCGCAGAGCTTCAGGTAGGTGTCCTGGATCAAGTCGTCCAGTTGAGGGCGGGAGGGTTCGCCCCAGCGGCGGGCGGTGCGCAGCGCGGCGGCGGCGATCACCCCATGGAATCGCCGGACGAACTCTGCCCACGCCCGCTCGTCTTTCGAGCCCGCGCAGGCTGCGACTAGTTCTGTCGACGAGAACTTCGCGTAGCGCGTCAAGCTTCCACCCTCAGCGGCTGAAGCCGAAACCGGACTCGCCGTGAATTAATCCGGACTAGGCCAGCAGCTTCGCCGCTTCCTTGGCGTAGTAAGTCAGAATGATGCTGGCGCCTGCGCGGCGAATCGAGGTGAGCGATTCCATCATCACGCGGTCGCGGTCGATCCACTGGTTGCGGGCGGCGGCCTCGATCATCGCGTACTCGCCCGATACCTGATAGGCGGCGAGCGGCAGGTCGAAACGGTCGCGGGCGGCGGCAATCACATCCAAGTACGGCAGGGCCGGCTTCACCATGATCATGTCCGCGCCCTCTTCAATGTCCAACTCGATCTCGCGCATGGCCTCGCGAACGTTCGCCGGATCCATCTGGTAAGAGCGCCGGTCGCCAAACTGCGGCGCGGAATCCGCCGCCTCGCGGAACGGACCGAAGAAGCCGGAAGCGTACTTCGCGGCATAGGCAAGAATCGGAGTATTTTCGAAGCCCGCTTTGTCGAGCGCAGCGCGAATCGCGCCCACCCGGCCATCCATCATGTCGGAGGGCGCGATGATGTCGACGCCGGACCGCGCCAGGGAAACCGACGTGCGCGCCAGCAATTCCAGGCTCGCGTCGTTGAGGATCTCGTACTCTTCCGTAGCCGTGTGGGTCGCAGCCGCAGCCACCCGTTCGATAACCTTTTCTTTTTTCGCGGGACTCGTGACCGCTTTCGCCATCGTCTTGGACACATCTCTTGCAGCTGCGCCCAGCGACTGCGGCCTGCCGGCCTGCGCGACGATGCCGCAGTGCCCATGCGACATGTACTCGCACAAGCAAACGTCGGCCATCACCAGCACGTCTCGCACTTCACTCTTGATGGCGCGCGCCGCCCTCTGCACGATGCCATCCTCGGCCCAGGCGCCGGTGGCCACTTCGTCCTTCTTCTCCGGCAGTCCGAACAAAATGATGGAAGACACTCCCAGAGCACGCGTCTCGCGCACTTCCTTCACGGCTTCGTCTACCGAAAGATTGAAGACGCCGGGCATGGAGCGCACTTCTTTCCGGATTCCCGTTCCGGGGCAAATGAACAGTGGATACACGAAAGATTCGGGCGTGAGCCGGGTCTCGCGGACCAGGGTGCGCAGGGTTTCAGTGCGGCGCAAGCGGCGCAGGCGGTTTGTGGGGAATGCCATGACAGGCAATTCTAGCAGCCGCCGCCTGAATCGCTTCGACAAAAACCGGTTCCCGCTCTTCAAAAAGACCGGTAGAGACGGGGCTTGCCCCGTCTCCTCGGATGCGGCAATGCGCGCATCCGCGGGGACGGAGAGCGTTACCGTAGTGACCTCCCCGTCACCGATCCGTCATCTCAACGTATCGTGGCGAACGTCGTATCATGGAAAGCGGTGTCTCTGCGTCCCATCCCGGCGATCCTCTGTGGAGTTGGCCTGCTGCTGGCCTTTGCTCTGGCCCCCGCAGTGTTTCCCAGCCCCTTCTTTCGCACCGCCATGGGTGACCTGATCCCGCTGCTGGTGATCGCGGCTGCTTGCATCCCCTCCGCCAGGAACGCCTTCGACAGCCGTGGGCATACCCGCCTGTTCTGGAGTCTTATGACGACGGGCCTGGTCATGTGGGGTTTCAACCAGGCCTGCTGGACGTGGTTTGAAGTGGTGGTCCGCAAGCCGCTGCCCGAGCCCTTCCAAGGGCATATCGTGTTGTTCCTGCACGTGGTCCCGATCATGGCGGCCGTAGCCATCCGCCCCCATCGGGCCGATGAACGCGAGGGGCTGTTGCCGAGCACGCTGAATGTCCTCATGGTGCTGGTGTGGTGGGTCGTGGTTTACGCCTTCTTCGTTTTTCCCGAGGAATACATCGTCCCTAATATCCCGGTGTACAACCTGCGCTGGGATCTCGTGTATAGCGTCGAAGGAGCGATGCTGATTGCCGTGTCGGCATCGGCATTCTTCACCAGTTCCGGATCGTGGCGCGAACTCTATCGCAACCTGTTTCTTGCCAGCGTTCTCTACATAGTCTCTTGGGAAGCCATGAATGGTGCTATCGAGCGCGGCACCTACAGGACTGGCGGAATCTACGATCTCCCGCTCCTCGCCGCTCTGCTGGGCTTCCTCTGGGTCGCCATCGCCGGGCGGCATTGCCTTCGCGATACCCAGATGATGCCTTCGCTCACGGGTGCCGGTCGATTGGTCGCTCCTCAGCTTGCGAAACTCGCCCTGCTTTCTCTGCCCGTCATGGCCTATTGGGCGCTGTTCCTGAGCCACGACCAGCCTTATGTGCGCCAGATCCGTTTTGCGGTGGCCATGGGCGGTGTCGCGCTGCTGGCCTTTTTGGTTTTCCTCAAGCAACACCTGCTCGACCAGAGGCTGCTGCGGCTGCTCAAGCATTCGCGCCGGAGCTTCGACAGCCTGCAGCGTCTGCAGGGACGAGTGATCCAACAAGCCAAGCTGGCTTCGCTCGGAGAACTGATTGCGCTGGCTGCCGGCGAACTGGAGTTCCCGCTCGCGGCCATCCTCGCCAACTCGGAACGCATGGCCGCCAGCAGCAACCTCAGCCGCGAGCAACTCTCGAACGCGCAGAAAATCGGACAGCAGGCGCGGCGCACTCGCGAACTGGTCGGCGATCTGCTCAGCTTCGCCCAGCAGACTCCAGGAGAAAAAAGCCCTGTCGAACTGAAGCCGCTTTTGCAGCGCGCGGTGCAAATGGAAGGATTCAAGCTCGAAAACAAGCGGATCAGCCTGACCGTGGAAAGCAGTTCCAACTCCGGTTCCAGTCCCAGTTCCAAAGACGCGCTGCCTCGCGTCCTCGGCAACTCCAACCAACTCTTGCAGGCCTTTCTTCAGATTGTCGAAAACGCCGTGGACGCATTGCAGGAAACCGGCGGCGGGCGTCTCCAGGTTTGCCTGTGGCGCGAGGGCAACGAAGTGGTCGTGCAATTCGCCGACAACGGCCCCGGCCTGCGCGATCCCGAGCGCGTCTTCGATCCCTTCTACACCACCAAGCCGGTCGGCAAAGGCACCGGTCTCGGACTGAGCGCGACGTATGGTGTGATCCAGGACCACAAGGGACAAATCACCTGCTACAACCGGCCCGAAGGCGGAGCCGTGTTTGAGATCCGGCTGCCCGTGCTCGGAACGACCGCGCCCCTCGCCGAGGCGGCTCGGGTCTGAGGCCACCAATTTCCCTGTAGAGACGCGGCTTGCCGCGTCTCCGCTCGCAACGGGAGACGGGGCAAGCCCCGTCCCTACACTAACCTCCACTGGCCACGATCGCATCCGCCACGCTCGCGGCCTCTACCGCAAAGCGCACGTCGTGGGTTCGAATGATGTGCGCTCCCTTCAGGATCAACGCGGTTTCCGCGGCCAGCGTCCCGTAAAGGCGCTGGGCCGCCTCCACATCTCTGTTCTTATCTTTATCTTTATCCTTGCCGGCGCGCGCCAGGGTTCGCCCGATAAATGACTTGCGCGACACTCCCGCCAGCAGCGGGAATCCCATCTGCTGCAGTTCCGCGAAGTGCGCCAGCAGCGGATAGTTCTCCTCAAAGCTTTTTCCGAAACCGAATCCCGGATCCAGCACCATGTGATCGCGCTTAATGCCCGCCAGCGCCGCCGTCTCCGCCCATTGCCGCAATTCCCGCTTCACCAGCAGGACCGGATCGCCAATCGGCGGCAGCGTCCGCCATTCCTCCGGCCGTCCGCGGGTGTGCATCAGCACGGCTCCCACTTTGAGTTCGGCCAGTGTCTTAGCCATCTTTGGGTCCCAACGGAACCCACTGACGTCGTTCACAACTTCCGCCCCCAGATCCACCGCCGCCCGCGCCACGCTTGCCTTGCTGGTATCGACGCTTACGACCGCATCCGGACGCCGGCGCTTCAAATCCCGAATCACCGGCAGCACCCGCCGGCGCTCTTCTTCTTCGGACACCGGTTCTGTCGCGCCGGGCCGCGTCGACTCCCCACCCACGTCGATGATGGCCGCCCCGTCGTCGAGTAACTGCTCGGCGCGGACCACGGCTTTCTCGGCATCGATGTAGAGTCCGCCGTCGGAAAACGAGTCGGGAGTTACGTTCACGATGCCCATGATCAGAGTGCGCCGTCCCAACTCCAGGACTCGACTGCCCACCTTCCACTGAAAGATCGCTCGCATGTTGCCGCTATTCTAGTGGAGCGGCGGCGCGATTGTTACTGCTGTCCGTCCATCGCACGACTTAACATGCTGCGGAAAAAGTCGGTGTTGCCCTTGATTTTGGGTGGAGCAGCGCTTCAGTGTCTGCGTGAGAACTGGAATTTCGACCTCCAGGTGGAACAAAGCGCCTCCGAACAAATGCCCCGGAGGGGCATCTGCCAATAGCCCGGCGCTTCAGCGCCGGGAAAAGTGGGAAGGATTGTGCAAGTCCCGGAGGGACGACTGAGTTCTCACGCACACACTTCAGCGATGCAATAACTGGCTTGTCTTGATCGACGGCTTTAAGTTGTGAAACGGCTCAGCGCAGGCGCGAAAAGCACACCCCGGGCGCTTGAGGATGATGGCAGCTCACCCTTCCGGTTCTTTATGAGATGGCCGGATGGCTTCTAGATTTATTCTTTCCGGGGTGAAGGGAATTGGCGGGCGTTTTCGTTTTATGGAGGTGGAAGCCATCTTGGATTGGATTCACGGCCTGCCCCCTCGGGCAATGTGCTGGGTCCAATTGAGAACAAAGGGCCACGTGGCTCGCAATGCTGCAGCATCGCGACCCCGGTTTCCACTTAAATCCTCTGCGTCGTCACGGGGAAGGACGACGCGGAGGTTTTTTGGCAAGAAAACGTTACCTCAGAAAGGGATAAATAAACATGCACAATATGCTGCGTAATTCGATCACCTTCTTGTTCTTGATCGGCGCCAGCATGCTATTCGTTGGAAAGGCTATCGCCGGGGAGTGCGGCAGCTATACAACATGCATGACGGAAGCCGACGGCAGCCAAACATGCACTACTGTTGACAGGCCGTGCCCACCGAAGAGGTCAACGGATACCGTTCATGGATCAACAGACACAGCTCATGCCCCCCCCCAAAGAAAGATCTGCCACAAAAGGCGCCACCGAAAAAGGGCTCGGAGCCTGCCGGCAAATGACTCACCTTGAGACGAACCACTGCCGTGGTGGTCGTGCGGGACGATGGCGATATATGGCCGTCTTCAGGGCCATGGGGTGGGCCCTCACAGCTTTTGCTCTCTGCACACAAAATCCCGAGGCACAGATCGCCCCAGGAGAGCTGCGTTCACGCGCTGATTACCTCGCGAACGCAGCGGAACGTTGCCAACGACGGATTGACAGCGGCGAATTGGATGAGTGCACGGTTATAGTTAAGTGGGAAAACAATCGCGAGATCTCAATTCAGGAAGCCCAGGCATACGCCGCGCGCTTAAGGAAGTCCGCATGCATTTTTGACGCTGGCGTTGCCCTCAAGGACGATCGAAGAAGCTGCGCAGGCAGAGTCCAGCACATCTTTGCAAGGGCTGGTTCCGGGCTAAGTAGCGCGGCCCTGAGTTGCGTAGCTGGGTGTTTAGGAAATGGGCTAACGGTGAGGGGTTGCCTGAGTAGTTGTGGCGTTGGCGCCGTATATCCGACACAGGTGCTAGAGGAAGCTGTGCAGGAGACGAACAGCTGTCTAGAACAATCATTGTCAGCGGACAAACGACGTCGCCAGGAGTGCCAACGATAGAAACGCGACATTTGTCTACTGCTTCGCGCCTTGGGGTTGCTCATCCTTTTCGGAGTTACGGAGGGTGGGCCGCCCGAAGTCGTTGGTTTCAAGAGTTTCAGCCGCCTGTTGGTCTCCGGTTCCTCGCGCGCAAGACGACAAATCATAGAACTGGCTGCCTCCCTCATCCCTCCCACACAAACGCGTCAAACACTCTCGTAGATTCAAATCCAATGCGCTTATAAA
>ODAK010005635.1_pt1 | contig 12693 bp, 12 predicted proteins | sample 1539591 | NCBI WGS metagenome assembly ODAK01 (sample SAMEA3539303, study PRJEB22396) | soil metagenome | biome: tundra; feature: field; material: soil | place: USA | collected 2010-05 | depth 0.15 m | reverse complement strand
GCGTGATTTCCGAAGGCACGCCGATCACGATCCGCGGATGCACCAGCATTTTGCGATTGTGGGCCTTCTGGATGAAGTAGTTCAGCATCTTCTCGGTGACCTTGAAGTCAGCGATGACGCCATCTTTCATCGGCTTGATGGCCACGATGTTGCCGGGGGTACGGCCGAGCATCTCCTTGGCCTCTTTGCCGACGGCTTCCACTTCGCCGGTGTTTTTGTTGATGGCCACGATCGAAGGCTCGTTCACCACAATGCCTTTGCCGCGCGCGTAGACCAGCGTGTTGGCTGTGCCCAGGTCGATGGCCAGGTCACTGGAAAACATGCTGAACAACGAACGTAGATTATGCGAGCGCGAGGAGCCGTTATTAAAACCGTTATTTGACATGGCAATACTTCTCTCTTCCGGGATTTCGTCTCGCTCCTGGAACCTGGGCCTGCATCGGTTCCCGTGTGAGTCGTTCTCCCCTAGCCTCTTCTATAAATGTGTTTCTTCTATTCTACTTCGATGTTCAGGAGAACTGGTTGCCAGTTCGGCTCCCGGTTGTTTCCGAACACTTTGTTTCGAATCTTGCGGCATCCGTCGTTCGCTGATCACAGACCGGCGAGAATCCTCATTCTTCACTGAATCACCACTTTTTCCTGATGAGTATTCACTCCGCCTTTGGCGTTCTGCGCGGTCACCGTGACCAGATTCTCCCCGTTCGCCAGGGGCGGGGTGAAATAGTGGAATGTGCCATCGTCGCCCACGATCGGCACTTCCCTGCCGTTCACCATCACGCGCGCTCCCGACTCGGTCTTGCCGGTCACTTCAATTACGTGCCCATGCTGGACCAGCGGATCGATTTCCAGCGACAGTTCAACTTTTTCCTTGGTCTTGATGATGATGGTAAAGCGATTCTTTTCGCTTTCCACGGATTCCTTGCCGGTAGCATCGAAAGACTCAATCGACCAATAGTAAGCCCCGACGGGCAGGCCGGTCACAACCACACTGGGCGCCTCCACCTTGCGATCGAGCAACAACGATGAAAAATACGGATTGTGGGAAATGCGCAGACGGTAGCCGGCGGCGTTGGGCATGGGCGTCCAGGCAAATTCCACTTCCTTCGCTTTCTCCCCGGCGTTGATGAAAACCGGCATCATGTTTCCCGGCGTGATTGGGGTAGGCGGACCGATTTCCGTGGCCCGTTCCATGGTTTTCGACTGGCTCTGGAAGCTCACCTTCTCCCAGTTCGAAAGGTGGACCACTTCCCCGTTGCGTTCGATTTCGCTGCTGCCTTTTTTGACCAGAATTTCGTGCTGGTCATCCTTGGGATTATTGTGCACCATGGCCGACGAATCGGGGGCCAGCGAAGCCTTCGCGCCGGCGACGATCACCTGCGATTTGGAACCTTGAACATAGGTGGCCGTGGTCAAGTCGACGGTGCCGGTCGTGACCGCCACGGCAACATTGGTTTGTTGCTGGTTGTTGGCCGAGTTTTCTTCGATGACGATCAGCGAATCCTGCTTTACGGTGTAGTTGGTGCCGTCGTTGAAAACAATCTTGGCCATGCCTTCGGCGCCGGTTTGCACCACGTCGCCTTTTTCGAGCGGCACATTGTAGTTGGCGGTGATCCAGCTATTGCCATTGCCCTTTCTTACGCGGATGGTGCCATCGAGCGCGGTGAAATGCGCCTGCTGCGAAATCGCGACCGTCGGCCCCTTGAGCGGAGGCGCCAGAACCGCAATTTTTTCCAGCAAGCTGCTGGAAAGATGTTCCGCCGTCTTCACCGAGGAGTCCGTGAATTTCGGAAACACGATTTGCATGATCGCGCTGAAGATCAGCACCCCGCCCAGCGTCAGCATCAGCACACTGCGGTAGGTGACCGTCTTCCAGGCGACGTAGAGTTCCGGCTTGAGTTTATTCGACACGAACCCGTGCCCACCTCATGCAAAATTTTGAGAATACGGGATAACTCTCAACCTGTGACCATCATATCTCCGCGGGTATGGGTATTGAACTTGGGTCAGGGGGTGAAAGGGTTACGAAAGTGACCGCGGTCCCGTGCGATTAGGCTGGGGCGTCGAGGATGAGTGTAGACTGTGCCCCATGTAGTCCCGCGAGGTTGTTTTCGGTGAAAGTATCGAAATCCAAAGTACTGCTGGTCGAGGACAGCAAATTTCTACGGGTCGCAACCGAGCGCGCCTTGAGCAACGCCGGCTTTGAGGTCAGCACCGCTGAAGACGGCGAGAAGGCTCTGCAGATGGCGAATGCCGGTCTTCCAGACATCATCCTGCTGGACTTGATGCTCCCCAAGATCAGCGGTCCGGATGTCCTCAAAGCCCTGAAGGAGAGCTCTGCCACGCGGGATATTCCCGTTATCGTTCTATCCAGCCTGTCTCAGAAGAACGAGGAGAAACTCCTCAGCGAAGGCGCAGCCGCCTACTTCGAGAAATCGGCTTTGGAGCTTGGCAAGAGCTCTGACCGCCTGGTCGCCACCATACAGACAGTCCTCGGACGAAGCAGCCGTCGTAGCAAGCCCCACGAGTAGTTCGCCGGGGGGCGGATTAACTCTCCGGAACCCCCCAATCGTGAGCCTTACCTCTACCTTACGCGTATTGGGGCATTTGGCTTAGATTCTTTACGAACCCATGCCGATTACCGGGTCCGAGTACCTTGGTAATGTGCTCCAGAATTAGATATCACTTAGACTGCTACCAATCGCAGTCATATCTAGCGATCAATAGAGGTCAGAACCGGGGGGTTGTAAAGAAATGAAAAGACAGACAGGCTTTTCGCTGATCGAGTTACTGATAGTGGTTGCGATCATCCTGATCATCGCGGCGATTGCCATCCCAAACCTGCTGCGGGCGCGTATTTCGGCCAATGAGTCAGCCGCGGTGGGTGCGCTTCGCACGTTGAACACGGCACAGATTTCCTACAACTCCACCTACGGGACGGTGGGCTTTGCCCATCCGTTGTCATATCTGGCGGGGACGAACTGTGCCTCGACTGCGCCGACATCAGCCAACGCTTGCCTGATCGATTCGGCTTTGGGAAACGGCACCAAGAGCGGTTATGTATTCACCCTGTCGAACACCAGCGGCACGCCGGCCGGCAGCTATAACTTCGTCGCTTCGCCGGTGGGTCCGAACCAGACGGGCGTGCGCTACTTCTGCTCGTTTGCGGATGCGGTCGTGCGCTCCAGTTCAGCCTCGCTTGCCAGTTGCGATGCGACGGTGAACCCGCTGCAGTAGTTTCAGCGTCAGCAGCACGTAGTAAATCTTCGCTCTTCGCCATCAGCGCCTGAAGGCGCACTCTTAGCTCAGTACTTACGGCATCGCTAAAGGGATGCCCTGATACGAACCATGCCTGCACCGCGGGCGATGCCCTGACAGCAACCATGCTGCGTCGCGGAAGTCTCCTTCGCTTGCCGGTCTTCCTGCCGGTTGTTAGCATGGAGTTTCTGCACTACTTCCTGGAGGCTCCCATGGCGACCGATACTCTGACCAAGCCCGTGATCGAGGGTGGCACAACCAAGACCAAAGTTTTCAAGAATTTCATTGATGGCGAGTGGGTCGAATCCGCCAGCGGACAGACCTTCGAAGACCGCAATCCCGCGGACACACGCGAAGTCGTCGCCATCTTCCAGCGATCGAATAAGGCAGATGTGGACGCGGCCGTGGATGCAGCCAAGCGCGCGTTTGCGAAATGGCGTCTGGTTCCCGCCCCGCGCCGCGCCGAGATGGTCTTTCGCGCCGCCGAGATCCTGATCGAGCGCAAAGAAGAGCACGCCCGCGACATGACCCGCGAAATGGGCAAGGTGCTGAAAGAAACTCGCGGCGACGTCCAGGAAGCCATCGACGCCGCCTACTACAACGCCGGCGAAGGCCGCCGCCTGTTCGGCCCGACCGTGCCCTCGGAGTTGCCCAACAAGTTTGCCATGGCCATCCGCCAGCCGATCGGCGTCTGCGGCATGATCACGCCCTGGAACTTCCCCATGGCAATCTCTTCGTGGAAGCTGCTGCCCGCCGTGGTCTGCGGCAACACCTGCGTGATCAAGCCGGCGCAGGACACTCCTCTTTCCACCTTTAACCTGGTGCAGGCAATGACCGATGCGGGCATTCCGAAAGGCGTCATCAACATCGTGACCGGCTTCGGTTCGGAAGTTGGCACACCACTGACGGAGCATCCGGTGGTCCGCGCGATCTCGCTGACTGGGTCTTCAGCGGTAGGAAAAATCGTGGGCGCCACGGCCGCGAAGAGCTTTAAGCATTGCTCGCTCGAACTGGGCGGCAAGAATCCGATGATCGTGCTCGACGACGCGAACCTTGAACTGGCCGTAGAGGGCGGACTTTGGGGCGCGTTCGGCACCACCGGACAGCGCTGCACCGCGACCAGCCGCATCATCGTGCAGAAGGGCGTGTATCGCAAGTTCGTCGAGCAGTTCGTCGCTCGCGCCAAGAAGATTAAAGTCGGCAACGGTCTCGATGAGACGGTCGAAATGGGGCCGGCGGTCAATGAGAACCAGCTCAAGACCGACCTCAACTACATCGAGATCGGAAAGCGCGAAGGCGCCAAGCTGGTCACCGGAGGGAACCGGCTCGACAAAGGCGACTACCAGTACGGATGGTTCCTCGAACCCACTGTATTTATCGACGTCGATCCGAAGAGCCGAATCGGGCAGGAAGAAATCTTCGGGCCGGTGGTTTCGATCATCCCTTGCGACGACTTGGAAAGCGCCATCGTAATTGCCAACAATATCGAGTATGGCCTCTCGTCATCTCTGTACACGAAGGACGTGAACAAGGCGTTTGCCGCGGTTCGCGATCTCGAAGCTGGCATCACCTACATCAACGCTCCAACCATCGGCGCGGAAGTTCACTTGCCGTTCGGCGGGACCAAGGCCACCGGCAACGGACACCGCGAGGGCGGCATCGGCGCGATTGATTTTTACACCGAGTGGAAATCCGTTTACGTCGACTATTCGGACAAGTTGCAGAAGGCGCAAATCGATCGGCCGGAATAGTTCTTAACCACAGGGGGCACAGAGTAACGCAGAAGTAGAGTCCCCCGTGCACCCCAGTGACCTCTGTGGTTCAAGGGTTTTGATTATGCCCATCACGCAAGCTCGCGAAATCACGCCCGCCGCCCGTCTGGAAAACGTCCGCTACGCCATTCGCGACCTGGCCTGCATTGCCGACGAGGTCGCCTGCCAGGGACACAAGATCCTGCCGCTTAACATCGGCGACCCGCTCAACTTTGATTTCCAGACGCCCGCTCACATGATCGATGCTGTCTATCAGGCCATGCGCGAAGGTAAGAATGGATACTCTCCTTCCTCGGGCATCAAGGAAGCGCTCGACGCCATTCGCGGCGAGGCGGCCCGCAAGGGGATCGGCAATATTCAGGATGTCTTCGTCACCTCGGGCGTCAGCGAAACGGTGGACATCTGCCTGACCGCGCTGCTTAATCCCGGCGACAACCTGCTCACGCCGTGTCCCGACTATCCGCTCTACTCCGCCGTTCTTGCGAAGATCGAAATCGGACTCAACGCTTATTACCTGAAAGAAGAAGACGGCTGGCAGCCCGATCTTGACGACATCAAGAAAAAGATCACGCCGCGAACGCGTGGGATTGTGTTGATCAATCCCAACAACCCGACCGGCTCGGTGTGCACGCGCAAGATGCTTGAGGAGATTGCGGAACTGGCGCGCCGCCACAACCTGATCATTTTTTCCGATGAGATTTACGACAAACTTATAATCGACGACGATCCGCATGTTGCCATGGCCGCGGTCGCGCCCGATGTGCCGGTCATCACTTTCGGCGGTCTATCCAAAAACTATCTTGCGCCAGGATGGCGCATCGGATGGGGCATTGCCAGCGGCGAAGCTTCCGTTATCAAGCCGTATCTGGAAGGAGTAAACAAGTTGTTGCGGGCGCGTCTGTGCGCCAATCATCCGGAGCAGTACGCGATCAAGCCTGCGCTCGAAGGCCCGCAGGATCACCTGGTCGAAGTGAAGCGCAAGCTGCGCAGCCGGCGCGATCTGACAATGACGTGGTGCGCGGAAACTCCGCGGGTGAGCTGCGTGGCCCCACGTGGAGCTTTCTACGCGTACCCGAGCATCGACATCCCGGAAGGAGACGACGTCTTCGTCACCGAACTGATTCGCCAAAAGTATGTGACGGTCGTGCACGGCTCCGGCTTCGGACAGCGGCCGGGGACGAAACACTTCCGCATCGTCTTCCTGCCCGACGAAAAGACGCTGACGACCGCCTACGCAGCGATTAGCGATTTCCTCCGCGAGCGGTACTTGTAGAACGAATGCGGAGAAGCGGGCGTCCCTTCGCGTCAAGACTTGGAGCTCTAACAAAATCCTGACGCAAGGGGAACAACCGCTTCCCAAGGAAGTGGTTTCATACTCGGGTTGCTGCCGTCAACAGTCGGGAGCAGCCGGAGAGAATAATGAACCCGCTTCAAGGTTCGGTGACCGTGACCGTGAAGCCTCCGCCATTGTCGCCGACCCAACAATCGTTGATGCCCAGGAAAAGCGTTCCTGCCTCACTCACGTGGAAGGTTTTGGCCGTGCCGATAAGGAAGAGTCCATCGGGCATAATGCCAACCCGAGCCACGCCCTTGGTGCCATCGAGCGCGGCGAAGCCCCAGCGTAGCACCCTCGATTGGGGAACAAAGACACCGATCAGGCCATCGACGTGGTTCATTCTCCATCCCCACACGCCAAACTTCTCTTGCAGCGGCAGCTGGAAACGGGGATCAGTCCATGGCGCCCCGTCCGGGCCAGTATCTATGCCGCCCGCGTCGGTCACTGTGCCGCTAACATAGGTGACGCTAATCTTTCCCGGTCCACTAACGGTGAGAGCGGGGACGAGCGGTATGCACTTGTCCACCGCGTTGCCAAAACAGCCGTTCGTATTTCCCGGTACAAAGACTTGTGTCTGTGCAGTTGCGGTCGCGGCCGCGACGATCAGGACCAACACTGCGAGCATCAGTGCCGCGCCAGGACAAAATGCTGTCTCGCGACGAAGAAACGTAAATTTCGCAGCTTTCATGTTTCCTCCTGCCACCAATTGTGGCCTGTGTGATTCTTCCGCTTTGGTTCCTCCAAGCGCCGCAGAACTTATGGGGCGTGCGGGATTAGGCCCGGGGGAACCGGAACGTTTCCGAGTTGCCTTAATTTGGATTTTGCGGGGCCGGCTTATGAAGAAAGAAGGACTCGGACTCTCAAGTTAAAGCTACTCCGCTTTGGCTACGCCCGTCAGCGACAGGCATCACGTTTGGGTGTGATGAGACGGGGAAGCACGATAAGACGCGCGGATGAAAATGCGGGCGTTGGGATTCCAACACTCTTTTAAGCGTAAACGAGCTCAGTAGATCCCTGGGATCAACGCGGGCACGCGTCGGGCATAGTCATCAAACTCCGGGCCAAAGGCCTGCCGGAGCAGGCGCTCCTCAGTTCGAATTCTGATGTAGGTTCCCGCGGCAAATAATACTGTGGCAAGCAGCAGCGGAATGGGCCGGGTCATGGCAAGCCCCGTCGCGATGAGCAGTCCGAACATCCCGGTGTAGATGGGGTTCCTCACGAAGCGATAGGGCCCATCCTGTATGAGGGTATGGCCCTCTATCAGGCGCGCGGCCAGAGCCCATTGCTTACCCAATCGCCGGGCGGAGGAATTTACCAGCCACACTGAAGCAACAGCTAGGGCCAATGTCAGCGCGGCCAAAGCCCATTCCAAGACTGGCGCCCCGGACGCGGCGGGCGCAACCGGTTTTCGGATCAACGGATAAGACCAGATGCAGAAATAAGCCAACGCTTGCAGTAACAATCCAACAAGCGAAGTCCAGTCCCGTTTCGCCTCGGGCGCTCGGGGAGGCCGTTTCCTCAGCCAGAAAGTCAGGCCAAATACCCACCAGCATACGATGATGCCGTAGAAAGCCACTCTTTGGGCTTGGGTTACATAAGGTGTGTCCGCAACCAGCAATGTTTCTCCCCCCTCTTCTATTCGACTGGCAGGCCTAATCCGCAGAACTTTCGTAACTCTACACCGAGGGCATGGTTTTCTATACTTATTGGGAGAACCATTTTCGGAAATCCGCAATGCGTCGAACTATATTGTCCTTGATTTTCGCGTTATTGAGTTCGCTGGCCTTCGCCCAGAGCACATCGCCCGATGCTCTCTACGAGCGGGGGATGGACGCTATTACTGGAGTAGGGGCGTCGAGAAACGACACGCTCGGGATCGACTATTTCCGGCGCTCTGCCGCTCTCGGCTACGGACCGGCCCAGATTGCCCTCGGATACTATTACGAAACCGGGGGCTTTATTGCGCGCGACCCGGGCGAGGCGCTCGACCTGTATCGCAAGGCCGCTCAGACAGGCGACCCGCTTGCCGGTTGGCTGGCCGGGCGACTCTATCTCCTCGGCACCGGCGGCGTGGTGGATCGGGAGGCGGCCTTTAAGTGGCTTAAGATTGCCGCCGGCCAGAACAACGCTTTCGGCGCCTATTACCTCGGCCGCCTGATGGCGGACCGGGACTACACCAAAGCCCCGAAGCTCTATAAAATCGCTGCCGATCAGGGCCTGCCGCAGGCGCAATATTTCTATGCGAAAGCGCTGCGCGATGGCCGTGGAATTCCCCAGGATCGCTTGACTGCTTACGTCTGGTACACGGTTGCCGTGGACGCCGGCTTTTCGGCGGCGAACGCGGACCTCAACGAATTGGATCGTGGCGGCTATCTCACTCTCGATCAAATCTCGCAAGCAAAAGCGCAAGCTCGCGACCTGGAGCAGGTTGTGATCCGGGCCGTCACGGCGAAGGGTTGCTCGGGATGGGATGGAGAGTTTGCCGAGTTCCCTACCCCGCCTCCGCCGAACCTGCAACGCTTCTGCCACTAGCTGCGGCAAGGAAACTCCCGATTGTACAGACTGGGGCTTGCCCCATCTTGCCCGCGTCTCAGGGGATGTAGAGACGCGGCAAGCCGCGTCTCTACAGGGGCTTCTTGACATGACTCCATTTATGTATGATAATAATTACATGTTTGGAGAAATGGCTCTGGACCCGCGCAACGCTATCAACCTGCATGGCGTTGCCTGGAACCAACCGGCGGACCTTTCCAGCCGGACGGTGCAGGAAAAACTCAGTCCGGTCGCCATTCGCGCATTTTTCCTGCTTGCATCCCACTGGAAGCTGCGCGACGAGGATGCGCGGAGCTTGATCGGGGGGATGTCGAACGGCTCGTTCTATCAGCTCAAACGCAGTTCTGCGACAAACTTGGGCGTCAAGACTACTGGTTCCAAGGCACTGGGGGTCAAGACTCCGAGCGTCAAAAGTCAAGGCGTCAAGACTTTGGACCAGGACAAACTCACGCGCGTATCCCTGCTGGTAGGGATTTTCAAGGCCCTCAACATTCTTTACTCAAGCAAACTCGCCGATACCTGGGTACAACTGCCGAACTCGAATCCGATCTTTGGCGGTCAGACGCCGCTGGCCTACATGTTGCGGGGCGGATTGCTCTCGATGTTTCGGGTTCGGCAATTGCTCGATGCCCGCCGCGGCGGAGTTTAGTCGAGTCCAAATCTAAAGAAAATGCTCCCCCAAACCACGCGGCTCTCGCAGGACGACACGCACCGGCTCATCCCCAATAAATTCTGTGACGGAGGGGAGAGCGTATTGACGCGGCTCGGGCTTCCGCCGGCGCAGATGGAGCATTTGTTCCAACTCGACGACGCCACCAATACGCGACTGGCGGGCGAGGCCAATCTGCTGCCCGGAATCACGGTCCATGAGTTGGTCTTTGGAGTACCGCACTACCACATCATTAACGCGGCTTTCACCCACGCGCGTCCGGATGGCAGCCGATTTAGCGGCCCTGACCGTGGCGCATGGTATGCGGGTTTCTCGCTGAAGACTTCACAGGCCGAGGTCGCATTTCATTATGGCGAGGGCTTGCGCGAAGTGAATTGGCAGGAAGAAGAGACGGTGGCCTACCGCGAGTATTTAGCCGACTTTCGCGGCGAGTTCCACGATCTTCGAGATGGGGATGAAGGCGCGCGTGGAGGCGGCGCTCATAAAAAATACCTGCAACCGGACAGCTATCGGGCGTCGCAGAAACTCGGCCGCCTGCTGCTCGATCATGGATCAGCCGGAGTCGTCTATCCAAGCGTTCGCCACGCCGGCGGCACCTGCATTGCCTGCTTCCGTCCCGCACTAGTGGGGAACATGCGGGTGGGATCTCGGGTCACTTTCACGTTTCCGGACGCATTTCATGCTCCGGAGGTAAGGGTCTCGGGCTAGGGGCTCTGCTCCGCTTGCGCTGCCGAGCCGCGCTCGGCTGGACGGGCGAGGACGCCCGTCCCCACACGAGCTACGGCAAACCTACACCATCTCGGTGCCCCACAGATCGTGGAGATGAACAATTCCCTGCAACCGCGGCTTTCCATCCACTTGCCTATCAACGACTACCAGCGACGTAATCTTCATTTCTTCCATGCGGGCCAGCGCGGTCGCGGCGAACTCCTGCGGGGCGATGGTTTTTGGAGCTGTAGTCATACAGTCCTGCGCGGTCAGGTCGAGCGCATCTTTTCCGCGCTGTTCGAGCAGGCGCCGCAGATCGCCGTCGCTGATCACGCCGAGCAGACGATCGCCTTCGACCACGGTGGTCATGCCTAACTTCTTCCGCGACATTTCGAAGATGACGTCCGGCATGGTGGTGTGCGCGGTCACGCGCGGAACGGCGTCGCCACTGTGCATCAGCGATTCGACCCGCGCCAGACGTTTGCCGAGCTTGCCGCCGGGATGCAGGTTGGCAAAGTCCTCTTCCTTGAAACCTCGTTTTTCTGAAAGCGCCACGGCCAACGCATCGCCCAAAGCCAGCATGGATGTCGTGGAGGCAGTGGGAGCGAGTCCCAGCGAACAAGCTTCCTTGGAGATGGAGCAGTCCAGGGCCACATCGGCAGCAGCCGCGAGGGTAGAAGCTCGTGTGGAGCGGGCGCCCTCGCCGGCCAGGCTTGCTGCAAGGTCGTCGCAGGTCAAACTGTCGCAGGTCAAACTAATGAGTGGAACCTGCAGCCGCTTGATCGTCGCCAGCAACTGCAGAATCTCTTCCGTCTCGCCGCTGGCCGAGAGCGCCAGCACAACATCGCCGCGCACCACCATCCCCAGATCGCCATGCATTGCCTCCACCGGATGCAAGTAGAGCGCGGGTGACCCGGTTGAACTTAAGGTGGCCGCGATCTTGCGCGCGATGAGGCCGCTCTTTCCCATCCCGGTGACCACGACGCGGCCCCGGCAACCGAACATTAAATCCAGCGCACGATCGAAGTCGGCAGCCATCGGTCCCGCCAACCGGTCCGCCAGCGCGCGCAACGCCTCCGCCTCAATGCGCACCACGTTTTCACCGACGTGTTTCATGATGAGGAAATGTTAGCAGAAGGAGCAGAGCAGCGGGTCATCGAGTGATCGGGCCATCGGGTCATCTTGGCGCAAGGCCATCGCTATTCCACCAGCAATTCTCAATTGGTGAAATCGCCTGTTTACAACAGTTGCGACCGGTCGCTCTGTTCGGCGACCCAGCAACTTCTGGTTCTGAAGATTTTCCCGCATTAATTTACACATTCGGGCGAAATTCTTTCACGTTGACCCGAACAGAACAGCGGGGGAGAATGTGTTCACTTTTGTGGGTAAGAAAGAAAATTCCGTTTAAAGTCCCGGGGGGTTCAATATCATGTTACGAAAATATTCCATTGTTCTCTGGTTGGTGCTGGCATTCATGGCAGTATCGGCATTGCCGGTGAGCGCGAACGTTCTGCACAGCGCCACCGCCGCAGCGAACTGTCAAGGCTACACCCTGACCGCGGTCGCGGAGGATCTTGCCGTCGGCAAAACCTATACCATTGCCTTCAATTTTACGATCACCTGCAACGGCGGTACCCCGGTGAACGTGCCGGGCAGCATCACCTTCAAGGCGACCGCACCCACCATGACCGTCACACAGTCGGGAACTTTTTCAGGGTTGGGTGGCAGTTGCCTGATCACCGGCACGGCTGACCTCGAAGTCGGCCTGGACAAGAAACTTCCCATCCTCATTAACGGCGTGCAAACTGCCCTGCTGAATTGCACCACTGGGAATCAGGGCTGTACTCCGGGCTTTTGGAAGAATCACACCGATGTGTGGGTAGGATACTCACCCGACACCCTTGTCTCAGCGGTGTTCTCGAATGCGGCACCCTACGATGTAGATACCCTGCTTCAGGCGCTCAAACTCAAGGGCGGCCCGGGCGTTGACGGAGCAAAGCAGATTCTATTACGGGCAGCCGTCTCAGCCCTGCTGAACTCGACGTCAATCAACTATCCGTTGACGACGAGTGAGATCATCACCATGACCGACAACGCGCTTGCCACTGGTGATCGGGCGACAATGCTGTCCGTGGCGTCTGAACTTGACGCTCTGAACAATTTGGGTTGCCCTTTGTCCTGAAGCAAGGGCCATGGCAATAAGGGCAAGAGAGTCTATCTTCTCTTGCCCTTTGTTAGGACTCAGCCGCTCTTGGTTTCGCCTGGAGATGGAAGGACAACCGTTGTCCAGGTAATATCGCGATTTACTCATTGACCGTTGTGAGTGTAAACCCCTGATTTCAACAGTCAGCTATTCTTCCGACGCTGGAACGACCAAAGTCAGAGTAAAGTGTAGGAGC
>ODAK010005633.1_pt1 | contig 12701 bp, 9 predicted proteins | sample 1539591 | NCBI WGS metagenome assembly ODAK01 (sample SAMEA3539303, study PRJEB22396) | soil metagenome | biome: tundra; feature: field; material: soil | place: USA | collected 2010-05 | depth 0.15 m | reverse complement strand
GAGGCGTGGTAGAATATTTTCATGTGGAACTGGACGCGCACGATATCCTGGTGGCGGACGGCCTGGCCTGCGAGAGCTATCTCGACATTGACGGCCGCGCCGGGTTCGAGAATGGCGGATCAGCCGTTCGGCGACATCCAAACGCCCAACGTCTCGCCTGGGAAACGAGGGCCTGCGCGCCACTGATTGTCACGGGATCGGTGCTGGAGGCAGTGCGATCCCGATTGCTTCCGCGCGCGGTACACATCGACGGTCCGAGCCAACGGTCAAGGTCAAACGCCTGGGCCGCATGAAAAACCGGGACCTCGGACAGGCGGCACCGCGCGTGCGGTAGAAATGTTCCGCGTGTCGCATCCCAGCCTGAAAGCGCCCGCTCAGGTGGCCTTCCGCTGATCCAGCCGGTATCGAATACTGGTCAGGTGCCAGGACAATGACTCACGCATGCGCCTGAGGGGAGGATCGACGATGCCGTCGAAGACCTTTCGGGAAGGTCCGGATCCCACCCATTGCGGCGCTAGCGGCGGAGTTTGGACAGTACCGCCGTGGTCATCGAAACAAGTCATGGCCTGGTTCGCCGTAACGAAGAGTCCCATCCGCCTGAGATCGGCTTCAAAGCCGAGCCATACCCGGGCCCGGCCCACCAACCAGTCCAACAAGATCGATTTTCGCCAGCATATCTGGTTGGGCGTGGCTGAGAAGGTAACCACGAGCCGGGTGAGAGCGCGATTTTGGCACGTGTTTTCCGCGGTCTCGGCCAGGACCGGGTTCGAATCCAGCACGGGTGTATGTCAGCAAGATATTGAAATGTATAGCGAATTTCGTGGCTGGGAGTCCTGGATACGTATCGAACCATGTGCGTGGCGCCGGAGCCGGCGTTTCGACGGATGCTTGATGAAATCCGGGGGATGCGGCTCGCCGCCTGATGCCAAGACGCCAAGTGTATGACGCACTTGGCACCCGATCGCCGCCGTTCGGCCCGAACCGCCACATTCGACCCAAAGCGGGTCCTTCATGTCAGGTGGCCCGAGCGGCCGAGATTGGCGGGAGCTAGCCGGGAACGGTCTGACGGCTTTGGGACATCGGTGTAGCCAAAGCTACCAAACGGTGTTGACCAGGAAGCCTGGGGACAAAACGAGGCCCCACGCTCGGCAGCCGCCTCTTCGAGATCGCCGTTCCAGAGCGAGGCGGAGAGGCGCATGCCCGTCGCCCGGTCTCCGTGCGAGCCCCTTCGTCGGGGCAGGGCACCCATGCTGTTAACACCTTGGTAACAGCATACTGGAAATACACGCGGGCGCACCGCGATTTCGCGTTCGTTCCCGGAGCCACCAGCTCATGCCTGACTTTCCCCGCGTGACCACAGTGAAGAAGCCCTGTCTGTATGCCACGTCCCTCGTGTATCTGTTGCTCGCTTCCACATCCGCACTGGCCCAGCAGGCCATTACTACCCCGATACTGGCGACGGATCTCAACTTCCGTGACGTCGCGGGAATATCGGCCACCAACAGGGGAACCGGCTTCGCCGACACCACAGCCAACAACGGCGTTATGCGAACCGGGGTGTTCTATCGTTCCGAGGCGCTGACCCAACTTTCCAATGCTGACCGGGCAACGCTTTCGACCATGAACATCAGGCTCGTTGTCGACCTGCGAACGCCTTCGGAAATCGGCGGGTCCGTGAGCGCCATGGCGCCGAATGCCGGGCAAGACCGGTTGCCCGCCGGCGCCAGCATCCTCTATGCCAACGTCTATGGCACGAACTACCCGCCCTCCGCGCCAACCTTGAGTAGCGCCGCGGATTCCGTCGCCTACTTCCGGAGCCTTTATCGGGGGTTCGTCGCCGACCAGGCCGACCTGTCCGGCTTACACGATGCGCTGATCGCACTGGCCAATGCCCCTGGTGGGGTCTTGTTCCACTGCTCGGGTGGCAAGGACCGCACCGGGTGGACCGCGGTTCTGCTGCAGACCATCGCCGGGGTGCCGCAGGCCATCATCAGATGGTGAATCTGCCGCCGGGGGTCGAACCGGGGTTCGACGGCATGGTACTGGATCTATGACATTACATGATAGAATTGGTTTTCTGCACGGCCCCGTAACACCCGGCAGGTTAATGGTTCCTTAACCCCAATGCGCGATGATCACGCCGTGAAACACAAGGCGACACCGCGACAATGGCAAGCTCTGTCCTGCGACATCACGATGTCGCCAATTTTTTGTACTGCCGGGTCACCAATTCCGTTCTCGCCGTGACCTCTATGAAAACCGGTCTGCTTGGCGCGACTGCGATGGTACTTTGCCTGTCTTGCGCCTCCGCGTTGGCCCAGCAGCCGATTTCTACACCTATTCTGATCTCGGCCCCGAATTTCCGCGATCTCGCGGGAATCTCGGCCAGTAACGGCGGAACCGGCTTCGCCGACACGACCAGCAACAATGGCGTGATGCGAACGGGGGTGTTTTATCGTACCGACGTCCTCAGTCTCAGCGTCCCGGATCTGGCAACCATCTCGGCGTTGCATATCACCCTGGATATCGATTTGCGAACGCCCGACGAGATCAATGGTGCGCCCGATGCGGTGCCGAAGATCGCTGCTGCGCCCGATGCGGTGCCCATCGGGGCCGCCTACACCAACGTCAACATCTATGGCGGTCAGTCCCCGCCGGCGCCGGCCACCCAGCCAACCACCGCGCACGAGGAGGCCCTCTTTTTTCAGAGCCTGTATCAGGGATTTGTTGCCAATCGGATCGATCGGGACGGATTCCGCGCCGCGCTGATCGACCTGGCCAATGCCGCCGATGCCGCGGATTTCCATTGTTCCGGCGGCAAGGACCGTACCGGGTGGACCGCTGCCCTGCTGCAGACGATCGCCGGCGTATCGCCGGCGACCATCCTGAACGGCTACCTGGCCACCAACAGCTATACCGCAGCTTTCATCCTATCCCAGAAGGAGACCATCTACGCACAGTACGCCGCGGGCCCCGGGGGCGCCAAGGCGGGCGCCGACGCAGTAGCCATCGCAACTCCGGCTTTGGGGGTCCAACAAAGCTTCCTGCAGGCCGCGCTCGACCAGGTGACCGCTACCTACGGGTCGATGCAGGCCTATCTGACCCAGGGCCTCGGGCTGACCCAGGCAGACATCTACGTGCTGCGGGCAAAGATGGTGGACTATCTGACCTTACCCGGGCAGGACGGCTTCACCGGCAATGCCGCCACCGGCACCGCTCTGCTGAACGCGCTGCAGGACTCGCCGCTGTCCGGCCACTACACCGCCTACAATTACTATCTCCAGTCCGCCGTTGACGCCGGCACGCTTGGCGGGGTGGAATCCGAGGTCGGTGGCCAGGTGCATGCGGATGCTTTCGGCGCCCTGTTGCGCCAGCCACTCGCGATCGATGCGGCGATCGCTCACGACGCCAGCGGCCGCGATCTTGTTCCGGGCCAGTCGCGGGTCTGGATGGTCGGCCTGGGCGGCTACGTCGGGGCAAGCGCCCGCGGCGGCATCGCCGGCAGCACCGAGCAGACCGCCGGGTCGCTCGTGGGTGCTACCTACCGCATCGACGAGCGGGTCAGCGCCAGTTTCGGCCTCGGCTATGATTGGAGTTCCGTCGCCAGTGCCGGTGCCAGCGCCAATGTCGGCACGCTGCTAGGCACGATCGGCGGCCGGTTCGGGTTTTCCAGCCTCGAAGCGGGGCCTTTCGTGGCCGCGCAGGCGATGATCGGCGGGGTCGACTATCGCAGCAAGCGCCCACTGGGCGGAGGGCTGGGGGTCGCCCAGGGCAATGGCAGTGGCGCCGTCTACAGCGGCCAGGCCGCGTTTGGCGATGTCATTCCCCTGAACCCGGTAACCATCACACTACACGGGGGCCTTCGCGTCACCCACGCAAGCCTCGGCGGTTTCACCGAGAGCGGCAGCGAACTCGCCTTGGCCGTGCACGGCATGAACCGCACCATGCCGAGTTTCGTGGCCGGCCTCGATGTCACTCTCGATGCGCGGCGAGTGGGAGGGTGGAGCATTACGCCTGGCTTCACGCTGGGATACGAACTGGCGCTCGCCAACCCGCAAGTGGTGAGCAACGGCACGCTCTACGGCTACACGGTGACCCAGGCTTCGGCTTATGATAGCCGTTCGCTGGTGACGCCAGGCTTCACGGTCTCCGCCCGCCGCGATGCATTCGAGCTGACGGCGGGTGTCACCGCGTTGCTTGGCGACGGGACGAAAAGCACCGGCGTCAACGGACAAATCTCTGCCATCTATCGGTTTTAGTGGTCTGAGTTTGACGGACGGTACCCGTTCCGAGAGGTCAGATCCGATTCACTCCCCGCCCTTCTCGTCAGGTTCCGCGATGTCCGCTTCGGAGACATCGGCAATGGCACGGGAATGACGAGAATGGGCGCGAAGCGGTCGTCGGGCCGGTGAGACGGGAGCGTCCTACCGAAACGCTGAAGGTTCAGAATCTCGAGGCCTTGTCGCCACAGCTAACCGGCTATTCAGGGTTTCCTGGGAAGAATTGCGAACAAAGCAACTCAAAGGACCTTGGCCAATGCGGCGACGGGCGTGGAGTCTCTCGAATACATGGGGGTGCATCCCGGTGGCATTGTTCGCGCTCACAGGCTTCGGCGTCCCTGAGGCGGCCAACGCGGGCGGGCTCAATCAGTTCATCGGATTTGGCGACAGCACCATGGACAGCGGATATTTCCGCTATCAGTCAACGGGCGGCAGCCCAGGAGCGGGCGGCCCAGGCTCCGCGGCGGCACTCGATGCAGCGATCGCCAGGACCGTCGCCGCCGGCGGCACTGGCGCGTTCGTCGGGCCTGGAGTGGTGGATACTATTCAATTGGCGGCGAGGTTCGGCCTGCTCGCCCTGCCAAGCACAATTCCTGGCGGAGCCGGCACCAACTATGCCAATGGCTCCGCGCAAACGGTTTCCACCACCGCTGGCAACGGTTATGCCAACGGCCTTTACAACAACGTGCCGATCGTCTCGCAGATTTCCAACTACCTTGCCGCGACTCACAACGTCGCCAATCCAAACGCTCTCTATATGATCAGTTTCGGTGGCAATGACCTGACCTGGTTGCGAACTCTGGGCACGAGCCTGTCGCCGCAAGTGTATATCCAATCGCTGGCGACCGCCTTGACCGCGGGCGTCGCGAATTTACAGGCCGCCGGCGCGCGCACCATCATGGTGCTCAATGTGTATTCCTACGCGAGGGTGGTCGGTCCAGGCGGGATCGTGGCTCCCGCCGATGCGATCGACGTGAACGAGGCGGCGACATACAGCGCCGATGTTTGGTCCGGCCTGCGCGCGGCGGGTGTCAACTTCATTCCCGCCGATGTCGAAGGCGTGTTGAAGTATGTCTCCCAGAACCCGACGCGGTTCGGCTTCAGCGTCGCCACCGAGTTCACTTCCAGTCCGGCATGCGGGAACACTTCCTCCCTGGTGTGCGGCCCGTCCCAACTCGTCGCCCCCAACGCGGAGCAAACCTACCTGTGGAGCGACCCGCATCACCTGACCACGGCGGGGCAGACCATCGAGGCGGACTACATCTAAAGTCTGATCACCGCGCCGAGCCAGATTTCGCTGTTGGCGGAAAGCGCCGTGTGGGGTGGCCTCGCCCGCGCCGCCGCCATTCAGGGGCAGATCGAGCAGTCCGGGCGGACGCGTGGCCCAAACGGCATCAATGTCTGGGTCAGCGCCGGTGTCAGCCACCTCAGCGTCAAGAACGCGCCGAATTTCCCGAATGATTCCGGCACCCCCTTCGGCGGCACGATCGGCGCGGACTATCACACACCGTCCGGAGTTGTCATTGGCGCGGCGGTTTTCGCGGGTGACGCGGTGCAAAACTTCTCCACCGGCGGAAATTTCGAGCAGGTCGATGAGGCGCTGAGCCTCTATGCCGCCTACCAGACCGGGCCACTGTGGGGCAACGCGGTGGCGAGCTACGACCTGCTCCAGGACCACGTCTCGCGCCAGGTCCCTCTGGGCATCTTCACGGACCAGAACAAGGGCGACAGCAGCGGTCACGATCTGGCTCTGGCACTACGCGGTGGCTGGGACTTCCATGTGGGAGCGTTCACGTTCGGCCCGGTGGCTGGTTTGGTGCTGCAACAGGTGCGGCTCAATGGTTTCAGAGAGACCGGCACCACCGGGATGACCGCGCTGTCCTTCGGCGCCCAGACGCGGAATTCCGCGGTCAGCCAACTCGGCGTGCGCGGGTCCATGGAGATCGGCGACTGGCGGCCGTTCGCGGAACTGACCTGGGCCCATGAGTTGGCGGATCGGAACCGCACGGTCACGGCCTCGCTGACCTCCATCGCCGCGCCGGCTTACTCTGCGGCCGCGATCCCGGCGGCGTCGGATTGGGCCAGCGTGTCGGTCGGGACGTCATACCGCATCAACGCACGGACCGATCTGCGCGCCGCCGTTTCCGCGACGTTCGTCAATCCTCAGATGAACAGTTATGGCGCCGGGGTGTGGCTGAACGTCGGCTTTTGATCGATGCACCGAGCCAACCACGGTGCATTCGCACGGCCGATTGAATTTTCATAGGCGTCTTTCGATGAACGGGAAATTCATACCGTTATCATTATCGTCATGAGACCGTAAGACGAGCACGGCGCTCTGAAGAAAAGCGGGCCACCATCCGGGGGCGTTCGCCGGAACTCCAGGCGACCGGCGCGTCGGCGGTATAAGGTAACCACGAGCCGCACGAGATCACGACTTTAGCACATGTTCGCCGAGGTCCCGGCCAGCGCCGGTTCGCGTCCAGCACGGGTATATGTCAGCAAAACATTGATAAATAACGGCGATTTTCCTGGCTGGGGGACCTGGATTCGAACCAAGGATGCCCGGGTCAGAGCCGGGAGTTTTACCGCTAAACTATCCCCCAACGGGCGCCGGCGCATTACCACGCGGCGGACCCGCGAGCAAGCGACATGGCCTCTCGCATGCCACCGGGGCCGTTGCCGCGGCCGTCAGCGGCGCGATACCCGTCGCGAGTTACGGCAATGGCGCAACCGTGGGAGCCCACCCCCAACCCGCGCGCCTCCGGTGGCCCGGCCCCTGTCCTGAACCTGTGCGCCGCTTACAAAGCACGCGGTCGCGGCGAAACTTCTGGCCGACAACTGAAAATTGAGATCACAACCAACCAACTGGAAAGGTCTCCGCGACAAATCGGCGGACCGTCGCGGAGACTTTCGCTCCATCAGTGCGAGAGCGGCCCGGGTGCGGTGTACCAGACCAGACCCAGCACCGCGAGCACCACGAAAGCCGCCAGCGCGCCGACCACGAGCCAGAGCAGCAAAGCCGCCCGCTCGCCGCTTTGCGAGGCCCAGCGATCGATGTTCCTGAGTGGGTTAAGCATGTTCCCGGCTCCTCTGGGAGGGGCGAGTCTTTATTTAGGCCCCACGAAAATTCAAGCGCACAATGATGACATCAGTCGACGAAACGAGACAGGAGATCTCACGCGCTGGAAAGGACCTTTGGACGGGGTGCGCGGGTTGCGCAAGGCCTCACCGGCCGGGCGTAGTTTTATTTGGACGCGGAGATAAATTCGGCAATTTGTTTTTTGGTCAACCGACATGCGCGGCCTGATCCCGCGGGCGTGGCGCTATGCCCGGCTGGAGGGCCCTTGCCGCCGCGCCTCCTCGACCGCGCGATACAAGTACCAGGTCGCCATGGAGCGGTGCGGCGCCCACACCAGCCCCAGTTCAGCAAGCGCGCGGGGTCTTGGTTGGGTGTCCAGTTCGAACAGGACGCGATAGCCCTCACGCACGCCAAAATCGTCGACCGGCAGAACGTCGGGCCGGCCCAACGTGAAGATCAGCAGCATTTCGACGGTCCAGCGGCCGACGCCGCGGATCGTGGTCAGACGCTCGATCAGAGCGTCATCGGAAAGCCGTGCCGCCTGCCGCCTGGTGGGCACGGTGCCGTCCACCGTCCTGGCGCAAATGTCCTGGATCGCCGCCCGCTTGGCCGCCGAGAAGCCGCAGGCGCGCAGCGCGTCGCCATCAGTGGCGAGCACGCGATCCGGCGATGGAAATTCCTCCTCCGGATAAAGCGCGACGAACCGGGCCAGGATCGCTTCCGCCGCCTTGCCGTGCAACTGCTGATGGGCGATCGCGCGGATCAGCGCCTCATACAGGTCGCGCCGCCGCTCCACCGCCAGACCAGGCGGACCGACGCGCCCGATCAGCGCCGCGAAGCGCGGGCATACGCTGCTCAGATGGCGGGCGGCCGCGTGCGAAGGGCGCGGCTTCTGGATGACCGGCGGCATGCCAAGCTTATGGACGGGACCCGGGGGGCGTGCAACCATGCGGCGCGCGACCGGCCGCGAAAATCCGCGTGCCGATCGCGCCAAAACTCATTCGCCGGACGTTTGGCCTGAGAGTGCGATGCCCGAACCTCGATCCGCCCCCGATCCGGCCCGCGACCGTAAGGACGCGGATCGCCGCACCGCCGGCCTCGCCGCGATCGTGGTGGTGCTGCTGTTGCTGATCGGCGGCCTGCTGCTGACGCATACGCTGCACAAGAAGAGCCAGTTGGAGGATTGTCTGATGGCCGGCCGGCGCGATTGCGACGCGCTGGTCAACGGATCGCGCTGACCGGACGGTTGTGGCCGCGGTTCCCTTGGCGCATGGGCGTGGGCACCATGCGTCTCTGACCGCGTGGGAGCCCCTGGCCGCATGGGAGCCCCTCGCCGCATGGGAGCCTCTGACCGCATGGGCGCGGGCACCATGCGTCTCTGACCGCGTGGGAGCCCCTGGCCGCATGGGAACCTATGACCGCATGGCATGGAGCGAACGCCACGATGCAAATCCGATTTGACAACAAAACCGTCGCGGTCACCGGCGCGGGCCATGGGTTCGGCCGGTCCATCGCACGCCGCTTCGCGGCACTCGGCGCGCATGTGTTCGCGACCGATGTGACCGAGGCAACGCTGGCCGAGACCGCCTCGGCACAGGGGGCCACGACAGGAAGCATTACAGCCCAGGCTGTCGATCTGCGCGATCGGGCGGCGGGCGCGGCCTGGATCGCCGGTATCGAACGCGCCAGTGGCGGCGCGATCGATGTGCTGGTGAACAATGCCGGGGGTGTCGCCGGTCAAACGAACCGCCCGATCGAAGACGTGCCCGACGCTGACTGGGACGTGATCTTCGACATCGGCGTCAACGCGGCCTTCACGCTGTGCCGGGCCGCCGCGCCCGCCATGAAGCGAAACGCCGGCGGACGCATCATCAACATCAGTTCCGGCGCGGGGTTGCAGGCCTCGCTGACCGGCATTCAGGCGTATTGTTGCTCCAAGCACGCCGTCATCGGCCTGACCCGGCAACTGGCGCACGAACTGGGACCGTTCGGCATCACGGTGAACTCGGTGGCACCTGGCTTCATCCGCACCAACGAAGCGACGGAGCGGCAGTGGGACAGTTACGGTCCCGACGGTCAGCGCGCGCTGCTCGAGCGCATCGCCATGCGGCGATTGGGCACCGCGGAGGACATCGCCAACGCGGTGGTATTCTTCGCCTCGGACCTGGCGGGGTTCGTGAACGGGCAGATCCTCTCGGTGGATGGCGGGCGGTAGTCCATGCGCGCGTCGGCGGCGGACCGCCGGAGTTCCAGAAACGGCCGCGATGACCCCGACGTCGCGCGCGAAAGCGAAATCCGCGGGTCCAGTTGCATTGGCCTGGCATAATGCTATGGATTCAGCATGCCGTCGGCCGAATCAGCGATTCGGCCGACACTGGTAAAATGGGAAGAGCCTGAAGCAGGTCACCGCACTCGCAATCGGGAAGGGAAACGCTACCAATGAGTGGAACCATGTCACAGATCGGCGCCGCGGGTCACACGCGAGCCATGACAGGCGAGGAAAAGAAAGTCATCCTCGCGTCGTCTCTCGGGACCGTCTTCGAGTGGTATGATTTCTACCTGTACGGATCGCTCGCCGTTATCATCGGCGCCAAGTTCTTCAGTCAGTTCCCCGAATCGACACGCAACATCTTCGCGTTGCTGGCGTTCGCGGCGGGGTTTCTGGTGCGGCCCTTCGGCGCGCTGGTGTTCGGCCGGATCGGCGACCTCGTGGGACGTAAATACACCTTCCTGATCACCATCACGATCATGGGCTCGTCGACCTTCGTCGTTGGCCTGCTGCCCACGTCGGACCAGATCGGCTTCGCCGCGCCGGTGATCCTGATCGCCCTCCGCATGTTGCAGGGCCTCGCACTGGGCGGCGAGTATGGCGGTGCCGCGACCTATGTCGCCGAGCACGCCCCGCAAGGCCGCCGCGGCTTCTACACGAGTTGGATCCAGACCACGGCGACGCTTGGCCTGTTCCTGTCGCTGCTGGTCATCCTGTTCACCCAGTCAGCCATGACCACGGCCGATTTCCAGGGCGCGCCGACCTCCACCATGTGGGTTTCCGGCTGGCGCATTCCGTTCCTGGTGTCGATTTTCCTGCTGGCGATTTCGGTCTGGATCCGCATGCAACTGGCCGAAAGTCCGGCGTTCCTGCGCATGAAGGAGCAAGGCACCCATTCCAGGGCACCACTGACCGAGGCGTTTGGCCAATGGAGCAACGCCAAATGGGCCATCCTGGCGCTTCTGGGCATGGTCATGGGCCAGGCGGTGGTGTGGTACTCGGGGCAGTTCTACGCGCTGTTCTTCCTGCTCGCGGTGCTGAAGGTCGATGGTTTCACCGGCAACATGCTCGTGGCGTGGTCGCTGGCTCTGGGCTGCGGAGGGTTCATCCTGTTCGGCTGGCTGTCCGATAAGATCGGCCGCAAGCCGATCATCCTCGGCGGCTGCCTGATCGCCGCCGTCACTTACTTCACCGTGTTCCAGTCGATCGCCGAAATCGCCAACCCGGCGTTGTCGCAAGCGAATGAGACGGTGAAGGTGGCGGTCATCGCCGATCCGGCCGAATGTTCCTTCCAGTTCAATCCGGTCGGCACCGCGAAGTTCACCACCGGGTGCGACGTGGCCAAAGGCGCGCTGGCGCGCGCGTCGGTGGTCTACACGCAGGAGGACGCGGCGCCGGGAACCGAAACGAGCGTGCGGATCGCCGACAAAACGATCAGCGCGAGGTCGCCGACGTTCGTGAAGGAAGTGACCGACACCCTGACCGCGGTCGGCTATCCGGCGGCGGCCAATCCGTCGGTCGTCAAGATGACGCGTCCGTGGGACATTTTCCGCGCCCAACCGTTCAAACTGGTGCTGTTGCTGACGTTCCTGGTGATCCTGGTGACGATGGTCTACGGCCCGGTCGCCGCCGCGCTGGTGGAGTTGTTCCCGACCCGCATTCGCTACACCTCCATGTCGCTGCCGTATCATATCGGCAACGGCTGGTTCGGCGGATTGCTGCCCGCCACCGTGTTCGCCATGAACGCGCAAAGCGGCAGTCTGTATTTCGGGCTCTGGTATCCGATCGTGATCGCCGGCGCGACCGTCATCATCGGCCTGATCTTCCTGCCGGAGACCAAGGATCGCGACATCTTCGTGGGCGATATGTCGATGCATGCGGGTGACCGGGAGATCCCGTTCGAACCCATGGCACCCAGCATCTGAACCTGGGTGTTTGAACCTGGGCGTTTGAACCTGGGCGTTTGAACAGGGGCGTCTGAACCTGGGCGTCTGAACCTGGGCGTCTGAACCTGGGCATTTGAACCTGGGCATTTGAACAGGGGCGTCTGAAACTTCTGACCATCCGGAGGGTCGCATGTCTGACGAGCAACCAGGCCTGAATTCCTCTGGCCACACTCCCTCTGGCCTCTTTCCGCCCGATCTCGAACGCCCCGCCGGTGGCGTGTCCGCCGGCGGGGCACGCTATGGCAGCGACGTCGCCGCTGAAACGTTACGCGCGCTCGATATCCCGTTCATCGCGTTGAACCCCGGATCGAGTTATCGCGGGTTGCACGACAGCATCGTCAACCACCTCGGCAACGAGCGGCCGCGGATGCTGGTGTGCCTGCATGAGGAGAGCGCGGTCGCCCTGGCGCATGGGTGGGCCAAGGTGACCGGGCGGCCGATGGCGGCGGCGGTGCACTCCAACGTCGGGCTGTTCCACGCGACGATGGCGGTGTTCAACGCCTGGTGCGACCGGGTGCCGCTGCTGCTGCTGGGTGCCACCGGGCCGGTCGACGCGCCACGCCGGCGCCCCTGGATCGACTGGATCCACACCGCGCAGGACCAGGGCGCGCTGTTGCGCAACTACATCAAATTCGACGCCCAACCGGCATCTCCGGCGGCGGCGCAGGAGGCGCTGGCGCGGGCGGCATGGCTGGCCGGGACGGCGCCAATGGGTCCGGTTTACGTGTGTCTGGACGCGGGGATGCAGGAGGCGGCGTTGACCGAGCCTCCGTCGCCGCTTCAGATTGAACGGTTCCGGCCGCGTCCCGATGGCGGGGTCTCGACCGCCGCGATCGATCAGGCGGTGGCGATGCTGCGTGAGGCCCGCGCCCCACTGATCCTGATCGGCCGCGTCGGGCGCTCCACCACCGCCTGGGCCGAACGGCTGGCGCTGGCGGAGCGGCTGCATGCCCTGGTCGCCACCGACATCAAGGTCGGCGCCGCGTTCCCGACCGAGCACGCTCTGCATGTCGGCCAGCCCGCCACGTTCACCAGCCCGGACCTGACCGCCGCGCTGGCCGAGGCCGACCTCATTCTGAGCCTCGACTGGGTCGATCTGGGCGGCACGCTGCGCACCTGTCCCG
>ODAK010005632.1_pt1 | contig 12702 bp, 9 predicted proteins | sample 1539591 | NCBI WGS metagenome assembly ODAK01 (sample SAMEA3539303, study PRJEB22396) | soil metagenome | biome: tundra; feature: field; material: soil | place: USA | collected 2010-05 | depth 0.15 m | reverse complement strand
GAGTGAACAGATGCTCCGGCCGAGAACGGCACTCTTGCCCATAAACTTGAAACGTTACTATTAGCGGCACCTTTGCATACATACGAGAAACCACCAAGGGCCTTTACGATCAAGGACGTCGCCCGACTTGCCGGTGTCTCGGTAGCCAGCGCTTCGGCCGTGCTCAACAACAAGGGCACGGCGAGCCTCCGCATGACGAACCGGGTCAAGGACGCGATGAACCGGCTCGATTACCAACCCGACAACACGGCGCGCAGCCTCAAGACCGGGAAAAGCAGGGTGATCGGCATGGTGGTTCCCGATGTCACGAATCCGTTCTACACGGAAATCATGGAAGGCCTTGAGGCGATGGCGAGAATCCATGGTTACTCGGTAATACTCTGCAATTCGCACGAGGATCCCGCCCTCGAGCTCGTGAACCTGGATATGTTGAGCGCCCACCGCGTGGACGGAGTCGTTCTTGGCTGTTGCTCCGGCCAGGCAGACTACGGCCGCTTGATCAGGAGGCGTTTCCCCGTCGTGTTCATCGATCGTCTGCCAACCCCTGGAGGGTTTCCCTGCCACGCCGTTGTCGTGGACAACCTGGGCGCAGCCTGCACCGCCACAAAACACCTAATCGGCCTCGGGCACACCAAGATCGCGGTCATCGCAGGCCGGACGGATTTATCTGTGGGTCTCCAACGAGCCAACGGCTACCGGAAGGCAATGAACGATGCGAACCTGCCTGTTCCGGACTCCTATTTCTGCGCGGGCGATTTCCTTGCTGAAAGCGGCTACCGCTGCGGCCTTGAGTTGCTGCGGCTCCCCGACCCGCCGACGGCAATCTTCTCGTGCAACAACAGCATGACACTTGGGTTGATGCGCGCCCTCGCGGAATCCGAGGTCAGCTGCCCCGACCAAATGAGCGTCGTGACCTTTGATGATTTCCCGTGGGCCAGCTATTTTCAGCCGGAAATGACGGCCGTGGCGCAGCCCACGCGCGAGATCGGCAGGCAAGCGTTGCGCATGCTCTTCGCCATTCTGAAGCCGGACTCGGCGGAGGCCCGCGATGTCAGTCAGCCGATGACAACCCTTCAGGCAGAGTTGAAGGTAAGGAAATCCACTGCCCCGTGCCGCCTTAGGGTCCCTTGATGACCAAACCCCATACCATGAGAACAATCCGACACCTCCTATTCTCCGGCATCATTCTGCTCCCGTCCCTCCAAATGCGGGCGGACGATCTCTATCGCATGGCTCCAGGCTTGGAGACCCGATGGGCCAGCGCCGAGAATCCCAAAGGTGAAAAGGGCGCAGGCGCGACAACCCAAGGCGGGCGCAAGGGAAGCCCATGTGTCACGCTTAAATCGGGAGCGACGCAGGTCCTCGCCGAGGTCAACAACACGAGTGGAATGATTCGCCGCGTCTGGCTGACTATCAACAGGCGCACGCCCCAGACGTTGCGAGAGATAAGGATCGAGTTCTACTGGGACGGGGCGAAGAAACCCGCTGTCAGCGCCCCGTTGGGCGACTTCTTCGGCGCAGGAAACGGCCAGTTGACCGCGTTCCAGTCCGCACTCTTCTCGAGCCCGGAGGGCCGTAGCTTCAACTGCGTCGTTCCAATGCCGTTTCGCACCGGCATGAAGGTTCAGCTGATCAACGAGGGCAGTGCGGACATAGAAATGCTCTTCTACGACGTCGACTACACAACCGGCGACCGGTGCGGCGATGACGTGCTTTATTTTCACGCCTGGTTCAACCGAATGAATCCGACCCAGCTCCGCGAGGACTATGTCATCCTTCCCAGGCTGCCCGGGCGCGGACGCTTCCTGGGCGTCAACATCGGAGTGATCGCGGACAAGAAGCAATACTACGAGAGTTGGTGGGGAGAAGGCGAAATGAAGGTTTACCTCGACGGAGACATGGCGCATCCGACGCTCTGCGGCACCGGCTCCGAAGATTATGCGGGTTCAGGCTGGGGCCTCGGGGCGTTCTCCCACCTCTATCAAGGATGCACGTATGCGAACACCGAGAACCTGAGCTACTGCTTCTACCGGTACCATATTCCCGACCCCATTTACTTCCATTCCGACATCCGCGTGACGATCCAACAGCTCGGATGCTGGGCGCCCAATTGCGCTGTCGAGTTCCGCGAGGCCAAAAGGCCGATATATTCGGCCGAGCACGGCACGCCGGTGGACTGGTCTGACCCAAAGCTCGCGAAATACGGGATATTTGAACGCCAGGACGACGTCTCCAGCTGTGCCTACTTCTACCTTGATCGACCGGACGACGATCTCCCGGCCCTCATGCCGGCCAAAGAACGGTCTCGAGGCCTGGCTCAGGAATGAGACGAGTCTAGCCTAGGACAACCCGCGACCCAACAAGCAGAAACTCCCGATGAAACTGTTCCTCCCCATCAAAACCTGCCTAGCGCTCATGACAGCAACCGCATCAATTCCCCCGGGCGCGCATGCCGCCACATTCGGCGATGACGTCACGTTCCTCAAGAGTCACGTCGGGGTCGTGGTTCTCGGCGGCGAGAGCAAAGACCCCAGAGTCGCCGTCGTTCCCGCATGGCAGGGCCGCGTGATGACGAGCGCATCGTCGGGCGATTCAGGCTTCAGCTACGGCTGGATAAACCGCGAGCTGATCGCCTCCGGGAAGCTGCAGCCGCACATGAATGCGTTCGGCGGTGAGGACCGATTCTGGATGGGGCCGGAAGGCGGGCAATTCTCGATATTCTTCGAAAAGGGCGCGAAATTCGAGTTCTCCAACTGGTTCACGCCCGCGATATTCGACACGCTGCCGTTCACTGTGGCGAGCCGAACGAGTGACGGCGTCGTGCTCGAGGTGAAATTCTCCCTGACCAATTACTCCGGCACGCAATTCGGGGTCGGGGTGAGGCGCAGCATCCAGATGCTTGATGCCGACGCGACTTGGAAGGACCTCGGGGTTGAGCCCGTGAAGGACGTGAGTTTGGTGGCATACGAGACGGACAACGAGATCACCAACACAGGAAAGAGCGCGTGGAGGAAGGAAACGGGGCTCCTGTCGATTTGGATCCTGGGCATGTATAACCCCTCGCCTTCAACGACAATCGTAGTGCCGATAAAGCCCGGTCCGGAATCCGAGCTAGGCGTGAAGGTGACCTCGGACTATTTCGGCAGCATTCCCGCGGAGCGGCTTGAAGTGAGGGACGACGTCGTATTCCTGGCGGCGGACGGGAAGTACCGGAGCAAGATCGGCATCAGCCCCAAGCGCTGCAGGGCCATCCTCGGCAGTTACGATGGCGCCAACAAGGTGCTCACCCTAGTGAAGTTCAACCAGCCGGACGGCGTGACAGACTACGTGAACTCGCTCTGGAAGTTGCAAGAGAGCCCGTTCGGCGGCGATGCCGCCAACGCCTACAACGACGGCCCGGCCACGCCTGGGGCGAAGCCCATGGGGCCCTTCTGTGAACTTGAATCCTCGTCTCCCGCGGCGGCGCTCGCGCCCGGGGAAAGCCTCACGCATATCCGCCGGACGATACACCTCAGCGGACCGAGAGCGGCCTTGGACGATGTCGCTCGAGCCACCCTCGGCGTTTCGTTGGACGAGATAGAGAGCGCATTCAAGAAACAATAACCAAAACTCGACGGCCAGCCGCCCGGCTGCGGGCGCTTCTCCCCTCACAGAACTCACGCCCATGCCACTGCCCCCACCAAACGACTCCCCGAACGCCCGGACCCAGGCCGGCACCGCCGCAGGCGGAGCCAAGGCGGGCATGTTCGTCACGAAGGATGGAAGAAACGTCCTGTTCACATTCGTAATCGTCAGCTCGCTCTTCCTGCTCTGGGGGTTCTGCAACGGAATGATCGACGTGATGGACAAGCACTTTCAGGAGGAGCTGCACCTGAACCTGTCTCAGTCCGCCTGGGTTCAGTTTGCGCATTATCTTGGCTATTTCCTCATGTCGCTTCCTGCCGGATGGCTCGCGACAAAATTCGGCTACAAGGGAGGAATCATCTTCGGGCTCCTGCTCGTCGCAGTCGGCGGATTCTGGTTCATACCGGCGACAAAGATCGTGGCATTCTGGGCATTCCTGCTCGGGGTATGCCTCATCGCTTCGGGGCTCACATTCCTTGAAACCGTAGCGAATCCATACACGACAGTCCTTGGACCACAGCAGTTTGCGGCCACACGCATCAATCTTGCTCAGTCCTGCAACGGAATCGGCTGGATATTGGGGCCGATCGCGGGTGCAACCTTCTTCTATTCCAAAGATGCCGCCGGCAACAGCACGGGTAGCCAGACGCTCTGGATTCCATATGCCGGTGTTGGTGTGGTGGTGATCGTTCTAGCCGTCATCTTTTACTTCGCGAGCGTTCCCGACATCAAGGCCGAGGACGATTACCGTTTGGATGATTCCTCGGCCGATGTACCGCATTCCATTTGGACCCACCCGCACTTCACGATGGCCGTTGCGGCCCAATTCTTCTACGTGGCGGCCCAGGCAGGCATCTTTAGCTTTCTGATAAACTATATGACAACCCAGCCTCCGCCCATTCCCGCCAGTTGGGAGGCGAAGGTTGAGCATCTGGCATCCGTATCTCCAGGGTTTCTGCAGAACTTCTTCCTGGGATGGTTCGAATCCAACAAAGAGGGTTATCTTTGTGTCAGCAACAAGCTCGCATCGTACCTAGCGTCTTTTGGCTTTGTCTGCTTTCTTACGGGACGGGTCACCGGTGCAGGGCTGCTGAGGCGGTATTCCGCCCACAGGATGCTCGGGCTATATGGTGTCATGAATGTCCTGATATGCCTGGCGGTCTTTTGTAAGCTGGGCTGGTTCTCGGTGGCCTGTGTCTTTCTCAGCTACTTTTTCATGTCCATCATGTTTCCGACGATCTTTGCCCTGGGCATTTTTGGCCTTGGGGCCCGGGCGAAGAAGGCCTCGGCCTATATTGTCATGGCCATTATGGGCGGGGCGCTTCTGCCCAAGGTGATGGGTTTCGTAGCGGACAAGTATGATATGTCCCGCGGGTTCATTGTGCCCATGGCGTGTTTCGCATTCGTTGCGTATTACGGCTACAATTGGCCGAAATACAGCAAGGCGGAATCCTTGCATGGTGTAAGCACGGCCCGCGGCCACTGACGGCCATGAAGTGCCGCTGTCTTCTTGGCATCGATTACGGCACGGGCAGCGCCCGCGCTAGAATCCATGATGCCGACGGTCACATGATCGGCGCTTACGGCCGCATGAGCGCGGCGCCTGAATACTATGCACCCCAAGAAAACTGTTCTGCTGGTCGCGAGCGGTGATCTGCGCCAATCCGCAAACGAAACATGCTGGCCGGCCCAGGCGGCCATGGAGAAGAAACTCGGTGCTGCGGTCGCATCACTTGGCTACCGGATAGTGCGAGCGCACCGATACCAGCCCAAACGCAGGCACGGATTCATCGCCTCGCAAAAAGAAGGGTTGGAAGTCTTTGCCAACCTTGATCCCGAGGCGCCGCTGATCGTCGCCGAGGCCGTGTGGCAGTATTCGCATCACGTGCTCGGGGGGCTGCTCACCCACAGGGGGCCCATCCTCACAGTCGCCAATTGGAGCGGGCAGTGGCCCGGACTTGTAGGCATGCTCAATCTCAACGGGTCGCTTACAAAGGCCGGCGTCAAGTACTCGACCCTATGGAGCGAAAGCTTCGGTGATGATTTCTTCCTTGGACATCTCCACAACTGGCTCCACGGCGGCAAAATCGTTCACCGGATTGATCACGTAAGGCCCCTGAGCAAGTGCTCCCTCCCCGTCCGGGTGCGGCCCATAGCCTTAACAATCGCCAACGAACTCCGGCACCGGAAGTCAATCATGGGCATCTTCGACGAAGGGTGCATGGGAATGTACAACGCCATCATCCCGGATGATCTTCTCTTTGAATGCGGTGTCTTCAAGGAGCGCCTGTCCCAGTCGGCCCTCTATTATGCGGCGACACGGGTGAGCGACGACGAGGCCAGGCAGACGTTCCATTGGCTTCTGAACAAGGGCATGAAGTTCCACCTTGGCTCCCGCCCGGAGAGCGAGCTGACCGAAAGGCAGGTGCTGGACCAGTGCAAAACCTACATTGCGGCAGTTCGCCTGGCCGACGAATTCGGGTGCGAGGCGATCGGGATCCAATACCAGCAGGGGCTGAAAGATCTTCTCCCTGCAAGCGACCTTGCCGAAGGCCTCTTGAATAATTCCGACCGCCCACCCGTCAGGAATTCCGCGGGCCGCGTGATCCGGCCCGGCGTCCCGATCGTTCATTTCAACGAAGTCGATGAATGCGCCGGACTTGACGCTCTCTTCACCAACCGGGTCCACCGGGCGCTCGGCCAGCCCGTGGAGACTACACTTCACGACCTGCGATGGGGCGATTGGGCAGAAACCGGAGCGGGCAGTGAATATGTCTGGGTGTTTCTCATTTCCGGAAGTGCTCCGCCCGAACACCATATCGGAGGCTTTGCAGGTACCGATTCCGTCCGCCAGCCACCGATGTATTTCCGCCTCGGGGGTGGGACGGTCCGCGGCATCGCCAAGCCCGGTGAAATCGTCTGGAGTCGGATTTTCGTCGAACGAGGCAAACTCAAGATGGATCTTGGCCGCGCCAAGGTCGTGGCTCTGCCAGAGGAAGAGACTGAGCGCCGCTGGAAGGCAACAACGGCGCAATGGCCTATCATGCACGCTGTCACCTATGGCGTAACACGCGACCAAATGATGGCCAGGCACAAGGCCAACCATATCCAGGTTGCCTATGCCCATTCCGCCAAGGAAGCCGACCTCGCGCTCTACGCGAAGGCCTCGCTCGCTGCCGAACTTGGCCTGGCTGTATGCCTTTGTGGCACAAAGGCCGATGGCTCGCCCTTTTGATCAGGTTTCTTGGGGCACAGGCCCGTTAGGCCCAAATGAGAGCAACCCATCCCCAGCTGCGGTCGACTGAGTCGACAGCCCTTCTGGTCCTTGCGGTTCAGCTTTTCGCTGGCGGCCCGGGGATTGCGGCGGAAACCCCGGATGAAGGCCCGCCAATGATACCTGTCGGACTCGACTGCTACCGGATGTGGGAACGATGGCCGAGCCAGCGGATTGGGGCGCGAGCCTACATGCGAAGCACATATGACCGCTCGGGTGGCAACGAGGCGGCGGACGCCAGTCATTTCCTGTACCAAAGAGCGGATGGGTCCTGTGTGACCCTCGACTTAGAGGGGCCTGGCGTGCTTTATTTCGCCCGCTATAATCATTGGCATGGCAGCCCGTGGCATTATGTCGTCGACGGCACGGACCATATCCTTGGCGAGACTTCAACCCAGGATCCCGACAGGCCGGTGGACGGCTCGGCCTTCTTTCCAATGGGCGCCCTGCCTGCCCCCCTTGCGCTCACCTGGTCGACGACCATGGGCGCCGACCTGGTATGGGTTCCGGTTCCCTTCGAGAAATCCTTCCAGATGGCTTACAGCCGGACCCACTATGGGACCGGCTACTACATCTACGACCAGTACGTCGGCGGCGCGCCTCTTTCCCGGCCGATCACGGCTTGGGACGCAACGACCCCGCCAGGCGCGGATGTTCTGGCTCTTATAAGCCGTGCGGGAACAGACATTGCACCGCAGCTCGGAACACCGGACGGCGAGCGTGCTGGAATCTACAGAAAGGAGGGCAAAGCGGCCGCGCTTGGACCGGAAGGCGCCGTGGTGCTCCTCGACATGCAGGTCGAACATCCGGCCACGCTCAGAGCCCTGGAGTTCTCGGTGCCCCGCGCCAAGGCGATCGATTTTGGGCGAATGCGCCTGCATGTGACCTGGGATGGCCTTCCCCACCCCTCGATCGACGCTCCCGTCGCCCTTTTCTTCGGCTCGGGCACGCTCTATAACCGCGACAACCGCGAGTACCTCGTCAAGGCCTTCCCGGTGGGCATCCGCTATGACGCCGATCGGGTGCATCTGGCGTGTTATTTCCCGATGCCTTTTTTCCGGTCGGTAAGGATTGAGCTCGTCGGCAATGGCGGCGCAGAGACCCAGGATATCCACTGGAGCGTTCGCCTCCAGCCCCTGCGCGAGGCGCCAAACCGTTTGGGGTACTTCCACGCGAGCTACCGAGATCATGGTGTTCCGGAGCGCGGCAGGGACCTCGTTCTCCTCGACACCCGCCAGACCGAGGGAGGGGGAGACTGGTCGGGCAGCTTCGTGGGCACCTCGTTCATCTTCTCCGACCGTGCGGACCTGACCACGCTTGAGGGCGATCCGCGGTTTTATTTCGATGACAGCCGGAGCCCGCAGGGCCAGGGAACCGGCACCGAGGAATGGGGTGGCGGCGGAGACTACTGGGGCGGACGGAACATGACCCTCCCCTTCGCGGGCCACCCGGTCGGGGCGCGCGACGCGGCATCGGCGAAAAATGCAGAGGACAAGATTGAATCGGCATACCGATTCCTGCTGGCCGACATGATGCCGTTTGGTAAGAACGCCGTGATCTGCCTCGAACACGGGGGCACCGACGATTCGGATGAGCATTACAGGTCGGTCACGTACTGGTACGGCATCCCCAGCGCCTCTCTCGTCAGGACTGATAGCCTGAAAGTCGGCGATCTCCCGGACGAGCGAGCGCACCGGTACCTGTCGCCTGGCTCCTCCGCACCCTACGCCATCACCTCCCGCTACGAGCTGGGGGTCGACCACGTGGACGGACCCGGTTCGAAAGAGGTGTTTCCGGCCGAGACCGACTACGGACGCAGGACCACGGGAACCTCTGAGTTCACTCTGAGGCTCAATCCCAGGAATCTGGGCGTTCTGCTTCGCCGCAAGCTCGACTATGGTTTCCCGAACCAACGCGCCGAGGTTCTTGTCGCGGAAGACGACGGCAGGGAGCCGGACTGGACCGTTGCGGGGATTTGGTACCTGGCAGGAAGCAACACCTGCGTCTACTCCAATCCGAATGGGGAGTTGGGAGCGACGCAGCACATCGTGCAGACCTCTAACCGGAGATTCCGGGACGATGAGTTTCTCGTGCCCCGCGCCCTGACGGCGGGCCGTGCCTCGATCCGAGTGAGAATCAGGTTCACACCGGCCAGAATCCCTCTTTTCCCGGGCTATCCACTGCCGGAATTGGCGTGGAGCGAGATCCGGTACGATGCCTACTGTTTTGTGATGCCGGACTGGCGCCCGCGACACTAGTTGGCTCGGACCTTACATAGCATTTCGAAAGCAACTTCGGCTTGACTCAATTCCCCTTGCTTGAGGCCTGTAACTGTTTGATCCCCAATATGGCATTGGGTCAACCGGGGCTCGAATCCCCGTGGTGACGCCAATATTCGCAACTCTCTATAGTGTGGGCAAAAACCCGAGGTCGGTCAGACTCACATGATGCAGCATCACTATGACTTCGTAGTGATCGGATCAGGCTTCGGCGGCAGCGTCTCTGCACTGCGCCTCGCGGAGAAGGGCTACAAGGTAGCCGTTGTCGAGCAGGGACGGCGTTGGTCCGAGGCCGACTTTCCGAAGAGCAATTGGAACCTCTCCAAGTGGATATGGATGCCTTCGCTTGGGCTGCGAGGGTTTTTCGCCATGCGTTTCTTCAGGCATTTCGTGGTGCTGCACGGGAATGCCGTCGGCGGCGGGTCGATCACTTACGGAAACGTGCTCCTTGTGCCGCCCGACAAGGTATGGAGGCAGGGCAGCTGGGCCGGGCTGAACGACTGGGAACAGGTGATGCCCTCCCACTACGAGACGGCCAAGCACATGCTGGGTGCGACCACCAATCGCCCCTTGGGGCCCGCCGACGTGCGCCTGCAGGAACTGGCAAGGAAGGTCGGCGCCGAGAGCTCCTTTTACCGCACCGAGGTCGGCGTCTTCTTCGGAGACGCCGGCGACGAGCCCGGGACGACCTATTCTGATCCGTATTTCGCTGGCGAGGGTCCCGATCGCAAGTCGTGCATCGCGTGCGGCGGCTGCATGGTGGGATGCCGCCACGACGCGAAGAACACCCTCGACAAGAACTACCTCCACCTGGCGGAGAAGAAGGGCGCGGAATTGCTCGCGGAATCCAAGGTCGTCGACGTGCGTCCTCTCCTGGAGCAGGCGGACGGGTCCGCCGGCTACGAGATCGCGATTGTCTCGCTTGCCAAGGGGTCTCGCGGACAAAAGCGGCTCCTGACCTGCCGCGGTGTCGTGTTCGCGGCCTCGTCGCTCGGCACGCAGGACCTTCTATTCCGGTTCAGGGACGTCGGGTCGCTGCCGCGCATCTCCGAGTCACTGGGCACCTGCGTACGCACGAACGCCGAGTCGCTGATCGGCGTAAGGTATCCCGGCTCGGCGGTGGACCTGTCGCTGGGCACGGCCATCGGGTCGGGCGTCTACATCGACGAGCACACCCATATTGAGGTCGTGCGCTATCCCGAGGGCTCGGACGCCATGGGCCTGATGGCGACCGTGATGGCCCGCGGCCGCTCCGGCAGGATTTCGCCGCTCCACTGGCTCGGCACGCTGATCGGGCTGCTTCTAAGGAGGCCCTTCGCGGCCATCCGCGCGTTTTCGCCCTTCGGCTGGGCGCGGGAGACCATGATCTTCCTATGCATGCAGACGCTGGAGGGGCACCTCACGATGCGCCTCAAGCGCCGCTGGTACTGGCCATTTTCCAAGCACCTGACGACGCACGGGGAGAAGATCCCCACCTACATCCCCGCGGCGCATGACTTCGCCATCAAGGCTGCCGCAGCGACCGGCGGCATAGCCCAGACGACCCTTACGGAGGTCCTGCTGAACGTGCCGATGACCGCGCATTGCCTCGGGGGGGCCGCAATCGGCCGAACCCGGGCGGAAGGCGTCTGCGACCGCAGAAACCGGGTGTTTGGCTACCGCAACATGTACATCTGCGACGGGTCTATGGTGGGGGCCAACCTCGGCGTGAACCCCAGCCTCACGATCACCGCGCTCACGGAACACGCGATGAGCCACATTCCCAAAAAAGACGCGCAAAAGTGGGATTCAATGGGCGAGGAACTCGGCGCCCCCGCAGCTGAATAGGCTCCATGTGGGGCGTGCCAGATTCGCCTGAGCCGACGATGTCAGCATGCGGCACCTCGGGAGATGGCTTTAGCCGCCTAGAGCCCGTTCGCAGCGGGAGAACAGGGCGACTGCCGTTCGATCAATGCAGCACGCCCCGCTTGCGCATAGACCGGGCATAAACCAACAGCAGCACCCCGATCGCAAAAATCACGGCACTGAATATCAACGCCGTCGCTCCTCCCATCACCTTCAGCCCGTTGGAAATGGCGAAGTTGTGGATGTGGGCCAGAACAATGCAGACCGTCGACGCCAGGAAGAGATGCATCGCCTGGCGCCTGCGGAGCAGCAGCAACAGGGATCCCAACACGCCGCCCCACACTGCGATCCCCCAGGCGGCCACGACCCAGGCGGGAAAGCCGTAATAGAAATCGAGCTGGGCTTGCGTGAAGCCGCTCATGTAGGCCTTGTTCCTCGTCTGGGTCATCACGAAATCCACAGCGCCGACCGAGTTCCAGAGCAGGGAAACGACGCCCACCACCCAAATGTGCCAGGGGGCCTTTGCTGATTGGGTTGTTGAATCGGCCATGGTTTCAGCGAAAAAGATGGTGAAGATTAGTCAATCCCAGGCGACATGGATTCCAGTCCCCGCAGGGACGCCAAGCATGGGGTCGACACCAAAGGTCACGCCGGCCGTTTCGATCCGCGAGCTGATAACCTGCTGACGCTCAAACCGTTCTGCAAACCACGAGCGCATCGGCCTCCATCCTCCAGGAAGCGCTGCAATCCACGAAAAGAAGGCTTCGCGTTTCCGTGCGAATGTACTTGGCACGCAACCCGCTCATCCTTTCCTCAGACGCCGACAAGAACGGCCGGCACAACTTCATAAACTTTGACGATGCGGTACCGATATTACACGTCGTGATCACACGGAGATTCTCTTCTGCGAGGATTGGTTGGTTGATCACCGTGTTTACCGCCGCCGGGTTTTGCGCCGAGTCCTCAGCCAGCGAGACCGTTTGCCAGGCTGATACTGGCCTAGGGTCGCACCCGTCTTCGCAACTAGCCATCAATGAGAGAAGGGATCAACGGGCTTCGGATTCCAATCTGCCCGCTGATCAATCAACCGTCGCGGAAACCAAGAGAACTCAAGCATTGCATGAGGTTGCGCAGGGTGGTGACGCCCACGCTCAATTCATCCTTGGTCTCTGTTATGAAAGCGGCCGCGGGGTTTCCAAAGACGCTGCCCAGGCGATCATATGGTTCCGTCGAGCTGCGGAACAGGGCTACGACGAGGCCCAATACACGCTCGGATGCTGCTACAACGGCGACGATGGCTTCCCTAAAAATCCAGGCGAAGCCATTACATGGTGGGGTAAGGCCGCTGCCCAGGGTTATGCCGACGCAGAATACTGTCTCGGGCTTAGCTACTTCACGGGCGAAGGCGTTGCCAAGAATCCCGCCGAGGCCGCGAAATGGTGGAAGAAAGCGGCTGAGCAAGACCATGGTGACGCGCAATACTTCCTAGGAATCAGTTATTCCCAAGGTTTCGGCGTCCCAAAGGTCCAAGAGCAGGCGGTCTACTGGTTGCGCAAAGCAGTGACCCATGGGAACGAAAACGCGTTGGCCGCACTCAAGAAGCTCGGGTAACGCTGCTGCACCCAAGCCAGGAGCGCCTGGCCAACCCAATCCGCCACGCCAGTGGGGACGCCATCGACT
>ODAK010005630.1_pt1 | contig 12702 bp, 4 predicted proteins | sample 1539591 | NCBI WGS metagenome assembly ODAK01 (sample SAMEA3539303, study PRJEB22396) | soil metagenome | biome: tundra; feature: field; material: soil | place: USA | collected 2010-05 | depth 0.15 m | reverse complement strand
GACCACGGAGAGATTGAGGTCGTTAGCGATATCTTTGAGGCGTGCGGGCATGTGGTATCCGCGACTCACCATTCTATCCCCATGCGCGTGGGAAGGCGGCGGCGGTAGGCAGTGTCTGAATTGTGCGTGCCGGATTCACAAGACGCTGCGCGTCACGCCTGCGATGGAAGCAAGCCTGACGGACCCATGTGTTCATCGACGGAAGCAAAACTGGGTGTACTATTGCAATCTGCAATCAACGCTGCGCTGGAATCCTCATGACGCGCGCGCAAACAGCCGACCTCGTGCGATCTCACGACGAGCTGAGCGCCGCATTGATTATCGCTGGGACGCAAGGACGGTCCGGTGCTGCGCAAACTACGCGAAGTGCTGCGTGAATTGCGGTTGGTCCGCAAATCGATTGTCAATAGCCGTGCGGCCCCAAAAAACGTCAACGCAAACTTCAGACACTACCCGGCGGCGGTACTGCGGATCGCTGCCCAAGCCCAACACGGTTCACTTAAGGACGCCCTAGCGACGCTTCCCATATGGCCGTTTGGGGGGGAGTGAGAGGGAGAAGTCCGTCGTGGCTACCATAGGTCAATGTCGCGGTGGAAAAGCACCAGGCGTTGGATCTCATTTTTTGCGTGGACCAACCGAAGGCTAACTAACTAAACTAACCGGGGAGTCGTTGTGCGCAACGAGTTGATCTCTGAAATGAGACGAGATTGCGCGCAACTGCCACGTCGGAACGCCTATACCCGACTTGGACACCCTTCCTGCCGCGTCTCGAGCTTATTCTGAATAGCGAATAGCCAGTTCATGAGGCGACGCTTGGTGGGCGCGCGCCCGCGGTGTGATTTGCGTCTTCGTCTTCGACAATAACGACCAAGGACGGAAACTTGGCTAAACGCTATTGGCGTCCGCGAGCGTCAACTTCCAGGCTCCGGCGTAAAAAACTCCTGAACGCCACTTTCAGGCACTACCGATTCTCAAGATCGCCTTTCTGTGCGAGAATGGTTGCTATTCTGGAGCCGGTCCGCGCGGTGTCTCCGTGATAGGCTCAAACGAGGGGCGTTGGAGAGTGTTGAGGTCGTCTGTGGTCAAGATCGCAGCAGCCGGGATTGTTGCGGTCGGTTCGGTCATCGTCGCCCCGGGTTTCGGGCCGCAGCCATCGTCGGCGAAAAGCCATCAATTGCTGGCAATTACGGTCGACTATCCGGTCGACGGCTCTGTCTTTCCCCCGGAGATCACGCCACCCACATTCCTCTGGCGCGACCCTGGCGCGAACCGATGGGTGGTCGAGGTCTCCTTCGCGGACCACTCCCGCGGCATCCGATTGGAAGCCCCCGACGAACGAATGCGCATCGGCGAGATCGATCCTGAAACCGTTGCGAGCAGCAACAAACTTCCTGAGCTCACTCCCGAGCAGGCGGCTGCTCACGCCTGGACCCCGGACGCCAGCATCTGGGCAACCATCAAGCGGCATTCCGTGGAATCAACGGCCACAATTACGATCGCTGGGTTTCGGGACGGGAGGCTGAAGGAACCGGTTTCGAGAGGCGAGGTCCGGATTCAGACATCGCGCGATCCCGTCGGCGCGCCTGTTTTCTACCGCGACGTGCCTCTGATGCCGAACCAGACGGACAAAGGCGTGATCAAGCCCCTGGCTCCGGAAGCAGTGGGGCTAATCAAGTGGAGGCTGCGTTACATCGGCGAACCGCAGAGCCGGGTGGTGTTGGAGAAACTCACCACCTGCGCGAACTGCCATTCCTTCTCGCTCGACGGCAAGACGATGGGAATGGACATGGACGGGCCGCAGAACGACCGCGGCCTGTACGCACTGGTTCCCGTGACCGCGCACATGTCGATCGGGACCCAGGACATGATTAAGTGGCCCACGGTCCGCGATCCGAAAGTCGAGCGGCTACGGGCTTCGTTTATGTCTCAAGTATCGCCGGACGGGCAGAGCGTCCTCACTACGATCGACGATCCGGATGCAGCCAAACGGGAGGGTGGCCGCACACTCGAAGACAAGTACTACAACGCCAACTTCATGGACTACCGCTTCCTGCAGGTGTTCTTTCCGACCCGCGGTATTCTCGCCTGGTACGATCGCCAGGCCAAACGGCTACAGCCGCTGCCCGGAGCCAACGACCCGCGATATATCCAGACCAATGGAGTCTGGAGCCCCGACGGCAAGTCCATTGTGTTCATCCGGGCGGAAGCGAGATCCCCGTACAATCCGGACGCACCATTGGCCCTCTACGCAAACGATCCGAACGAAACGCAGATCCGGTACGATCTCTATCGAATCCCCTTCAATGAGGGAAGGGGCGGCCGCGCGGAGCCCATTGCCGGAGCTTCGGCGAACGGCATGAGCAACAACTTCCCCAAAGTTTCACCGGACGGCCGCTGGATCGTCTTCGTGCAGTGCCGGAATGGGCTCCTCATGCGCCCGGACAGCAGGCTCTACATTGTGCCTTTCGAAGGCGGCACGGCCCGCCTTATGAGGTGCAACACGCCGCTGATGAACTCGTGGCACACCTTCGCTCCGAATGGCCGCTGGCTCGCCTTCTCGTCAAAGAGCCGTTCCCCCTACACGCAGTTGTACCTCACGCACGTGGATGCGAATGGAAACGACACGCCACCGATCCTCGTGGACAACACTACGGCGGCGAATCGTGCGGTGAACCTGCCGGAGTTCGTGAACATCGCGCCGGGAGGCCTCGAGAAGATTGAGGCACCGGCCACCGAGTTCTACCGGATGTTCAACAGCGCAATCGCCTTGATGAACAAGCACCAGTTCGATGAGGCCATCGACGAGTGGCGCGCCGCTCTGGCGGCGAACCCCGACGATGGCAAAGCGCACTACAACCTGGCACTCGCACTCTCCGAGAAGGGCAGACCGGCGGACGCGGTTTCGGAGTATCGCAAGGCCTGCGACCTCAACCCGGATGAGCCGCTGTGGTTCGCTCGCTTTGCGCTGGCGTTGGCACAAACCGGGAATCTGGATGAGGCGGTGAACAACTACCGGAAGTCGCTGGCGCTGAACGCAGCGAATCCGGCGGTGGAAGCCGACCTGGGAGTGGCGCTGTTTGAGGAGGGGCAGGCTGAGGAGAGCCTGGCGCATCTGAGGAAAGCGGTTGAAATGGCGCCTGATTTCGCCGACGCCCGCAACAAACTCGGCAGCGTTCTGGCCAAGGCGGGACGGATGGACGAAGCGCTCACCCACCTGGAAAAGGCCGTTGTGCTGAGCCCCGATTCCGTGGAGTACCGTTTCAACCTCGGCTTCGTGCTGGGCTCGCGGGGCGACTTCGCGGGCGCAATTCCCCATCTCGAAAAGGCCGTCGAGTTGAGCGACGGAAGAGAATGGCAGTGTCTGACGGCTTTGTCTACGGCTTACAGCAAAGCGGGCCGGATCGCCGACGCAATACAGGCCGCCCGACGGGCTCTGGATCTGGCGGTCCGGGACAAGAACGAGGAACTGGCAAGGAACCTACGCGCCATGCTCGACCGGTACGAGCGTGGTGCCGGGGACGGCGCACCGCGTTGAGCGTTCCAGCAGCCCATGGTAATGACCGCTCCCGGCGGGCTCGAAGGCCCAGTCGCCTAATCTCCCAACGCGAACGACACGCTCGCGCTGGCGGTTTGCGCGCCTTGCTTCAAAACCATGGTTAAGCGATAGTCGCCAATCGGCAGACTGGCGGTGCCAAGCTCTGCCAGGTAAGGTACGGTTGCTTTCTTGGTGTCTTGAGTGATGCGCAAAGGGACTGTTCCGATCAGAGTTCCGCTCCGACGCACTTCCACTTTGACCTCGGGGATATCGGTGGACGCAGTGTCGGGGTGGATGTCGAAGAACAGAGTGACGGTCTTATACGCCGCCTTGGAGACGCGCCCCGACAGGTTGGGGACCACCCTGCCATCCACGCAGCGCATCGGATCCGCCCGATCCTTCTCCACATCGGCGTCGTCGGCGAACGGCTCGATTTTGCCGACCAGAACGACATCGCCCAACGATGCGCGGTTCGACGTTGGCGGGATGACCATGTCCACGCGCGCGGCGCCGATCTTGCCGCTGTTGACGTCCATGGCCGCGGTCTCGAGAACATAGTCGCCGGGCTCGGCACTAAAGTGGCGGCGCAGGCCGAGGGCGTCCCGCCGTATTCTCTCCTGGTCTTCCAGTGCTCCCTGCCGAGGCAGATCCTCGCTGAATTTCTGAACCACCACGCCCGCCTTGTTCTTCAATTGCGTGAGGATGGCGACGTGAGCGGCGTATGTCTTCGTTGCGGCATCGGTCCGGATCTCCACGCCACTGAACGGCACTTCCACAACCACCGCGCTTGCGTCACCGTTCTCGCCGTGGCCAAAGCGGAAAGCGCTCGCGAGGAACGGCAGGTCTCGAGGAGGCTGCGGCGCAGCCAGTGCCCCCAGCAGCGAGGCTTCAAACGCGGGAGAAACCGATGCAGCCCGGCGCGGCAACGCGAAATAACCAGCCCGGGTCTGTATCGATAGTCCCGGCCGGAGCGCCCGTACCCGCACGCTTCGGAAACGGCCATCGTCGGCTTGGGCGGCCGGAGTAAAGGACACTACGTAGTACGACGCACTGAGATCTTCGGCGATCTTTTTCGCGCCCCTTCCGCCGGTTATCTCGTGCGCCCCCCCGGTCCTCTGGCAGATGGTCTCGAGAGGGGCCTTGCCCAACGCCTGGTCAGCCTGTTCGAATCGTCCCATCTGTTCCCCGACTTGCGTGCCGGTCCCGGCGCCGGCGGCGCTCGGACTGCCTGCCGGTCCGCCCCCGGAGGGTGCCGCGACACCCGTTCTGCCGAGCGATCCGGCGTTGGACATTGCTACCGAAGCGACCATCCCGTTGGCCGCCTGTGAATCGACGACGTGAGCGTCCATCGAATAGATGCTCACATGGGATCGGTTGGCGGCGTCAATGATGGCGCGCAGACTCTCCGGCGCGCTCACGTTCCAACTGAGGCTCTGCGAGAAATAGATCACCGTCTTTCGACCGGGAATTCGCTGCAGCCCCCGGGATACGGCCAAGAGGGCGGCAACCGAAGCGGTGGTGTGCGGATCCTCGGCCAATTTCTGCGAATCGAGCATCATGGCCAGCAACATCTTGGCACTCGCCTGGCGCGGGCCTCCCTGAGTATCTTGCGTCATCGATTCCTCCGCGGCAGCACTCTCCAGGACGTAATCGGTCCTGTCGGCCACCGTCGCGCCGGTGACGGCCTTGGCCACCGCGTCACGATCGGTTGTGGGAGGGTGTAACAGATGTAGCCGTGAATCCACCCGGAACACGGTAAAGGTGATTTCGCTCTCGTGTGTGGCTTTGAGCAGGGCGAGAGCCGCATCCCGGGCGCTTTTCGCATTTCCAGCATCGAGCTGGTCAAATACCAGCGTGACTGAGTGGGAACGATCCGAACCAGGCGCCGCACTTACCCGCCGAAGATCGTTGATGCGAACGGGCGAGTTGCCATCAACAACTTCCAACTCCTCGGATTTCAGATCCGGGATGTCCTTGCCCGACTTGTCGTGAACAACCAGGTCGACGGAAACCTCGTCGACATTGACCTTTGTCATCGGGCCGGGGGCAACGGCTGGTGCAGAACCGGTTTGCGCCGGCGCGGACCAGCTGAGCAGCAACAAGAATGAGAACGGCAGGACTCCAAAAGCAGTTCTGGGATGACGGGATCCTAAACTCAATAATCTGGACTGCATAAACCTCTCCTGTGAACAGCGTAGCGCGAATCGGGCTACGCTGTCTGAAAGCGCCTGAACGGAGGCGCTATTTCGTTGCGATCGTGTAGCGGAGATCCTGCGTGCTGGAGGAAGCGTTGCCTTGCACCACGGTGAGCTTGAGTTCATTGCTACCCGAGCGGGCCGCGGGCTGTATTAGTACTGGGATGCTGCCGGAAGCGTCGGGCGCCGGGAGCTCGGCCACCTGGTCCGCCAACAAGCGGCCATCCAGCAGAAACTGAGCTCGCAGGCGAGGCGTGGCGGAGTTGGCACGATCGGGGTAGACGCGGAAAAACACAGAAGGGTTCGTGCCGGCGTCCAAATCCGTGAAGAGCCCGGGTACTATGCGCTTCCCCTCATATTCCAAAGGGTCGGCTTTGTCGGGGGGGCCATTCACTTTGTTGACCCCGCGCACCAGGGCGATCGTGCTCAGATCGGGTCCTTCCCGGAGGGTGCCGTCAACCGGTGACACGCCGCTGCTGGAGCGGCCGCCCTCCCAATCCACGACAGAGGTCTCGAGCGTGTAGCGCCCCGGAGTCAGTGTGAAATGATGTTGCTCAATCAGCCTTCCGGTCTGCGTCGAATTCAGTTCCACATCCGGCACGTTCCAGGGCTGATCGTAACTGAATTGATCCACCACCTGCCCGTTCGCATCTTTCACCAGAGCCAGCAGCGACGCGTGAAAGCGATGCTTTGAATCGGCTTCCTGGGTTGCCGTGAGGTTCTTGAGAGGGATGTCGAATGCAACCGCCATCTCAAACGTACCGTTCTCTCCCCGGAATCGAAGCGCCTCCGCGCGATAGTCGAAGCCGTGCGGGAGCGGTGTTGTGTTGAGGGCACGCAGCCCCGCCAGTTCCACCGGAGAAGCGCCGGCACGGTCTCCCTTGGAGGGAATCGCGAAGTATCCGCTGCGGGCTTCCACGCGCAGATCCGGCGGGGCCAACTTCACTTCGATCTTGTGGAACCGGCCGTCGTAGCTCTCGGTGGCCGGGCGATAGGTGAGCTCATAATGCGACTGTACGTCGTCCATGATGCGTTCCAGCATCCGCTGACTGCTATCGGTGATCAGGAAGCCTCCCGTACCCTCCGCAAGATCCACCAGGGTAGCGTGCACATTCGCCGTGGCGAGCGCGTAGCCCGCGAGATCGAACTCCTGCGCCCTATCCATCTGGTCGCCGAGGGACTGTGCCGCTTTCCCCTGCGCCTGGCTGAGCCCTGAGACCCGCTCTTGAGCCGCCCTGGCAGCGGTCATCGGCGAACGCTGCGCGGGCCCCGTGGTGGGGGTTTCCAGGGCATAAAAGCTGATGCTGGCAGCATTGGCGGTGTCGAGGATCTTCTTCCAGTAGTCCGCCTCCGACTCCGGCCGGCTGATTCCCGGGCTGACGAGGAGAACGGTCTTGCGAAACGGCATCTTGCTCAATTGCTCGATCAGCCAGCCAAAGGCACGCAGTTCGCGGATGGCCACCACCCGGTCGTAATGGGTGCTCTGCCGGCCCAGGGGATTGTTCACAACGTCGTTCAGAACGGCCGAGGCATCCAGCTCGGAGCCGTGCGCTTTCGCAAAATCGACACTGGCCGAGTCGCTGGCTGTCGCCGCCGGCTGGGCGCCTGCCTGCGGCGGTGGTGGCGGCCCCTGAAAAGAAAGCGTCTGCTCCAGGGATATGGAAGCGAACACTTGCTGGGAGTTGCCCATGGCCGGAATCTTCCCCTTAGCCGCCAGTTGGATCGCGTTCACCAACGCTGCCCGGTTGTTGGTAAAGGCGGACATGGGATGAACGCCTCGATCGTCCAGGCTGAACACGCCGATATAAGTGCTTGGTCGCAGCTCGTTCTTGAGAAACTCGAGCGCTGCCTCGAGCGCCCATGTTCGGACCTCCGGATTCAGATCGTGGAAAACGAGGCAAACCAGGTTCATCGTTTGCAGGGGATTGAGGGGGGCGGTGTGAGGAGTGCCCTTCGGCTCGCTGGCAGCAGAGTCCTCCCGGCGGATTTCCCGACCGCTCACGAACCGAAGAGATCGCAATTCCTGCTTGACGCCGTCTTCAAGCAGAGTCACATCCCGCGGATCCAGTTTCTTGGCCAGCTTGCCGTGCCGGTCGTGCACCACGATGTCCACCACAACCTCTTGGACCGAACTCCGTATCGTGACACCCGGATTCGCCGGAGCACCTTGTTGCGCCTGCGCGGCGGCGCTCAACACAAGTGCTAGAGCGAGACAACCGGGCACATGTGGCGCTGCCCCACGTAAGCGGCACAAAGGCGGAGAGACGGAATAGGAGATCATAATTGTTGCCGGCCTAGTCAATGACGGCTAAACTAGCGGCCCGGTTCCTTAACCTTCAGAACCCGGTCGCCATCCACGTCCCGAAGAGATTGTATCGCGCCTGACGGCCAGATGATTTCCACCAGGTCCGCGCGTTTGTCGGCGCCCAATCCGAAGTGTACCGGCCCCAGGCTGGAGGAAGCATATCCTGAGCTGCTGGTCATGTGATTGTACTGGGCGCCGATGCTCTTGCTAACCACTTTGATCCGGGCGCCCATGCCGTCCCGGTTGCTTTGAGTTCCCTCGAGGGCGATGTCGAGCCAGTGATTCGCTCCAGGGCTCGAATTCATCCAGATCTCGGCCGGTTTGGAAAGCGCGGACGCCACCACGTCGATCTTTCCGTCGCCATCCAGATCGGCGAATGCGCAGCCGCGATGGCGGACCGGCGGGGTGGCGTCCAGCCCGGCCTCCTCGGTCAGCACTTCCCATTTCCCGCTGGCGCCCAGGTTGTGAAACACGCTGTTGTGCTGATCCACTCCCTGACCCGGCTGCCCCAGCGCGGAGACGTGCCCCCGGGTGACGAACAGGTCTTTCCACCCGTCATTGTCGAAATCGAAAAGGCCGGCGCCGAATCCGGCCATGTGCAGGCTCAGCGCGCGCATCCGGCTTTCGCTGGTGGCTTCCTGAAAAGATCCTTTGCCCGTGTTCAGGAACAAGGGGAAAGTCTGGTTGTTCAGAGCGATGAAAGCGATGTCCGGATATCCGTCGTTATTCACGTCGCGAAAATCCAGGCCCATGCCGGAGATGAAATTCCCATCCTCCGTCAGGCCGACTCCGGCCGGCATGGCGACCTCTTCGAACTTGTTCCCCAGGTTGTGAAACAGCGAATTGTAGTAGCCGTCGTTGGTGACAAACAAATCCGGCCGGCCGTCGAGGTCGTAATCGGCGACGCCCACACCCATGCCTTTTCCGACATGCGATCTTATGTCCCACTTTACGGAGACGTCTTCAAACTTACCATTACCCTTGTTCAGGAATAGCGAATTCGGCAGGCCCTTGTAATACCGGGGATGGCAGTAATCGGCCGTTCCCTGGAACAGACAGAGCGGCTGGTCGCTATAGGTCCATTGCAGGTAATTCAGCACGAAGAGGTCCAGGAGGCCGTCATTGTTCACGTCCACCCAGGCAGCGGTAATGGCCCACAGAGGGCCGAATTCCGGGTCGCGACCCTGGTTCAATCCGGCTTTCGCCGTGACATCGGTGAACGTGCCGTCGCCGTTGTTGTGATACAACGTGTTCCGGTAAACACCCGCGACAAACAAGTCGGGGTAGCCGTCGTTGTCGTAATCGCCAGCGGCCACGCCGATGTCAAAGCCGGAACCGGCCAACCCGGCGGCATCGGTAACATCTGTAAACACACCTTTGCCGTCGTTACGGAACAAACGGTTTCGATATTTTGGAGAATCCTTCTTCAGGGTGGCGATGTTGGCGCCATTAGTGAAGAAGATGTCGGGCCTGCCGTCGCGGTTGTAGTCAAAGACCGCGACACCGCCGGCCATAGTCTCCGGAGCATTACGAGCCGGCGTCTCGTTGCTGTCGAGCTGAAAGGCGATGGGCTGATAGGCGAACCGGATCGGGGAAGAAGCAGTCCCAGCGGAGAAGAGAAGAAATGCGCCCGCCACCAGCACCAGGATGCCGAATAACCCAGCTTGCTTGAGCATAAAAAAGGGGTGGCGTTTCGCGCCACCCCTCCAGTATACTTCCTGGTTTCTTTGACTGAGCCTAGAAGAAGAACTTCAGCGCGAATTCCACCGACCGGTTGCCCACGGCCCAGGCCGGGAAACCGGTCGTGGTCCTGTTCGTATTCGTCCCGCTAAAGGCCCCATTGCCCCCGGGTACCGTGAAGTCCAGGTGAGTGTCTTGGTTATTTCCATTGTAATTGAACTGTTTGTTGGGATGGTTCAACCAATTGAAAGCCTGCATGCGGAACTGGATGGTTTTGCTCTCACGGATCTTGAAATCCTTGAAGACTGACAGGTCGCTGTTGAAATAATGGGGTCCCTTGATGTAGGGCCAGATGATCGTGCCCGCCGAACCGGGTGCCGGAACGGTGAAGCACGCTGGGTTGAAGTACTGGCCGGATGCCAGCCCCTTCCGCGGATCGCAAGTGACCAGCGGCACAATTTGAGTCATGTTGGTTCCGAGATAAACCTGGTTGCCGACGTTGTTCGGCCACGTGACGTTCATGTTCCCGTTCGTATTGGGCTGAATCGGCGCGCCACTCTGGATCTGGTTGACGCCGGACAGTACCCATCCATTCACCACGCCCTTCAACAGAGCGTTTCCATGAAAATGATTTCCTGCGTGGAGGACGAAGGCCACATTGAATATACTAGTGTGATCGTAACCGAGAACACCATAATTGTTCTTGTAGTTCAACATGTCTTCGATCGTGCCCGCGGACGGGCCGTTGCCACTGTAGCCATCGCGGATACCGAGCAACTTGCTGAACGCGTAGTTGGCCATCACCAGGACTGGTCCGGAGTTTTTCATAAACGACACCTGCCCGGAGTTGTAATTGGCATAGCTGCCGTGGCCTCCTTGCGAGATGTCCTGGTAGTTAACCAGCGGGAAATAGTCGTTCGTCTGGAGGTTGGTGCAACTTACGCCCTGAATACAGGGGATCACGCCCGTCTTCGGGTCCGGCTTGAAGAACGAGCCAAGGGGAATCGCGTTCGCGTTCAACAGTCCGTTGCCGGCGCCACCTAACAGCAACATATCGTAGCTGCGGTTGCCGATATACGAAATCTCCAGGTTGGAGTGCCACGGCGCCTGCTGCGAAATGGTGAAGTTCCAGTCCGCGGTGGTCGGGACCTTGTTGTCGCCCATCAGCATCACTTTGAGCGTGCCGCCGTTGAGTGCGCCCTGACCCGTCGGAAGACCAGTCAGTGTGTTCAGCGTCGTAAAACCGTTAAAGGTGCCCGCTGAATAACCGAACGCTCCCCCGGAGGCCGTATCGGCGCCCGCGGGTGCATTGACGCCGGATTGATACTTGAATATCGCGAAGCCGCCGCGCACCACGGTCTTCCCGTTGCCGAACACGTCAAACGCCGCGCCTAGCCTGGGAAGGGGATATGCCCAGGGCGATATATCTCCGGAAACCGGGATGTTGGGGTTGTTTGCATGATTCTGCAAACCGGTATTCTTCGGTCCATTCGGCGTGTTAACGTATGCTGCCGGGTTGAACACATACATGCCCGGCCCGTTCGGATCGTAGTATTGTCCCACGTGATCGAACCGGATGCCGAGGTTGAGAGTCAGACGTTTGCCGACCTTCCAGGAATCCTGCGCGTAGGCGGAAACCTGGTGCTGTTGGATCAACTGCATCGGGCCTTTGTTGTCCTGGTTATAGCCATTCACCATGCCCGTCAACTCGTCCGCCAACACATTGTTGGTGGAGTTGCCGGAATAGGTCTCGAACTCATACTGGCCTTGAACTCCGGTGTTCAGGCTCGACTGGTTGTTCCCGCTTTGATCCCAATAGAAGCCGAATTTCAGAGTGTGATTCCGCCACACCTTGGTGACGTTGTCGTAGAGTGCCGGGTCGCTCTTGAGCGCGCCAAATGTTCCAGTACCGGCGCCGTAGTAGTCGCCCTGAGGCATGAACTCCGCAAGGGATCCAGACCAACTGAGCGTATTCGGGATCTGTTTCTCATTGACGCCGAAAAGTCCCTTGACGGTCATTCCCAGTTTGGTCGGGTCTATGGCAGCAGGGTTGGTCGGGGCCAGGAAGTTGGAGTACCGGGCGTACGTGAAGACCGCCTCATTCACCAGCGAAGGGCTGAAAACGTGAGTGAAGTTCGCCATCATAACCGTCGACGGCGTTAGAGCCGGCAAGGCGCTGGGATAGGGAACAGCCTGGGCCGGCGCCCACCAGGTGGCGATCGGATGCAAATCCGTTTCCTTCTGGTAGGTGTACGAAACAGTCAGTTTCGAATTATCGCTGATGGCGTAATCGATCTTCTCGCTTTGTTCCCAGCGATTGGTCGGCACCTGGAACTGACCACTGCTGCCGGGGTTGATGAATTGGTAATTGAATCCACCGTTGGCCAAAGGATCGAGGTTGGGCTTCGGCAGAAGGTTCAGCAAAATCTGACCGTTCTTGTCGATGCTGCTCGCGGGAATTATGCCGTTGACGATGTTCAGATTCGGGCAGTTGTGAAAGGGTGTGCCGTCTGAGTTTGTGTTGCTGACGCAGGGGGTGTTTAGCGCTGAGCCCCAGCCGCTTGCGGCGAAGGGAGCCACCTCGGCGGGTGAAAAATTGCCGTTTCTCATGTTCGCGGTGGGAACAACGTAGCGGTTAGTCGAGCCAACCGAATGTTGCTTCATGTACTCATAACCGAACCAGAAGAACAGCTTGTTCCGATCGTGATTGAAGTGGGTGAACGGGAGTAGGACGGGACCGCCGATATTGCCGCCGGGATAATAGTAGTGGGCATCCGACAGGCCCAGGGTGTCCCGGGTGGTACCCGATAGGGACTTGTCAGCGGCGTTCATGGCATTGAGACTGCCCGCGCGGGCGTAGAAGTAGCCCTCCCCGTGGAAACTCCTGCCGCCACTCTTGCCAAAGGCCTGGAATACGACTGGCCCTTTGGCAAATTCCGCGGTATAGGAGGACATCAGAACCTTGACCTCGGCGGTCATGTCCTGGT
>ODAK010005628.1_pt1 | contig 12704 bp, 10 predicted proteins | sample 1539591 | NCBI WGS metagenome assembly ODAK01 (sample SAMEA3539303, study PRJEB22396) | soil metagenome | biome: tundra; feature: field; material: soil | place: USA | collected 2010-05 | depth 0.15 m | reverse complement strand
CCAGCTCGGGAAACAGCCGCTCCTCCGCCTGAAACGCCTTGGAATGCACGCACCTCCGTCCCGCCGTCACCCGCACCGGATGCTTCAGGTGCAGCATCTCGTGGTACAGCAGGTACTCCACCGCGCAACGCGGCGTGTCCGGCCGGTCGAACACCCGGCTGACCATAATCGTGTTGTGCGCCGCATCATAGTGGCCCAGCATCCGGCGAGCATGATGCGCGCTCCAGGTCAGCGTAGGCCGCCCAAGCAGCCCGTAGAAGAATCTCGTGTTTAGACTCTCGAAGACCTCGTCGAGATCGTAGTGATGACCCTTCGGCGAGACAATCATCTTGCGCCCGCGGGTCTGGCGAATGTGCTCGGCCTGCCGCGCCACCGCCTCCGAGGACACATATCGCCGATAGCGATCGGCATGCACACGCGCGATCGGCAGCTTCTTGTACAGCTTGGCCAGCAGAATGTGAGCGATGGCTTGGTGGACCGACTCCGGCGCATGCTCCAGCAGGTCGGACAGCCGCACATGCAGCCGCCCCTCGCGCAGCCGAATCGTCGTATTCAGCGACGTAAATCTGCGGAAGCGGATGTCGAGCGGAGGAATGGGCGCACGCGGACGAAGCTCGCGATACTCCCGCTCAAAGATTTCGATGAGGGCTGCGGACACGCTGGATCCCAGATTAACATGCGGCGCCGGCCCGGACGAGGGCGCGGATACTCTTTGCCAAAGGGCAAAGACGCCGTCGCTAAACAGGCTCACTTCGGTGCGGCTGCCCCTCCAGCAGGCGCGACCGCCAGATCCGCCGGAGGCACTGACGCCGGGGCTGCAGGCGTGGGCGCCGCAGGAGCCGCCGGAATTACCGTAGGCTCTGTCGGCGCTGGCGCGGGTGCGGCCATCGCCTGGAGCGGATCCAGGCGCGCGACCGACGCAACCGGAACTTCGACCGCTCCAACTTTGTCCGAAACCAAGTCGTGAATGGCGGTCCGCAGATAATACTGCCCCTTCACCGGCACGCTGATCTCCTGGTGGAACGCCATGCCGCCAACCAGCAACTTGGCATAGTCGGTGGGAGTCAGATACGTGTGAAGGCGGTTGCTGGCGGTAATGAGCTTCTCTCCATCGCTGTTATAAACGAAGGTCCAGACCTCGATGGCGCAATGCCGGTTGCCGCTGGGTTCCTGGCGACAACTCACCGCGTGCGGATCTGGCACCAGGTCCACCCCATACTCCCGGTACGGGCCCTGGACCTTCACCTTCGGATCAGGATTGGTCTGATTTGTCTGCAAAGGCGCGTCTTCGGGAGGCGTGTTTGCCGGACGAATGCGCACCTTGAACAGAATCTCCGCAGGATCCGGACCGCCATGCATCATGGCCGTCGCCATCGTGGTGGGTTGGATGACGGCAGTTGCTGCCGACTGCGCGTTCAGTTTGTTCCGGTCATTGGGATCGACGGCATAGTAGCCATTTCGATAACTGAGCTTAATGTTTGGCTCATCGACCTTGATCTTGATCGTACGAAACCGTGCATCCCACTCCGTATTGGTTGGCGAATACGTCAGCGTGTAGTAGTTCGAGCCATTGTCGATCGCCTTCGCCACGGCCTGGGTCAGATTGTTGGTGTTCACGTACGCCTGGCCTCCCGTGTCCTCCGCCATGGCGAACATCGTCTCGTGCTCCTGCGCCGTGTTCATCTGGAAATTCATGAGATTGGTCGCAGCGGTGGCTCCGCTGTCTACGCCAATCGTCGTATCGGTCCCGCTGGCAAAGTTCTGCGACGGGTCGGTCATCACCCCGCGCGCATCCACCGGATACACAGCCACTTGCGCGCGCGTGAGCAAGTTGTCGGTCTTGCGCACCTCCTCGTCGTTGCGCACTACCGAGTCGTTCGGGTCCTGCTCATTGACGTTGGGCTCGACGTTCAGCGGGAAGGAGCCCGAGAACCAGATCACATTCTTCCGTCCCGGGATACCCACAAGGTACCGTGCCAGAAGGTCGAATGCATTCAGCGTGTACTGCGCCCGCATATCCTGCTGAAACGATGCATTCATTGCCTGGAATCGATTGACCGAATCCACCATCTCCTGGGTCACCATGCCCTCAACCGCGACCGGGTCATTGGCAAGAGCGTCCGAGAGCGTCGTGCTGCCGATTGGCCCGCCATTGACCGGGTCCGACAAGATCTGCGACGCCTGGGCCGCGCCCTTCGACTGCGTCAGCGCTGCCTTCAACACCTCCATATCGGAAGTGAACCCCTGCAGCATGGTCAGCTTCGTGGTCAGGCCGAAAATCGCAATGCGCGTGCCGGCAGGTGCCTTGTTCAGGTAGTCGAGCAACTGCTTGCGCGCATAAGGCTGCGCAGTCAACGGCGTGTTCAGATAGTCGAGCAGCAGTATGTTTACCGGCCCATTCACCGGCGCGGCCGACTTATTGGTGAACAGTCCCGGAGGCAGCTTGGGCGCCGGCGCAATCTGCGTATCCGAAGCTGGCGAAGGGGTGTGCTCCTCGAAATGCCGGACCGTCTGCGGCTTGTTGTTCTCCAACAGCGTGAAGTCCGATGGCTTGAGACCGTGGACCGGGTTCCCCTGCGAATCGGAGACCACCACATCGATCACCACCAGGTTGCTGTAAGCGCGGATCGTCGTGATCTGACTCGAGTTCTGCTGCTGGCCAACCGGCGCTCCTCCCGGACCCGCCTGGATGGTGGCTGGAGGCGCAGAAGGACTCGCCTGGCCGCGCATCGGCACAGCAAAGCACACGGCTGCGACCGCAATTGCAGCAAGTGATTGGAACGGTAGTGACGGAAACAGACGATCCAACGGCGCCTCCTGCGGCTGCATGACAAGGATACACTCCGTTAGACGATTGAGATGGATCGTTTGTCGCAGCGGCAGCGACTCTATTCGGCAGTCTCCGACAGGGATATGCCGCCTGGGCGAGCGCCGTACTTCCCGATAATCAGCCCTTACTTGTTGACTTGAGGGGCGGTCGCGGCAGTTGATTCGGCAGTAGGTTGAGACCCATCTTCCGCAGGGTGGGCGATGTGGCCCACCTGAAGCTTGACCAGTTCGGGTTGGGCAATCCTGGTCGGCCCGAGAACGGCGATTCTGGGCAGAGGACCGCGCACCATGGCAACCTCGTCGCAAGCGTAGAGGCGCGGGCAGGCCTGGCAGTCCTTGTATATCTTGTCGGGCAGTGTGGTGCGGTCGGCAATCCGAAAGCCGAAGTGGAAGAAAAAGTCGGGAATCCGGGTAAAAAGGCACACGGACACAACGCCTTGCAAATCGGCTTCTTCGAGCAGGGCGAGGAGCAAGCGGCCCCCGGCTCCCTGCCCTTTCGCCTCCGGCTTGACCACGATGGATCGAACCTCGGCCAGATGAGGGCCGTACAAATGAAGCGCGCCGCAGCCAAGAAATATCCCGCCCTCAGACTCGGCGACAAAGAAGTCGCGGACGTTCTCGCAGATCTCCGCGTAACTGCGCCGGAGCAAGGTGCCGTCGCCAGAGAGCGAGTTGACCAACTCGAAGACGTTCACCGCGTCCTGCAGTCTCGCCTGGCGCACGACCGCGCCGCCGACGCGGGTGCGCGTCGATGCGGTGGACTCGCTGGCGGCCATCAGGGAAGCCGTACTGCTCATCTAGTTATTGTCCTCCAAATTCTGCTTCGCCGCAGCCAGAGCGACGGCCACGCGCGCGCGAGCGGTACCTCCGACGACATCATGGCAATCGAGAGTCGCTTCGAGCGTGATGGCGTCGAAAAAGTCTTCGGCAAAAGCGTCTGACAAGGTGCGAAGTTCAACCAGGGTCAAGTCATTCAACTCGCGACCGCTTTCGAGACCGAGGCGTACAGCGTTGCCGATGATCTCATGCGCCTTGCGGAACGGCACGCCTTTGTTCGAGAGATAGGTGGCCGCGGCCATCGCGTTTAGATACCCGGTGGTCGCGGCTGTCTTCATGCGGTCGAAGCGGAATCGCAACGAGCGCGTGAACCCAGGCAGAACCCGAAGGATGCCGGCGGTTGTGTCCGCAGCGTCGAAGACGGGCTCCTGGCCTTCCTGCAAATCCTTGTTGTACGCGAGCGGCAGACCCTTGATCAGCACAGTGAGCGTTGTCGCCGAACCGACGAGCCGCGCGCACTTGCCGCGGATCAATTCCGTAAAGTCCGGATTCTTCTTCTGCGGCATCGCGCTCGATCCAGTCGAGAAGGCTTCGGGCAGATCAAGGAATCCAAACTCTGCCGTGGAATAAAGGGTGAGCTCTTCGGCGAAGCGCGAGATGTGAATGCCAAGCGTGGCCAGAGCCTGCGTGAACTCAAGCATGAAGTCACGGTCGCTGGTTGCATCCATGCTGTTGGGCGTAGGACCGTCGAAGCCCAGGGCTTCGGCGGCAATTGTCCGGTCGAGCGCAATCGTCGCACCGGCAACTGCGCCCGACCCGAGAGGACAAAGATTCATGCGCTTGCGTGCGTCCACGAGGCGAGTGCTATCGCGCTCAATCATGCTCGAATATGCAAGCAGCCAGTGCGCTACGAGGACAGGCTCCGCCCGCTGCAGATGCGTGTAAGAAGGCATCACGGAATCGCCCGCTCGTTCGGCGAGTTCCACAAGGGCGGACGCCCACTCGCGCAGGCCTTTCACCGTCACGCCGATTGCGTCACGCACGAACAAGCGCATGTCCGTGGCAATCTGCTCGTTGCGGCTGCGCCCCGTATGGAGCTTCAGCGCGAGATCGCCGATCAGCTTCGTCAGTTGAAGCTCCACGAAGTGGTGAATGTCTTCGGCGTGAGGAGCAGAGGCGACGAGATCAGCGTCCGACCTGCCGAAGACTTCCTCACCGGCATATTCGTGGCCGAGCTTGAGATTCTCCTGGACGGCGAAGTGGGTCCTCAGTTTGACCAGAATCGGATCGTCATCGGCCAGAGCGATGCGCGCGTATTTCACATGGTGACTGAGAAATTCGGGCTGTTTGCGAAGCCAGCGACGGATGAGCCCTGGCGTCGCGCCTAACTCGGCAGCTAGCCGCCTAGGGCTGATCACGCCCGGTTCATCCGGGGTGAAATCTACCGTAATATCTCCGACTCCGTCCAGGCCGTCGACCATCATTTCGAGCTCGGCATCGGTGAGGATGCCCGCGGCAGCAATCATCCGGGCATGCGCCTTCGAGGCCGCAACCTCTTGCGGAAGAAGTCGCACGTCGAACGGAAACGAGCGTTGCCACTGCTCGAACGCGCGATCGAGCGGTTCACGGAAGCGGCCGGACCACATTTTGCTTCCGGCCGCTTCGTGCTGAGTTGCTTCGCTCACTTCGCGAGTTCCTTTTCCTTCAGCTTGCCCATCACCTGAGCGCGAACGCGGGCGGGAAGACCAAGTATCTTGATGAATCCGGCGGCGTCCTTCTGGTCGTAACTCTCGCCCATGGTGAACGACGAAAGATCGACGTTGTAGAGCGACACTGGCGACTGGCGGCTAACAGACGACACATTGCCCTTGTAGAGCGCGAGCTTGACCGATCCGGTCACATTCTCCTCGGCCGTGGTGAAGAAGGCGTCGAGAGCTTCGCGCAGTGGCGTAAACCACAGTCCGAAGTAGACCAGTTCGGCGTACTTCAGCGCGAGCGTCTCCTTGAAGTGCGCGGTTTCGCGATCGAGCGTCAGCGATTCAAGCTGCCGAATCGCTTCGAGGATGAGCGTGCCGCCCGGCGTCTCGTACGCGCCGCGCGACTTCATGCCAACGAAGCGGTTCTCGACGATATCGATGCGGCCGATCGCGTTGCGGCCGCCAATCTCGTTGAGCAGCTCGACGAGTTGGACGGGCGGAAGCTTCTGCCCATTCACCGAAACCGGCGTGCCGCGCTCGAAGCCAATCTCGACGAACTCCTCGCGATCGGGCGCTTCTTGCGGGGATTTGCTCATGCGCCACGTGGTGGAGTCGACGGGCTTGTCGGTGCCTTCGAGTTCCCCGCCCTCGTGGGAGACGTGCCAGAGGTTGCGGTCGCGCGAGTAGATCTTGCTGCGTGAGGCCTCGACCTCGACATGGTGCGCCGCAGCGTAGTCGAGACAGTCTTCGCGCGAGACAAGCGCCCACTCGCGCCACGGTACGATCACCTTGAGTTGCGGCGCGAGCGCCTGGAATGCGTGTTCGAAGCGGACCTGGTCATTTCCCTTGCCCGTCGAGCCGTGCGCCAGCGCAGTCGCGCCTTCGGCCAGCGCGACCTCGACCTGGTGCTTCGCAATGACAGGCCGTGCGATAGACGTTCCGAGCATGTATTTGTGCTCGTAGACTGCGCCCGCCCGGACGGTGGGGAAGACATATTCGCTGAGAAATTCTTCGCGAAGATCCTTCACGATGGCCTTCTTGGCGCCAGTCTTGTACGCCTTCTCCACGACAGCGTCGAGGTCTTCGCCCTGGCCCACATCGGCGATGAACGCAATGACATCGTAGCCATAGTTTTCATTCAGCCACGGAATGATGATCGAGGTGTCGAGACCACCGGAGTATGCGAGGACTACTTTTTCTGCCATTACGTTTCCCTTCTTTCGCGGCGCCTTGAGTATGTGCGCGGGTTAGCGGGCGAGCTTAGCTAGGTGCGTTTGCGCGCCTGAATTCCGCGGTCACGCGCATTCGAAATACGCTTCGCGCCGCCAAGCAGCATCAGCAACAGCGCCTTCTGGGCGTGCATGCGGTTCTCTGCCTGGTCGAACACAACAGACTGCGGCCCGTCGAGAACAGCATCCGTCACCTCGGCGTTACGGTGCGCAGGCAGGCAGTGCATAAAGACGGCATCCTGCCGCGCGTGCGACATCAGCACCTCGTTCACCTGGTACGGCTTGAAGATCGGCGCACGCTTCGTCGCCTCGTGCTCAAAGCCCATACTGGTGCACACATCGGTGTAGACAGCGTCCGCTCCGGTGACTGCCTTGACTGGGTCCTGCATAAAAGTGATGCTGCCGCCAGTCTGTTCGCTGATCTCGATCGCCTTATGGATGATATCCAGCTTCGGCGCGAAGCCCTTGGGACTCGCAACCGTACAGTGCACGCCAAGTTGCGCGGCTGTCAGCATCAGCGAGTGGCAGACGTTATTGCCGTCGCCAACGTACGTGAAGCGCAAGCCTTGAGCCGAGCCGAAGCGTTCCTCCAACGTGAAGAAGTCGGCGATAGCCTGGCACGGGTGCTCGAGGTCGGAGAGTGCATTGATTACCGGAACCTTGGAGCAGGCAGCCATCTCGGTGATGGTGTCGTGCGAGTAGGTGCGCAGCACGATCACGCTCATCCAGCGTTCGATGTTGTGCGCCATGTCGGGCAGCGACTCACGTTCGCCAAGCGGCGATTGCGTCTGGTCAACGAAGACGGCGTTCCCGCCAAGCGTGTTGATCGCGGCCTCGAAGGTGAGACGTGTGCGCAGCGATGCCTTCTCGAAGAACAGCACCATCTGGCGGCCGTCGAGCGCGTGGCGAAAGTCGTCAGGATTGCTCTTAACCGCGTGCGCAAGCTCCATGACGGCCGCCATCTCCTCGACGGTCAGGTCGGCGATGGAGCAGAGGTCGCGCCCGCACAGACGTTTGGCAGCCTCCGAGAAGGCGACATCCGATTGGATGCCGAGCGAAGCCGCCTTCGCAGGACGTGTCTGCTCCGGAGTGGCGTCCGGTTTCGGGCTGATCGTTACGGTTTTGCTACCCATGGGAATGTTCTCCTGCCGGCGCGGGGCCGGCCAATGCTGCACTGGTCGAAGTAAGGCTCGTGAGAATTTCATCGAGCGCCGCGATTGCTGTATCCACGTGTTTGCGCTCAAGGATGTACGGAGGGAGGAATCGCAACACGGTTTCGCTGGTGCGATTGATGATAATGTGCCGGGCCATCATCCCGGAAGCTGCTCGGGTGGCCAGGTCGGCCGAGTCGAGTTCCAGGCCAAGCATCAGACCCATACCCCGCACTTCGGTGACGCAATCGTGGCGCTGGCGAAGCGATTCGAGTTGCTGCTTGAAGTAACCGCCAACTTCACGAACGTGGGCGAGCGTGTTGGACTGCTTCATGGTATCGATGACAGCAATGGCAACCGCGCAGGCAAGCGGCCCGCCGCCGAATGTAGTGCCGTGCATGCCGGGCGTGAAGGCGCGCGCAGCTTCCTCCGTACATAGCATTGCGCCCATCGGCAGGCCATTTGCAATCGGCTTTGCCAGCGTCGTGATGTCCGGCAAAATGCCATAATGCTGATAGGAAAACCACTCGCCCGTGCGCCCCATGCCGGACTGACTCTCGTCCACCAGCAGAAGCGCGCCGGTGGAATCGCACAGTTCTCGCGCGGCCGCGAAGAATTCCTGGCTGACACGACGGATGCCGCCCTCGCCCTGGATCGCTTCAATGCAGATACCGCATACCTCGTTCGAGAACTTCGCACGCAGATCGGCGACATTATTAAAACGAACAAAGTTGACGCCCGGCATCACCGGCTCAAACGGCTCGCGGTACTTCTCCTTGTGTGTGGTCGCGACCGCGCCAATCGTCCGGCCGTGGAAGCTATGTTCCATCGCAAGAAAATCCGTCCCGATGCTCTTCCCCTGCGAACGTAACACGCCGGCGTGTGCGCGTGCGAGCTTCAGCGCGGCCTCCCAGGCTTCCGTGCCGGAGTTGCAGAAGAACACCCGGTCGAGCCCGCTGATCTCGGTCAGTCGCACTGCGAGTTCGGCAGTGTGCTCGTGGTAAAAGAGGTTCGATGTGTGCAGCAGGCGCTTGGTCTGCGCCACGATCGCCGCCTCAACCGCGGGATGCGCGTAGCCTAGCGCCGTGACGCCGATGCCGCTAAGCAGATCGAGGTAGTCAATGCCCTGCTCGTCGCGCACATAGACTCCGTTGCCCTCCACGAAGAGAACCGGGTTGCGTTCATACGTATTGAGGATCAGCTTTTTCTCCGCTGCCTGGATCGATGCAAGCTTCATGTGACCTTCACTCATGCGACCATGACCTCCGTTCCATCGTTGACCTTGGTCGTGCACAGGTCAGGTAGTAGATGTACCGATTCCGCGGGCAGGATACGAACTCGCTTCACCCCGTGGGTGAGTGCGTCGCGGCAAGCGTTCAGCTTGGGCAACATGCCGCCCGAAACCACCATCTGCCGCTCCAACTCTGGAATCTGCTTCAGCGATAGCCAGCGCATCACCTCGCCGTCTGCTCCTTTGACGCCGGGAACGTCGGTGAGGAAAACCAGCGCGTCGGCCTTTGTGCAGATGGCGCAGGCGGCCGCCATCTCGTCTGCATTGATGTTGTAATACTCGCCATCAAATCCCAGCGCAATCGACGAGATCACTGGAACCGCGTCCATCTTCCAGATCGCTTCCAGCCATAGCGGATCGGTCGCGGCAATCTCGCCAACGAACCCAAGATCGGGCACGGTCTTCTTCTTGCGCGCGCGGAAGACGTTGCCGTCGCCCCCGGCAAGTCCCATCGCGGACTGCCCATGAGTGCGTAGCGCCGCCACCAGTGACTTATTCACCCGCCCGGCCAGCACCATCAGCGCGGCGTCGCGAGTCTCGGCGTCGGTTACACGCAGGCCCGAGATAAACTCACTCGTCTTGCCCATCTGAGCAAGCGTCGCCGTCAGTTGCTTGCCTCCGCCGTGGACCACAGCCACTTGATTTCCGTCGCGCACAAGTTCGGAGATGGCTTTGCCGCACGCATGCAGCAGCGCCTTGTTCTCGATCGTCGCGCCTCCGAGCTTTACTACGTATTTCACTTCAGGCCCTCCGCTTCGTTCCAGCCGCACATGAGGTTCATATTCTGTACCGCCTGGCCCGATGCGCCCTTCAGCAGATTGTCGAGACAAGAAACCAGCACCAGTCGCTTGCCGTCTTTGCCCAGTTCGAAGCCCAGATCGCAGTAGTTTGTGCGGACAACATGCTGAACCTGAGGCAGGTGCGGCGTGGCGTGAATGCGGACCATGGGGCTTGTCGCGTAGAACGCGCGCAGACATGCCTCAATCTGTTCCGGCTCGGTGCGCTCCGCAAGCCGCACGTAGATCGTCGAAAGAATCCCGCGCGGAATAGGCAGCAAATGCGGCGTGAACTGAATCTGTTCCGACGTGAGTCCAAGCTGCTCCAGCATTTCGCCGGTGTGGCGATGACCGAAGACTGCATATGCCGAAAGATTGTCGGCCGCATACATGAAATGAGTCTTCGCGGTGGCGGCTTTACCCGCGCCGCTGACCCCGGACTTGGCGTCGCAAACGATGCCGTGGTCGAGATCGACGAGTCCTGCGCGCAGCAAGGGCGCAAGCGCGAGGATGATCGACGTGGCATAGCAGCCGGGATTGGCAACCAGACGCGCCGAGGCAATCGCGGCCCGATGCAACTCGGGGCACCCATACACGGCTTCAGTTTGCAGCGCCTGACCCAGCGCAGCGTCTGCATCGTGCAGCTTGTAGACAGCCCGGTTGGCGGGGTCATCGAGACGCCACGCACCGCTGAGATCGATCACCCGCACCCCGTTCTCCAACCACTCCGGAGCCAACTGGCGGGAGTTCTCGTGAGGCAGAGCGAGAAAGACAATCTCCGTTCCGGCGTCGCGGATCAACTTCCAATTGAACGCATGTATCTCGGGCTGCTGCTGTCCTCCACCGAGTGCAAGTTGAGGTTGAACCTGCTCGAGCGGAACACGGCCGGTCGGCGCATCGTCGGCGATGCGGCCGAGGAAGAGCGGCTTGGTCTCGGCGAGGCGCGGATGGGCGAGCAACAACCGCGCCAACTCTCCGCCCGCATATCCGCCGACCCCCGCTACTGCCGTCCGCACGGTCGCCGTCGGCTTCTTGCCGGGCGATTGCGTTTGCGCTTCGATCTCTGTGCTGATGGCTTGCATGTCAATCAATGGATTCCTTCAATAGATGCCGTGTCGGCGAATGCGAACTTCCTATTCTGATGAATTAGCCAATATATTCTTCGATGCGGACTTTAAGCGTGCGCGCCTGGCGCTCGTCCGGGCAGATGATGAGAACCGTATCGTCGCCAGCGATGGTGCCCACCACCTCCGGCCAATCTTCGTAGTCGATGCCGGCGGCGACGGGCTGGGCGGCACTTGTGCTCGTGATCAGGACCAACTGATTCATGGCCTGGCGCACCTCGATGCCGAAGCTGCCCAACACCTCGCGGATTCCGGGCAGGCTGTCCTCATCGTCTTCGAGCGGATTGCCCGGCAGAGCGTAGCCGGCTGGCCCTTTCGAAAGGCGAAGCTCGTGAATATCCCGCGAGAGCGTGGCCTGGGTAACGTGAAATCCACGGCGCGCAAGCCTGCGACGCAACTCATCCTGGCTCGGTACCGATGCCTGGTGGAGTACGTCGCGAATCGCAGTATGGCGCTGCTGCTTCATAAGTGGACCGACTGACTGACCTTGCTTTTACCTTTGCAACGAAAAGCGTAACAATCTAGAATAAAACTTTGCGGTTTCAAACGCCGCAACTCACCGGACGCGGTCCTCGCGGAACCGGCTATTGCATAAACATACATATATAGTGTATAAATATACATGGGCCTGGTCAAGGCCTGACCGCGACAATTTGCCTCTGTCCAATTACCCGGGAGTCTCCGCTCTCGCATCGCCCCGACGTATAGTTAATTATGGACCCTTTTCCGCACATTCCGAGCACGAAGCATCCGCAACGCTACTCGTTCGCGAAGCTCTGCCGTCCCCGGTCCCGATGCCTTCGCTTATCGATGAGCGCTTTGATCACGACTCCTGCGGCGTAGGTTTCGTTGCGTCGATCGATGCGGTCTCGTCGCACCTGATCCTCGAACACGCTCTCACCGCACTCGCCCGGCTCGCCCATCGCGGCGCAGTTGCCGCCGATGGCAAGAGCAGCGACGGTGTAGGCCTCATGACAGCCGTGCCAAGAGCACTTTTGCTCGACTATCCAGCAGGACGCTCGTTTACAAGGCGATGTGCTCAGGTCGCCTGCTCGCAGAGTTTTACCCTGATTTGGCGTCCCCGCAATCGTCGCGCTCTACGGCGCAACCGCAGGCTCGCTGTATGCAGCAGGACGCGCCGGCGAGCGCTTTGCGGTCCGGAACTGCGGCGCCACCGCAGTGATTGAGAGCGCAGGCGACCATGGCTGCGAGTACATGACGGGCGGCGTTGTGGTCGTGCTGGGCCGCGCAGGAATGAACTTCGGCGCCGGAATGACGGGCGGCCTGGCCTGGGTCTATGACGACGATGGCTCGTTCATACCAAACCTGCGCTATCACTCGGAGTTTCTTGAGGCAACGCCCTACGCCGCAGTCGAACCCGACGCACAGAATGCCCTGAAGGCGCTGATCGAAGTCCACGCCAGACGCTCAGCCAGCAGTCTCGCCAAGCGCATGCTCGCGAATTGGGAGACGCAAGTGCAACCCTTCGTGCGCCTCGCTCCCAGGCCTCAGGCGTAAACCAGCGACGCCCGAAGAAGACGCAGAACGATAACCCGGCGGCGGGATCGCGCGAAGTACGGTGGGAAGAAGGACCCTTGAGCCTTCACACCTTTAAACAGAATCGGGACGACGCGCGAGGCGCCGTCCCGGTTCTGTCATAAACGAGTTAGTTAGAAGAGGATTCGCCCTCCGACCTGGATGACGCGTTGTGATCCGCCGCTTCCGGTGATTTGCCCGAACGTACCGCTCGTGGTGGAGGCAGTCGGGGCGCCGAGGTTTACGAGGTTGAAGACGTTCGCAACCTCGCCGCGAAGCTGGAATCGTGCCTGC
>ODAK010005627.1_pt1 | contig 12705 bp, 8 predicted proteins | sample 1539591 | NCBI WGS metagenome assembly ODAK01 (sample SAMEA3539303, study PRJEB22396) | soil metagenome | biome: tundra; feature: field; material: soil | place: USA | collected 2010-05 | depth 0.15 m | reverse complement strand
AGAAGAAAACATCGAAGGGCGCGCCGTTTTGAATCTGGGCGAAGAAGTTGCCCGAGGAGCCAAAGATCAGCTTCACGCTGTGCCCGGTTTCTTTCTGAAAGCGAGCGGCAATCTCAGGAAAAACAAATTGCAGGTCGGAGGCTGCCGCCACCGTCAGGTCCTGCGCGCAGCACAGGCTGCCAGTACACAGCAATATCGCCAGAATCCCGCGCAGCAGTTTGCTCACGCGGGATAGTTTAACAGCCTGCGACTCGGGCGCTATTGCACCGTGACGGCTATGTTTGTGGTGTGCGTGATGCTTCCGCTCGTCGCGGTCACCTGCACAACATATGCGCCGACTGGAGTCCCGGTTTGGATCGTGTAAGTACCCGACGCGATTAGGCTGTTGTTGTAACCGCTGGCAACCGCGATCGCCTTTATCGTGGTGGTCGCGGTCAAATTCATCGTCGCGCAACTCGGGGAAGACGTCGTGGGCGTGCTGCCATCCGTTGTGCAATGCAGAGTCGCGCCCGCAGTCGCATCCGAGACGGTCACGCTCACGTTCCCGACATAAGTGCCCGGCGCAGGGCTGAAGGTTGGAGTTCCCGCAGTGGGAGTGCCGGTTTGGATCGTGTAAGTGCCCGAAGCGACGGCGCTATTGTTTTGTCCGCTGGCAATCGCGATCGCTTTTACTGTGGTCGTCGCCGTCAAGTTCATTGCCGCGCAGGCCGGAGAAGACGCCGTGGGCGTGCTGCCATCCGTTGTGCAATGCAGAGTCGCACCAGCAGTCGCATCCGAGACGGTCACGCTGACGCTCCCGGTGTAGGTCCCCGGCGCAGGGCTGAAGGTTGGAGTGGCCGTAGTGATCGTGTAGGTTCCCGAGGCGACCGCGCTATTGTTATATCCGCTGGCAACTGCGACCGCGTTTACCGTCGTGGTCGCGGTCAAATTCATCGTCGCGCAACTCGGGGAAGACGTCGTGGGCGTGCTGCCATCCGTTGTGCAATGCAGAGTCGCGCCCGCAGTCGCATCCGAGACGGTCACGCTCACGTTCCCGACATAAGTGCCCGGCGCAGGGCTGAAGGTTGGAGTTCCCGCAGTGGGAGTTGTGCCACCCCCGCCCCCACTGCTGCCACCGCCGCATCCAATACCGGCGGCTAACAACGCGAAACAAACCAGCATTGGCATAGCCACCCAGTGCCAGCGACACCTGGGAACTCCCACTATGAAGATTCCGGCAAACAGCGCTCCTCCACTCGCTAGCCACCAGCCAAAGAGGCCATGTGGACGGGCGTCCGCGGAAGGTTTGGAAATCCCATGTAGGGCGACAGTGACAATGCTTAGGGTCGCGGTGGACGCAGCCGAGCCACTTACCGGAACCGACGTCGTAGCGCCCGCCGTGGGCGAGGTAAATCCGCAGGTGATCTGCACCGTCGAAGACGGCGGCGTCAGGGCACAGCTAAGAGTCACGGTGCCGCTGAATCCGTGCAGCGCTTCCAGTGTGATGGTCGAAGTCGCCGTTTGGCCCGCGGCTGAAACCCCGGTTTGCAAGCCCTCAATCGAGAAATCCGCGCTCGGCGCGAATGCCTTCCAGGCTGTAATCAGCTTGCTGACGTCCACCGAACCCAAGCCGGTGACCAGGTCATATCCGGCGCCGGCACTGTAACCAAATGTTCCGGCGGAGCAATCTACAGTTCCCAATGTGCAGGGCACGATATTGCTTCCTGAAGTGACGTCATGAAATGGAAACGTAGGTGCGCCGCTTAAATTCGCAGCCAGCGCGTACAGAGTTGGGTTTACGTTGCCCAGTCCTTTCGTCGTGGCTTGATTAAGGATCGCCAGCACGCCGGCAAACGCCTGAGAATCCACCGAGGTGCCACCGAATACGTTCAGGTTGCCGCTGCTGTCTCTGAATCCGGAGGTACAGGACCCCTGCGAGCACACCAGAAATCCATCATGGTTCGGCGACCCCGCCAGCGAGACATCGGGTACGTCACGGGCATTGTCACTTGGAACACCCGGCCCCGTCTGCCAGCTTGGTTTGCTGAACGCAGCGCTCGCCCCGCCGCCGGTGGCAAATAAGACGTTTGATAACACCGGGCCGGTGCCGGTACCTGGGGAGTCATTCCACCCCATCTCCGGAATGTAAGAAAGCGCCGAGGCGATCTTGTCGGTGCCTCCGGTTGTGCCGCTCCAGTAAGTCGTTGCGCTTGCATTGGAAGGGGTTCCACTCGCAGTGCCTTCGGCATCCCCGTTAAACTCGGTACCACCTAAGCCAGTAACTTCAGGAAGGCCGGCCGGCAGATCCACCGAAAGCCCTCTCGTGGCAGAAGACACCGCAGTTGTTGCGTCCCCATCGCAGTCGGCTGCGCCAGCATCTCCCGACGCCGCCGTGAGGGTTTGGCCTTGGGCATTGGCCTGTTGCGCCACTTGCTGCGCCGCCAGTGCTGACGTTGCGCCGAAATCTGCCTCGCAAAGCCCATAGCTGACGCTGACAATTTGTCCGCGGTTGTTGTCTATGGCGTCGGTCCAGGCGTCAAAGACGCCAAAGTTCGCCCCGTTCCCTACGTACTCGTAAATAATCTTGGCGCCCTTGGCTACGCCGCCTGACCATTCCACGTCGAGATTAGCCTCGTCCACGTCTGCCGAGTAAAGGGTTGACGTGCCGCTGCCCGTCAGCAGTAGGAGCGTCGGAGGATTGGCCGGCAGTCCTGAAGCGGCGCGGAACGCCGCCACGTCCGTGAGATCGCTCGCGGTTGTTCCCAGCTGGGTTTGCCCCGCGACGACAATGGTTATGCCAGTGCCGTCAAAGTTAGACGGCAAATTGTAGATCGTGGCAAAGTCGCCAGGAGAGATGAAGTGGTTTCCAGTCTGCGAGGATGTGAAGTGAGGCACCACCTGGCGGGCTCTGGCTTTGGGACGAAAATCGTGGAGACGTCGTACCGCCAGAGCCACGTCCGCAAAGGCTGCGGGTAAGGCCAGCGCGGTCGAGTTGGCAAAATGCAATTCGCCATTCACCAGGTAGTGGTGCATCTGGGTGCGAAATGCAGATTCGATTTGCGCCACGCTTCCATCAAACGAAATCGCGTTGCGGCCGCGGGAAACTTGCATTCCGGTGAAGCCCTGCGAGGTTAACCATTGCGTAACTTTATCGAGATCATCCTGGCTCATGCCAAAGCGCGCCGCGTATTGCTCCGGGGTCAACCATTTGTGGTAATTGGCCGAAGCAGGATCGCGCTGTTCCACCAGCAACTGATTGAGCGCCGACTGTTGCGCCGCCGAAAGCTTGAACACCAGCGAGACGCCCTGGATTTGCATATCCGGGCTGACTCTTCCCTGGTCAAACTGCTGCCGCGCCATGGGATGGATGTTGCCTTGCAGAATGGTCATCTGGCCGTTGTCCGCGGCTTGCAGGATGCGGTTCTGCACTGCCGTCTGCGAAAACGCCAGCGGCAGCCCGGTCAGGCAAAGTACCGCCACCACGCACCATATGGAGAAACGGGGCACACGAATTTTTGGCATCACTTTGTATTCTCTCTCAAAACTGACGGAAAACTGCTTCCGGCCTGTTGCAGATATGGATTCCCAATGCCGCGGGCCGGGATGTCCAGCATGTCAAATATTGCACTTTCAGGACGAACATGGCGATGGCCCAGAAGTACCCAAGGTAACCTCTCGTGATTCGTAGAAAAAAGTCGCCAGGCCGGCGAAGGTTGGGATCTGCCGGCGCTGCTTGAAACCTCGTCCGTATCAGGGCGCGACTTCGCTTGTGGCGCTAAAGTTCTCCATCCCCGACCCGGGCGGGCGCTAGCCCGAGAGGATGCGGCGCAGCTTCCCTCTGCTCATCCGCAGAGCCGAAGGAGAAGATCATCTCTTTCTTTTCCTTCTCCACCAGGAAATCAAAGTCGCAACCTTCGTGGGCCTGCAAGACGTGCTCTTCGTAAAGTTTTCCATAGCCGCGCGTGAAGTGCGGCTTGGGTTCCTTCCAGGCTTTCAGGCGGGTTTTCAATTCGTCGTCGGAGATCAACAGTTCCAAACTTCTGCGGGGCACATCCAGCTCAATCTGGTCTCCCGTTTTGACCACCGCCAGCGGCCCTCCCGCCCGCGACTCAGGGGAGATGTGCAGGACCACAGTCCCGAATCCGGTTCCGCTCATGCGGGCGTCGCTGATGCGCACCATGTCGGTGACGCCATGGTTGATTAATCGCAGGGGCAGCGGCAGTTTGCCGTATTCCGGCATTCCCGGGTAACCCTTGGGCCCGGTGCTCTGCAACACCAGAATGTCGTTGGGCCGCACATCCAAATTCAGATCGTTGTAGCGCTCCATGTATTCCGCATAAGAAGCGAACACCACGGCCCGTCCCCGGTGCTTCAGCAAAAGGCCCGAAGCCGCCGATTGCTTGATGATTGCGCCATCCGGAGCCAGGTTGCCAAACAACGCCACCGTTCCGCCTTCCGCGTAAATCGGATTCTCGCGGGAGCGAATCACATCCGGCAGGTGGACTCCAGCCTTCTTGATGGACTCGCCAATCGCATTGCCGGTTACGGTCAGCGCATCCAGATGGATCAATTCGCCCAGGTTCTTCATCACCGCCTGCACTCCGCCGGCATGGAAGAAATCTTCCATCATGTATTGCCCGTTGGGGCGAATGTTGGCCAGCACCGGCGTGTTACGCGAAAACTCGTCGAAGGCAGTGAGCGGCAGGTGATAGCCCAGCCGTCCCGCCATGGCTACAAAATGGATGATGGCGTTGGTCGAGCCGCCAATTGCCATGTCCACGCGGATCGCATTGGCAAACGCCTTGGGCGTCATGATCTTTGAGAGCCGCAGGTCTTCTCGCACCATCTGCACAATCCGCCGTCCCGATTCCTCGGCCAGCACCAGGCGTCCGGAATCCACGGCGGGAATGGTTGCGCATCCGGGAAGGCCCATTCCCAAAGCCTCGACGATGCTGCTCATGGTCGAGGCTGTGCCCATCACTCCGCAGTGGCCGCCGCTGCGTACGATGCTGTTCTCGAACTCCGCCCAGTCCTCGTCGCTCATCTTGCCGGTGCGGCGATCGTCCCAATACTTCCAAAGATCGGTGCCGGAACCTACCGGCTTGCCGCGGAAATGTCCCGCCCGTTGCGGGCCGCCGGTCACTACGATGGTGGGCAGGTCCACGCTGGATGCCCCCATAACGGCCGCCGGAGTGGTCTTGTCGCACGAAGTCAGCAGCACCACGCCGTCCAGCGGATTGGCGCGAATCGTCTCCTCGACGTCCATCGCCATTAAGTTGCGGAACATCATGGTGGTGGGCTTCATCAGCGGCTCGCCCAGCGAGATGGTGGGAAACTCCAGCGGGAATCCGCCGGCCGCCCACACCCCGCGCTTCACCGCTTCGGCGATGGGTTTCAGGTGCGCGTTGCAATTAGCCAGTTCGCTCCAGGTGTTACAGACACCGATGACCGGCCGGTTCTTGAATACCTCGGAGCTGAACCCCTCGGATCTAAGACACCCCCGGCTGGCTACTGTCCACTCATCTTCCCCGCCAAACCATTCCGAACTCCGCAACTTTCCTGACACACTTCCTCCTTCGATATCAAGCCGCTCGACTGCTTCTGACTAGCGATTAGGTGGCTATTTAGCCACTTTCTACTATATCAGCCTGGCTATCCAGCGGAGTGGTGGGAGCATCACTAGAGTCACACGCCAAAAAGAGGCTGAGGCCTTGATTTCAGCGGTTGGGAGGAGAGATGGACGATGGCCGCGCGAGCAGTTATCCGATCTTAAGCTGCAGACTATCGAAGCTCGCCGCAAACCCCGTGCCCTTGGGGGCGGCGCACATGATTCCCACGTCGGCCTTCGGTGCGGACACAAAGTACCCCTGGCGCACGGAAGTGAAACTCTTGCTGTCGAGCGAGCACAAGCTCTCGATCCAGTTGTTCTTCCGGATCACCCGCCACCAAACCGGCGCGGTTTGCGATAGATCCGGCATGGTGGACCAATCCGAGAATCCGCGGGTGAAAACCACGCTAGCGTGGCGCTGGCCGTCATAGAATTCCGTGCCACACTTCATCCAGTTCTTCGCATCCACTCGTACCATCAGTCCGGCATGATCGTATTGCCCGGCATACTGGCCGTTGATGCGGGCCTGGAAAATGAAGTCTCCGCTGACCGGCAGGTGAAAGAAGTGGCCGCTGCCGCGAAAGTCGTCCGGAGGCTCGCGCCAGAAATCGCTCTTGGGCGCGCTGCGAACGAGAACTTTGTTTCCTGACTTGCTCCATGATGCAGGTGGGTTCAGCCAGGTCATGCGGGTGATTAGATCGCTGCCCAAATTGGAGGTCGCTTGTGGAACCTCTGCCAGGATGCTTCGGCTGATCAGAGTCGCACCGGTCAGGAGTAAAGACTTTTTCAGGAAGGCTCGCCGTTCAGAATGCATGCGTGATCCTTTCGCGGGTTAAGCCGCTTTGCCGCAGGGAGTCGCAATCAAGCCAAATCAGCCGGAACAATTGTCAGCCGGTAATACTGTGGTTCGTTCCAGTTGCCGGCCGTCAAGATGTATGCCCGGTGCGCGCTTAGAAACTTGGGACAGATTTGCGGAGAGTAGAAACCCTGCGGGACGAAGCGCTGCGTACTGATTCGTGTCCAAGGTCCCCAAGGAAGGGATGATTCGTAAAAATCCCACACCGTTTCGCTAGCAGCGCCCTTAAGCTTTCCTCCGCCGGCCGGATAGTACCAACCAATCATCAGATACCGACGACGCGCCGGGATATAGACTGCGCCCGTCATGCCCAGTTTACCCGGACTCTCAAGTACCGGCCTGGCCTCGGCCATATTTTTTGTCCAGGCCCTGGCGGCGAAGCCATCTGCGCCGATGAAATATTCCCAGTCCTCTCCCCGCAAGGCTGCGAGCTTGGAGCGCGGCACGCGACCTAAAATCATGTCGTCGCCGTTGTCCCAGAAACCGTTGTTAGAGATGGCATAAACATACCGTGCTGCGTTGTCCCCATGGACGAAACGGCCGGACTGGATGAAGTACGGCGTCGCAAAGCGGCGTCCGGGGAACATCGGCGCGTCCATATTTTCGCGCGCCGAGCGGGACCAACTCCGGCCGAAATCGGTGCTGCGGATGATGCTGGCGTTTGCCGCAGTCTGGCGCAAGCGTGGATCGCCGCTCTTTTCGCCGTACTTGTGCCGGGCTACTACCCAGTAGCGAGCGCCATCAATGGAGGCGCAACCGCTGGACTTCCAGGTGCAACCATCCGGACCTTCAAGTGTGCTGCGCCCGTAGTCGGACATGGGATTGATGGTGGTCCCGGTCAGATGCGTGGGGTCGGCACCATCGAGGCGGTTGAACGCGATATTGGAGTCTGTGGCCTTACCGAACCCATAAGTGTCATTCGACGGAGAATACAAGTGGCCGTCCTCTGCCAAAGTCGCTACCCAGGTGTCTCCGTGACTGCCGGGCACAGGAAAGGGTTCTCCGAGTCGCACCGAGCGAAGTCCTTGGACGACTGGAGCCCTGGTCGGGAAGTCGGGGCTCAGGGATGCAGCAGCAATTAGAGCGAGAAAGTGGCGGCGGTTGAGGGGCGGCATTTAAGGGATGCTACTACGAGAGTAGCCACCGGTTAATTGCCGATTTTGGGGGCTCGCCTGCACCCCGAAATCTATCTACGACAATAATCGTTGCCATACGACAGTCGTCGTACTACTATGCTTCTCATGATTCGGGGAAGCCAATCCAAAACACCGCTCCCCACCGAAGCTGAGTTGGCGATTCTCAACATTCTGTGGACTTCGGGGCCGAGCACCGTTCGCGAGGTCCACAACGCGCTGAGCAGTAAACATACCGGCTATACCACGGTACTAAAACAGATGCAGGTGATGGCAGAAAAAGGTCTGCTCGCGCGAAGCGAACGCTTTCGCTCACACGTGTATGAAGCGCGGATTCCCAAAGAGCAGACCCAACGGCAATTGGCAAGAAATCTTCTGCAGCGAGCATTCGATGGTTCCGCGAAGAACCTAGTGCTCGGCGCGCTTTCCTCTCAGAAGGTTTCTGCCGCGGAGTTAGCGGAGATCCGCCAGATGCTTGACCAGTTCGAAAAAGGATCGCGATGACCACATTAACTCTGTTCTCTCATCACCCTCTCGTACACGCCTTGGGCTGGAGCTTGCTTCACTTCCTCTGGCAGGGAACGGCGGTCGGAATTCTGCTGGCGAGCGTCCTGGGACTGCTCCGGGCCCGCTCTCCGCAACTACGCTACGCCGCTTCTTGTTGCGGGTTGGCGCTTATGGTTGTGCTGCCTCTTGCGACATTCGCACGCCTCGCGGCTGCTCGGCAAATCATGGCGACTCCGACAACAACTTCAAACATGGATCGTAGTTCGGGTTTGAATCTGCACAACGACTTCGGGACCACGGAGCCTTGGCTGGATCAGATGATAGGAAAATTGGATCGCTCCGTGCCATGGGTCCTGTCGTTCTGGTTCGCGGGCGTGATTCTTCTGTTAAGCCGATTAAATCTCGGCCTGATCGCCGCGCGCAGAATGAAGTCCGCTGCCAATCAGCTGGCCCCTGCGGAATTGCAATTCATGTTGCACCAACTGAGCCGACGCCTAGGAGTGGAGCGCACCATCAAGCTCGCGAACTCAGCGCTGGTTCAAGTGCCCACGGTCATTGGGTGGCTGCGTCCAGTCATTTTGATTCCCATGAGCTGCCTCATGGGACTATCTACCAGCCAAGTCGAAGCCGTGCTCGCCCACGAACTGGCCCACATACGGCGTCACGATTATCTGGTGAGTGTTTTCCAGTCGGTGGTAGAAACTTTGCTTTTCTATCATCCCGCCGTGTGGTGGGTATCGCGACAAGTACGCCGGGAACGCGAACACTGCTGCGATGACCTCGCGGTCCGGATCAGCGGCGACTCCCTGTCCTATGCCAAAGCCTTGTCGTTTCTGGAAGAACGCCGGGCTTCCGTACCCATGGTTGCGCTCGGTGCTAATGGAGGAATACTCGCAATGCGAATCAGACGTTTGCTCGGATGCAAAGAGACGCCGGCTATTTCCCGGCTGGCTACACTTACCCTTTTGGCGGTGGTTTTTGTAATGGCAGGATTGTGCATTGGCTCGGTTGCCCGAGCCGCAAGTCAACAAACAGCGACCGAGAACAGTCAAGCCTCGCAGAACTTGCCCGCTGAGTACCAAAAATGGCTGGATGAAGACGTGGTGTGGATTATCACTCCCGAAGAACGGACAGCATTCTCGCAGCTCAAGAGTAATGAAGAGCGCGACGAATTCGTGAAACAATTTTGGGAGCGCCGCAATCCCACACCAAACAGTTCAGAAAACAAATTCAAAGAAGAGCATTACCGGCGCATCGCCTACGCAAACATCCACTTTACGACGGCAAGCGTTCCTGGCTGGAAGACCGACCGCGGACGGATCTACATCGTGTACGGCCCGCCCGACGAAATCGAGTCCCATCCTGCTGGTGTCGCGAGCAGCTTTGCGAAACCCACGGAGTTCTGGCGTTACCATTTGATCGAAGAACACGGGGTGGACCGGAAAAATGTTGATATGACGTTTGTGGATGTGAACGGAGACGGCAACTATCAGTTGCAGCCACCCGCGAAGAATTGAAAAGGCTCAAGGCGGGGCCGCGCTCGCAGCCGCGCTCAACCTAGTTGCCCATGTAGTGCCAATCTCTGTGCGGTCGAAACCGCCGGGAAGTTAGCATCCACGATGACCAGTTCGCCGCCGTGTCCCATGGCGGCGAGAACCGATAGCAAATCGGGGGTTAGGAGTGGACCGATATGTTCCAACATTTCCGGAACCTCATTTCGAGAACTTGATTTTCTGAACCTGCTTTCCTGGGTCTGGAAAGCGCGGCAAACTTCGGCAACGCCGGTTTGGAGAAATGGCGCGCGCTATGGATTCGAACCTATGAGTGCCACTACGTGAAACATGAATTTACAATCTTAGACCGAGGGGCCGCCTTCTCGCAGAAATACCGCAAGTGTTCGGACTTTGGTGATTTGGGTGACGAGTCTCTCTCCCCCCCGGCACTGGGCGAGATACCGAAGGCTTATTACCGAAGTAATACTTCTGTTCGATGAAGCACTGCTTCCACAAAACAAGAAGCCTATCCTTAAATCATCCCGTCCCCCCTTTGGGATGCCGGTGGCAGTGCTGTTTCGGCCCTATCCATGATATTGAATACCACGGGTCTGATTGGTCGATATGAAGTCCTTGGTGAAATTGGGCGCGGTTCTATGGGGATCGTGTACAAGGCGCGCGATCCCAAGATCGGCCGTATCGTTGCAATCAAGACAATCTTGCTTTTCGATTTAGACCGCGCTGATGAGGACGAGCAGCGGGAGCGTTTCTATGAGGAAGCACGCGCGGCAGGCAGGCTTTCTCATCCTGGAATCGTGACCATCTTTGATGTAGCACGTAACCCCGAGAACGCCAAGCCCTACATCGTGATGGAGTACGTCGATGGCAAGCCTCTGAATGAGCTGCTAACGAAGAACGATGGCAGGCTGCCGATGGTGCCAGCCCTCCGCCTCGCTCAGGAAATCGCCGAAGCACTTCATTTTGCGCACAGCCAGGGCGTGATTCATCGCGACATCAAGCCGGAAAATATCCTGGTGACTCCCGAGGGCCGACCTAAGATCGCCGATTTCGGAATCGCCTGCCTGGATCACGGACACCTGACCGTGCCGGGCCGAATGCTGGGAAGCCCTGCCTACATGTCTCCTGAACAACTAGAGGGGGAAAGTCTTGACGCACGGTCGGATCTTTTTTCCTTGGGCGTAGTTCTGTACACCATGCTTACCGGGCACAGACCGTTTCAGGGCAACAGCACGGCGACGGTTTGTTTTAAGCTGGCCAATCGGGACCCCCTGCCGGTTTCTTCTTGGAACCTAGACTTTCCCCTGGAACTCGACGAACTGGTAGGGCACGCCATGGCCAAGGATCCAGCAAAGCGCTTTCAAAGCGCTAGAGAAATGGCTGGGGAACTGCAAAGGTTCCGTGAAGCGCACGAATCACCGGCACAACCTCTTGCAGGGATCATGCGGATTATCGGGCAGGAGACGATTCCAGTCCCGGACAATGGCGTCTCTGAACAAGATCCCGGTCCCGATTCGCTGCATGATGTTGTATCAAAGGCTTTGAGTCGACAGAGAGAGGAACAACCCGTTGCCGCGCGAGCAGAGATATCGAAGGTGGTAGTTCGGCAAGGAGCCAACCCCGTTGCTATCGTGCCACCACAGAAAAAATCTAGAGCCCGGTCTTTGGTGGCTTCACGCACCTCATTGCCAAAGGCAGTGGGTGTGGCTTTTGTGGTTCTTCTTGTTATCGCCGGCTTGGCCATTTGGTCGAAGCGGAAACATTTGGGTGGAGATGAACCGGTGTCCTCATCCCGAGCCATAAGAACCGCAGAGCCGGCGAATGAAACAGTCTCGGTGCCGTCGAACCTCGCAGCGAATTCAACGGCAAGCCCCAAAGTCAAACAAGAGGCAGCCTCGATTGCTGATGCTCCGCCAATCGCTCGAAATGACAGACGAGAGCCAATCCAGCATCAATCGCCGACCGCGCATAGGGAAGGACGAGAGGCTCCGCCCGTCCAGAATCGCTTACCTGTCACCTCGAAAGCCGTGGTCCCTCAGAACCTAAACTCCTCGAATGATACGACAGATACATCTGACTCTGAGAAACCACTCACAGTCCAGATGGTCCACCTTTCCGATCTAAATGTGACCATAGAACACAGTTTCCAAGAGGCCCAGGCATCTATCTCCGTGGACAATCGTCCCGTCTACGCTGAGGAGTTACATGGAGAAAAAAAACGGCGAGCCTTGATATTCACGCGTACGCAAGGCCGGCAGTCCGGCACGATCACGTTACTTCCCGGGAAGCACAACATCGTTGTAAGAGTGCAGTCCGCTAACGATGCCTATGACGCCTCGCAGACCCTCACGCAAGGATTTTCTCCTGGAAGCAACAACACGCTACTCATAAAGTGCGACAAGCGTAAGAACAAGCTTGAACTATCGATTCGATAGCGGACTCCTGTTTTCAGCGAGCACCCCATCAGCTTGCCCGGGAATATCAATCCAGGCGATGGGTCTTTATCCCGGCGTGTGAGCGAGCACCGGTCCCTAATAACACGTGTCGGCGACGTGGACCTCGCAATGGCCAAGTTCTCGACTAGGTTTGTTACTGGAGTGACTTGAATGGCGGGCGCTACAGGATTCCGTCTTTCTAATTCGTGGCAGCCTTGCTGAAGGCTAGCAGGGGCCTCTTCTTCACAGCGAAAGGAGCGTTGGCATAGTGGTCCTGAAGTAAGACATTGGCGCGATTGAGATCGACAGGTTTGGAAAAGAAGTATCCCTGGACAAATTCACAACCCAAGTTTGCAAGTCTCGCAACCTGCTCGGCGTTTTCTGCCCCTTCAGCTATGATTCGCAGCTTGAAAGTGTGAGCGAGAGTCACTATCAATCGCACGATTTCAACCTTATCCTCATGGCTTTCCATGCCCGCCACAAAAGACTGATCGATTTTCAAAACATCGACCGGAAGGCGGCTCAAGCGGCTGAGCGAAGAATGCCCAGTACCGAAATCGTCAATGCTCAAGCGAACGCCGAGATCCCGTAACTGATTCAATATTCTTTCTGCCCGGCTCGAATCCGTCATGGCCATACTCTCAGTGATTTCAAGGTGAAGAAGGTTGGTTGGCAG
>ODAK010005626.1_pt1 | contig 12705 bp, 9 predicted proteins | sample 1539591 | NCBI WGS metagenome assembly ODAK01 (sample SAMEA3539303, study PRJEB22396) | soil metagenome | biome: tundra; feature: field; material: soil | place: USA | collected 2010-05 | depth 0.15 m | reverse complement strand
GCTGGCCGGGAGCGTGCTTGTCTGGGGGAAGTCGTACTGGGTGTTTCAGATCGTCAGCGTCTTCCTCAACTCGCTGTGGCTCTGGCCCGCGCAGCACCTTCTCCGGGCTCTCGGTTCGAACCCGCGACGAGTGCTGGTCGTCGGACTGACACCGATGATCGTCTTCTACTCGGTGTACACCTGGCCCTGGGGATTCGTCTCGTTCTTCGTGCTGGCGGCGCTCTGCGGGGCGGTCACCCGGGGGCGGATCGCCGCGATCACGATCGGAGTCGGGCTTGCCGGAGCGCTCCTCACCCATGTCGGGGCGGTCGGCCTGGCTGCCGGGCTCGGCCTCTGGGTGCTGTTCCGGCGGCGCGACTGGATGCTCACGGTGATCGCGGGCGTCCTTGGGGCAGCGCTCATCGCTCCCTGGGCGGCGTTCACCCACACGCTCTCCCCGGCTGTCCTCTGGTCGGGCTCCATTCCGGCTCAGTACGCCGGTTCGATCGGTCAGTGGCTGCTGAGCCGGCCGGTGCTCCTGGCGTCGACGTTCTGGGGCATCCCGCCCCTGCGTCTCGGTACCCCGTTGCTTGACGCGGTGATCTCGCTGTTCTTCTTCTCGACGACGGCTGCGCTGCTGCCGGTTCTGATCGTGGGGCGCCGCTGGCCGCACCCGCCGCCGCCGTTTGTCTGGGTGATCATCGGGGGCTTCGTCGCGGGCATGCTCCTGCTCCCCACCAACACGTCACGCTCGGGCTTGGCGGAGACCGTGTTCACGGGTGACATGCTCCTCATCATCACCGGCGTTGCCGGGCTCACGCGCGAGCAGGCACGAAACCTCGGGATCGTCACCGCCGGTCTGGCGACGGTCGCGATCACGGCGCTCATCTGGCGCTCGGAGATCACCGTGCCCGGCGATCCCAATCTGACCTACAAGGTCGCCCAGGTGCTGGAGTTCTTCGTCACCCGCTTCTCGGTTCTGCCGGGAATCCTGCTCGGCGCGCTCGGCGTCATTCTGCTGGCAGGGTCGTGGCGCCGAGACGCGCGCCAGGAGCGCTGAGGGTCGGCTCGGCTCGCGTCCACACCTCGCGCCACAGCACCAGGGCCGAGGCAACGGTCGCTGCGGTGGCGAGCAGCGGCGCCGCGATCGGCACGGGTGCGTTCGGCCCCGCGGACGTGATGTCGATGAGCAGGGTCGCAGGCGTCAGCGCGACACTCAACAACGCCGCGATGCGCCGGTGGCCGCCGAGTAGCAGGATGGCCATCGGCCACATCAGGTACTGATCGGAGATCGCGGGCGCGAGACCGAGGACGATCAGCATCGCGAGCGCGACGATGTCGACGACGGCGACGCCACGTCGCGCGCACCGAACGACCACCCAGACCACGAACGATGCGAGCGCGATGTCGACCGGGACGATGAACGGGTCTCCCCAGGAGGCGGGAAACAGGTGCGACGTGCCCAGTCCCTGGCGGTGGGGGACGTAGATGATCACGCCGACGATCCCCTGGAGGATGTGGTCGGGGTGGAAGACCGCGTACACCGCGAACGCCGCCAGCGCGGGCGCCATCACCCTGAGTACGAAACCGCGCCACTCAGCGCGGCGAACGCCCGCGAGCAGTGCGGGGACGAAGTACGCCGGCCAGACCTTGACGGCGGCGCCGATGCCGACCAGCCATGCCGCGCGCGCCGGATGGCTCGCGAGCCACGCGACGCCCAGGAGCAGGCAGAGGGCGGGAATGCTGTCGAACTGGCCGTGCAGTGTCGGCACCGCGATCGCGATGGGGTTGAGCGCGTAGAGCCATGCGGTGCGCCACCGCCACCGTCCCCGCACGAGGAGCGCGAGCACCGGCGCGATGGCCGCGTCCACGATCCAGTACGGAGCACGCACCACAAGGGCGAAGAGGTGCGGGCTGCCGCTCGGCAACCAGGTTGCGACCAGTGACCACCACCAGTAGATGACCGGCGGGTAGTTGGCGAGCGACGAGAAGGGGGGACCGAAGACGTCGCCACCGAGGCGCAACTCGTTCCCGAGCCTCCGGTACGCGAAGAAGATGTCGTAGGTGCCGCCGTCGAAGAGCAGGGACACGGCCGCCCGCAGGCAGAGGGCCGCAAGGGTGACCGCCACCAGGCGCACGGCGATCCGCCCGGCACCGGAACCCGCCGGCGCCGGGGCGAGGGCGATCGCGATCCCGGCAGCGCCGGCTCCGGCGAGCAGCACCCACGCGAGCACCGTTGCCGTTCCGACGGAGAGACCAGTCATCTGCGAGGTGTCAGCCTACTCATGCCGCCTCGACACGAGCTTGCAACGATCCACATACCCCCGATCGGCCGCTGTATGGCTCGGTTAGCGTCGGGTTCCATGGCGGACGAAGTTCAGGCTTCCGACCAATCCCAGCTTGAGCCCGCTCCGGGATGGAGCGTCCGGGTCCGTGAGGCACCCAGGGCCGATTGGGATGCACAGCCCGCTCCCGCCCCGCCGCCGCTGTCCCCGGCGCCACCTCCGCCGGCGCCCGGTCCGGTACCGGTGCCCAGGAGCTTCGCTGAGCCGCCCGCACCGCCGCCGGTCGTGCCTCAGATCGCGCCGCCGCCCTCGGCTCCGGCTCGGAGCCCGCTGAATGTGCGGACCGCGCTTGTCGCCGTCGTGCTCGTTGCCGCGATCGCCGGCGGCGCCGTCTTCCTCCTCGGCCGGAGCCCGGCGGCGGTCACGCCACTCAGCACGCCCCTGCCCGCGACCGTCGCCGTGGTCCATTCGGGCCCGGCCGAGCTCGTGTTCGAATCGCTCACCGGCGGTGGGCCCACCCGGACGCTGCGGCTCCCCGGAGCGCCGGACGCGTTGCTGCAGACGCCGGATCGTTCCAAGGCATTTCTGCTTGACACAGCGCGGGGTGACGTCGTCCCCGTGAACCTGGTCAGCGGCCAGGTGGGCGCGGCGATCTCGGTCGGCAAGCTCCCCGTCGACGAGGAGATGTCTGCCGACGGGTCGACGCTCTACGTCACCGACAACCTCGGCGGGACGGTCATCCCGATCAACGTCGCGACCGATCGCGTCGAGCCGGCCCAGCCCCTGGCGCGTGGGGTCGATTTCTACGTTCCCTCCCCGACCACCGCAGCGGCCGTGGTCGGAGAGGACACGAGCGCCGGCCAGCCGGGAGTGGTCAGCTTTTACGACCCGTCGTCCGGTTCCGGCACGCCGATTCAGGTCGGCGTCAACCCCGCCGCATCGGCCTTCTACAGCAAGGACGGTACGACGGTCTGGATCATCGAGGCCGGGACCAACGGCGAGCCCGGAGCGCTCATCCCGGTCGACGTGGCCAGCCACAAACCGGGCACGCCGATCAAGCTCGGGGGCGAGCCCGGAGCATTCGCGGTGACGCCGGACGGCCGGACCGTCGTCATCGCCAACGAGGCGGACAACACGCTCTCCATCGTGGATCTCGTGAAGCGAGCTGTCAGCGCGACGGTCGCCGTCGGCGCCTCGCCGAACGGGGTGGAGATCGACGCCGCGGGGACGACCGCATGGGTCGCGTCGGCGCTCGACCACAAGCTCGTGCCCGTCAATCTGCTCACCGATCATCCTGGAACCGCGCTAACGCTCGACAACGCGCCCGGTGACCTGGCCCTCCCGTCCGCGGGCGGTGGCGCCTGGGTGCTGTTCCCGAGCTCGAACGGCAGCGTGAACTTCCTCGACGGGAGCACCGGCCCGCTGGGTCGTTCGATCCGCGTCGGCAACGGACCGGGCCTGCTGGTGGGCACCGGATCGGAGACGAGCTGGGTCGCCAGCACCCTCAGCAACACGGTGCAGCGCATCAACGCCGCGGGTCAGAGCGCCGGGCCACCCATCCCGGTGTTCGAATCGCCGACCGACCTCAAGCTGACACCAGACGGGAGCTCGCTGCTCGTGCTCAGCTTCGGCGACGGCGTCCACCCGGGCGCGCTGACGTCCATCAACACCACGACCTCCAAGGCGAGCAGCCCGATCGAGGTTGGCGCGGACCCGCGCAACCTGACACTCTCTCCCGCGGGCGACGTCGCGTTCATCGCCGACTACGTGAACCGTGCGGTCATCGTCATCAACGTTCCCAACTGGACCGTCAAGGGCATCATTCAACTGCCCTGCGGGCCGACCGATCTGGCGGTCACGCCCGATGACACCCAGCTGTTCGTCGCCTGCGCCGACTCGTCCGCGATCCTGCCGGTCAAGCTGCCCGACTACACGCTCGAGACCCCACTCGGCGTTCCCAGCGTGCGTGCGCTGGTCATGCCCGTCACCGGGTCCAACCTGCTGGTGGTCGAGGATGAAGGGCTGGAAGCGATCGACACCGATACGGACAAGGTCACCAAGAGCGTGACCGAGAGCGCAAATCTGGTGGCTGTCGTGGAAACCACCGACGGAAGCAGCATCCTCGCCGTCGACAACTCCGGCGCGGCGTTGCTGCTCATCGATCCGGTCACGCTCGCGACCCGGAAATCACTTGCCGTCGGCACGCGGCCGGACGAGGTGGCGCTGTCGCCGGACAACGCGCACGCGTACGTGCTCGACACCAGTCAGCAGAAGCTCTTCGTCATCAACGTCTCGACCTGGAAGGTCACGGTGACCCTCGGCGTGTCGCCGCAGGCCACCGATGTCGTGGTCCCCGCGCCGGTCGTCGTCCCTCCGTCCTCCTGATAGTGTCGACCCCGACGGTTGCCCCGCCGTTGCCGCCGCCCGTGTGGCCTGACCCGCCGCCGCCGCCACCCGCGCCGGCATCGAATGCCAACCGGCGGTATGTGATCGGTCTCCTGGTCGCAGCCGCCGCGCTCCCGCTGCTCGCGCTGGGGTGGCTGATCGTGAGCGGCAACCACAGCGCGGCACCGAAGGCAGCCGTCGCGGCTGCGGTCAGCGACCAGGGCATCGTCAACATCAACGGCGCTGTGCCCGGTGGCTTCATCGCCGGGACGGGCATGGTGCTCACCCCTGGCGGCCTCGTGCTCACCAACAACCACGTTGTGGCCGACACCACCGGGCTCACCGCCCAGCTTGCCGGGCGGGGCCCGGTCTACCGCGCTGTGGTGCTGGGGGTGGATCCGACCCAGGACGTTGCCGTCATCCAGCTCGAGGGAGCAACCGGCCTCCCCACCACGCCGTTCGACCTGTCCGGATCGCTCGGCGTCGGTGACCGGGTCACCGGCCTCGGCAACGCCCTCGGCCGCGACGGCGCGCCCGTGGCCGCACAGGGCACCGTGACCTCACTCGACGAGACCATCTTCGTCCAGGATCAGGAGGCCACGATCATGGAGACCCTCGACGGAGTGGTCTGTTTCAATGCCCCAATTCAGCCGGGAGACTCCGGCGGTCCGCTGCTGAACTCGAGCGGCAGGGTCATCGGCATGGACACCGCGGGGTCGCTGAACACCGCGGCAGGCGCGGGTTCGAAGTGGGGATGCGCGATCCCGATCACGCGCGCGATGGCCATCGCGCAGCAGATCGAGTCGGGCACTGCGTCCCCCTACATCGACTCAGGCCATCGCGGCATTCTCGGGGCCGTCGTTGCCGACCGGACGGGAGTCGCAGGCTGTGTGGTCACGGCGGTCACCGCGGGAGAGGCAGCCGCTGCAGCCGGGCTCAGCGCGGGGGATGTGATCACCTCGGTCGGGGGCATCCCGGTCACCTCGTTGGCGGACTTCACCATCGTCATGCAGGACCGGCGACCCGGCGACGACGTCACCGTGGCCTGGCGCGATGCGCACGGCGCGGCTCATTCGGCGGTCGCGATCCTCAGCGCCGGACCGCCTGCCTAGCGCGCCGCCACAGCTCAGGTCGGTTTCGGGATCGGGGTGCTCGTCCCCAGGCCGAGATCCGTCTGCAGGACGTTGATCGCGGCCTGGAACTTCTTCTCATCGCCGACGAACTGGCTCGCCGAGCCACTTCCGGCAACGATCGCGGTGAGGTCGGTGTGGACCGCCGTAACAGCGGTGACCAAGGCACTCGCGTCGCTCTGTGCCGAGGTCGGGAACTGAACGCCGAGCAAACCGGTGCCGAATGCCTGCAGCGCCTGCGAGTACGCGTTGTCGAAGGGAGTCTCGTTCGCCACGCTGTCCGTTCCCGCCGTGACCAGCGCCGAGACTCTGTCCGTCCATGTCCTGGTGGCGGCGTCGAGCGCGGAGCCCAGCGCCGTGTACCGCTGCACGACGGCGACGCCACCTGTGGGAACCGCGGTGCTCCCGCAGGCGGTGAGCGCTGCCAGCGGCACCATCAGCGTCATTCGATGCACGGTGACGTCCTCCAACTCCGATCCCCGTCCGAAATCCATCGTACGCCGGTTCCGCGGTCGCACATGTCTGAGCGCCGGTGCGGCGCGCCTGCTCAGGTCTCCTTGACCTGGAGCATCGCCTGCAGCACTGCGATGCGCTCCGCGATCGGGGGATGCGTGTCGAAAAGGTGATGGGTGAAGCCGCCGTGATGTTGGAGCGGATCATCGATGCACATCGCCGCAGTGGCGTGGGTCATCTTCACGAACGGCTTGTCGTTCTGCTGCAGCTTCTGCAGCGCGTGGAGCAAACCGGCGGGATTGCGGGTGAGCTCGACGCTGCTGGCATCGGCGAGCGACTCGCGCGACCGTGACAGCGCGAACTGCATGAGCGGGCCGACGATCACGGCGACCACGGAGAGCAGCGCCGCCGCGGCGATGAGAGCGATGATGAGATAGCCACTGTCGCGGTTGTTACCGCCGCGAGTGAAGAACAGCGAGCGCCACAACAGGCTCGCGAGCAGCCCGATGAGTGCGACCGAGGTTGCGACGATCAGCACCAGGCGCACATCGTAGTTGCGGATGTGGCTCATCTCGTGGCCGACCACGCCCTCGAGCTCCTCCCGGTTCATGATCGCGAGCAGCCCGGTGGTGCAGGTGATCGCCGCCTTGTTCGGACTGGTGCCGGTCGCGAAAGCGTTGGGGGACGGGTCATTGATGATGTAGACCTTCGGCATCGGCAGGCCCGCGCCGATCGCGAGCGTCGACACGATGTCGTAGAGGACCGGCGCCTGCTGCTGCGTGACGGGTTGGGCACCCGAGACGGCGAGCACGGTTGCCTGACCGAACGTCACCGACCACAGCACCACGAGGAGCGCCAGGATCGCGGCGATGATGATGCCCGAGACGCCGCCGCTGACACCCGAGGCGATAAAGCCGATCACGTATCCGATCGCCGCCCAGATGATGAAGAAAGCGACGATCACGATCACGCTCTTGCGCTTGTTGCGGGCAATCTGGTGATACATCGCCTTCACTATGCCACGGCAGAAGGCGGGGGAAACCGCGGTCCAGTGCGCGGAATCAGATCAGGTCGGCGTAGCGCTCCCTCACGGCTCGCAGGGATGCGGGCACCGGTGTCAGCGCTTCAGCGCGTGCAGCAACGCAATCGGCGGTCTTGAGGCCGGCGCCGGTGATGTACGCCACGACCGTCTCGTCGCCCTCCCAGCGGCCCGCCCGCGCGAGGTTTCGGAGCACCGCGACGGTGACCCCACCCGCGGTCTCGGCGAAGATGCCCTCGCTCGCCGCCAGCAGCTCGATGCCCTCGACAAGCTCGTCCTCGGTGACACTGGCGACGACCCCGCCGGTCTCGCGAGCGATGCGCAGGACGTCGGCGCCGTCGGACGGGTTGCCGATCGCGATCGAGCGGGCAATCGTGGCCGGCCGCACCGGTACCACCGCCGTCTCGCCGCCGGCGAAGGCTGTCGCGACCGGTGAGCACCCGAGCGCCTGCGCGCCGGTGAGACGGGGCAGCCGCGATCCGCGTTCAACGAGTCCGAGATCGATCAACTCGCCCACCGCCTTCCGATGCTTGACGAACTGGCACCCGGACGCCACCGGCACGATGATCTCATCGGGGAGGCGCCACCCGAGCTGTTCCGCGGTCTCGAAGGTGAGCGTCTTGCTGCCCTCGCTGTAGTAGGGGCGCAGGTTGAGGTTGCAGAAACCCCAGTCGACGCAATCCGCAAGTTCGGTGCACAGACGGTTGACGTCGTCGTAGCTCCCGTCGACGGCGATGATGGTGGGCCGGAAGATCGAGGTGCCGATCATCTTCGCCGGCTCGAGGTCGCTGGGGACGACGACCACAGCGCGCAGCCCGGCATGGGCCGCGTATGCAGCCACCGAGTTCGCGAGGTTGCCCGTGCTGGCGCAGGCGATGGTGGTGAGGCCGTGCTCGCGAGCCCATGTCGCGGCGACGCTCACCACGCGATCCTTGAAGGAGCCGGTCGGGTTCTGCGTGTCGTTCTTGAGATACAGGTTGCGCAGACCCAGCTCTGCGCCGAGGTTGCGCGCGTGGATCAGGGGCGTGAAACCCTCGCCGAGGGAGATCGGTTCGGTCTCCTCGAGATCGACCGGGAGGAGGTCGCGATAGCGCCAGATGCTCGGCGGTCCGGCGGCGATGCTCTCACGCGAGATGCGGCGAGCAACCTCCTCGTAGTCGTAGCGCACCTCGAGCGGCCCGAAGCACCGCTCGCAGATGTTCGTCGCCTCGACGGGGGTCTCGTGGCCGCAGGCGCGACACACGAGGCAGCTGACGTGCGCACCCGACGGAGCGCGTCCGTAGCGTTCGAGCAGACTGATGGTGGACATAAAAAAACCTCCCGGGCTTGTGGTCCGGGAGGCTTCCCAACGTGGGCGCGTGTGCCCCTACGTCCGGAAACCTCCGCGGGGCATGATCATGGTTGCGAGCACGACTCTTGGTGTCAGCACGGTGCGGGCATGCTAACACGGACCGCGCGCCCGGTTGCAAGTGTCCGTGGTGACAGGGCTGTGGTCGTACTCAGATGCGCCGGATGAGGTCGCGCTCGACGCGCTCGCGCGTCAGCGCGACGACAGGATGCAGCGCGTGTCCGCGAAGCGCCTGCTCCATCTGGCGGAGCAACGAGTAGAGGCTCTTCACCGCCTTGACGACGTCGCCGGTGTCGGCTCCGGGCGGTGGCTCGATATCGGCGAGCGGCACCCCCGACGCCCACTCATACGCCGGCCGGATCTGCTCGAGGGACAGTGGCGGCATCGTCTCCAGCCCGTGCTCGCGCTCCAGCTCGACGAATCGGCGCATCGCCGTGCGCAGGCGGCGGTGGCGTTCCTCGATGCGCGGGGTTGGGAAGTGGCGGCGCGACGGCGGGGGACGCTCGCGCCCGCGGTCCTCGGCCACGAGGCTGACCAGGGTCGCGGCGAGCTCTTCGGGCTTGAGGCCGTCGAGCAGCCCGGATGCGATCGCGTCGGCAACCAGCAGCGAGCTCTCACCGTAGAGCGATCCTGCGAGCCGGCCGAGGTCGGTCGGCTCATCGCCGTCGAGGAATCCGGCGGCGCGCAGCACCGCTCGATGCGCGCGGAACTCGCTCCGGAAACGGTGTTGCGCGCGCTCGAGCTCCTCCTCCGCACCGGCGAGCGTGGTCTCGATGTCGGCGATCCGGTGGTGATGCGCTCGATGCTCACCGAAATAGGGGCAGTTGCGGCAGGGGGATTCGTTGAGCCGGTCCTGCAACGATCTCGCGCTGCGGCGCAACGCTTCGTAGCGCTGGCCTGGATCCGCTCCGGCCTTGCCATAGCGGCCGCGGCGCGCGTCGGTCCAGTGCCCGCGCCGGACTCGTCGCAGCGCGAGCTGGGCCTCACCGAGCTGCGTCGTGGTCGTGAGGTACGACGTGAGCGTCCGTTCGGTGCAGGGGACACGAGGGTGCTGGAAGCGCCGCAGGCGGAGGTCGTTCAGCTCTCCCTCCAGGTTCGCCTTGCGATGCTCCCACCTGGCCGATCGCTCGACAGCCTGGTACTGCCCGAACGAGCTGTCGAGCAGGAGCTCGGCGGCCTCCGCGGATCTCGTGCGCAGGAGGTTGAGCACCATCGTGTACGTCGGTGAGAACTTGGAATCGACGGCGAACTCACCCGAGATTGCGGCGTCGTAGATGTCGCGCAGGTCGACGTCGCTTTCCTTGAGGATCACGCCGTGACCGACGGTGTCGATGCCGCGCCTGCCGGCGCGTCCCATGAGCTGGGTGAGCTCGCCACTGGTGAGTGGCGCGAAGCTCACGCCGTCGAACTTCGTGAAGGTGGAGATGACGCATGAGCGCGCCGGCATGTTGAGACCGAGCGACAGCGTCTCGGTGGCGAACACCACCTTGATGAGGCCCTGCTGGAAGAGCCGTTCCACGGTCTCCTTGGCGTAGGGGAGGAGGCCCGCGTGATGCATCGCAAGGCCTCGACGGAGCAGCCGCCGGTCGAGCTCGAGCAGCACGCACTGGCGCTCGTCCTCGTCGCTCAACACCGCCATTCGCTCGGTGATCGCGATATCGATGCGCTCCTTCTCCTCATCGTTGGTCAGGTCGACGCCGTGCACGCCGCAGCGCTGCAGCGCCTCGCGACACCCGCGGCGCGAGAAGATGAAATAGATGGCAGGGAGCATCGAGCGACGGCGGAGCACATCGACGACCTGCAGCATGTCGTTGTCAGGTGCGTGCCGTGTCTCCCGAAATCGCGGCTGCTGCACCGCATCCGCCTGTGCGAGCTCGAGCGTGCCGCGCGCGGCATTGCCCGCCTTGTCGAAGAGCGGGTGGAGCGCGTTGTCGATCGCGAGCCACATCTCGAGCGCCACCGGACGCTCGGTGCGCGTGACCGTCTCGATGGTCCCGCGCAGACCCGACATCCACGCCGCGACCTCACCGACGTTGCTGATGGTGGCGGATAGTCCGATGAGGCGAATGTGGTGCGGCGCCTCGATGATGAGCTCCTCCCACACCGTCCCCCTCGGGTAGTCGTCGATGTAGTGGACCTCGTCGAGCACGACATCGCCGACCCGATCGACCCGCGCCGGCTCGTCGTAGAGCACGTTGCGCAGGATCTCGGTGGTCATGACGAGCACCGGTGCGCCGTCGTTCAGGGTGTGCTCGCCGGTGATCAACCCGATGCGGTGCTCGCCGAATCGCTCGCAGAGGTCGTGGTACTTCTGGTTGCTCAGCGCCTTCAGCGGCGTGGTGTACACGACGTCGGCCGCATCGGTGATCGGCCGGCGCATCGCGGCGGGAGCGTCGAGGCGGCGCCAGATCACGTAGTCGGCGACGACGGTCTTGCCGCTCGACGTCGGCGCGCTCACCAGGACGCCTCGCGATCGTTCGAGCTTGATGATCGCCTCGCGCTGGAACTCGTCGAGCTGGAACGGCAACGTCGCCTGGTACGCGTCGATGAGATCCCGCGTCAGCGGGGCCGGCTCAGACGTGGATCAGCTCGAAATGCGAGCCGAGGACGAGCGCCTCGCCGTGGTCGTCGACGAAACGCAACACCTTCTGGCACATCTCGTCCGCATGCCGGCTGTTCGAGCTGACGCACGCGACCCCGATCACCGCGGATTGCCAGAGGTCCTGGTCGTCCACCTCGGCGACGGCGACGTTGAAGGTGTTGCGGAGCTTGGCGGTGAGCGATCGCACCACCTGACGCTTGTCCTTGAGGGAGGCGCTGTCCGGCACCTGCAGGGTGACCGTCAGCGTGCCGATGACCACGTGACCGCCGGGCTAGCCTCGAGGCCCCGTGGTCGTCACAGGGCGTCGAGCAGTTTCTGGCGGAGGACCTCCAGCTTCTCGAAGTCGTCGACGGACGGCCGGGTCGGCGGCTTGTTGGGGAACTTGAGGTGCTGCACCGCATCCGAGAGGATCCTCAGCTCGTCATCGGTCAGCCGCACCGAGCGCATGTGAGGAGCCGGCGCGGTCGGAACCGGGTGGACGGCGTCCTCGGCGACACCGGGCGACAGTGGGGCGTCGAGCTGCTCGGGCTCCGCGGACCGGAAGAGCTCATCGCTGCCGCGCAGCTGGGCGCGGCGGAATCCGCGCATCACCCTCGGGCCGCGCGCACCCGCTCGCGTGGACGTTCCGCGCTCCCGGAGACCTCGATGCTGTCGCCGTCGCGATCCTGGGCGATGACGGCCTTGGCGAGGGCCCGATAGGAGCGAGCCCCAGGCGAGTTCGGGGCGTACTCGAGGATCGACTGGCCCGCGAGCGGCGTCTCGGCGAACCGGATCGAGGAGTCGACGGTGATCGGGAACACGAGATCGGGGTAGGCGCTCTTGACGAGGTCGAGCACCTCCTGACTGTGCAGGGTGCGCGACTTGTACAGCGTCGGCAGGATGCCGGCCACGCGCAGATGGCTGTTCAGCTTGGCGCGCACGCGATCGATGGTGCGTTGCAGCTGCTGCATGCCCTTCATGCCGAAGTACTCGCACTGCAGCGGGATGATCACGTCCGTCGAGGCGACCAGCGCGTTGATGCAGAGCAGGCCGAGCGACGGCGGGCAGTCGATGACGACGTAGTCGTACCGACCCTCGATCGGCTCGAGCTTCTCCTTGAGGATCGATTCGCGACCGAACTCGGTCACCAGTTGCAGCTCGGCGCCGCTGAGATCGATGTTGGCAGGGATGAAATCGAGCCCCATGCCCTCGGATGCCAGCAGGACGTCGGCGACGTTGACGCGGTGATCGGTGAGGAGGTCGTAGATCGTCCGCTCGAGCTCATCGGGCCGGCGGCACCCCATGTTGATCGTCAGGTGGCCCTGGGGATCGAGGTCGACCGCGAGCACCTTCGGCCCGGCCTCAGCAATGGCTGCCGCGAGGTTGACGGCGGTCGTGGTCTTGCCCACACCGCCCTTCTGGTTCGCGACCGAAATGATCCGCGTCATGGCTGGCGCGGTGTCAAGAGATCGCAAAGGGAACGGGCGCGCCTCACTGAGCAGGTA
>ODAK010005624.1_pt1 | contig 12707 bp, 12 predicted proteins | sample 1539591 | NCBI WGS metagenome assembly ODAK01 (sample SAMEA3539303, study PRJEB22396) | soil metagenome | biome: tundra; feature: field; material: soil | place: USA | collected 2010-05 | depth 0.15 m | reverse complement strand
GAACTGATTCTGAAAGGCTTAGCCTAGTTTTCGTCGATTCCGTGACGAACTTGGGTTAACGCGGTGTCGATCGCCTCGAAGACCGCCATGAAACCCTGGGTTGCATGAGCGGACTTCCCCGAAGAGCATTCCTGAGTTGCCTCAATACGGGCGACCCATATGCCAACGCCCTGCTGGGAATTTGCTGGAATTGCCGTAAAGAATCCATTTCTCAGCGCAAATCGGTGAATCGCGGGCTTCCCATGGCGGCAGAGCCAGGCTAGCCCGCTTTGCGGGAAAGTTCGATGCCGGCGTACACCGGCACGGGCGGCAGATAGAGACTGGTACCACCGTTTTCCGAGACCATTTCCACCGTCGAAGGGCCCGCAGAATCCAGGCTCCAGAGGCGCGCCGAAGCGTACTTCCCGGGAACCCATGCAGTGGCGTCGTTGGCGAACCGGATGGCGAAACTAACGATTTGTACCAACTCCTGCGTTTGGCCGGGTGACGCGGTGCAGTAGGAGAGGTACGCCGAGAGGTTGAAAAAACGGGCCACGTCGTAGGTCCGTCCGAGCAGCATGTGAACGTCGCGCGCGATCATGAATGGGTCGGGAGGACTGCTCTTGCAGATGGCGATCTGGCCCTTGCCCAGCCGGCAGACATCCACTCGCGGGTGATTCATGCCCGCCGGCTTGCCCTCGGGCCCCCACGCCCCGCCCACCATGAGCAGCCCGCCCCGCTCCACGAATGCGAGCAGCCTACGGCGCAGCGCCGGCGCAGGCGCGCCTTCGTCCACATTGATTAAGGCGTGGAAACCAGCCAGGGAGGCGGTAGCGGCCGCGGACTTTTCGATAATGCGGTACGCCAGGTTGCGGCGGCCTAGCAGGTTCAGAATCTCCTGGTTCGTGAGTTCATTCGGTCCAGCGAAATCCGAAACCACTCCCACCACGCCCAGCGGTTCCAGGGAGGTCCACGCGCGGTGTCGCTCGAAGAACGCCACGGCCCCAGCAATCGCCTTCCAGGATGCCAGCGCCTTGGTGTCACTGCGCGCCAGGCCGCCGCGCAGGTCGGAATCGAGCGAGACCACCCACCGGCCGCCCCATATCCCGGTATCGGCAATGGCGCGCAGGTAGGATTCGAGCAGCACAACACGCGGCGCGCCGGGAGGTTCGAACATCAGCCAGGCGATCCTCCGCGGCGAACGCACCTTAGCAAGCCGCATAAGCCAACCGTTGGAATCGATCCACGGGTTGGCCGTGGGACCCGAAAGCTCTGCCCCGCCCGCCTGGCTGGCGATCGCCGGCCAGACCGAATCCGACGCGATCAGCAATGACTCGGGCGGCTGCTCCAGGCCGGCGGCCGCGGCCGCCGGGGAGGCCGCCTCAGCACCGATAGCTACCAGGGATAAACCCGCGGCGCGGGCCTTGGCGGCGACCGGCGCCAGCGCGGCGCTCCATTCCATTGCCAGACAGTTGAACGGGGTTCCTTCCAGCAACCCCAGAAGCGCGGGGTCGGTCCAGGCGGACGGCCAGCGCAGAGGAATCCAACTCGCAGGTGTGGGCATTGCCGATCTTCAGTTCTGGCTTCTTCCCCGGCCTCCATAAGGGCGATCACCGCCAAAGACCCGGCGCTTTTCGCGAAGCGCCCGGAAATCGAACATCACTTCCCGAATCGACGGTCCAACCACCTCGATGCGCCTGGGGTCGGCCGAACCTACGCCGAGCTGCTCGGCCAGCAACAGCTTGTTGTCGGAGCGCTCAAAGGGCACGGTGCCCTTGGGTGCCTGGGGTCGTAATTCATGGCTGCGACGGCCACAGCGGCCGTGTTCACCACGTTGGTCCCGGCCATCAACACACCCGGCGCCACAGGCGTGCACCAAAGATCGGGGGTTTGGGCGCCGGCCATGGTCTTCACGCCGTCCAGGATGGCCAGATGCACCGGGCGGGCGGCGCAAAGGTCGGCGATGATGCGGGGCACGCGGTAGCCATCGTCGCGCGGCGACGCTGGATCGATTTCGGGCAGCGCGCCCATGGCAGGCTGGCGCGCTCCGCGGTGCAGGATCTGGATGCGATCGTTCCCGTACACAAGGTCGTTGTCTTCCCACTTGCCGGCGCCGTTGCCGTAGACGGTCAGGGGTGGCAGCCCGAACAGGTTCTTCATCACCGTGCTGACACCGGTGGTGGGGTGATCCTTGTATTTGGCGATGGTGACGAAGACGTCGCAATCCGCGTAGGAATGGTTCACGTCATAGGCGGGAAACAGAAGCCCGCCGCCCGGGACGGGAAGACGCGTGAATTTCCCGGTGCTGTTGGTGTAGTTTGTGTTTTCGAACTCCACGCGGGGCGCGGCGCTCAAGAACTGCCGCGGATCCCAGTTGGCGTCCAACATATGTTCCTCGAAGGGATCCGTGCGCGGCGCCGCCGCCCCCTCAACCAGACGGACGCGGTGCACGCCGGCCCGCGCCATCAGGTGCATGGTGGCGGCGAGCAGGTTGGGGTGGGGCCAGTGAGTGTCTCCCAGCGGCAGATGTCCCAGCCGGACGGTGGGCCCTCCGTTGAAGTTGAGCTTGATGGCAACGGTTTTGCCTCGCACCAGGCGTCCCAGGCCGCCCAACTTGTCGAACATGCCCCCCAGGACCGGCACCAGCTCCGAGGGAGTATACGTCTTGCAGCGCGCAATCGCCACCGGCGCTACGGGCGCGGGTGCCGTGAAGGCGGATGCGCGTTTTGGCAGGAGCAGGCCGGATGCGCCGAGGCCGGCAAGCACTTCCCGGCGCGAAATCGTGTCAGACATGACGAAGTTCCCTGGACTGTCAAGCGCCATTATATGACGCGGGGCCGAAGCAACTCATGGTCTTCAGCGGCCTATTTTACCGACACGCCCCAGACGTTGGCGCGCCGTGATTTCCCGGCGGGGCCCTCCACTTCGAGGATCGTGGTATAGTCCCTTCCGGCTTTGTACTGGTGCAGGGGATTCTGTTCGGTGGATGTGGAGCCGTCCCCAAAGTCCCATTTCCAGGACGTGATCTTGCCTTCGGATTCGTCTCTAAACGCCACCAAACGCCGGTCCATATCCGCCACCTTGTACGACCACTTCGCCTGAATGGCTTTCTGAAACTGCGGTTCGAGCGGCATGAGCCGGAAACCCACCAGGTCACTGGCGTTGCCGAACATGGTTTGTTTGCGGGAGAGATTCCAGAAGCCCACGCGATTGCGGGCGTTGACATCGTCGTAATCGATCACGGCCCAGGAAAGGCCGATCAGCTTATTCTCCGTGAGGACAGATTCCACGGCGCGCTGCGGGCCGTCGCAGGGTGAGTAGTCGAAGGGGGTGATCCAGAATTCCAGCACCAGCTTGCCGCTCTCGCCCGGTTTGAAATTGTAGTTGTAGGCGGCGTTGGCGTAAGGCAGCCGCTTGATGTACTGCGCGCATCCCCACGCCATCGCCCAGTCTTTGTCGCCCGGCGGCGTGAAGATGTGGTAGTTCTGCGCGTGCACCCCGTGCGTCGCCCAGTGCGCTTCCTGCTGGCTGATGCGCGGGTCGATCACTGAGCGCGCCTGCCCCACCGCTTCGGGCGTCCAGACATCGCGGTGGTAGATATCGATCAAAGGCCCGCCGGAAAGATCTCCGTCCACCACCACTTCGAAGATGTCGTTGTGCAGATCGGTCCGCGAGAAATCCCAGTAATTGTCATAGGCCTCGTAGAGGAAGTAGAGGCGGTTGAGGCCCTTTACCCAACCCACCTTGACCTTGACGTCGAGGTTCTTGGGATCGTGATTCATTCCGTGACCCTGCTCGGTGTCCATGAGCTGATCCATGCCGATCGAGTAGCTGTCGGGCACCATAGCCCAATCGTCGGTGTTACCGTCGATGCGGGGAATCCTGTCGGGCGGGAACTGAAAGATCTTGAAGGTGACATCGGGACGCTCCAGCCCGAACTGCCTAGGCAGAAACAGCAAGGCCAGGAGCGCAATTAAGAAACATCGTTTAAACATGGAAGACTCCTCCGTCCAGCGAGCAACCGGCCGAGCCGCGTCCGCCACTTCAGGGGCCGGCGTGGGAGCCGGCAGATTACTCGATCCACGGTGACGACGGCGTTGCTTCACAGGAGGCTTTGGGCCGGTCGCCGAACGGCGCCTGCCAATGTTCCGGCACCGCCCGCGCGGCCGCCGCCTCGCCCGCACAAACCATTGAACCCCGCCGACACGAACAGGTGGCCGTGCGGATCCACGAACCACCATTTGCCGGTGATCCGTTCGACGCGGAAGAAACCGGTCGCCTTAGTCTGGGCACTCTTGTAGCCGCCGTACTCGCAATAGCCGAAATCGCCAGCGCTGCGAAAATGAAAAATGACGGCCGAAATTCTCATAGGCGCTTACTCCTTTCCGCTTTGACCTGTTTGCCGATTACCTCAGAGTAACGAAAAGAGCCAACGGGAGCGAGGCAGTCGCGCGGAGCAGAAGGGCGGAGAAGCTGCCGACGGATCACGTTCGGGCGATTGTAGTAGCCTGAGAGAAACATGTTTTCAGATCCGCAACTCGGCAACATGCCGGGGGCTGAGAAGCGTTCCGAGGCGAAAGACGTGAAGCTGAGAACACTCGTGAGTACGACGATCCTGATATCGCTCGCGTCCGCGTCGGCGTTTTCGCAAACGAAGCTTTCAACCAGGAGGCCCCGAGGTCCAAGGTGCGGCTGGGCGACTACACGATTGAGGCCCGGTTCGCCGCGCGCGTTCAAGACCCGAATGCGCCCGTCGCTGCTCCGGTGGACCGAGTAGCCGGCTTGTTCCTCCAGTTAGGCCCGGACGACTACGTGGTTGTGGGCAGAAGCATGGGTGTCTACTTCGAATCGGCCACCGACCCGACCCAGAGCGTTGGACTGGCCACCGTCGAGGAAGGCCAGTACGTCAATGGTCGCTGGGTCCCTGGACGCCGACTGAACGGCGACGAGACTCCGGAATGGAAGGCCCTCTGGTTCCCGGGCGACTGCTACACGATCCAGAAGATTAAGCTCTACCGGTACCGCTGAAGAACGGCGCAGCATGGTTTTCACCAAGATCTACGCGGCGCGGAAATAGGATCTGCATGAGTTCGGGAGAAGCCAGGTCTACCGCGCCTTACGGCGCAATGTCCCTCGCCCGGCCTCTGCGCGGCGATCACATATGTCCATCGAAATCGGTCTCGTTGTCCCATTGCGGCGTGGGATCGAAGAGTCCGGGCTCCCGCAGATTCGCCTTGAGAACATCCATGTTGATCTCGAAGCCCAGGCCCGGGCCGTTTGGCACCGCCATGAATCCCCTATCGATGATCGGATCGTTCGGCTTATCCGACCTTTTCACCCGGTCGAGGAAGGTCTTGTTATCGGCCTGATGATACTCACACGCCAGGAACTGGTCGCCCGCGGCGGCGGCATGCGCGCAGGCAAACAGCGTTATGGGGCCGTTGTGATTGTGGATGCAGGTTGCAACTCCGTGCTGCGTGGCCAGATCGATCAGTTTCTTGGTTTCGAGAATGCCGCCGAAATTGGCGAGATCCGGGTGCGCGATGGAGATGGCCTGCTTTTCAAACAGATCCTTGAAGCCCTCGCATAGGTATACATCCTCGCCGGTGCAGATCGGCGTCGTGCAGGAATCTTTGAGTCTCCGAAGGTGGTCGGGATAGAACCAGGGGACCACATCCTCGTACCATGCCAGGTTGTACTTATCCAGTCTCCGCGCGAACTTGATGAAGGTCTCGATGGGCATGTGACCGTAGTGGTCAGTGGCGATCGGAATCTCCCAGCCGACAATGCCGCGTACTGTGGCGCAGTAGTCGTCCAGCCAATCCAGAGCTTTGTCAGTGAAAAGCGTCGAGGAGAACAGGTGCTCGCCGTAGGGGTTATAGGCGCCCATCGGGAGCATTTGCGAATTGGCGCCAAGCGGCGGTCCGGCGAAGGATCGGCGCACCGGGCGGTTGGCGCTTGGGTCGGGCGCCGGGCCGGTATAGAGTGCCCCGCTTCCGTTGGCCCGCAAGTCCATCTTGAGAAAGGTCCAACCGTCCGCCATCCGTTCCTTCAAATGGTTCCCCATCTCTTTCCCGGTCGGCATATTGGTGGTGTCACAGTACAGGCGCATCCGGTCGCGCATCTTACCGCCGAGCATCTGCCAAACGGGCACACCCCAGGCCTTGCCGGCCAGGTCCCAGCAGGCCACTTCGATCGCGGACACACCGCCGCCGGCGCAGCCAAAGCCCCCCTGTTTCTTGATCTTGCGGAAGATCTCGGCGACATTGCAGGGGTTCATTCCGATGATGCGGCTCTTCAACATCAGGCCGCGCGTCTTGCTCGCGTCATATCGGATCTCACCGTACCCGGAGATACCCTGGTTCGTATCGAGGCGCATCAGCATCGATCGCTCCGAATGCGCAATACGCATGTCGGTAATCTTAAGCTGGCTCGGGCCCGAATTCGTGTTCACCTGTGCGTTAACCTGCTCCAGGTCGGCATTGGTTACCAAGCTCCCGGCGGCGACGGCCGCCGTGGCGGATGTCGAGCTGGTAATGAACTTCCGACGAGATACGTTTGGCTCTTGCTCAAGCACTGCGATCCTCCTTCCCGATTGTCGCTGGCAACGTGGCAGGCCTTTCGTCGTTCCGCCCTAACTATTCGAACTTAATCGGGACCGAAATGTCCCAACCCGCTTTGGTCAACTGGTCGACGCTTTTGACCACGGTTCCATTCAGCTTGACGTTCTTAAACACGATCGGACCGACGTTCTTCCCCATGATCTTTGCCGGCCGGCTCGGCGTGTAGAATGTGCAGTTTTCGAAAACGAAGTTGGTCAACGCCGAGTCCCCGCCGTCGATGTAGATCTGCCCGCCGTCATGCTCTCACGTGCAGTTGATAAAGCGGAAGTCGTCCAAAGCCTGCTTGCTGCTCGCTTTTGTGGGATACCCCCGTCCCGTAAAGTACGCGGGAGTGAATTGAATCCAAACGGCGAACTTGTTCTGAGTCGAGACGAAATTCACGTCCTCGAAGCGCACGTGCCTGACCGCCGGGATCGAACCGTAACCCAGGACCACAGACGAAGTGTAGCCGTAATTCACATATCCTTTCACCACCACGTCCTCAAGGCCGGCGCCGGCGCCCCCATAGAAGGCGAAAGTATCGTCCATGGTCATGGAAAACCCGTTTTCCACCAGGATATGTCTGCAACCGCCGGTGAAGTCATATGCATCGTCGTGGTACTGCTGCTTACGGTTGATGAGCTTGATGTTCCTGCTGGTGAACCCATCGGTGCCGCTCACAGTCACGGTCCAATAGGCCGACCGGAGAAGGAATAGATCCTGGAACGTGACGTTCTTGCAGTTGTTGACCACGTAGCCCTTCACGCCACTCCCATGAGGATCGTTCACCAATCCCTCTGCCGTTCTGGCGCGCCCGTCCCCGGTGTCGGGTTGCATGTCATGCCACAACCACGGGTAGCCCTGCATGTCGACGGTTCCCCGTCCCATTAGGCTCGCATTCTCGACGTTGTTGAAGACAAACAGCGCCCGCTGCACTCTTCCTCCGCCTGCTGTCGTCCCAGGCGGCAAGACGTAGTCGGCATTCTTGGTGGACCCTTTAATCACGGCGCCGGCCTCGACGTAAAACTTGACGTTGCTCTTCATCATCACCAGACCGGTCAGGTAGACGCCACCCTTCGGGAAGAAAAGGACGCCGCCGCCGGGCTTGGCGGACACGTCGCTGATCGCCTGATTGATTTTCGCGGTCTCGAGAGTCTTACCCGTATTGTCAATTTTGTAGTCCATGATGTTGACTACGTTCGGATCGCCGGGTTTGGGAGCATTCGCTTCCGGCGCGTCGGCAAACAGCAGTAACCCGGTGCTTGAGAAGAGCGGCTCTTCGTTGACGAAGATGACCAGATAACGCGGCCGATCGAGGTCGAAGCTGATGGTATTGCCCTTGATCTGCGGTTGGATGTTGTAGGCGATCGGCCTGATGTAGCAGGTGCGCACATCCCTCTCGCTGATGAGCGAGGTGATCGTGACGTGGACTTTGCCGGTCATGCTGAAACCGGCATAGTCCATCCAATTGAACTGGTTGTAAGTTGGAAAACGATACGCAAAGATGGGTTGGCCGTCCACGGTCACCTTATAAGCCAGGCTGGGAGATGCGCCCGGATAGGGAGGGGCAGGTGTGACCGTGGCGAAGCTCACTGCCGGCCAAAGCATCGACACCATCGAGGCTACAAATAATCTGTTTGCCAATGTGTTCATCTCCTGTAATCTCGAAACACAGTAGAATGCCGATTGCACACGGGTCCACCACGCTGCGAGGACTGCCGGGCGCGAATCAGGGTTTGCCGTTCCTGGCCGGTATCGATTATACATCCAAGCGTGTATTTGAGAGCGGTTTCTCTCATTGCGCGCTGACCGACGCCGGTTGTCCGCGTGTGAAAAGGCCTGCAAAGTGCTTCGAACGCACGCGGCGCAACCATCTTCGGAACCGGTTCGAGACGGGCGCGCTACTTCCGCTTTGAAAGCTGCTCCTTCAGGTAGTCGTCGTATTCCTTCTTCAACGCCGGATCGTGCAGGCTGCCGCTGCCGTACACGTCGGTGGACTTGAACTGGCCCGTCTTGAACTTGCTCCTGACCCACTCGTCGTGGATCTGGGTCGTCCTGGCGGCCTCAATCAGCCGCTGGACCGCCTGCGGCGGAATGAAGTTGACGCCTTCCCGGTCGCCAAATACCAGGTCGCCCGGCATGACCGTCGCCTTGCCGATCCGGACGGGAACGTTTATGCCCGTCGTCATGTGTCTGCCGACCCCCGGCACCGCACCCCGGAAGTATCCGGGCATGTCAAACTCCGCGATACCCTCGAGATCGCGGATGCCGCCATCGATGACGAAGCCGTTTCCCGTCTTCGTCCAGATGTAGAAGGCCAGGTTGTCGCCGATGATGCCGCCCAGGTCGAGATTGCCGCCGGCGTCTATCACGATCACATCGCCGGGTTGCAGCATATCCAGGGCCGACTGGTGGCTGAGCGACACCACGTTCCCTCTCTGCTTCCATTCCGCCTGGTCCACGTTGAAGATCTCGAGCCGCGTCGGCATCAATTGCAGCGTGAACGCCCGCCCGATGAGTTTCTTCCCCGGGTGGAGGATCTGCCAGCCGTCCGTGTACGTGAACGCCGGCCCGCTCCCGAAGAGACGGGGGCCGCTTTCGACCGCGGCTGGCCCGCGCTCATGACTTCCTCCGAAGACATTTCCTTGAATTGTTCCAAGAGCGCGTCCGGGATCTTGGGACGGCCATCGGGGAACCGGTCGAAGGGATTCGAGGCGGTGTACTTGATCAGTTCTTCGCGGGTCAGGTTGTTGATCTGCCCCCGCGCGTCAACCGCCGCAAACAACGCCAACAGGCAGGCTGCGGCCCAAGCCAATATCGATATCCTCATGCGAATCTCCTGAGTACATAGTAAGCCAGAGTGCCGATAACGACCCGTCTTCGTGCGATATACTCCTATACGGATCCCTTTCTCCCCCCGGAGGAAACCTGCATGAATAAGCCTTGCCGGATGACGCTCACGACGGCTCCGACGGGCCTCTTGTTCACGCTGCCCAACTTGACGGCGCTGCGGGCCGATGTCAAGCCGGCAGCACTGTTCGGCGATCACATGGTCCTGCAGCAGGGCATGTCCGTGCCGGTCTGGGGGTGGGCCGACCCGGGTGAGCAGGTCACGGTGAGCATCGCCGGCCAGAAGCAGTCCACGACCGCCGGAGCGGACCGGAAATGGATGGTCCGCCTGACCAATCTCCGGGCTTCGAGCGACCCGGTTGAGATGACCATCGCAGGCAAGAACACGATCAGGACCGTGGACATTCTCATCGGGGAAGTTTGGTTCGGATCGGGGCAGTCGAATATGGACTTTGTCGTCTCAGGCGATATGGCCAAGTACCCCGGCATGGCCCAGCGGTTTGCCGGCGTCGCCAATGAGGCGGAGGAGATTGCGGCAGCGAACTGTCCGAAGGTCCGGGAATTCAGAGTCCCGCTCAAGACGAGCGAACTGCCGCTGGAGGATGTGGTGGGCAAGTGGCAGGTCTGCACGCCCGCGACGGTGCCCGGTTTCTCGGCCATCGGCTACTTCTTTTCGCGCAATCTGCAAAAAGCCATCAACCAGCCCATCGGGTTCATCACGTCGGCATTTGGCGCAAGTTGCGCGCAGGCGTGGGTGAGCAAAGATGTGCTGGAGTCCGATGCCCGTCTCAAGGGGATCATGGACGGCTTTGCGACGCAGGTAGCCGCATTCAAGTCCGCGGCGGCGGATAACCCCGCTCCGCCGGCAGGCGCACGCGGCGGACGCGGCAATCCACTCACCAACCAGCACAACCCGTACGTCCTCTGGAATGCCATGATCAAGCCGATCCAGCCCTACGCGATCAAGGGCGTGCTGTGGTACCAGGGCGAATCGATCACCGAAGGACTGCAACTCTACCCGGTGGTGATGGAGCACGTGATCACGAGTTGGCGGCGGCAATGGGGACAGGGCGAATTCCCCTTCTACTTTGTCCAGCTTGCGGCCCAGGATGCCGCCAGCAACCGCCCCGAGGTGCGCGAAGCGCAGGCACAAGCGCTAAAGGTCCCCAACACCGCGATGGCGGTGGCCATGGATATCGGGGAGAAGAAGAACGTGCATCCCAAGAACAAGCAGAACCTGTGCGACCGTCTGGCGCGGATCGCGCGGGCCAATGTGTACGGAGAGAAGATCGAATACTATGGTCCGATGTACGATTCGATCGCCGTGGAAGGCCAATCGATCCGCGTCAAGTTCACGCATGTCGGCGGAGGATTGGTCGCCAGGGGCGGAGACCTCAAGCGGTTCCAAATTGCCGGCGCCGACAAGAACTTCGTGGATGCTGCCGCGAAGGTCGATGGCAATACGATTGTGGTGACCGCCCCCGGCGTCCCGGCGCCCGTCGCCGTTCGCTATGCGTGGCATCGCTGGCCGGAAGGCGCGAGCCTCTGCAACGCGGACGGCTTGCCGGCGCCGCAGTTCCGATCCGACGACTGGGAGTCCCCAGAACCGGTTCCTGCCGCGGGAGGCGCGGCCGTGGTCCGGGCGTGGTCCGGGCAACGCCCCCCCCGTGTATAGTGGGGATCTCATGGGGCGCAGGTTCTTCAGTGGCACAGCCCACTGTGGCTCAGCCGCGAACGGTTGAGAGCGATCGTCGCGCCCTCCCCCGCTACGCGCCGGTGATCTTCAGCGTGATCGCAAAGTCGCAAGGCTTCGCCGGCGGCATCTGCACCTTCAGACCCTCAGCCTCCTGCGCCCATTGCAGCTTGCCCTGATGGACGGAAACGGAATACCGCTGCTGTAGGGAAGGCGCGTAGTCGCGCGGTGTGTTGGTGGCGGCCTGCCCGGCCAGAATGCCGGCGCCCAACGAGTTGCCGAAAGGCATAACCCATCGCGACCCGTTGGCCAAGACTGGGAACGGGTCCGGCACGATATTCTTCGCGCCATGGTTGGCGGCCGCACCCACGCCGCAGCAGAACGTCAGGCCGTTGTCGGTAGAGATGTTCGTCGTGGTGGTCTGGCTGTAGCCATTCATCCCCGGCCGGGAGTTCATGACGTTATAGGTGTCGCCGTACCATCCCGTCCCGAAACGGATCACCGTCTTCGGGGTCACCTGGTACACCACGCTGAGGTTCGGAAGGAACCGTTTGGTCCCATCGGTGAAGCTGCTGTGTTTCTGGCCCAGGTACTGGACACCGCCGTTCAGGTTGATCACCGGAACCAACGGCGGACGCGCCGGCTACGTGCCGCTCTCCGAGGCGGTGGACGAAGTACGCATCGAGACTTCGCTGTTTGGCTTCCATGGGCCACGCCATCGGCGCTTTCATCAGCGCCACCACAAAGTCTGGCAACAACGATCTGCACGGGTCGGGTGTTCCCCAAGGCACCCCCTTCCCCTCGCGCGTTATGCTATTCGAAACGGCACGATGGGTCACCGCTTCATTTGCCATCTACGGACAACCCCGGTTCGGCTGGCGAAAGAGTGAGCGGCATTTCCTTTGTCAGACCGTCCATCATCGGAAGGGGTTTGGAGTCGAACGTGAGCGTCGCGGGCTGCAAGCCTTCGCGCCTGGCCGTCAGGGTGATCGTTCCCGGCATCAGAGTCGAGCGCATGGCCACGCGGTTGATGCCGCACTCGGTGTTGAGGTAGAGATTGTTGGTGGAGTTGGTCTTGCCGGAGTTATAGCCGCCACGCCAGATAGCGGGACCGGTGGCCGAAACAGTCCTCCCCACGGAATTCCAGGTGAAATCGACGCGGGCGTCGTCGGTCGGGCAACGCTCGCCGTTAGCGTCGACGACTTCAAAGTCGATCAGAGCGACAGCATCGGCCACCAGAACACCGAGGTAGTATTCCGTGATCGTTCTGCCGGAAATTCGCGCCTCGCGCTGCCCTGGATCACCGACCACTACATGGGGCATGTAGTGGCCACGATTGGGCCAGCGAGGATGCTCAAGATCGGGCAGCAAAGTGATGGCCGCTCGGACAGACGGAATTGCGCTGGTGTCCACCACTAAATCGTACCGAATCACGTGCCGATGGTGTCGTTGTGGACGATAGACGGCGTTACCGGAAACTGGTCAACCCACAGGTTCCGCAACCCGGCGGAAAGACGATTCCTGGCGGTAACAGCCCATAGCACCAGGAATCTGGTAATGGCTTCGGTCCAGCGATGTGCTGC
>ODAK010005623.1_pt1 | contig 12708 bp, 7 predicted proteins | sample 1539591 | NCBI WGS metagenome assembly ODAK01 (sample SAMEA3539303, study PRJEB22396) | soil metagenome | biome: tundra; feature: field; material: soil | place: USA | collected 2010-05 | depth 0.15 m | reverse complement strand
GTCGGTGGACCCGTTGCCGCACGCGCATGCGAGGAGAGCGAACGAACACGCGCCCACGCTCGTCAAAAGCCGGCGGAGGTTACCTCGTCGCATCGTGGGTCCAGTGACGGTGAGTCTAGCGGAGTCTCCCGGCGATCGCGATGACTGCGGCTTCGCCATCGACGGAGCGCCACGCTGCGATTTGTCCGGCTCGAAGCGTTGAGCGCGTTGCGTGCGCCGCCGCGCTTCGGTTTCGCCATATGCCTAGGCGCCGATGCGCCGTCTCTTGCCCGACTTCCGCGGCTTGCCCCGGGCTTCTGCCTGCTGTGTGCCGGGGGCCTGATCAATCGCCTCGGCACCTTGGTGCAGACGTTCCTGAGCCCCTACTTGTCGAGTAGCGCGGGCGGTAGACACCTCCGGCGCAGTCTCTCTCGTCGGGCTCGGATCGTTGGCCTCCGGCCCGGCCGGCGATTGCGCCTGCGGCCACCGCGCTCGGTTTTCTTGGAGAGCTCTATCGGCCCGGACGATCGTCGACCGTCACGGCGACAGCGCTGAGATCATGACCTGAACCGTCCCTCGCGTCAAAGATGATCGTGGGCTGCGCGCCCTCGAGCTCATCGAGCCGCTTTGTACAGTCGACCCGGACGATGGTGGGACACGATGGATCGGCGCAGACGCGAAACTGATCGCGCGCCATGGATAGCTTGCCATCGCGACGAAGGTCTTGCCCCTTCGTATTGGCCTCGATGCATTGCGCCTTCGTAGTGTCGGCTCTTGCCGGAGCAGGCCAGAGTGCGGCGACGAACGACATCGAGATCACCGTGGACGCGGCACGACCTGAAATCATAGGCACTCCGGCTTGAAGACACGATTCCCGCGCGGGTCAAAGTAGTAGGGCGGGTTGCAGGTGTCCGCGGGAGACGCGGACTTCGACGGAGCAGCGACGGCTCCTGAGACAGTCGGATGGCCGTTTGCAGGTGGCGCCAGTTTCTTCACGGGTGTTTTGGAAGGGATGGCGGCCTGCGTCGAGGAACTGACCGCTGGGACCGGTGAAGCTACGAAGGTAGCGGGAACTTCCGGCGGCACGACGTCCGCCGTTCGCGGCGGTTCCGATGGCACCGGCGTAGTGATCGCTGGCCCTCCGGATGCCGCACCGCTGTCGAGCGATGCAGCCGGTTGCACTCGCGAAGCGCGAAGCTGCCAAAAACCGACAAGGGCGACGAGCAAAATGAGGGCGGCACCTGCGCTCAGTGGAACCAGAGAGCGGGCGGGCGATCTCGACGCGCGGCCTCCGGAGCGGAGCCAGGCTTTCTCGGTGCCCGAGGTCTGACGAGCCACATCGCCGGCAGCCGACGGGAAGGCCGGCGCAGTGAGCGTTGCGCCCCCTCCCAGTCGCCTTGCCCGCAAGATTCTCTGTGCGGTGAAGACATCGTCCTTCGACGCAAACGGGAGCAGCTTGGACACAAGCTCGCTCACGCTCTGAATTCGATCGGAGACCCTTCGCGCAACGCACTGGCAAACGACCGCCTCGAGTCCCTCAGGCACGTCAGGCCGCTGTTCGCGAAGAGGGGGCGGGTCCTCCGCCGTGATCTTGGCGAAGACGTCACCGATCGTCTCGCCCGCAAACGGCGACAAGCCCGTGAGCAGTTCGTAGAGAATCACACCCAGCGACCAGATGTCGCTTCGCGCATCGACGGCCCTCGTGCTGCGCACCTGTTCGGGAGACATGTACGCAGGGGATCCCATCACGATCCCGCTCGCCGTCAGGTCCTGCTGGTCCTCAGAGCCAGCTATCGCCGCCGCCTTCGAGATGCCGAAGTCGAGGACCTTGACGAGGGGCGAGCCATCGAGCCGGTTGGTCACGAACAGGTTGGCCGGCTTCAGGTCGCGATGGACGATTCCGAGCGAATGGGCCTCGGCGATCGCCTCGCAGGTCTGAAGGACGAGGCCGACGGCTACGGTGACGCTTGCCGGGCCGTCTCGGCGAAGCATCTGGCCGAGGTCAACGCCAGCGAGGTGTTCCATGACCAAGTAGGGGGCTCCGCCTTCGAGCGTTCCGAAGTCGAGCACCTTGGCGACATGCTCGGTGGACAGTGCAACGGCGGCGCGAGCCTCGCGTAGGAAGCGCTCGACGGCGTTCTCCTGCAATGCAGAGGCGGTCCGCATGACCTTGATGGCGACACGCTGTCCGAGCTGTTGATGACGCGCGACGACGACGACGCCCATGCCCCCCGAGCCGAGCACTCCCTCGACCTGATACTTGCCCGCGATCAGGTCCCCGGGTGCGGGTACGTCGTCCCCGGGGCTACGGCTACGCTCGCCGTCAGCGGGCATGCGCTCGTCGGAGCCGCCAGGTCTGTGCACGTGGCCTGCCCCCCTCCCCAAAGCCCGTCACGGGATGGAAGCCTAACGCATCGTGCCGTTCATGCACGGCTCGCCAGGAAGCCGTGACCGAAGAGGAGCCCCACGCCCCGGCGGAGCCACGCGCGACGACGCATCCCTTGCACCGCGAACGAAACACCGCCGGAGCTTGCTGCGAGACGCCTGCGGCGTCAATGAGCGCGGGTAGCATCTGCGACTCTGCGACGTCGCGCGCGGCTCCCCAATGAGCGGCCCGCTGAAGCTCGTTGGCCTTCTTGTTGAAACGATGACGAGGCGACTGAGCCAACTTCGCGGCAGCCCATCGACATGACCCGAACCAGATTCATACGGCTACGCCGAGTCGATCCCTTCCCGGCGGTTTTCAACGGGCTGGCCGAGTAGCATCGCTTGCTCTCGGCCAACCCCGACGCTCGCCGACCGAGTGTGACGGAATCATGGTACGCAAAGAGCCGTGAGGCCGATGACGTCCACGCATCCTCGGCGCATGGGGCCGCGGGGCTCGTGAGCCGCTTTCGCGATACGTGGCGCGTGCGGACGCGTTTCGACGACGTCGAGATCGAGCTCGATCCCGAGGGTGTCGGTTTCGCGGCGAGCGAGACCTCCCGCGATCAACTCGGAACCCTCCTGTGGATGCTCGAAGGCGGCGATCCCGACGTGGAGCGGGTGCTGCTGGAAGTGTACGCGCGTCTGAGCGGCCTCTCGCTCATGGACGCCAGCGGACGATCCATTCTCGATCACGGGTCGAGCTTCGACGCCCGCGTCACGAGGGGGAAGATCAAGCACCGCCTCGAATTTGCCGCGTACTCGGGGCTGCTCATCGTGCGTCGCGTGAAGCCGCCCGCCCACTCGCCGCCGTCCCCTGTCACGCTGCCTCCGTCGCCGAAGCTCTCGCCCGCGCGGCCTCCCCGCCCGGACGTCCTCTATCGCTACCCGTTGACGGTGATCGACGACACGGAGCAGCCTGTCGCCGGCGCAAACGTCAAGTTCGACCTCGACGGGACGCCGAAGATGACCGCGACGAGCGGCGCTGGCGACGCTACGATCGAATGGGTCGTCGACACACCCGGCACCGTCCGGATCCTCGACCTCTCCGGCCTCCGAAAGAGGCTGAAGCCACGCTGGAAGGAGGCCGCGACGTCCACCGCTCCGGCAAGCGCCCGCCAGCGCGTGGACCGAGACGCGGTCGAGTTCCCGGTGACCTCGAACGTGCGTACGACCATCGTTCTCGCGCGTCCAGGCATCGTACGGACGCGCCTCATCGGAGCATTCTTCGACTCGAGTAAATCGTTCCTCTTGCCGTCTGCCATCGCAGGCGTGCGCGGCATGCGAAGGCAATACGACGATCACCCGCGGGCGACGGTGCTGGTCGTCGGCCACACCGACACCGCGGGCCAGCCGGACTATAACGAGACGCTGTCCCTCGAGCGGGCGGACGCGCTCGCGGCGTTCTTGAAGAACGACGTCGACCCCTGGGAGGCGTGGTTTGGCGACGACCAGGCCGACGAGAAACGCTGGGGCCCGCGCGAGGTGCAGCTCATGCTCTCGGTGCTTCCGGAGCGGGCCGATGATCCGTTCTGGACCGGTAGCGCGTCCGGTCGCGATGACACACGGATGAAGAGGGCCGTCCGCGCCTTCCAGCAGTTCAGCAACGATACGCTCGGCACGTCGCTCGACGTCGACGGCGAGGCGGGGCCCAAGACTCGTCACGAAATCGTCAAGGCGTACATGGCGCTCCAGGACACCACCCTCCCGGACGGGACGGAGGTCGTCGCCCACGGATGCGGCGAGAACTTCCCCGCGGAGCCGACACCCGACGCGGTCACGGATCCGGACAACCGGCGCGTCGAGATCTTTCTCTTCGACGGTCCCGTCGACCCGCCACCCGCGGGAGACATCTCCAGAGCGGGAGCAACCGACTACCCGGAATGGCTTCATCTTCTCGAAGAGACCATCGACTTCACGGGCAACCTCGACGACGATCTCAACTCCGCGGTGCGGCTCCTTTCGGTCGCGAGCGCGAGCAGGACGTTTCCCAAGCCGTCGTGGATCCCTATTCTCGCCGACATCAGCGCGCGGCTCGTCGCCGACCCGTCGCTCCACGTCCTCGTCGTCGGCAACTGCGACGAAACGCGCGACGACGGGCTCAATCGCGCGCTCTCCCTTGCGCGCGCGAACGCGGTGCGGGCGCTCCTGCTTCAGGACGCCGACACATTTCGCGCGCAGTTCGACGGCGCCGAAGCGAGCGCGAACTGGGACTGGGAGGAGATTCAGTGGATGCTCTCCGCCATCCTGGTCGACGGTCAGCCCTGCTATGCAGGATACGTGGATGGACAGCGTGGGGATGCGGTGCTCTCGGCTCTTCAGCTCTTTCAGCTCGCCAACGATCTCGAGCCCGGCTGCGCGGCCGACGACATCACCCTCAGGACACTCATCGAGCAGTATCAGGTGCTGCTCGGAGAACAGGCGCCCGAGCCCGACCAGGTCGAGGTGGCCGCCGGCGGGGCGGGTCTCGTACCGCGGACGTTCGGCCCCGCGAGCGCCCACGTCGGGGATGACGCATACCATGATCGCAACTTCGCGGGCTTTCGGCGGGTCGAGCTTTTTCTATCGACCAAGGTCTTCGACCCGGCGCCGGAGAGCCTCGACAACGTCTCGGGCCCGGACCACCCGTCGTACGAAGCCTGGTGCAAAGCGACCGTGGTCGAGTTGCCGGGGCAGACGACCTTGCCAGTCACGGTGCAGATCGTCGATCGCTTCGGCATCGCGGCTCCTTCGGGCGGCAGCGTCTCTCTTGTGGCCGACGACGGGACCGAGAGCTCGGTCGCCTCGCTCTCACCGGGTGCGCGCGGCATCACGCGGCTTGACCTTCCGATGGGCGTGTACGCCGTCCGGTTCGGCGAGGAAGGGAGCGATCAGACGATGACCGGACTGCACGTACGTCAGGACGAAGTCGGCGGCGTCGTCGTCCGGCTGCGAGAGGGAGTGCTCACCGATGATGCGCAATAACCGGGAGGCGTCGACGTGGCGCGATTGAGCATCGTCCCGACCGACGTGACGTTCAGCACGTCCACAAAGCCGCGCATCGAATGCGAGCTCAACCTCGGCGACGAGGGATCCCCCTTTCAAGGGATGAGCGCGACGCTCGTCGTCTACGACGCAGGCATGTACTTGTTGACGGCGGTCGGTCGCAAAGAGACCGAGCGAGCGCAAGGCGCCGATCGCGATCTCGCGATGCCAGGGTTCATGGCGGAGAGCTTCGCGCTGGACGTCGGTTCGCCCCCGTTCGGGGCGCCCAACGTGACCGCCGGCAGCGGCGTGCTCCTGACGCTTTCGGGCACGCTCGAGATCGCGCCGAACAAGAAGTGGTTTCTGAATCAGACCAGCGCCGCCAAGCAGGTGCCCGCCGGGTCGAAGACTCAGATTGACCTCTTCATGCGTGACACGACGGGCGCCAAGGTGGTGCCGGCCGGGGTGATTGGTTACTTCGACTCCGATATGGACCGCGAAACGGATTGCACGCTCCTCTTCCGTTTGGTGTCCACGGAGGGGGGTAGCGGAAACGTCATTGCAGCGAGCATGGGGGCGCAGGGGGGCGCACCCAACCCGAAGGTCGTGTTGCACGTGCGCATCCTGGCAGACGATTCGGATGCCCCGATCGGACAGCCCACGGCGCCGAATCCATTTGCGCCACCGAAGGCGATGGACCGCGTCACCACGCCCGATCTGACCGGCTTTTATGAGACGACCGACCGACCGGACGTCGTGCGACCCCTGTGCATCCAGATCAACCAGGCGGGCAAGAGGATCGCCGGGTGGGTGTCCGACGTGCCTCGTGGCGTGCCCGATCGTCTCCCGGGGCCGACGCTGGAAGTCAGGTTTGCCGATCCCCCGACGGTCACGCAGCCACACGGTGGGCAAAGCATCAAGCTCAGGCCAAACATCGTGTTCGCGGGCGCCTCGACGGGACGTTGCGCCTGGTCGCTCACGTGGTGGGCGCCTGAAGTGGGCGAGCCCGACCCCGATCACAATCTCGTCCGTTATGGCACGGCCGACGTCGAGGCGTGTGCCGTCGGTCAGGGGACCCTGTCGCTCGCCCCGGGGAGCTCCCCTACAGACGCGGCGGTCGTGCTCATCCTGAGCCTCGACACGCCGTACGGCCCCTACGGCCCGTTTCCGATCGTCCGCACGCGGGCCGAGTGCCGCTGGCCGACGCAGCTCATCGACGACTTGCCGCGTTTTGCCGGCCCGTCGCCGGCCTACGTTGTGCGGTCGGCCCAGGACTATCTGCGGGCCACGCAGGTGAGCCCTCTGCACAGCTCGTATATGGCGTTCGTGCGCGACGTCATCTCCACGAAGAATCCGGCGTTGATGAGGGCGCTGACGTCGTGGTTCGAGACGAGCGGTGCTGTGCGCGACCAGGCGCGTGAGAACCTGTCGAACGAGATCCAAAGAATCTTCGCGATCTCGCGCGACGGCTACAAAGACGTCATCGCCGACGGCGCCCGAACCATCGCCGCGGCACAGAAGCCGCCGCTGGACGGCGGCAACCGCACCCTGCTCGACTGGTTCGAATGGGTAGTGGGGGACTACTGGGACCGCATTCGAGCCGAGCCAGCCAACAACCGCGTCCCTGACGTGCAGCTCTTTGAGCAGAATGTCGACCGGGGATTCCGAGACCTCGGCGTTGCGCCTACCGGGCGCTTTCAATACGTGATCAATTTTCACCAGGCCCATGTCACGTTCAAATTTGGGGTCGGCATCAGCCCGATTCTTTATACGGCCACGGTGACCCGGCAGGTCGTCCGGGGGCCAGGAGAACCTTCCGACGATCCGGCCTGGGGGAGCGCCGATTTCTTCGGATTTGCGACCGACTTCGCCGTCGGCGCCGCCGCGGGCCTCGAAGCCGGTACGGGAGGCGCGCTGATCGGAACCGCGACCTTCGGTTGCTCCATCGATCTCGCGCCCAAAGATTTCCATCATGCGATCATCGGCCAGGTCGGGCTCATCGTGGGGGACCTTGGAATCGGCCCGTTCGGGGTCACCGCGGTGGACCGAGAGTTCATGCTCGTGCGTCTATCGAACGGAGTCGATCTCACGACCACGCAGCTGGACAACATGTCGATGCGGCTCGACGTGAAGGTCACGAAGGACGGGTGGTCGCTGAAGAAGGCCCTGAAGCTCGACCCGACGTTGGTCGTCGTCCACACCGTGTGGACGATTCTCGTCTTGCCGGGCGAGTTGAAAGACCACGTTCCCACGCCGGACAAGCCGCCCGAAACGACCGCGATGTCGCGAGACGTCTGGCGCACGTGCGACGTTCTTTTCGACTACAACTCGGCCGAGCTCAATGACCGCGATCAGCTCGAGCTGCGGCTTGCCGTCGACCGATTTCTCTTCACCGCCGCCGATGGGTCGGCCTCGAGCACGGGATACACGTCGCCTGAAGGAAACGTCGACTACAACCTCAAGCTCAGCGCGGCGCGAGCTGCGACGGTCCGGCAGGCCGTCGCGGACGCCTTCGGCATGGCGCTTCGAGTGAAGAGTTTTACCAAGACCGGGCTCGGCGAGGGGCCAGGGGTAGACGCGGGGCTCATCAATCCGCCCGCAAAGGACCCATCAGAGAAAGCGCGTATGATTCAGGAGTCGCACACGGAGTGGCCGAAGTGGCGGAAGGTCGATCTCCGGGCGGAGGGCATTCTCGTCGCCCGGCTCATGGTTCGTCCCGGAGGCGCGACGCCGTAGCGATGAACTACGGTGCGCTCGTGGCGCAGCGGATGCCATGCTCTTGCTCAAGATCGGCGACGGCGCGCTGTCGATGAGTGATCTTCAGGTCGTCGACTTCCTCCGAGTCGACGTGGCCGCCTCGGACGACGCGATCCACCGAGCAGTGGTGCGTCGCGGCATCGCAGAACGGGCTCGAGGTCCACTCGTCGAGATTTCCGGCCATGTCCATGACGCCGAAGGGGCTGCGGTCGGCGCTCAACTCTTCGATCTGGCACCCGTGGGTCCTGGGGTGCGTGTAGCGGTCATATCCGCTTCCGTGCCCGGACCAGCAGACGTGCGTGTCCGGCGGCGCGTTGCCCCAGGGAAACGGGCGACCGTCCGTTCCGCGGGCGGCATACTCCCATTCCTCTTCCGTCGGCAACCGTTTGCCCGCCCATCGACAGAAGCGCTCGGCATCTTCGAGCGTCACGGGCACGGCCAACGGTGGGCTTGCGGACCGGCACCAACCGTACTCGAGGCTGCACGAACCGGCGTTTCCGCATTCGAGATACGGGCCTTGCGAGACCTCGGTCTTGTCGATCCGGAACGCGCCAATGTGGACCGTGTGCAGCGGCATGGCGGTCGGATCAGCATCGGAGCCGAGTTGCACGTCGGCCGCGGGGATTGAAATCATCTCGCCAGAGCCCGCAAAATGCGTGTTGTCGGGCCCCACCGGTCCGAGAGGCATGTCCTGGCAAGCGTCGCCTCTGGACGGGATGACGCGGACGCACCGAAACCCGACCACGGTATCGCCCTCGGCGAGCACCCGCGTGTCGGGTGGTGGCAAACGCTCAAAAGGTCCCCGAAAGCCCGCACCTTTCGTCATGACAGTGATCGCGGCCACGCCCGGACTGGTGCCGGTCACCGCGTCGGTCACGTACTCGGCGACATTGCTGATCATGTCGAAGGCATGAAAGTAGCTCTGCCCTCGCGGGAAGGTGCCGACCGGTGCGGTCCCCTCCGTCGACTCGTTGCCCCGGCTGACGAATGGCAACTGGCGTTTGGTTGTGTAGTAGCCGGGGGTATCGTCGAACCCCCAAGGGTACGGTCGGCCGTCGTTCGCGTAGGCGACGAAGTTCCATTCATCGGACGTCGGCAGCCGCTTCCCGAGCCATTGGCAGAACGCGCCCGCCTCGGCAAAGGAGACGCAGTTGATGGGATGGTTGCCTCGCCCCGCCTTGCCCTCGTTGCAAAACTGGGGTTCGTATACAGCATCGCCCCGGGGTGTCGTCGGGTCGCACTCCCCCGCCTCCTCGCATGCGCGGTATTGGTCGACGGTGATCTCGTAGGCGTCGACCTCAAGGTCGCCCTCGGCCGGCTGCCCGGCACGGTGCGGCCCGCGCGCCGTCGCGAGGCCGCGAATGCACACGGTTGGAACGAGGTCCGGACTCGGCGGCTTCGCAACCATCCGCCTTCGGAGTTGCTGTAACTCCTGCAAGACGCCAGCGCGCGCCACGAGCACGACTCCGACGGCGAGAAGCGCAAGGGCCAGCCACGGCAGGGCCCGCCCAATCCGAGACGGCGGCGACGGGTACACCTCCACGTCGTCCGGGACGGGACCTACGTCGAGCGCCGCGAGGCGCTGCCGAAGCACGCGCCCGGTCCCCTGCGCCATCGCAGCGCCCATCACGGTGGCGATGAACACGGCGGGAAGCCACATGGCGAGAGGACGGGCCCCCATCCAGACGACCAGAACGCCGATCCAGACGCCGATGCCGAACGCCATGCCACTCATCAGGCGCGTCGCGCCGATGAGGCGACGGGCGCCCGATGGCCGTCCCCGCGCGAGATCCAGTCCGCCGCGCAGGACGACCAGCCCGAGCGCCACGAAGGCACTTGAAGCCAAGAAGGTAAAGACGATCGGCGCCAGGGCGATTCGAGGCCAGGTGCACGCGATCGCGACCCCAAGCGCGCCGAGCAGCGCCCAGATTGCGCCGAAAATGATCGCGGTGACCCCGACCGCCTTCATGCACGACCTCTTAGCCTCTTCATCCGAAGGCGGCGAGCGCCAAGTCTTGGCCTTCCGTTCTCGGGCCAGGGGTCCTCAAGCCGCCGGACCCGGTCACGTTCACCAGGCGGGCGCCCGAGTTCCCGTCGCGGTTCGGGCAAGACGAATGCTTGTAGGGCCCATCTCAGTCGTCTTCGTTCTCGTCGAGGAGACCGTCGACGACGGTCCTCGACGTCGCGCTTGTCGTCAATCGCGTCGAGCACCCGGGCAAGCTGGTCGGCCTCGTGCCAACCGAGATTGAACGGCTCGTACGAAAGCTCTTCAAGCCGATCGCCCCCCGGAAGGCTGGCCAGGATCCTGAACAACAGAACGGGATAGTCGTCGTCACCGTGATCGAAGTTTGGAAGCCAAGAGTTCAGCTCCTCGATCATGTCTGCGATTCTCTTGCGCGGCATCAGAGCAGTCCTTCCCCAAAGCCGGACGAACCGAAGAGGAAGGCCGCGACCATCCCGACGGTCGCCACCTTCGCCAAGGAGTCCCGCCCGCTCGCCCGCCGCTGAAGCTTAGGCTGGCCGTATCGCTCGAGCGAATGGCGCACAGCCGCGAGCGCGGTCGCGTCGCACAGGCGCAGCGGGGCGAGGCGCTCCCGGCCGACGCGGAAGGCTTCGTGCGCTATGCGCAGGTGATCGTGACCCGATCGTCTCGAACATCAGGTTCACGAGGACGATCGACTCCATCCGCTCGGCGCGCGCGTAGAGGCGCTAGAACGTCCGGGTCGTCGGGCCCATGGGGCGGACGCCGCCGCCGAGCCAGGCGAGGAACTGCTCGAGCAGCGAGCGGTGCCACCCCTCCTCGTCGCCGTAGACGCGCAGGCACTCGCCGAGCTCGGGGTCCACGCGGCCCATCTCGTCCGCGAGCTCGTGCGCCTGGCGGAGCCCGGACTCCTCGGCGCGGTAGGCCGCGTTGAAGAACGCGATGGGCTCGGCGTGTTCCTCGACAGACGCAAACGCCGGGGGCTGGGAGAGATCGAGGGTCTCGCTCGCCATGCGCGCGCGGCGCTTGCGGAGCGCGGCGAGCCACCAGGAGGTCGGTCGGGTGCGCAATCTACGCCCGGATGAAAGGCCAGCTGCCGCGGGACTGCAATGGTCTACCGCCGGCGGCCCCGCCCGACCTGCTAAGACCACTCCCGGCCGATGCGTTACGAAGGCACCCTCTACCGCCCGCCCTCCGAGGCGGACGCGTACATCCTGCAGGCCACGATCGGCTGCTCGTGGAACCACTGCACGTACTGCGACATGTACCGGGAAAAGACGTTCCGCGTCCGCGACCTGGGCGACACGCTGGACGATCTCGACGCCGCCGCGCGCCACCTCGGCGCCAACGTCGAGGCGGTCGAGAAGGTGTTCGTGGCCGACGGCGACGCGCTGGTGCTGCCGATGGACCACTGGCGCGCGATCCTCGAGCGGGCGCGCGCGCGCTTCCCGCGGCTGCGGCGCGTCTCGTCGTATGCGATGGCGAGGAACGTCGCGGGCAAGACCGACGCTGAGCTTCGCGAGCTCCGCGAGGCAGGTCTCTCGACGCTCTACATCGGCCCCGAGTCGGGCGACGACGCGACGTTGAAGCGCATCGCCAAGGGCGACGACGCGGCGGCCCACGTCGAAGCGGCGCGCCGCGCGCACGCGGCGGGGATGTCCATCAGCGTCATCGCGCTCCTCGGCATCGCGGGCGAACGCAGCGACGCGCACGCCCGCGCGACTGCGGACCTCGTGACGGCGATGGATCCGGAATACTTTGCGGCCCTCACGGTGACCGTCGTCCCGGGGACGCCGCTCGCCCAGCTCCGGGCGAAGGGGCGCTTCGAGGTGCCCGCCGTGCCGGATCTCTTGCGAGAGCTCCGCACGATGATCGACTACGCGCGGCCGAGGGACGCCGTCTTCCGCACGAACCATGCGTCGAATCACCTCCCTCTCGGCGGGCGACTGCCGCGCGACCGCGCGCGCATCGTCGAGGTGATCGACGCGGCGCTCGCAGGTCGCGTCGCGCTCCGGAGCGATCGCGCGCGCGGACTGTGACGCTTGCGCGGGGGAACGACGCGTATGCCAACAGCCATCGGGCGCGCGACAGCGAAGGCGCTCGCTGCGACCGGTGTGCGCGTCATCGCGCACTACGGCGCGTCGGTCGTTGAGGCTGACCGAGGAGACGCACCCCGCTTGGCGCTCGGCCCGCTGGGGTTGCGGCTTCGACGGCACCCCTGTTCATCGAGCGGAGCACCGGGGGTGCTACGTGGATTCGACCTGCGGCAGTCAGATTTTTGGGAGAACGTTCCTACCGCCATCACTTAAGAGGAAGGAAGAAAACGAGAATCCGCACGGTTCAGGTAGAGGATGACCTGGCTTTGCATTTGGCCGTTGCGGAAGGCTCGTCGGCAAAATCGGGACGGTCTGTCGCCCGAGTAGGGGCCATTCCCCCCGCGGGCGCGCCTCGGCGCGAGCGGGCCGATTGTTGCTACATTTCGTTCGTCGAAATGTTTTTGAGACGGGGACGGTCGCCTGCCCCGGGGGGATCGGATCTCACGGGCTAGCACTACTGCCGGAGTCTGACGTTCGGGCGTGAAGTTGCGTGGGCATGATGGCAGT
>ODAK010005622.1_pt1 | contig 12708 bp, 7 predicted proteins | sample 1539591 | NCBI WGS metagenome assembly ODAK01 (sample SAMEA3539303, study PRJEB22396) | soil metagenome | biome: tundra; feature: field; material: soil | place: USA | collected 2010-05 | depth 0.15 m | reverse complement strand
ATCCGTGTGCGCTGGAGATGAGCCCGGATGGGAAGACGCTGTATGTGGCGCTGGCGAACCGGGATGCGGTGGCCGCGGTGGATGTAGAGAAAAGTGCGTTTGCCGTGAAGGGGTACTTTGATACGCGGCTGCCGGGGCAGAGTTATTTTGGCGCGGAGCCGGATGCGCTGGCGGTGAGCGGCGACGGCAACACGCTGTACGTGGCGAATATGGGGTCGGATGCGGTGGCGGTGATTGACACCAGCAAGATGACCACGGCGGCGGCGAAGCAGGGGATGGTTGAGCCGGTGGGGTTTATTCCGACGGAGTGGATGCCGACTGCGCTGGCTATGGATGGAGAGAAGCTATACGTGGCGACGGACAAGGGGCGCAGCACGGGGCCGAACAACTTTGCGACGAAGGTGGCTCCAGGGCTGCCGCCGGCGGGGCAGCGGGATTTCACCTATATCGCGACGCTGTTGTATGGGTCGCTGGCGACGATCGACCTAAGCGGCGTGGACCTGAAGGCGGCGACGGCGGAGGTGATGGAGCGGAACCGGATGAAGGCGGCGGAGGAGAAGATTGCGTTCGCCGACGGCAGCAATCCGATCAAGCACGTGATCTACATCATTAAGGAGAACCGCACGTACGACCAGGTGTTCGGCGACCTGAAGCTGAACGGAAAGCCGGTGGGGAATGGCGACGCCAGCCTGGCGATGTACGGCGAGAGCGTGACGCCGAACCAGCACAAGCTGGCGCTGCAGTTCGGCGTGCTGGACAACTTCTTCGATTCGGGTGAGATCTCGGGCGACGGGCATGTGTGGTCGAATGCGGGGATCGGGACGGACTACCTGGAGAAGACGTGGCAGCAGGACTACCGGAACAACCAGCGAACCTACGACTATGAGGGCGTGGTGTCGGACGGGTATCCGCTGCTGCAGAAGATTCCGGATGTGAATGAGCCGGCGAGCGGATACATGTGGGGGAACGCGGATGCGCATGGCAAGACGCATTACAACTTTGGTGAGTTCATCGCCTCCACCTTTTGCAACACCAAGGGGACGGTCGCGCGCGAGGGGCCGATGCTGAACGGCGGCCCATGCTCTGTCCCGGAGATCAAGCCCGGTGCGGCGATCCCGGCGGAGTGGGGCGGCGGGGTGAGCAAGTGGCCATGGGCGATTCCGCTGCTGGCAAAGAATGTGGCGACCAAGCCGGAGCTGGTGGGACACTTTGCGGCAGAGTCGCCGGACTTCAATTTGCGGGTGCCGGACCAGATTCGGGCGAATGTGTTCCTGCGGCACCTGGCGGGATGGATTGAGGACAACACGGCGGGCAAGGACACCATGCCGAACTACATCACGCTGCGGCTGCCGGACGATCATACCGGGGGGACGGTGCCGGGCGGGCCGACGCCGAAGTCGTCGGTGGCGGACAATGATTTGGCGATCGGGCGGGTGGTGGAGGCGATTTCGCACTCGGATTTCTGGGACAACACGGCGATCTTTATCCTGGAGGACGATGCGCAGAACGGCGCGGACCACGTGGATGCGCATCGCAGCCTGGCGCTGGCGATCAGCAAATATGCGCCGCATGGGGCGGGCGGCGGAGCGTTTGTCGATAGCCGGTTCTATTCGACAGTGAGCGTGGTGCGGACGATGGAGACGCTGCTGGGGCTGCCGCCGATGAATAATAATGACGCGCTGGCGCCGCTGATTGGATCGGAGTTTACCGGCCCGGGCGATCAGAAGCCATTTGCGGCGGACACGACGAACCAGGACAATGGGCTGATCTATACGGCGAATGGACCGCGGGCGGTGGGCGCGAGGGAGTCGGCGAAGATGGACTTCACGCACGCGGACCGCGCGGACGCACAGAAGCTGAACGCGATTTTGTGGAAGGATGCAATGGGAGATGCGCCGGCGCCCGCGCGGTTGCTGGAGAAGCAGAAGAAGGCGAAGAAGGATGACGATGACGACTGAACTCAAGAACAAAAAACGAAATGCGGGGATTCTTCCCCTTCGCAGGCTCAGGGTCAGAATGACAAGCTTCTCTGTGATGACGACTGGGGGCGCGGATGGGAGATAGCAAGCTGGGGCCGTTCCGGCTGGCGCCGTGGTTCAGCGAGCGGCCCTGGGGAAGGCGGGATTTGCGGCCGTGGTACGCGGCTACAGGCACGGGGGAACCAGTCGGTGAAGCTTGGTTGACCGGGCCGGAGAGCTTGGTGGAGACGGGGGCGTTCGCGGGGAAGACGCTGGCGGAGGTTGCGGCGCAGGCGGGTGAGGCGCTGGTGGGGGCGGGCTGGATCGATAAAGACAAGGGTGCGGAGTTTCCGCTGCTGGTGAAGCTGCTGTTTCCGAATGACAAGCTGTCGGTGCAGGTGCATCCGGACGATGCGCAGGCGCAGGCGATGGGACAGCCGCGGGGCAAGACGGAGTGCTGGTACGTGCTGGAGGCAGTGCCGGGCGCGACAATTGCTCTGGGCTTGCTTGAGGGCGCGACGGCGGAGGCGGTGCGGGCGGCGATTGCGGACGGGACGCTGGAGAAGTTGCTGGAGTGGGTGCCGGTCGAGGTGGGCGATATGATCTTTGTCGATGCGGGGACGGTGCACGCGATTGGGCCGGGGGTGGTTTTTCTGGAGACGCAGCAGACGTGCGACATTACTTTCCGCATGTATGACTATGGGCGTCCGCGGGAGTTGCACGTGGAGGCGGCGCTGCGGGTGATGAAGCTGAAGACAGCGGCGGGGAAGGTGAAGCCGGTCGCGATGGACGGTTTTGTGCGGCTGATCGAGCAGAAGTATTTTGTGATGGACCGGTATGACATCGCCGGGGTGGGCGAGGTGGAGGTGGCGACGGATGGGCCGGGGTGTTTGGTGGGGCTGAGTGGCGGGGCCGCGGTGATTGGTGGACCAGAGGGAGAAGTAGAGTTGGTGGCGGGCAAGGCGGTGGTGGTGCCGGTGGAGTGTCCGTCGGTCATTGTCGAGACTGGCGTGGGAGTCTCGTTCGTGAAGTGCTTTGCTCGAGCCGGGTAGGCCAGCCGGAGGTGCAAAGACAAATACGGAGATTCTGAGCTTCGCTCAGAATGACGCCTCAAGAAAGATGAGGCGAAGGGTCAAAATGACGCAGTGGCCGTGCTGCGGGTAGGATGGTGCGCGGGATTTGAAGCGGGAGGGACGATGCGGCGTGGCGGATTTGTGATTGCCTGGGTGGTTGCGATGAGTGGGGCGATGGGGTTGGCGCAAGCTCCGGCGGCGCAGGTTCCGGCGGCCCAAGCTCCGGCGGCGCAAGTGCAGGGGGCTGCTCCGGCTGCGAATGGGCCAGCGCCGATGTTGTTGTGGGCGAATGGTGCGCCGGGTGCGCTGGGCGATGCGGACGATGACAAACCAACGATCACGGCGTACATCCCCGCGTCGAACCCGACCAAGACGGCGGTAGTGATTGCGCCGGGGGGCAGTTATATGCACCTCTCGATGGTGAAGGAAGGTTCGGATGTGGCGGCGTGGCTGAATGCGCGTGGGGTTGCGGCGTTCGTACTGAAGTACCGGCTGGGACCGAAGTACCACAACCCCATTGAGCTGGGCGATGCGCAGCGGGCGATCCGGACGGTGCGGGCGGATGCGGCGCAATATGGCGTGGCGCCGGACCACATCGGGATGTGGGGATTCTCGGCGGGCGGACACCTAACGGCGAGTGCGGGGACGATGTTCGACGCGGGGAATGCCGCGGCTGCGGACGTGATCGAGCAGCAGAGCAGCCGGCCGGACTTCCTGATCCTGTCGTATCCGGTGATTACGATGGAAGACCCTTACGTGCATAAGGGATCGCGGACGTATTTGCTGGGAGATGCGCCGACGCAGGCGGAGATGGATGCGATGTCGCCGGAGCTGCATGTGACCGCGCCGACGCCGCCGACGTTCTTATTCACGACTACTGACGACCACACAGTCCCAGTGCTGAACAGCGTGATGTTCTATTCGGCGTTGGTGAAAGCGGGTGTGCCGGCGGAGATGCACATTTTCCAGCATGGGGCGCATGGGTCGGGGCTGGCGCCGACGAATCCGCAGTTGCGGCCATGGACGGACCTTCTAATCAAGTGGATGCGCGAGCGCGGGTATGCGGCGGCGGAGGGGTCTGCGTCATAGGCGGGCGCGGTGGTGTGCGAAAAACGCGGGAGGCGGCGGAGTTTAACGGTTTGCTAACAGCATCCTTGTGTACAGTGACGAAAGTGGCTAAAACGCCATTGCCGGGGAGCTGTGCCATTGGTCACATTGCATGCAGCGATCGCGGCGAGAAGATAGAATCGATCGGGCGCTGAGAGGCCTTTTCCCGGCCAAGGGAACAAGGCGCGGCGACCGGTTGACCCATTTCGGAGACAGGTGATCGGCTGATGCGTTCGAAGCTTGGGAAAGTGCTGCTGGTGTTGTGCCTCGGGGTGTTGGCGGGTTGTCCGCCGGTGGGAGTGACAAAGGCGAGGGCACAGGTTCCTTTGCCGGCGGCGTGGGTTGCGGCGCCCGATCCGTCGGGGTCCGGAGCGACTTCTGAGGCGGACCGCATTGCGGCGTTGGAGAAGCAGGTGGCGGCGCAGACGGCGGCGATCGCGCAGGCGCAGACGGCGGGAGATAACGCGTGGATGCTGACGGCGGCGGCGCTGGTGCTGCTGATGACCGGCCCCGGGCTGGCGCTGTTTTACGGTGGACTGGTGCGCAAGAAGAACGTGCTGGGCACCATGATGCAGAGCTTCGCCATGATGGCTGTGGTGACGGTGTTGTGGGCGGTGGTGACGTACTCGCTGGCGTTCGGCAGCGGGAACGCGTTTATCGGCGGGCTGCACAACATGTTTCTGCGGGGGGTGGGGCTGGAACCGAGCGCGTACGCACCGACGATTCCGCTACAGACGTTCATGGTGTATCAACTGATGTTTGCGATCATTACGCCGGCGCTGATTACGGGAGCGTTTGCGGAGCGCATGAAGTTTTCGGCGATGCTGGTGTTCATGGTGCTGTGGGCGATCATGGTGTACAGCCCGATGGCCCACATGGTGTGGGGCGTGGGCGGACTGCTGAATGCGGCGACGGGCAAGTTCCCGTGCCTGGACTTTGCGGGGGGCACGGTGGTGCACGTGACGTCGGGGGTATCGGCGCTGGTGACGGCGCTTTACCTGGGAAAAAGAATCGGGTATCCGAAAGAAGCGATGCAGCCGCACTCGGTGGTGCTGAGCTTTATCGGGGCGTGCCTGCTGTGGGTGGGCTGGTTCGGGTTCAATGCGGGATCGGCGCTGGCGGCGGGAACGCTGGCGACGTCGGCGTTTGTGGCGACGCACTTTGGCGCGGCGGCGGCGGCGATTGGATGGAGCGCGGCGGAGTGGATGCGGAACGGCAAGCCTTCGGTGCTGGGAGCGATCTCAGGTGCGGTGGCGGGTTTGGTGGCGATCACTCCGGCCTCGGGGTTCGTGACGCCGATGGGAGCGCTGTGGATCGGACTGCTCGCCGGAGCGGTGTGCTTCTGGATGGTGGTGAAGGTGAAGACGTGGTTCGGGTACGACGATTCGCTGGACGCGTTTGGGATACACGGCGCGGGGGGAACGCTGGGGGCGCTGCTGACGGGGTTGTTTGCGAGGAGCGCGATCAACCCGATCTTCGGGGCGGGCAAGGCGACCGGATTGTTCGAAGGGAACTGGCACCAGCCCGTCAATCAGTTAGTTGGCGTGGCGATTGCGTGGACGATTTCATTGGTAGGCACTCTTATCATTCTGTTCATCGTGGACAAGACGATTGGGCTTAGGGTAAGTGAAGCGGATGAGAACACCGGGCTGGATCTTTCGCAGCACGGGGAAGAGGGTTACGAGTGGGCGCATTGATGAAATAGGTGCCCGGGTTGGGTCTGGCCCGGAGGGGCTATGGCGATTCCAACTGAGCGGGGCGTACTATGCTAGAGCTTTACAGAAGGCTTATGTGAGAGGGACAAGAAATGCAAAAGATTGAGGCGGTAATACAGCCTTCGAAGCTGGACGCGGTAAAGGATGCGCTGGTGGAGATTGGGGTTCAGGGCATGACGATTACGGAGGCCCGCGGACACGGGCGGCAGAAAGGGCACACGGAGTTTTATCGTGGGCGCGAGTATTCCGTGGACCTGTTGCCGAAGGTAAAGCTGGAGACAGTGGTTGCGGACGAGATGGTGGAGAAGGCGATCCAGGCGATTATCGGGGTGGCGCGGACGGGAACGATCGGGGACGGCAAGATCTTTGTAACCAAGATCGACGAAGCGATCCGGATCCGGAACGACGAGCGGGGGGAAGTGGCGCTGTAGGACGGGTGCCAGGTACCAGGCGCCAGGTGCCAGGGCGGTTGCGCGGCGTTGTGTGGCTGTATGCTGTAAGTTCTATTTACGCACACAGCTATGCCGGAAAAAGAGACGCCAGAAGGCAAAATGCGCAGCGAATACCAGCGCCGGATGCTGGCGATTCGCGATGCCTTCGAGGCAGGGGCGGCGGGCGCGGCAACGATTGCGGCGCGGGCGCAGGCGATGGACGAGTTGATCGTCGGCCTGTGGACGCGGGCGGCCGAACGGTCGGCGGTGTTGCGGTCGGGGATTGCCCTGGTAGCCCTGGGAGGCTACGGCCGGGGCGAGCTGTTTCCGTACTCGGATGTTGACCTGATGTACCTGCTGGACGGGAAGGTCCAAGAGAAAGATGTGAAGCAGCCGATCCGCCGGATCAGCCAGGAGCTTTGGGACTGCGGGATACGGCTATCGCCGCTGACGCGCAAGCGGGCTGAGGCGGAGCGGTTCGACGCGGACAATGTGGAGTTCGCGCTGTCGTCGCTGGACCACCGGGTGTTGGCGGGCGATGCCGCGGTGTACGAGAGGTTCGCCGACACCGGCCTGGCGAAGATGCTGGAGCGGGACGGCAAGGCGATTGTGGCGGGGCTGGTAGATCTGACATCTGAGCGGCACAAGAAATATGGAGACACCCTGTTCCACCTGGAGCCGAGCATCAAGGATTGTCCGGGCGGGCTGCGGGATGTGCATGTGTGTGCGTGGTTGAAGACACTTGGCGCAGCGGCTGCGGGAATGAAGCCGGGGGCAACGGGAGCCGGCGAAGGATGGGCGGCCGGGGACCGCGAAGACTTCCGGCAGGCGGTGGGGTTTTTGTACACGGTGCGGTGTTTCCTGCACTACCGGCATGAGCGCGATGACAACACACTGGACTGGCAGGCCCAGGATGCGGCGGCGAAGGCCCTGATTGGGCTGGACCGGGAGCGCGCCCGGCTGGAGGGACCAACCGGAGCGGCGTACTGGATGCGGCTCTACTTTCGCCACGCGAGGATCGTAGAGCGAAGCCTGACCCACATGCTGGAAATGGTTCCAGCCAGGGAGCGTGTGGGGCGATGGACGGTGATGGGCAAGGCCGCTTTGTCGAAGGTGCGGCGCCGGCCCGAGCCTCCGGCGGTCGGCTACCGGGTGGATAACGGGCGGATCGTTCTGGGCGCTGCGGTGGGTGCTGCGGGCGATCCGGCGCAGGACCCGGAGGTGGTGCTGCAACTGTTCGCGGCGATGGCAAGGACCGGATGCACGCTCGACCGCGGGAGCGAGGAGCGGATGTCGCAGGCGCTGCCGCTGCTGTCGACGCATCTCGAGGAGGGGCCTGCGCTGTGGCGGCATCTGCAGGAGATTCTGCTGGGCCAGTATGCGGGGAATGCGCTGCGCGCGATGCATGCACAGGGAATCCTGGAGCTGATTATTCCGGAGTTTCACGGGATCGACGCCCTGGTGATCCGCGACGCCTACCACCGCTATACGGTGGACGAGCACACGATGGTGCTGATCGATACGCTGCACGGCCTGGAGACGCCGCAGACCGGCCCGATGGGCGAGTGGGCCGGACGCTTTGGCGGAATCCTGCGCGATGTGCAGCACGGCGCGCTGCTGTACCTGGGCGCGCTGATGCACGATACGGGCAAGGGCAGGAGCACCGGCGACCACGCCGGCGAGAGCGCACGCATGGCGGAGAGCGTGGCGGAGCGGCTGGAACTGGATGTGTACGAAAGCGAGTTGCTGCTGGGGTTGATTCGCCACCATCTGGAGATGTCGGCGGCGCTGCGGCGGGACATTTTCGATCTGGAGACGGTGAGCGCGTTCGCGGGTAAGGTGCAGACCCCCGAGGCGTTGCGGATGCTGACTCTGTTCACCTATGCGGACATTCACGCGGTCCATCCGGACGCATTGACGCCGTGGAAGGCGGAAAACCTGTGGCGGCTCTACCTGGCCACGGCGAACTACCTGGACCGCAGCGTGGATGATGAGCGCGTGGGCGCGCGGGTGGGCAAGGAACTGGTGCATCGGGTGTCGGCCCTGCTGCCGGGCAAGCGGGAGCAGGTGGAGGCCTTTCTGGAGGACTTTCCGGAGCGGTATCTGCGGACGCGGACGCCCGACCAGGTGCGGATGCACTTCGAGATGGCGGAACGATTCGCGCAGGACCGGGTCCAGATGGAGTTTCGCTATGCGCCGGAGACGAGCGAGATCACGCTGGTGACCCCGGACCGCCCGCTGCTGTTCGCGGACATGGCGGGAGCGCTTGCGGCCTGGGGAATGAACATCGTTACGGCAGACGCATTTTCGAACCGGCAGGGCATCGTGGTGGACAACTTCCGCTTTAGCGATACGTTTCGCACGCTGGAGATGAACACTTCCGAGCACGCGGCGTTTGTGGCGAGCGTGCACGATGTGATGGCGGGAAAGGCGGCGGTGGAGAAGCTGCTGGCCGGGCGGCGGCGCGGACGCAGGAAGGCGCCCAAGGTGGCGGTTCAGTCGCGGGTGGATTTCGATGACGAGGCGTCGTCGCACAGTACCCTGCTGCAGGTAGTGGCGCAGGACATGCCAGGGTTGCTGCGTGCGGTGAGTCAGACACTGGCGGGCGGGGGGTGCAACATCGAGGTCGCGCTGGTGGACACGGAAGGAGAGACAGCGATCGACGTTTTCTACGTGACGCGGAACGGGGCCAAGCTGGATCGAGACCAGCAAGGAGAGCTGAAGAGGGACCTTCTGAGTGCGATTGAGGCGAACGCCAGCTAGGAGCGGATACAGGCGGCTGGGATTAACCGGGATGGTTCGGCAGTTTTTACGGACCGGCGGCCAACCACGGGTTCCGACGTGGCATCGGAACCAACAGTGGCCGGAATTTTCTTCCTGTTGGCCGGAAATTACTACTTCCCGCAGGAGAAATGAACCGGATCGCAGGGTTTCTCGATTTATACTGTAACTACACATGGCACAAGGCTCCGATCAAAATTCCAGTAGTGGCTGCGCTCTGCCGGTGCTCCGGCAGAGCGATCGTTACCTATTTGGGTCGCTGGACAGCTCTGCCGCGAACCGGGAGAAGCTGAATGAGGTGAACTGGGGCTACGACCAGCAGGAAGGGGTCGTAATGGCGTCGCTGGATGCGGCGATCAACTGGGTACGAAAAAACTCGGTATGGCCAATGACGTTTGGTCTGGCGTGTTGCGCGATCGAGATGATGTCGATGGGTGGATCAAGATACGACATCGCGCGGTTTGGCGCGGAGGTATTCCGGCCGTCTCCCCGGCAGAGCGATCTGATGATAGTGGCGGGGCGGGTATCGCAGAAGATGGCTCCGGTGATTCGCCGGTTGTACGAGCAAATGCCTGAACCTAAATGGGTAATCTCGATGGGGGCATGCGCTACGTCGGGCGGGGTTTTCAACAACTATGCATTGCTTCAGGGAGTAAATCAGATCATTCCCGTGGACATTTATGTTCCGGGGTGCCCGCCGCGTCCTGAGCAGTTGCTTTATGCGATCACGCTTTTGCAGGAGAAGATCCAACAGGAGCGGGGCACGGTGCGAAAGACATTGAATTTATCGTAGGGAAGGACTAGAGTTCCACCGAAAAACTCGGCGGGCAGCGCGCGGGAGCCGGAATCAGTTTTCCGCGAGCCCTGGAATCCGGCGGTAGATCCCTCTGGCGTATGAATTAGAGCATATTTTTTGCTCTGGACAGGGGGCACAACTGGGTTACACTCGGGGTGACCCGATTTCAGCAGTTTTCTAAGCAGGGCAGTGGTAGTACCAACAGTTTTTGGGAGTGGAGTAAGGATTATGAGTGGAGGCAGTCGAATGACTTATCGCCCGTTTCGCAGTCTCGGCCGGATCGTGCTGGCTGCGTGTGCAGTTAGCCTTGGTATAGCAAGCCTGGGTGCACAGACACCCGCCCCGCCAGCGGGGTCCAACCCGTCTCGTGTGGATGTCTTCACGGGCTACTCGTATTTCGGGGCGCATGGACGCCTCCAGCCCCAGGCCAATCCGTACTCGTCCGTCGACCTGGGCGCGATCGGCAGTGGCGCGTACTACTTCAACAGGTATTTCGGTGGAGAGATTATCTACGCGAACCACCCGGACGGTGCGAATGATGGTGTGTCGTCGTTTTCCGCGGGGCCGATTGCCCGGCTGCCGATGGACCACTTTACCCTGTTTGCGCATGCGGGGGTCGGGAGTGAGAGACTGGGTGGGCCGAACAGCGAGGTTCGGGCCACGTTTGCGCATAATCCGTACACCTGGGGCGTTGCGCTGACGGTCGGGGGCGGCATGGACTACGACCTGCCGTTCTTCAATAATCGGTTCAGCCTGCGTCTGTTCCAGGCCGACTATCGCTATATGCACGATGATTTCGGCCCTGCCGTCAGCATTCCGACGGGCGGTGCGGAGGGCGGGCGCACCAACCTGGACGCGATGGAATTGAGCACCGGCATTGTGACGCACTTTGGCCACATCATTCCGCCGCCGCCGGTGGCGTATAGCTGCTCGGTTACTCAGCCGCCGCCGCCGTCCGCTGTTTTTCCAGGCGAGCCGATTACAGTCACCGGTACGGCCCTGAATCTGAACCCGAAGAAGACGGCCACCTACACCTGGAACTCAACCGGGGGCGCAGTCTCAGGCACGTCGAACACGGCGAGTGTCGATACCAAGAGCCTAGCGCCGGGAACCTACACCGTAACGGGTCATGTGAGCGATGGGCCGAAGCCGGGCCGATCTGCCGACTGCTCGGCCCAGTTCACGGTCAAGCCGTTCGAACCGCCGACCATGAACAGTTGCACGGCGAATCCGTCCACGGTTGGTTCGGCTGGATCCTCAACCATTACGGCCAGCGCCACGAGCCCGCAGAACCGTCCTCTGACCTACAGCTACAGCGCGTCGTCCGGATCGGTCAGCGGGACCACCACGACGGCGACCCTGACTGCGCCGGCAGTGGCGGCGGGAGGCACCAGCTCGGTTACCGTAACTTGCAATGTTGTGGACGACCTGGGCAAGAGCGACTCCAAGAGCACCACGGTTGCGGTGATTGGGCCGCCGATTCCGCCGCCACCGGCTGCGCCAACGGCGTCGAGCCTCTGCTCGGTAAGCTTCGAGCGTGATGCGAGGCGTCCGGAACGCGTGGATAACGAAGCCAAGGCCTGCCTTGACGACGTTGCCCTGGCTCTGCAGCGCTCCTCCGACGCCAAGCTTGCGCTGGTTGGCAACGAAGACGCCAAGGAGCAGAAGGTGGATGACAGGCTGGCGAAGCTGAAGCACAACAAGAAGCCGACTGCCGCAGCCGAACGCGTCGTCAATGCCAAGGACTACCTGGTCACGGAGAAGGGGCTCGATGCTTCACGCATCATGGTCTACACCGGCACGGATGATGCGCAGACGGTGACCACCACCCTGATCCCAGCCGGCGGAGTCAACCCGGTTGCAAGCGACACGGCAGTGGACGAGAGCGCAGTGAAGGCTGTGCCACGGACTCCGCCGGTCAAGGCCACGAAGGCGACGGCAAAGTAACGACGTAGCGAAGGAAACAAGCACAAGAGGCTGACTGGGTTGGTTCCCAGTCAGCCTTTGTGCAGGTGTGCACGTTAGAAATGGCTGCATCAACCTTATATTCTGAGGAGAACTCGGTACGGGATGGGACCACAACGTTGAATTGCAAACTGCACCGTTTTCGTCTGCCTGGGATGGTTCTGATCCTTGGTCTGGTTTGCCCCCAGATGCACGCCGTCTCGTGGTTCCCGGAGGGGCCAGACGGCGGGTCTGCGCGGTCCCTTGCAGCGGACCCGCAGAATCATGCGCATCTTTATCTGGGTGCGGCGAACGGATGCATTTATCAGTCGCAGGATGGCGGCAAGACGTGGGCGCGGCTGGCGCGGGTCGGCAATCGGGACGACCTGATTGTCGACAACATCCTGGTCGATCCGGCCAATCCAAAGCATCTCGTGGTTGGGGCTTATGCAGTTGCGGACGGCGGCGATATTTATGTCAGCAATGATGGCGGCGCAACGTGGGCCGGCGAGCCGGAGATGCAAGGGCAATCCGTGCGCGCGCTGACGTCGGCTCCGTCGGACCCGAAGTTGTTGGTGGCGGGAACGCTGGAGGGAGTGTTCCGCTCGACCGACAGCGGAGCGCATTGGGAGCGGATCAGTCCGAAAGACAGCGCGGAGATTCACGAGGTGGAATCGCTGGCGGTCGATCCTGCGGATCCCAACGTGATCTATGCGGGCACGTGGCATCTTCCGTGGAAGACCACCGATGGGGGAAAGACCTGGACGAGCATCAAGCAGGGGATTATCGAGGACTCGGATGTCTTCTCGATTGTGGTCGATCCGAAGCAGTCGAATGTGGTGTACCTGAGCGCGTGTTCGGGGATCTACAAGAGCGAGGACGGCGGCAGCAAGTTTACCGGCG
>ODAK010005621.1_pt1 | contig 12710 bp, 11 predicted proteins | sample 1539591 | NCBI WGS metagenome assembly ODAK01 (sample SAMEA3539303, study PRJEB22396) | soil metagenome | biome: tundra; feature: field; material: soil | place: USA | collected 2010-05 | depth 0.15 m | reverse complement strand
AGACGTCTTCGCGGATGGTTACGTGGCGGCCTTCGACGGTGATGCGGCCGTCCACGATGTAGCCAATCGCTTTGGGATAAATCAGGTGCTCCTGCGCGAGAATGCGGGCGGAGAGAGAATCGACCGTGTCGCCATCGAGTACGGGCACCGCGGCCTGAATGATGATGGGGCCGGAGTCGAGAAACTCATCGACAAAATGCACGGTGCAGCCTGTGATGCGCACGCCATATTCGAGCGCCTGGCGGGGGGCATCGAGGCCAGTGAAGGCGGGCAACAGCGACGGGTGAATGTTGAGGACGCGGTTGGGGAAGGCGCGGATGATGTTGGCGCTGAGCAGACGCATGAAACCGGCGAGGCAGACAAGCTCGACTTCGTGAGTTTGCAGTTCCTCGATCAGCATTCTGTCGTAGGCTTCGCGCTCCATGCCCGCGGAGGCGATGACGCGCAGCGGGATGCCGCGTTGGCGCGCGATCTCGAGACCGGGCGCATTGGCGCGGTTGCTGATGACGATGGCGATTTCAGCATCCAGCTTGTAGCGCGCGATGCTGTTCGCAATGGCTTCGAAATTGGATCCCCGGCCGGAGATGAGAATACCGAGACGCACCTGGCGATTTGCTCCTGTCAGGAATATTGCACGCGCGGTTTGCCGCGGCGCTGGGGTGTAACTTCGCCGATGATGAGCGCCTCTTCCTTCGAGCGCCTGAGAAGGCGCATGGCTTCTTCCAGCTTGCGAACCGGAACGACGACGATCATGCCGACGCCGAGGTTAAAGGTACGGCGCCAGTCGGCTTCGGGGACGTCGCCGAGAGTGCGAATCAATTCGAAGACGGGCGGGACTCGCCAGAGATTTGTCTGGATGGCGGCGGCGAGACCTTTGGGAAGCACGCGGGGAAGGTTATCGGTGATACCGCCGCCGGTGATGTGCGCGGCGGCGGAGATGAGGTCCTTTTTGAGAAGGGCCTGAATGGGCTTGAGGTAACTGCGGTGCACCTGGAGTAACTCGTCGCCGAGGCGGGTGCCGGTTTCTTCGAGGAGCGAATCGGGAGTTAGTTTCGCAACATCGAAGAGAACCTTGCGCGCCAGCGAATAGCCGTTGGTGTGGAGGCCGGTGGAGGGCAGAGCGATAAGAACATCGCCGGTTTTTACTTTGGCGCCGGTTAGCATGCGCGACTTTTCCACGATGCCCACGATGGTGCCTGCGATGTCGTATTCGCCGTCGTGATACATACCGGGCATCTCGGCGGTTTCGCCGCCGATCAGGGCACAGCCGTTCGAAGTGCAGCCGCGGGCGATACCAGAGATTATCTGCGCGGCGACGGTGGCGTCGAGTTTACCCACGGCGAGGTAATCGAGAAAGAAGAGCGGAAGAGCGCCCTGGACTGCGATGTCGTTGACGCAGTGGTTGACGAGATCCTCACCAATGGTGCCGTGGCGGCCGGTAGCGAAGGCGATTTTCAGTTTGGTGCCGACGCCGTCGACGGAACTGACGAGGACGGGCTGGCGCATCTTCGGCAGGGCGAAACAGCCGCCGAAGGAACCGATATCGGTCAGGACGCCTTTGGTGAAGGTGGCGCGGGCCATGCGGCGGATTTCGCCGACGGCGCGATCGGCTTCATCGATGTTGACGCCCGCGTCTTTATAGGAAACGCCCGCGGCTTTGGTTGAAATGGGTTTAGCCATTATGGATTGAGATATAGGGAGAGAAACGAACAGTATAACGTCTGCGGCCACATTCGTTCGGCTTCGAACCAGCCGCTCCGTAACCGTCGCGGTTCGGAAATGAGTGGGTTACTGGCTTTCAAGCAGCAGGGTAACCGGGCCGTCGTTGACGAGTTCCACCTGCATATGTGCCTGAAAGACTCCGGTGGCGGTGACTAACCCTTTGCCGCGTACCTTCGCGACCACATACTCGTATAACTCACGTGCCTGAGCGGGCGGCGCGGCACTGTCGAAACTCGGGCGACGGCCTTTGCGGCAGTCGCCATACAACGTGAACTGAGAGACCAGGAGAAGAGACGCACCGACGTCGATTGCGCTCAGGTTCATGCGGCCTTCGTTATCGGAGAATATGCGGAGATTTACGAGCTTGTCGGTCAGATAGTCGGCATGAGAAGGAAGGTCGGTCGCGGCAATTCCGATGAGTACGAGGAGTCCACGGCCAATGCCGGCGTGTAAGTTCCCGTCAATGTTTACAGAGGCCCGAGTGACTCTCTGAATAAGAAAGCGCAGATGATTTTTCTCCCTGAGTTCGCGGCGTAATATTCACCAGCCAAAGCGCCGCGCGATCTCGCTGACCGGACCTCGCGCGGTGATAGTTCCATCCTCAAAAAAAACGGCTTCATCCGTCAGGCGGCGTGCAAAGACAGTGTCGTGGGTTACGAGGATTTTCGCCTGCGGCAGAGTGGTCAGAAGAGCCGCGAGACTGCGCTGGCCAGGCGGATCCAGAAACGTAGTCGGTTCATCGAGTACGAGTAGTTTTGCTTCCATGGTCAGGATGCCGGCGATAGCGGCACGCTTCTTCTCTCCCGCGCTCAATTGCCACGGAGATTTATTCGCTTTGGCCAGCAGACCTACGCGGTCGAGCGCGGCGCGGGCGCGTTCTTCAGCTTCAGCGGACGGAATACCGGCGGCCAGAGGCCCGAAGGCGACGTCTTCCAGCACGCTGGGCATGAAGAGCTGATTATCGGAATCCTGAAAGACCAGGCCCACGCGTTTGCGGATCTCGCGGAGGTTGGCTTCCGTAACGGGAAGGCCGTCAATGACGACAGAGCCCGAACCACGAAGAATGCCGTTCAGATGATGTACGAAGGTGGTCTTGCCGCTGCCGTTCGCGCCCAGCAGAGCGACCGTTGTGCCGTGGTCGAGATCGAAATCGATCCCCTGGAGAGCGACGGTGCCGTCTTCATAGGAATAGTGGAGGTTGCGAACTTCGACGATCGTGCCCATTGTCTACGGGACGATACGGACCGCAAGGACGATAGCGGCGGCGAGGGCGAGGAAGCGGGCGTCAGCAGGACGAAACGCGATGTGAACGAAGACGGGCAGACGGCCTTCGAAGCCGCGTGAGAGCATCGCACGGTGAATGGCCTGGGCGCGCGCAAAAGCGCGGGCGAAGAGAACTCCGGCCGCCGCAGCCGATTGGCGGAACTGGAGAACGCCAAGCGATCCTCCGCGCGCCGCGCCGGCCTGCCGCATGGCACCCGCCTCTTCCACCAGCACGATGAGATAGCGGTACAGAAACTGCATGACCTGCAGGAGGAAGCGGGGCGCGTGCAGATATTCCAAACCTGCGATCAGGCTGGGCATGGGAGTTGTCGCAATCAACAGAAGCGCGGTCAGCGACGAGAGCCAGGCGCGTGTGAGCAGCAGGAGCGCGCGGTCCGGATCACCTGCAATTGCGGTGACGATGGCGAAGCAGAGCGCGAACGGCAGCACAGCGGCGGCTGACCAGAGGATGGATAAGACAGGAAGGCGGGCTGTGGCTGCGGTTGCGGTCAGGAGGATGAAGTAGAGGACGCAGGCGGTCGCTGCGTGGTGTTCGAGGGTTGCAATCGAGACCAGCAGGACAAGCGTCGCAAGGATCTTGGCTGCGGCGTGACGTTGGTGGATAGTACTGCGGCCCTGACTCCAGCGCTCGATACGCGCGTGGCGCAATCAGGCACCTTCCCGCCGGAGAGCGGGTCGGGAGGAGGCGAGGGCGCGACTGAGTCCGAGGCAAAGGATATAGACGATGAACAGTCCTGTGATGCCAGCCAGCGACTTCGTCAGGAAAGGCGAAGACACGAGCTGAAGCCGGTATTCAGACAGAGGAGACGTGAGGAGATTTCTGGCGTGGGAGGCGATGCCAGTCTGGAGCGCGAGTTTTTCTATGCCATCGGGCCTTGTGGAAGCGATGAAGATTCCGGCGCTGGCCAGAACGACGGAAACAGCGCCGAGGGTGCGCACGGCTATTCGGGACATGCCCAGAGGGCGGAGGACAAAATCAGGCTGGATTCTCTCAAGCGCCTGCATGACGGCGAGAGTAATGGCGCCTTCTATGATCGCGGAAACTACGAATAAGCCGAGCGAGACGCCAAGGACCGCGGGCGGCATCTTCACGCCGGAGCGCAGTAATTCAGCCAGCGCGAGAGTAGCGCTCACGAGCAGCGAACACATGCCTCCCAGGAAGATACCGGTCCTGCGTCCGCGCAGCAGCATGAAGGGCAGGTAGCCAGCGATGACACCAGCGATCGCCATGTTGAAGACGTTGGCACCGAGAGCGAGCAAACCGCCATCCTGAAAGACCAGCGCCTGGGTGGCGAGGATTGCAGTCATGACGATGGCGGCCGCCGCGGGACCCAGCGTGAAAGAAAGAAGAGCGCCGCCGACCAAATGTCCGCTGGTGCCGCTGCCGACCGGGAAGTTGATCATCTGGGCGGCGAAGATGAACGCGCCCATGACTCCCATGAGGGGGATCTTATGGTGATCGAATTCGCGCTGAGCGCGGCGGGCAATGTAGATGACGGATGGCACCGCGACGGCATCCATCGCGGCCCAGACCGGAACGCTCAGGAATCCGTCGGGAATATGCATAGGCCGTTTTTACGGTAGCACGTTCGGTAAGATCGTGCGACGGATTGATGGATCCGAAAGCTGCCGTAATATGTACGCATGAGTGAACTCGCACGAATCGGCGTGGCGATCGATACCGTGCTGCTGCAGAAGTTCGATGCGCTGATCGGGGAGCGCGGCTATACGAACCGATCGGAGGCATTTCGGGATTTGATTCGGGAAGAACTCGCCAAGAAGCTGGCGGCTTCACCGGAGGCGGAAGTGGTGGGGAGCGTGACGCTGGTCTACGATCATCACGTGCGCATGCTGAATGAAAAGCTGACGGACATGCAGCACGATCATCATCACGATATTCTGTCGACGATGCATGTCCATCTGGACCACGATAATTGCCTCGAAGTGCTGGTGGTGAAGGGGAAGGCGAAGAATGTGCAGCGGCTGGCGGACGGTTTGATCAGCACGAAGGGTGTGAAGCACGGGTATCTGACGCTGACGACTGGCGGGGCTGAGTTGTAAGGTTTTCGCTGCGACGGAAAGACCGCTCCCTCGCCGTCGCGGCTCTGTAACGCGTTGTTGCGGAGGTGGGATTTGGTGGCGGGCGCGACGGTGTGTAACGAGCGGTGAGGGCGCGGAGGTGGGATTCGGTGTGATTCAGTGGCGGGCGGGGGCGGCGCGGGGTTGGGCGTCCTCAAAGTGCTTTGCTTCCTGCCAGGTGTAGATCATGCGGTGGATCACGGTGATGTTCGAGAGGATCGCGATGACCCAAAGCACCGGCGCCATGCGGTCGAACAGCGCGCCTATGATGATCAGGACCACGCGCTCGGGTCTTTCGAGGAAGCCGACTTTGCATTTTGGGATCGTGTTCTCGGCGCGGGCGCGAGTGTAGCTCACCATGACGGTCCCGGTCATCACGATGGCTGTCAGCACTACGTAGAAGAAGCGGTTAATCGAGGCGTAGTAGACGAGCAGGCCGACAAGCAGACCGAGGTCGGAGTACCGGTCGAGGACGGAATCGAAGAAGCCGCCAAAGCGCGTGACGCGATTGGTGGAGCGCGCGACGCGGCCATCCACCATGTCGAAGAGGCCTGCCCCGATGACCACGACACCGGCCCAGCGGAATTTGGAAACGTGATCGGTGGAACCCGCAAGACCGAAAAGGAAAGCGGCCCTGACGTTGATCAGCAGGCCGATAAACGTGAGGACGTTGGGATGGACCCGCGATAATGCCAGCGCGCTGACGATTGCCTTTATGATCCTGCCAAAGAACACGCCGATAGCGCTGGTGACGGTCATACGGGAATTACTTTTCTAATTCGTGGATAGTCTGCAGTTTCAGAATTTCCAGCTCTTTTGTGCCGCCGGGAGCCTGCATCCTGACCGTGTCGCCGACTACCTTGCCGAGGAGCGATTTACCGATCGGAGAGGCGGTCGAAATCTTCCCCTGGGCGGCGTCGGCTTCTTCGCTGGTGACCAGGTGGTAGGTGATTTCCAACTCGGTTTTGACGTCCAGAACGACGACCTGCGAGCCCAGACCCACCCGATCATGCGGAATCTTACTCATGTCGATCATCGAGAAATCGGCGAGGCGTTTCTGCAAATGGCCGAGGCGGGCGTTTACCAGCCCCTGGCGTTCTTTCGCTGCATGGTATTCGGCATTTTCACTGAGATCGCCGTGGAGGCGCGCTTTCAGAATCTCGCGCGGAAGTTCGTTGCGGAGTTCATATTCGAGCGCGGTGATCTCGTCCTGCAGCTTTTTCTTGATATCGAGCATTGATTGAGGAGCGGTCTGCCGGTAAAACGGCGAAACTACCCTGAAGGTTATTATAGCGAGAACGGGCGTGTCTTAGCTGCGCATACGCAGCATCAGATAGAGTCCGGCGGTTGAGAACAAAGCGTCGGGCGCCCAGGCGGCGACGACAGGCGGCAGCAGGTTGACGTTGCCGAACTGGTCGAAAAGAAGGCCGGTGGCGAGATAAGTCATGGCAACGGCCATGCCGACGCCGATGCCGGTCATGGCGCCGCGATTGCCGACCAGAAATCCGAAGGGCACCGAGATGAGCGCCATGATCAGAGCGAAGACAGGCACGGCGAATTTCTTGTAGTACTGGACGTGGAGCTTGACGGTGTCGAAACCGCTTTCCTGAAGGCTCTTGATGTAACTGCCGAGCTCCAGGTAGTTCATCTGTTCATCCTGCTTGACCTCCTTGCGGAAGTCGTCGGGAATCTCAGTGATTTCAGGAAATGTGGTGGCGGTAAAGTTCTGGACCTTACATTCGTCCACACCGCAGAGGTCAGTCGCGGTGCCCTGTTCCCAGACCCAGGCGTTGATGTTCTGCTGCCAGCGCGCTCTGTTCGCGCTGATCTCGCGGAGGACATGAAAAGTCTTCGGATCGAGCTCATACACGTAAGGCGCAACCATGAGTTTTTCCGCGGGGTCGAAGTAGCGGAAATAGAAGATGCGGTAATCGTGGATAGTCCACTTCCGTTCAGGGTGCAGATAGGTCTGGGATGGGCGGCCTTTAATCTCGTTCAGCAGAGCGCCCTGAATCTGGTTGGCTTGCGGCAGCCAGGAATAATCGAAGGCGAAGAGCAGCACGCCTAAGACGCCGCTCATTAGAAGAACGGGCAAGCCAAGGCGGCGTACGCTGATGCCACACGCCTTGAAGGCCGTCACTTCGTTGTTCTTCGTCATCACGCCGAAGGTGGTGAGTACTGAAACCAGGACGGCAATCGGCAGCGTGTTGTAGATGAGGAAGGGCGTGAGGTAGACGTGGTATTTCACCACATGCGACATAGGGATGTGATTCTTTGCTATGTCGCCGAGAAGGTCGAAAAAGATGAAGACCTGCATCATCGTCAGGAGGCAGAACAGCGTCACCAGGAAGTAGAAGATGAACGTGGAAAGCACGAAACTGTCGACCAGCTGGAAGGGCGCGAATTTGATGCCGCTGACGCTCTGGACCGCTTCGCGGCGAATCGCAACCTTGTGTGAAATTTTGTTGCCGACGCGGGAAATCCATGCGGCCGCTGAGAGGCGGGCGTGTCCGAGCCAGTCGCGATCGCCGGGGGATTCCATGCGCGAAATCATGATGACGCCCGCGAGGAGGAACGCGATGTTGGGCAGCCAAGAGGCCAGTTCGAGCGGCAATGAATGGGAACTCGCGAGCCGCGTCAGCGCGATGTATGCGAGGTAATAGCAGAAGAACGCGAGGAAGACGGCCCACACGTAACCGGCGGAGCGGCCTCCCTTGCGCGAGGAAGCGCCGAGAGGAATGCCGACCATCGCCAGCATCATGCAGGCGACGGGAAGTGCGAAACGTCCGTGCAGTTCAATGCGCGAATCGGTCCCGTCCTGCGTTCTTTTGGGCGTCTTGCCGATGAAAGCCTGCAGTTCACGGGTGAACATTTCCTTGAACGGTTTGGCTTTTTGTTCCTGGGTGGGCTGGGCTTGTAAAACGACCGCGCTGGTGGGCGCGATCGAGTGGTAAGGCGGTTCGTGCAGGCCGTAATCTTTGAGGTTGAGCTGAAGGCGGTTGTGTTTCGGATCGGGCGTCGCGAGCGCTTCCTGCGCGACGATGACTTTGGGACCGGCCTGCGCGTCTTTGAGCCCGGTTTTGCGCTCGGCGGGAGGAGTGAGGTCGGCTATGAAGACGCCGTTCCACACGGCGACGGGTCCGTTCTGCGGCTTCACATCGTTCACGTAAAGAACGGTATTGTCGTTGGTGAACTGGTCCTGGAAGACGCGCGGCTCGACGTTCGCTGTGAGTTGGGCGGCGGCGATGGTGTTGAGGATTTTGAACTGAGCGCGAATGGCAAGCGGATTCAGCCAGACGGCACAGGCTCCGGTCATCAACAAGGCGCCGACCGCGAAGGTCAGAACGGGCGCGACGATGATGCGTGAGGAAACGCCTGCCGAGCGCATGGCGATCACTTCGTTGTCGCTCGAAAGGCGGCCGAGTCCGACTAGAATTCCTACCAGCACGCCGAAAGGAATGCTGAGCAGCAGAATGGGCGGCAGCGACAGGACGAACAGTTCGATGACGGCGGAACCTTTGGCCGAATTGACCAGAAGACCGGAGAGTTTCTTGCCTATTTCCTGGAGGAAAATGACGAACGTCGCGAGGGCGGTCGCCAGGATGGAGCTCGTGAGGATCTCGCGGAAGATATAGCGGCTGAGAATCTTCATGTGGAAGGAAGATTCCCCGCGCTCACGCTTGGGGTTATGGGCCCCGGAAAGTCGCCTGAAACGCAGCCCGGAAGGCCGCAGGGAAGGCCGGTTGGAACACAGCGTGGACCCCCGACCGGATTGTCGCGTGGAATGCAGCCCGGAAGGCCGCGTGGACCGTAGTCCGGAAAGGCGTGTGGAACGCAGTCCTGAAAGCCGCGTGAAGCGCCGCCCGGAACGCCGCGTGGAGCGCAGTGAAGCCCACGCATTGAAATACCCGCCATTCTAGTTTTTGGCGGACAGCGTATCTGGCGCGGGCACGATGGGCAGCTTCGGCAATTCGTCGTCCATCTTTGACATTTCGAGGTCATCGATCAGCACGGACGGAGCAACCACGCTGACTTCAGCCGAGCTTGAGCCGTAGCCGAGCAGCGCGAAAGGCGCGCCGTTGTCGAGATAGTTGAAGATCACGCTGTCATCGCCGGCGGCCAGGATGTCCTTGAGCGAGCGCGCGTTCACGCCTTTGAAGCGTTCGCCGCGGACCAGTTCCTCGTGGCCATCCGGATAGAGGCGGTAGGCATAGAGCGGCATGCTCACAGGACGATTGGAGCCGCCGGCGGAACCCGCGGAAAGAATTTTGCGCGCTTCTTCAATTGAGGCGGAGGAAGGGAAATCCATCTTCCTGACGATCATCCCGTAGGGGAGTCCGCGCTGCTGCATGAGGTCGAGGAGTTTCTTGCGGAGATCGGTGAGGGAACTGGTTTCCCGGGCGCGGATGATGAGGTTGGTCGGCACTGGGGTTTCCGCGCCGTAATTGCCATTGAGGCGCGCACGTCCGTTGGAATCGTTATAGCCGCGGACGGGCTGACGGGTGCGGAGAAAATCTTTCAGCACGCCTTTTTCGACGAGAGACAGAGGTTTATCCGCCACGCCTTCATCGTCCACTTCTTCATGGCCGAACAGCGGCTGCGTGGGGTCGTCGATGACATCGAAAATCTCGGGCATGATGCGGACGCCGCGGCGGCCTTCGAGTTCCGTGGTGGCTGCCTGCGAGGCTGCGCCGGGAGCGGTTACAGGTTTGCGCGAAAGATGCAGATTGCGGCCCAGCACTTCGGCCAGAAGCTGCGGTGAGGCCTGGCCTTCGAAAAGGACCGGGCCAGTGTAATCTTCGCCCAGCGGGGCGGCTGCGATCTTCGTCACCTGCTCGCCGACCGCGTGCGCCGATTTCATCAGTTCGTCTTCGGTAAACATGCGGGCAGGATCGCGGGTGTAGAAGAGTGCCATGTCGCGTACGATCATGCCGTCTTTTGCCTGGGATGAGGCCTCAATTTCAAAGGTACCGAAGGTTTCCTGCAGACGAACCTTTGTGCCTTCGTTGTTGACGAAGCGGTGCAGGGAGTCGACTGCGGTGTATTCCACGTTCGAGGTGCGGATGCCGGGAATGTCGTTAAAGACGGCCGATACCTGCCGGGCACGATCGTTCCAGCTGGCAGCGTCGAATTTCACGGGTTGATAGTCGTGGTCGGCAACAAACGCCGGAGCCGGCGCGAAATCGGGGAGCGCTTCGCTTACAGTTACGCTGCGCAGGGCTGCGCGTTTGCGGGCGATCGACTGCAGAGAGCCTTTGAACGCGGAATCGGTGGCGAGCCAGAGGTACTGGCGGAGAACCAGCGGATTCGAGTCCTCGATGGGAAAACTGCGGAGATCGTAGCGCGGGCCCGCAGCGTTGGCGCCGGTCCAGTTGGAGTTGTCGAACTTATAGTCGCCCACCCGGATGCGCACACGCGGCATGCGAAAGTCGCTGGCAGAGGAACTGACCAAGCCACCCAAGGTGGCCGAGGCCGACCAGGAGTGCTCGTCGTCGACGGTATAGCTGAGGTAATAAGGCTTGTCGAGCTGGTTGAGGCTGAGCGTCATGGAACGCTTCAACTCGGCCTGCATCGCATCCAGAACCGGGTCGGCCTGAGCGGCATAAGCGATACCTGCGACGGCGGAGAGGAACGCAGCTGTGGCGGCTACGCGCGAACGGCAAACAGAAGACAGCATCAATTCACACCTATGGTATCGGCGCCTGAATTCAGGGAGGCGAGCGGGGAAGGCAGCAGGGGAAGCAAGTCCTGTGCTGCGTCTTTCTTTTCGATTTCGATTTCGGAGATCAGGATCGCGGGGGAAACGGCGGACACCGGCACACTGCCGGATTCGGCGCCGCAGTAGCCGTTGAAAACTTCCTGCTTGTCAGAGGTGGCGATGATTTTCGCAAAGCTCGCGAGAGGTGTACCGACAATGTCGGCGCCGCGAATCAGTTCATCGGGACGCCCGTCGGCATAGACGCGATAGACAATGACCGGAACCACCTGAAAGGCCTGGACTCCGGCACGCTGCGTTGTGGTCACGCCGCTCGTGATATCCGCAAAGAAAAGGCCGTAGGGCTTTTTCTGCTTCTTGATTTCGTCGATCAACATCTGGCGCAGTTTTTCGTCGCTCACACTCCTCGTGCTGGAAACGATGAGGTTCGACTGTCGCGAAACGACTTCGTGGCCGGGTTCGCGGCGGCCGTGCCCGTTCGAATGGTCAAAACCATCGATGGGGGAACGCGACATCAGGAAGCTCTTCAGAACGCCGTTGTCAACTGCTTTCACCGGCTTACCGAGGACGCCTTCGTCATCGTATTCGTACCAGCCGTTCAGATCGACGCCCGCGGCGCGCTTCAGGGTCGGGTCGAAAGTGACGGAAAGGAAGTCGGGAAGAATCTTTTCGCCGACGCTTTTGGTGAAGGTCTGGCCTTCGGACTCATCCTTTTGGCGATGGCCTTCGATACGGTGGCCGAAGATCTCGTGAAAGAAGACGCCGGAAGCCCGGCCGGAAAGAATGGCGGGTCCGACGAAGGGCTCGGCCGCTTTCGCCAGCGTCAGAGCTTCGACGTTCTCACCGACCTTTTTAACGGCTGCCTTGATCACGTCGGTAGAAGGAAGGTCTTTCGGATCGGCGGCTTCGAAGGATTCGAAATCGGAAACGCCCATGCCGTCTTTCGCTTTCGCGCTGGCTGTGATGATCACGCGGGCGAAGCCGCGGCCATGCTGAACGCTGGTGCCTTCCGTGTTGGCGAAATATCGTGTGTCCGTCTGGAAGGAGACCTGGACATCGGAGGAAAGCAGATCGGGGTACTTAATAAAGTCGCGTGAGAGGTCCCGGACATTAGTGGTCCAGAGCGCTTTATCGAACGCAAAGGAGGCGGGCTTTTCGAAGTGGGCGTAGGCTTCTTCGGCTGAAAAATCACTGGACGTATCGCGATCGGCAGCCTTCACCTGCTGGTTGGTCTTGATCTTGATCAGGCGCTCGGCGGCGGCGCGGTAGATCCGATCCGTTTCGAGCCACAGATCCTGCCGGATCGCGGCCGGGTTATCGTCGATCGGAACGGAGTTGCCGGATGTGAACTGGATGCGCTCGCCGCGAACGCGACGGTAGTTATCCAGCTTCGGATCGCCCACGCGAACCGTGACATCGAGATAGCGATTGCGGCCGGCCCCAACCGAATTCAGCACGCCGAGTGAGGCGCTCACGGTGTGGGAGTCCTGATCGGTGATTTCGTAGGAAAGGAAGTAGGGGGGCGGATCAGCTTTCTTCTTCAGAACGTCGAAGTTCCGCTGAAGCTCCTGAGCCATCGTATTGAGGACGGTGTGATTATTGTCACTGCCGGTTGCGGCGGCGGCAACTGGCTTTGCGGACTGTCCGAAGGCGACGGTCGAAATTGTCAGCAATGCCGCAGTGTGCAGGATTTTCACAATGTTTGACGATAACATGAAACGCAGTTAATCCTCTCGGGAACGGCGCCTCGCGAACCGGGGGCCTGATCGGTAGATGCCTCGGCGTGCCGTACGGTTCCAAACAGATCGCTTCGAGCGGCGTGCATTCAAGTTTGGCAATTCGAGTTTGGCAGGCTGTGGCAGCAAAGTGATAATGTCCCCTTTGAGCAAAGTAGAAATGTCCCCTTGAC
>ODAK010005619.1_pt1 | contig 12711 bp, 16 predicted proteins | sample 1539591 | NCBI WGS metagenome assembly ODAK01 (sample SAMEA3539303, study PRJEB22396) | soil metagenome | biome: tundra; feature: field; material: soil | place: USA | collected 2010-05 | depth 0.15 m | reverse complement strand
AACCAATCGAATGTGCTGGCGACGAGGAAGAGGCTGTCGCATGCGGCTCTCGCTTTCTTTCGGTCCGCCGAAGTGAGGTCGGAGCCCGCGGACTCCACTGCGGTTTCCGAGGCTTGCCAGAGGGCGAAGACGTAGTTGGCGCGATCAGCGCTGCGGCCGGCAACGGGAGGGGGCAATGGTGCGGATTTAATGCCGAGCTTCGCAAGAGTCCCGATCGCGGCGTCCACACGGCCTATCAACGCGTCAAGAAGGTCCTCGTCCAACGAGGCGGTCATCTGGCCCCGCCGGCTCTGATGGGCGTCACTCCTGCTGTCTCGACCGGCGCCAGGCAGTACGCCGCCCACGCCGCCATGAGCTTCTCACGCTTATCGAACAGATCGCCGCGGCGGTAAGCCGCCTCGGTCTTGTCCTTGATCGAATGCGCGAGCGCCAATTCGATCACCTCGCTTGCGAACGCCGTGCGCTCGGCGGCCCAGTCGCGGAAGGTCGAGCGGAAGCCGTGCGCGGTTAGGTCGACGCGGCCCGTCTTTCTGAGTGTCATGAGCAATGCCACGCTGGAGAGCGGCGTCCCGGTTTTGCCTCCCGGAAAGATGAAATCATCGGCGCGCGGTGAGAAATCCGCGATCGGCTTTAACCGCTCCAGCACGGCGACCGCGGGCTTCGAGAGCGGTACCCGATGTTCTTTGCCGGCCTTCATCCTAGCCGCCGGGATGGTCCAGACCTTGGCATTGAGGTCGACCTCGGACCAAGTCGCACCAATCACCTCGCCGGTCCTAGCGGCGGTCAGGATCGCGAAGCGGAGGGCTTCGACGCTTACGCCCTCCTTGCCGCCCAATGAGCGCCAGAACGCGTTCAACTCGGCGTAGTCGAGAGCGACGTGGTCCTTGACTGCCCTCACCCGAGATCGAGCCGGCAGCAGCTTGTCCAGATGCCCGCGCCACCGGGCCGGATTGTCGCCATGACGGTAGCCGCGCGCCGACGCCCAATCGAGCACCGTCTCGATCCTGCCGCGGACACGTGAGGCCGTCTCCGGCTTGCTGTTCCAGATTGGCTCGATGGCCTTCAGAACGAGTCCGGTGTCGATTGCGGTGACATCGAGGTCGCCGAAAGCCGGCCACACATAGGTCTCAAGCGTCGTGGACCATTGCGCACGGTGTTTGGCGTTCCTCCACGTCGCTTCGTGCGCCTTGATGTAACGTTCAGCGGCCTGTCGAAAGCTGACGCCATCCTTGACGTTTCGCCTGGCGTGGGCAGCGAGGGCGCGTTTGCGCTCAAGTGGGTCCTGGCCGGGGGTGACGCCGTTCCCGCGTAGTAGGGCTCGCGCCTCGACGGCTGCCCTCCTAGCGGTTGCCAGGCCGATTGCGGGATATGGACCGAGACCCATCTCGCGCTGACGTAAGCCGAAGCGGTATCTGAACAGCAGGCCTTGCCGCCCTTAGGGCCAATCTGGAGCCAGAGATTGTCGCCATCGCCGTAAAGGCCTGGCGCCGTGAGGGCCTTCACCTTACCGTCCGTGAGCTTGTTGACCGTCTTTGCCATCCATCCGCCTAGCTTTGTAACCCACACGCCAACCCACGCGCATGTGTGGGATTATCGGGGACAAATGGGGAGACGTAAAGACGGACCGTTCGAATTACACCTTTGAATCAAATACTAAATGGGACGACGTGGGACGGACTGAGACCGGACATATGCGGAGGATCCGTCCGTCCACGGTCCTCTTGGGAGCGGCGGTCCTGCTCCAGGCCTGCTCGCCGTCGCCGTTGAAGCCGGTGACCGCGCCAAGGGCCGCGCCCTATCGCGCCGGACCGCTTCCCATCGGCGTCTGGGGTGTCGGCCCGATTCGGCGGATGAGCTATTTCGAGGCGCCACGCATCCAGGAACTGTTTCCGCTGGCTCAGGTCAGCGAAGGCACGGTGCGCGTCGCCGACGACGAGACCATGGCGGTGATCACCGTGACCCAGGACGGGGTGGAAATGCTGGAGATCGACGACGGAACCGGCAACGCCCCCGGCACCACCGACCCGATGATCGGGGCGGTGCGGGCGCTGGGCGGACCCGTGCAAGGCCCGCAAGGCGAGCGGATAGGCCTGAAGTGGAGCGACGCCCATTTCGACCTGACCGAATGCGACCTGGGCGCCCAGCGTGACCGCAACACCGTCTTCTGCGCCCGGCCGGGCGAGGGCGCGGTCACCTATCAGTTCGCCGTGCCGGGCTGGGATTCCGAGGAGATTCCGCCGGACGCGCTGCTGCGCAAGGTCGCCTATGTGAAGGCGATCGTCTGGACGCCGCCAGCGTGATCCTGCTCGCCCTCGACACCTGCCTCGACGCCTGCTCCGTCGCCGTCTGGGCCGAGGGGCGCGTGCTGGCGGCCGGCTCCGAGCCCATGCGGCGCGGCCACCAGGAGCGGCTGGCGGTCATGGTCGAGGCGACGATGGCGCAGGCGGGGACGGCGTTTCCCGCCCTCGATCGCATCGGCGTGACCATTGGCCCGGGCTCTTTCACCGGCCTGCGCGTTGGCCTGGCCTTCGCCAAGGGCCTTGGCTTGGCGCTCGACCGCCCGGTGGTGGGCGTCGGCGTGCTGGAGGCCCTGGCGCGGGACGTCGGCGAGGGCTTCGTGGCGGCGGTGATCGATGCGCGGCGCGACCAGGTCTATCTGCAGGTATTCGACGGCGCCCGCGCCCTGATGGCGCCCGATGTCCTGCCGGTCGAAACGGCCGCCGCTCGCCTTGCCGAACTCTGGACCGGCGGCCCCGCGGCCCTGGTCGGACCGGGCGCCGCCTTGCTCGCTGGCGTCCTGCCGCAAGCGGTGCTGATCGAGCGCGCCGCCCCGGCCCCCGCCGTCGTCGCGCTGCTGGCGTCGCGCGCCCAACCGCCCTTTCCACCGCCGCGTCCGCTCTATCTGCGCGCGCCCGACGTCCGCCTGGCCGCCGCAACGTGAGGCTCGCCGGCGCCACGACCCGGGACGCGCCCGGCATGGCCGCCGTGCATGCGACCAGCTTCGATGGAGCCTGGGGCGTCGATGAGATCGGGGCCTTGCTGGACGGGCCCGGCGGGTTCGGCCTGGTCGTCCGCGATCCGGAAACCGAGGTGATCGTCGCCTTCATCCTGGCCCGCGCGGTCGCCGGCGAGGCCGAGGTGCTGACCCTGGCGGTCGATCCGCCGCATCGGCGTTTCGGCGTCGGCCGGGCCCTGGTCGAGGCCGTGGCGCTCAACGCCGCCGCGGCCGGCGCCCGCAGCATCTTCCTCGAGGTCGCCGGCGACAATGACGCCGCCCTTGGCCTCTATCGCGCGGCCGGATTCAGCCCGGTGGGACGGCGGCCAGCCTATTATCGTCGCGGCTCGGGCGCCGTCGATGCGCTGGTCTTGCGGCGCGATCTTAACAGCCCGCCCGGTTGAGCCTATCCTGGCGCCGCCAGCAACGGGGCGAAGGCGTGGACCGGATCGAAAAGCTCTGCATCGAAAAGGGCATGCGCATGACCGACCAGCGCCGGGTGGTCGCGCGCGTGCTGTCGCTCGCCCACGACCATCCGGACGTCGAGGAGCTGTACCGGCGCGCCCACGATGCCGATCCGCACATCTCCATCGCCACCGTCTATCGCACGGTGCGGCTGTTCGAGGAGGCTGGCATCATCGCCCGCCACGACTTCCAGGGCGGCCGCTCACGCTATGAAGAGGCGCCCGATACCCACCACGACCACCTGATCGACATGAAGACCGGCCAGGTGGTCGAGTTCATGGACGAGGAGATCGAGGCCCTGCAGTCGGCCATCGCCAAGCGCCTGGGCTACCGTCTGGTCGACCACCGGCTGGAACTCTACGGCGTGCCGCTGGACGAGAGCGAAAACTGAGCAACCCGTCGGCCCGTTGCGGCGCTTGCCCCGCCCTCGCCTTGCGCGACGCCCGCCCCGCGCTCATAAACCGGGCATGACCGCGGCCCCGCAAAAGCGCCTCTACATCAAGACCTACGGCTGCCAGATGAACGTCTATGACAGCGAGCGCATGGCCGATCTGCTGCGCCCGCTTGGCTATTGCGCCACGGAAACGCCGGAGGGCGCGGACTTGGTGGTGCTCAACACTTGCCACATCCGCGAGAAGGCGGCCGAGAAGGTCTATTCCGAGCTTGGCCGGCTCAAGCCGTTGAAGGCGGCGCGGGCGCGCGAGGGCGGCGCGATGATCATCGCCGTCGCCGGCTGCGTCGCCCAGGCCGAGGGCGCCGAGATCATGACGCGCCAGCCGGCGGTCGATCTTGTGATCGGGCCGCAATCCTATCACCGGCTGCCGGAGCTGATCGCGCGCACGCACCGGGCGAGCGGCGAGCGGCTGGCGGCGGATTTCGCCACCGAAGAGAAGTTCGACGCCCTGCCGAACGAGCGCGCGGTGAGCGGCGTCAGCGCGTTTTTGACCGTGCAGGAGGGCTGCGACAAGTTCTGCAGCTTCTGCGTCGTGCCCTATACGCGCGGCGCGGAATATTCGCGGCCGGCCGCCGCCATCGTCGCCGAGGCCGAGCGGCTGGCGGCCAAGGGCGTGCGCGAAATCACCCTGTTGGGCCAGAACGTCAACGCCTATGCGGGCGGCCTCAGCCCCTTGATACGGGCCCTGGCCAGGATCAACGGCCTGGACCGCATCCGCTATACGACCAGCCATCCGCGCGACATGGACGAAGACCTGATCGCCGCCCACGCCGAGGTGGAGGCGCTGATGCCCTATCTGCACCTGCCGGTGCAGGCGGGGTCGGACCGGGTGCTGAAGGCCATGAACCGAGGCCATACGGCCGATGCGTATCTGCGCCTGATCGAACGCGTCCGCGTCGCCCGGCCCGACATGGCGCTGTCCGGCGACTTCATCGTCGGCTTTCCGGGCGAGACCGAAGCGGACTTTCAGGCGACCCTGGCGGTGGTGGCTGAGGCCCGCTACGCCAGCGCTTTCTCATTCAAATATTCCAGGCGTCCGGGCACGCCCGGCGCGGCCATGCAGGGCCAGGTCGCCGAGGCCGAGAAGGACGACCGCCTGCAAAGGCTGCAGGCCCTGCTGGCGGCGCAACAGGCGGAGTTCAACGTGTCCTGCGTCGGGCGCACCCTGCCGGTGCTGTTCGAAAAACCCGGCCGGCATCCAGGCCAGATCATCGGCCGGAGCCCCTATCTGCAGGGTGTGCACGTGACCGCCCCGCAATCGCTCATCGGCCGGATCGCAGCCGTGGCCATCACCCGCGCCGAGCGCAACAGCCTTGCCGGCGCGCTGGCGCACACGCCTGTGCTGGAGCCCGCTTGAGCCCCGAAACCCGCGAGTTTGTGCCGTTGTCCGATGCGGGTCTGCGCGCGGTCTCCGGACCGAACAGCCGCCATGCCGCCCTGCTCGAGGACGCCTTCCACGTGCTGGTCGAGACCCCCGGCGGCGGCGTGTCGCTGGCGGGAGGCGCCAAGGCGCGGGCGGCCGCCAAGCGGGCGGTCAAGGCCATAGCCGATCGCGCCGACAAGGGCGTGGCCGTGTCCGAGGGCGACGTCCGCGCGGCGGCGACCGCGGCGCGAAACGGCGAGGCGCCGGTGGGGATGAGCGGCATCCCGCTCGGCCGCCGCGGCGCCGTTGCGCCCAAGACCGCGGCGCAGGCCGCCTATCTGGATCTGCTGAGCCGCAACGACCTAGTCTTCGCCGCCGGGCCGGCCGGCACCGGCAAGACCTTCCTGGCGGTGGCGCACGGGGCGGGCCTCTTGCTGCGCGGCGAGGTCGACCGGCTGGTCATCGCGCGGCCGGCGGTCGAGGCCGGCGAGCGGCTGGGCTTCCTGCCCGGCGACATGAACGAGAAGGTCGATCCCTATATGGCCCCGGTCTGGGAGGCCTTGAGCGACATATTGGGCGCCGAGCCGCTGAAACGCCGCCGCGACAAGGGCGAGATCGAGGTGGCGCCCATCGCCTTCATGCGCGGCCGCACGCTGAACCACGCCTTCGTCATCGTCGACGAGGCCCAGAACGCCACCCGGCTGCAGATGAAGATGGTGCTGACCCGGCTGGGCGAGGGCGCGCGCATGGCGGTCACCGGCGATCCGACCCAGGTCGACCTGGTCAATCGCGGCGATTCAGGCCTGGTGCACGCCATCGGCCTGCTCGAAGGCGTCGACGGCGTGGCCGTGGCGCGGTTTTCCGCCGGCGACGTGGTGCGCCATCCCCTGGTCGAGCGCATCGTTCGCGCCTACGACGCCGACGCCGCCAAGGCCGGCCGATGATCGAGGTCGCGATCGCCGATGTTGCCTGGACCGCGGCCCTGCCGGAAGCCGCCGCCCTGGCCGCGGCCGCGGCCGAGGCGGCGCTGCCGCACGCCGGCGGCGCGGAGCCCGGCGACGTCGCCATCCTGCTGGCCGACGATGCGGCGATCCAGGCGCTTAACGCGCGCTTTCGCCAGCAGGATCGGGTGACCAACGTGCTGTCCTTCCCGGCCGCGCCGGGCTCCCTGGGCCTGGCCGGCGATGTCGCCCTGGCCTTTGGCGTCTGCGCCGCCGAGGCCGCCGCCCAGGCCAAGCCGCTCGCCCATCATCTGCAGCACCTGACGGTTCACGGCGTGCTGCATCTGTTCGGCTACGATCACCAGGACGAAGCCCAGGCGCGGGTCATGGAAGGCCTGGAGCGGCGTATTCTCGCGGGGCTCGGCGTGCCAGACCCCTACGCCGCCGAGCTGGGCGCCGAGGCCGACCATGTCTGACCCAACGACCGCCGCCCCGCCCCCCGCCAAGCGCAGCCGGGGCCTGCGCGCCTTCTTCCGCCGCTGGCGGCGCGGCGAGACCGCCGCCGCCGCAGCCACCGCCGCCCATACGGCGCGGAGCGACGGGTCGCTCGACCTGGTCGACCAGGCCCAGGCCTTCAAGATGCTCAGCGTCGAGGACGTCATGACCCCCCGCGCCGATATCGTCGCCGTCGAGATCGCCTGCCCGTTCAGCGAACTCCTGGCGCGCTTCCTCGAGGCCGAGCACACCCGCATGCCGATCTATCGCGGCAATCTCGACGATCCAGTCGGCCAGGTGCACGTCAAGGACGTGTTCAAGATGCTGGTCGACGAGTCGATCCGGCCGGCGCCGGACGAGACCGTACTGCGCCGGCTCAGGCGCGAGGTGCTCTATGCGCCGGGCTCGATGCGCGCCGGCGACCTGATGGTGAAGATGCAGGCCAGCCGCATCCATATGGCGCTGATCATCGACGAGTTCGGCGGCACTGACGGGCTGGTGACGCTGGAGGACCTTATCGAGGCGGTGGTCGGCGAGATCGACGATGAGCACGACGAGGCGGTGCGCGCCAGGGTGGTCGCCCGGCCAGGCGGCCTGATCGAGGCCGACGGGCGTGCGCCGCTGGAGGATCTGGAGGCGGCGATGGAGCACTCGCTGGTTCCCCCCGACCTCGAGGAGGACATCGACACCGTCGCCGGCCTGGTCAGCGCGCTGGCTGGCCGCGTGCCGCAGCGCGGCGAGGTGATCGCCCATCCCGACGGCTTCGATTTCGAGATCACCGACGCCGACCCGCGCCGGGTCAAGCGCGTGCGCGTGCGCCCGCACCCGCCGCAGGTCGCCGCGGACGTCGAGGCGCCGGCGCCGAAACCCGATGGTGAATGAGCCGGCCCTGACCGGCGCGCCTCCGCCGAGCCGCGTGTTCACCATCGCCCTGTCGGTCATCGCCGGCGCTGGCATAGCGCTGGCCTTTCCGCCCTTCGGCCTGACGCCGGGCCTGCTCGGTTTTGCGCTGATGCTGCATCTCTGCGGCGGGACCGCGGGCCCGAGGCCGCTGCGCGGCGCCTTCTGGCGCGGCTGGCTGGCGGGAACGGCCTTCTTCCTGATCGCCACCTGGTGGATCTATCAGGCCTTCCAGGTCGATGCGGCCGACCAGGGCTGGATGGCGCCCTTCGCCGTGGCGCTGCTCGCGTCGGGACTCGGCCTGTTCTGGGGCGCGGCCGGCCTTGTCTACCGCTGGATCGCGCCGGCTGGCTGGATGCGGGTCCTGGTCTTCGCAGGCGTGCTGACCGGCTTCGAGTGGGTGCGCGGTCATCTGCTCACCGGCTTTCCGTGGGATCTGCCAGGCGAAAGCTGGCGGGCGGGGTCCGCCCCGTCGCAAGCCGCGGCTCTGATGGGCGCCTATGGCCTGACCTGGCTGACCGTGGCCATCGCGGCGACGCCCGCCCTGCTACTCGATGCCGCCCGACGCCGCCGGGGGATCGCAGCCTGCCTGTGTGCGGCTGCGGCCCTTGCCGGCCTCTATGGCTTCGGGAGCGTCCGGTTGGGCGTCACCCGGGCGCAGACCGACGCCGGGCCGATCGTCCGCATCGTCCAGCCCGACCTACCGGAAATCCCTAGCTACACCGCCGCGACCTTTGCCGACACGGTCCGGGCCCATCTCGACCTGACCGCGCGGCCAGCCGCCCAGCGTCCGGACATCATCATCTGGCCCGAGCGCGCCATTCCAGGGGCCTTCGCCGACTATCTGGCGCCTGGAACCTGGACCCGGGACGCCATCACCGCGGCTCTGGCCCCGGGGCAGATTCTGCTCACCGGCGGCTACCGCACCCAGCCGGCCCCGCCCGGGGCCTATGCGCCCGACGGCCTGGTCTATTTCAACAGCCTGCTGGCGATGCGTCGCGACGCGACCGGCCTCACCCCGCTGAGCGTCTACGACAAGTATCGCCTGGTGCCGTTCGGGGAATATCTGCCCCTGGCGCGCTGGCTGGCCCCGCTGCATGTGCAGGAGCTGGTGCACGTTGGCGACGGCTTCAGCCACGGGCCGCCGCCCCGGCCGATGGCGCTGGGGACAGCGCCCCTGGTGCAGCCGCTGATCTGTTACGAGGCCCTCTATCCCGGCTTCACCCGCAGGGGCGCAATCCTCTCCGGCGAGCGGGCTTCCTGGATCGTCAATGTTTCCGACGACGCCTGGTTCGGCGGCACCTACGGACCGGTCCAGCATCTCAACCTGGCCGGTTACCGCGCCATTGAGGAGGGTCTGCCGGTCGTGCGCGCCACCCCGACCGGAGTCTCGGCGGTGATCGACGCTCTCGGTCGCGTGCAGCCTGGCCTCAGCCTGGGCCAGGGCCAGGCCGGCGTCATCGATGCGCGCCTGCCTCAGGCGCTGCCGCCGACGCTGTTCGACCGTCTCGGTGAGACCATTTTCGCCCTGATGATGCTGCTCTCGGCCGCTGCCGCTGGATTGGCGCACATTCATCGCTCGCGAGGCGCGGAAAGATGATGACAGCGGCCAAATCCTATCGCAAACCCTAGCTCGCCGGGGGATTGGCTGCGTCGTCGTCGAAGAGAGTAGAGTTGTAATGCCAGTGATGTCGGATCCCGCCCGGTCGCCGAACCCCATCGACATCCATGTCGGCCTGCAGGTTCGGCTGCGGCGCAAGGCGCTGAAGATCAGCCAGGAGAAGCTGGCCGAGGCCCTGGGGCTGACCTTCCAGCAGGTGCAGAAATACGAACGCGGCGCCAATCGGATCAGCGCCTCCAAGCTCTATGAGATCGCGCGCGCGCTGCGCGTCTCCATCGCCTGGTTTTTCGAGGGCCTGACCGATCCGACCGCCGAGCCGATCGAGGGCGCCGAGGAGGCCGAGACCTCGCCTTTCGCGCGCAGTTTCCTGATGAGCCAGGAGGGCGTTGATCTGGCCAATCTCTTCCCCCGTCTGCCGCAGCGCCGGGTGCGCCGCCGGCTGGTCGAACTGGTCCGCTCCCTGGTCGAGGAAGGCGAGGCCGAGCCGGTGGTCGCCGAGGCCGAAGCCTAGACGGACTATCCAGCCCCGGCCAAATGCGGCAAGGCGAGGCCCATGGACCGGCCGCCCCTGCGCACCTATGGACGCATCAAGACCCGCACGCTGAAGCCACGGCAGGCGGTCCTAATCGATGAGCTGCTGCCCAGGCTGGGCGTTCCCGACGGGCCGTTCGACCCGCGCGCCCTCATGCCGGAGGCCGCCGAGGTCTGGCTCGAGATCGGCTTCGGCGGCGGCGAACACCTCGCCGCCCAGGCCGCGCGGCGGCCCGACGTGCTGATGATCGGGGTCGAGCCCTTCCTGAACGGGGTGGCCAGCGCGCTGCGCCATATCGACGACGGCAAGCTCGCCAATGTGCGTATCGTCCAGGGCGACGCGCGCGACATTGTCGGCCGCCTGCCGGACTCAAGCCTCGACCGGGTCTTCATCCTCTTCCCCGATCCCTGGCCGAAGACGCGCCACCACAAGCGCCGGCTGATACAGCCGGACTTCATCGCCGATCTGGCGCGGGCGTCGCGGCCGGGCGCGCGGCTGGGCTTCGCCACCGACTGGAGAGACTATGCCGCCTGGACGCTCGAGCGGATGGTCGCGTCGCCCGACTGGGCCTGGACGGCGCAAGACCCGTCGGACTGGCGCGCGCCGCCGGCCGATCACGTGACCACGCGCTATGAGCAGAAGGCGCTGGGCGACACCGCCCCGATCTTCCTGAACTTTATCCGTCTCTAGTGCGCGGAGGCCGCCGGTCCGGCCTCACGTTTCAACACGTCGACATGGTCGAGCTGCAGGGTCAGCGCATCGATCGCCGCCTGATCGCCCGGCGACAGGTCTTTCAGGTCGGTCCTGGACATGATCACCCGCAAGGCGTCGCCGATGCGGCCGAGCTGGCGGCCATAGGAGCCGACCTCGTCGAGGACGCGGGTCTCGACCTGTGGCGCGGCGGACTGGCCGAGGTTGACGGTGAACAGGCTGAAATCGCCCACGGTCCACGACCAGGGATTGATCACCTGGCTGAGCTGGCTTGGCGCGAAGGAGACGGTCAGGGGCTGGGTCATGGGTCTCTCCGGTTGACCCTCGGCCTATAACCCTCAATGGGCGTCGGGATGGCCAGTTTCGATATAGCGCCTCAACCGATCGAGCTGTCCGTCCAACACCTCATCGACCGGCGCCGCGAAATCGCCCATGCCGCCGTTGGCGTAGCCGCCGAAGTCGTAGGTGAGCACGACATTGGTCCCCGCGTCCTTGGCGCTGAGGGCGAAGGTCAGGTGGCCGGTTCCCGCCGTCGCCGCCAGGGGGCCGAGCGCGCCCTCCAACCGTACGGTCTTGTTCGGCTGCACCAGGATGACACCCATATGTTTGGCGCTGCCGCATCTTTCAGCTGTTCGCAAAAACAGCCGCCGGCCCTCAGCTCCAGGCTGAGGTTCTTGGCGTCGCCGGAATAGGTGTGTTCGCTGTTCCACCACTGGCCGATCTGGCCGATGGCCGCATAGACCTGGGCCGGCGTGCCAGCGACCTGCGCCTGTTCCCGCACCTCAAAGCCGCCGGGCTGGGAAGCGACCACGGCCGCCGCGACCGGTGAAGCCAGGCCGAGGCCCATCGCGATCAAGATCGCCGTGCGCATGGATCCGCTCCCCCGGTTCAGGCGGCCTCGAAATGCAGGGGCCCGCCCCAGAAGGCCTCGACCAGGCCATTCTGCTGACCGGGCTGGCCGGTGGTCAAGAACCGTCGCAGACCCGAAGACCCCGGATCGTACTCCTTGTGGCGCTCGAGATAGCGCTCGATGGCGTCCGCCGTCGCGCCCGGCTGATGGATCAGCGGCGTGGCCGCGGGCAGGGCGGCGCGGAAGAGGTCGGCGATGATCTCGTAATGGGTGCAGCCCAGCACCGCGCGATCGGGCGGACGGCCGATGCGGAGGCTGAGCGCCTTGACGTGACCCCGGACGGTGGCGGCGAGCTCGGCCTCGTCCGCGCCGGCCTCGATCATCCGCGCCAGTTCCGGGCAGCCTTCCGAGAAGACCGCGACATCGGGTTTGCGCTTGTCGATCTCGATCTCATAGACGCGGCTGCCGGCGGTCGCCGGGGTCGAGAAGACCCCCAGAATGTCGAGTTTTTCCGCTTTTTCGCCGTCGTAGCGCGGCGCGCTCTCGTGCGCCCAGGGCAGGCCGGTGGCCGCCTCGATGGTCGGCACGATCAGACCAAGCACATTGACCGGCCGGCCCAGCTCACGGCGATAGCCCGGCAGCCAGGTCTGTTGCAGGCGCCTGAGCGCGATGGCGGCGGCGGTGTTGCAGGCCAGGATGACCAGGTCGCAGCCCTCGGCGAACAGCCGCTCACAGCCGGCGCGGGTCAGGGCGACGATCTCTTCGCCGCTGCGCCCGCCATAGGGCATGTTGGCCTGGTCGGCGAGGAAGACGAAATCGGCGCCGCGCAGGCGATCGACCAGGGCGTGGTGGACGCTCAAGCCTCCGATCCCGGAATCAAAAACCCCAATCGCCATGGCCCGGCTTTAGCCTTGGGCCGGCGCGGCGTCCACGTGTGGCATGGTCGCAAGCCGCTGGATGCGCGCCTGCCACAGGTAGAGCAGCGGGGTCACCACCAGCTCCATGATCAGGGCCGCGCTCATGGCCGCGCCGGGCGGGCCGGCGATCAGCATGCCCAGCGCGCGCGAGAAGCCGCCGGCGACCACAATGATGGTGAGCAGGGCGAACTTCGCGCCCTCGGCCTCGATCTCCGGGATGGCGGTCCAGTAGGCGACGCCAATGGCGGCCAGGAGGCCCGACAGGTAGCGAAAATGGCTGTCGAACGCACCCTGCGCCTGTTCGCCGAGCGCGGCCGGCCCCCAGAGCACGCCGGCCATGCCGCCTGCCACGGGCGCCAGGCCGGCGATCGCCACTGAGAGCTGCAGAAGCCGCCGTTCCAATACAAACTCCTTTGGGCCAGATCGGAAGAGCACACGTCTGAACTCCAGTCACTGACCAATCTCGT
>ODAK010005618.1_pt1 | contig 12713 bp, 10 predicted proteins | sample 1539591 | NCBI WGS metagenome assembly ODAK01 (sample SAMEA3539303, study PRJEB22396) | soil metagenome | biome: tundra; feature: field; material: soil | place: USA | collected 2010-05 | depth 0.15 m | reverse complement strand
GTCAACTTGTCGATGGAGATGGTCTCGTCGTTCCCGGCTTCGTCCTCGCGGATCACGTCGAGCGTGAATCCCTCGCTCGCGTCTTCCAGCACGCGCTTGGACTGCTCGGTCTTCTGCAGGATGTCGGAGATCTGCTTCAGCGTCGAAACTTTGGTGACGATCCGCTTGCCCAGCAGCAGGCTGATCTCGTCGATCATCATCAACTGGCTGGGATCGGCAATGGCAATCGCCAGGCGCCCGTCCGCCGTCTCATCCAGAGGGACAAACTTATAGCGGAACATCAGGTGCACCGGGATCTTCTCGAACAGATCGTGGTGCAACTGGAAATCGCTCAGATCGATGAATTCGCAGCGGTAGCGCCGCGCGATATCCCGCGCGCGTTCCAGTTCGTCGGGAACTGTCGCCGCTTCCGGCACCAGCTTCCCGCCATTCCCGCCATTTACCAGTACTGTTTTCTTGTCCGCCATGCCTATTCCAGTTTACAGCCTCGTCCACAGACTCGCTCGGCAGCCCGGCGTCCTAGTGCACGCTTGCTCCCAAGGTAAATATCGGCATATATAGAGAAATCAAGATCCCGCCGACAAAGACCGCCATGACGATCAGGATCATCGGCTCAATCAGCGCCATGGCTGCGCTCAGAGCCGTCTGCACGTCCTCTTCGTAAAATTCTGCCACCGAATTCAGCATCGCCGGCAGCGCGCCGGTCGATTCGCCGACCTCCAGCATTTCCACCGCGAGATCGGGAAACAACTTTTGTGTCTCCAGACTATGCGCCAGGCTCTGTCCTTCTTTCACCAACTCCGCCGCTGCGTTGACCCCGTTTACCATCTGCCGGCTACTCATCGATTCGCCGGCCGTTTCCATGGCCGGCACCAAAGGCAAGCCGCCCTGGAGCAGCGTGGCCAGAATGCGCGAGAAATTCGCCACCTGGTACTTCAGCCGGATTTCCCCGACCAGCGGCAGCGACAGCAGAAACCGGTCAATTTGTTCGGCCCCGCGATCGCTCTGCTTCCACCGCAACAACATGACAATTGCCACCGCCCCAACCAGCAGCACCACCCACCCGTACTTCTGCGCGTTCAGACCGAGCGACAGCATGAACACCGTGATCGCCGGCAACTGCGCTCCCAGGTTGTTGAACAGGTCGGCAAACCTGGGCACCACGTAGGTGATGAGAAAAATCAGCATCAGCGTCACCACCGAAACCAGCAGCGCTGGATACACCAGGGACACCAGAAGCTTCTTACGAAACGTCTGCACCATCCGCTGATACGAGATGTAGCGGCCCAGAACCTCTTCCATGCTGCCGCTCTTCTCCCCGGCCATCAGCGTGGTCGTGTACATCTTCGGAAACACTTGCTGGGCGGCAAACGCATCGGACAGCAACTCGCCGCCTTTTACCCGCTCGCGTACGTTTTCCAGCCGCCGTAACAGAAATTTGTCCCGCTGCCGCTTGATCAAAAGATCCAGCGACGTCAGGATCGGCAATCCCGCTTTGATCAGCGTCAGAAACTGCTGGTTAAAGATCAGAAACGTGGACTGGCGCAGCTTGCCGCGCTGCCCGAACTGGCCCCCGCCCCGGCTGAGTATGGTCCGGGGCTTGACCCAGTACACTAGGTATCCCTGCTGTGTGAACCGGTCGTGGACCTCCGCTTCGGAATACCCGTGCTCCACCTGCTGCCGCAGATGGCCCTGTTCGTCGGCGACTTTGACCAGGAATTGTGCCATTCGCTATCGTCTGATTCCGATGTTTCCGGCTTTCCGGTTTTGCCCCGCGTTGAGCGGGTCAGACCAAGTGTAACATTCTGTTCCCAAAGCGCTTACCGCACCTGCCTATCCGGGTGGTACGCAAGTAACCTGTTGTAGAGACGGGGCTTGCCCCGTCTCTTGCCGCGGGCGGAGACGCGGCAAGCCGCGTCTCTACAGAAAATCTATGGTCCCAATTCTCCTTCCACTGTCTCCACCCCCGGCGGAGGGGTGAACTGAAACCGGCTGTCGCTCAACTCCACATTCTCTTTCCAGCCCGCAAAGCGGAACTCCGTCGTCGCCCCGTCCGCCTCCACTAATACAATGCGGACAATCTGGTCGGAGGGCGTGATCTCCAGTTGCACCTCGGTCGCTTGCCCCGCCATGCTCTGCGGAACGACGCTCTGCGGAACCCCTCGCAACAGCGTGTTACCTGCGCCCAGAGGCGATTGATCCACAACCTTCGAAAGTCCTTGTAATTCATTCTCCAGCTTAGTCTTACCAAGCAAAAATGCCAGTGGTGACCGCAGGTCGTCCAGCTTCTTGAGAGACGTCTTTCTGAGTTGCCGTTCCGCCGGCAGGTAGAACCACACTGCCTCGCCGTCGCTGATAAACAGCTTCCCTTTCGGAGAACGGTATTCCCACCGCATCTTGCGCGGTTTTTTCAACCACAAAGTGCCCGATTCCACTCGCTCCGCCCCATCGCCCCGGTAGATTTCGGTGAAGTCCGATTCGAGGCTGCGCAGGTGGTTGTAGTGGCTGTCAACTGCGCGGGCGAGCTGATGGATGTCCTCGGCCTGCGCTGGGAGAATGATCGCCACGACCAGCAGCAAGCAAGAAGAGACGACGTTTTTCAACGGTAGTTTCCCTTCCCTCGATTCTACTGCGGCGCGTTCTCGTCCGTCGTTAAACGCGTATGAATATTTAGAGCGGATTCACCGTTGCAGATCCCACTCGTGTGGGGACGGGGCTCCGCCCCGTCCAAGCCGAGCGCATCGGAGCCCCCGTCAAGCCACGCCGCCCGCCGTCTCGCTGACCCGATTGCCGTCGCCGTCGTACCACCAAAAGCATGTATATCAGCGTTGCCATGAACGGAATTGACGGAGGCAGGTTACCCTCATATATCTGCCATGAAATATCCCAGGCAGACCAATGAGATTGTCCCATCACAGCCGGATCGGTAGTCACGAGCGGGAGAAAGAACGTGAGTAGTCCAGCCGCAACCGTCAAAAATGCTAGTGACCTTCTCCTTCTACCCAAGTGTTTGACAGACTTCATCGGCAGCCTATCCAGTGAGTAGCCAGTCGGATATAGCATCCCAGGTCAGTCGTGTAAACGCCGGGGATCATTAGGCCGCTTTTCTTCCTTTGCGGGAGATAGGATTTCCGCATCGGGGGAATCTGGTCGCAGTGTCTCCTCTGGTGGAACAACTTCGGCGTCCACGAACTCTGATGCTGGGTCACTGCGTGGCTTCCGGTCTGTATGCGATCTCCTCGGATTGGTATCTCGGCTCAGCAAATACAACAGTATAATTACAGCGGTGCACGTGGCATCGAAAACCGGCCTCGATCGAAACAAATCAAATCCCAACGTACCGGGCGTTACACACTCCTTTATCACGACAGCAGCGATGACAAGCAAGAGAGCGATAATCCCAATGCGTCTCACTAGTTCCTCCAGCTTCATTTTACAAGCGCGCTACAAAAGGGATTATTCCTCCGGGAGTTCTGGGAGCGGATTCCAACCGAACGGAGTCGTCACCGGCTCTCTCACTCCATTGTAGAAGCAGTTCAAATTGCCGGGTGCCCCACCCTTCGTTTTTTGAAGGGTGGGACTCCACCTCTGCCCACCGCTTGCGATTTTTCGCTGACGGCTGCAATCTGACCTTCACTCCTTTTTCATCACAAACGTCCTGTGCCCACCATCACAGACTTCTAACCGCCCGTCGGCGACAATGGAGATCGACCTGTTGTGCGAGGGTCGAGGTGTGCCCGTCAACCAAGACGGCCCTCGAAGCTGCCCCAGCCCATTTTCAGCGCTCTTTGACAACCTAAGTCCTTATTGATGAGGCATTTACCTGCAAGTCCTTATTGGTGAGGCATTTGCAAAATCGTCCCGCTAACCCTATGATTCTAATAGATCGAAAAAAAGGGGGGGGGTGGGGGGGTACCCCCGAACTAGGCGGTTTTTCCCGCGGAATAGATGGAGTACTGCTCAGTCCCGCCGACTCGGACAAAGACTGTGTGTTCGCCGATCACGTGCTCGAGCAACGGATTGTGATAGAGCACGTACAGCGGACGCGGATTCGCCGCCAGACTCTTTTCCAGGCTAGCGATCAGGCGTCTCATCCCAGATTCTGGCAATGGATTGAAGAGATAGAGTACGAGTGGCTCAGCGGGAAAAACAAACTCGCAAGCGTCCGTGCAGACCGCTTCGATCTGCGAGCAGCGCTGCGTCGCGGAATGGTACGCGTGAATGTTCTCCTCCGCCGCGCGATGCAGCTCGGCAATTAGCTCCACTCCCACAATTTTCCGAAACGGATACTCCGAAGCCATCAGCAGCGTCCGTCCCTTGCCGGAACCGAGATCGACGAAGGTGAATGTACCGAACTCGATGGGCAGCCTCGCCATCATCTCGTGAAACAGAACGGGTTCCGTCGGTTGATATGGGGAATGAAACCATCCCAGCAATCGCGCGCGCCAGCCCACCGTGCCGCTGGTGGTGTTGACGCGATGCTCCCAGTCGTAGTCCATGTCGCCATAGCGCTGCCGCCGACGCTCGGGCGTCGACTCGCGCACAAAGGCCCACAGATTCCGCGCCAGCAGGGAACTCGCGCTCCGAGCGCCCTTTTCTCTCGCCTGCTCGCGCCACCAGCTGCGGAAGGCACTCCAGAGTTGTCGGGGAAATCCTCGCGAAGACACGCCCGCATGCTAACAAATCGTTGGCGTGGAATCTGGGCGGCACTCGTTTACGGGTTCGAATCGGAATTGGGCTTGGGCGGTTCGCAATCCGGCGGAGTTCCGCGGGTGGAGCTCTTAGTGGAACTTTGGCGGCTCCGGTTTGTATCCGGGCGGCAGCCCCTTCACCACGAAGGGGAAATCCTCCGGGCTTCGCAACTCGATGCGGCCATCCGCCAACAGTCTGTATGGTTTCCCATCTGGGTCCACTGGTACCCCGCGCAGCATGCCCGCGCCGATCAGTACATCGAAGCTCGAGGGCAACACCCCCGTCCGTTCCCGGTACCGAGCGACCACCTTCTCCAGTTCCGTGATGTCCTCATCCACCTTCAAGGCACGCAGGTGCGCGACTGCGTTTTTCCGGATCAGATCTTCCTGCGTGGTGGCATAGGCAGTCTGCCACAGCATGCGTGCCGTCTGGATCTCGCCCGCATGCTGCGCCATCTGGGCTGCCAGCACGCGCAGAAGCGGATGCGCATTCGGCACTTTGGTGCCCCGCTCGAAGGCCTCGGCGGCCTTCGCGTACTCCCTTGGTTCCATGTAGTAATAGATGAAGCCCAGCTCGTAATACAACTTCCAGTTATCGGGATTATTCCGGATGCCGTACTCGACCAGGGCGATGGCCTTGTCGGGCATGCCTGCGCCCTCCGGCGGCTGCGGCGCCACGAAGTTGGCTCCGAACTGGTACGCCACGATCAGCTTGGGATCGAGCGCCGTCGTGATCTCCAGCAACGGAGACAGCAGGTTGTAGTCTGTGGCTCTGCCGGTCACATGGCGGTTGCCAAAATACTGTACCGCGCGTGTCCAGTAGATATCGGCAAGCAAGCCGTCATAGCCCAGGCTCAGGCGTTTGATCCACTTGGGCGAATTGAAATAAAGGACTTCTTCCAGCGTAGCGGTGGTGCGCACCTGGTCGAGCCGCCGCAAAAGAAGAACGGAACTAGCCAGCGAAAGCAGCAGCAGCGTGCTAGCCGCCACCGTAACTTGGCGCGAGCCTCTCATTTCAGGTTCCGGCGCTCGAAAATCAGCACCGCTCCACAGATCGCCGCCGCCGAATACGCCAGCGCATAGGCCGTGTTGTAGGCGATCAAATGTCCGGAGATGGGTTGTTCATGCGCGACCTGCGAGATCACGTTCAGCGCCGAGAAGTTCGGCACCAGGTAGGCCGCGCCCGTCGCGAACCACCGCGTCACCCCGTGCGACATCCCGGCAAAGCCGCGCAGATCTTCGGCAAAGCTCCCGATCACAAACAGCGAGAAGGCAAACACGGCCGATAGCAGTGGGGAAGAGAACGACGAGAACAGCAGCGCCAGCGAGCAGAGAATCACAAATTGCAGCACGATGAAAAACAGCGCCACCAGTATCCAGGCATCGGAAGGATGAAGCTTGTGAAACAGGGACACATACACCAGGGCCGCAAACACCCCAATGGCCATAAAAAACGTGTTCACAAAGAGCGTCCCCGTCAGCCCCAGGAACTTGCCCACGATGAATTCCCAGCGCCGCACCGGGCGCGAGAGCACGGTGTAGAGCGTGCGTTTCTCAATTTCCTTCGATACCAGGCCAATCCCGATGAAGATCGCGATCACCACTCCAAACAGCGAGACTGCCGTCAGCCCCAGGTTGACCACTACCAGGCGCTCGATGTCGAACGAGATCTGTCCCACCAGCACCGCGGCTCCGGAGAGCAGCACAGCGAAGCCGATCAGGTTGTAAAGCACACGGTCGCGTACCGCTTCGCGGAATGTGTTAGCGGCGATGTACACCACTCGATTCATCTCGCCCCCCCCGCTGGTTGGGCCGCCGAATTCACTTTCTGCAGGTAATACTCTTCCAACGAGAAAAGCACGGGCGTCAGCGAGATCAGCCGCAGCCGCTCCCTCCTCAGGATTTCCAGCGCCGCCTCCTGCTGCGGCTCTGGCACCACCGCGCGCATCGTCTCCCCGCTCATGTGGCACTCCGCTCCCAGTGCACTGAACCCAGCCGGAACCGCGCTTCCATTCCAAATCAGCTCCACCTTGCCTGCCACCGACGAGGTCAATTCGGCTACGTGGCCCACGCCCCGCAGTTCTCCCTGGTGAATGACCGCGACCCGGTCACATAACGCCTCGGCGTCGGAAAGGATATGGGTCGAGAAGAACACGGTCTTGCCTTGCTGCTTGAGTTCTTCGATCAGGTCGCGGACCTCGCGGCGGCCCATTGGATCCAGTCCCGACATGGGCTCATCGAGAAAAACCACTTTCGGGTCGTGCAGAATAGCCTGCGCCAAGCCCACCCTTTGCAGCATGCCCTTGGAGAACTTCCGCAGTTGCACCCGCGCCGCGTCTTTCAGGCCAACGCGCTCCAGCAGGGCATCAATTTTCCGGCTGCGCTCCTTCGGATCCATGCCGGAAAGCTGCGCATAGTACTCGAGCAGCTCCTTCGCAGTGAGGTAATCGTAGAAATAGGGCTGCTCCGGCAGGAAGCCGATCTGCGCCTTGACCCCCGCTTCGTCGATGTTTCTGCCCAGGATGCGAGCCGTTCCCCCAGTCGGGATGACCAGCCCCATCAGCAGCTTCAGCGTGGTCGTCTTGCCGGCGCCGTTCGGTCCCAGGAAGCCAAAAACCTCGCCTTCCTCGACCGTCAGGTTCAGCGGTCGTAGCGCCACGCGCGGCTTCTTCCGCCAGAAACCCACCGCGTAAGTCTTTTCTAGATCGATCGTTTCAATGGCAACCATGGCTGCGTCTGAATTCTCCAGCGATAAAATTATAAACAAACCCGTGACGCCCATGGGCTGGCAGTGATGGAACCCGCCTATCGGAAGTAACTATGTTGTTGGCTTTCCGAGGCGATGGCTATAAATCCACTCTGGCCGCCAAAAGATAAGAGTCCGGAATTTCTTCCGGACTCTCTCCGGCTTGTACCCTCCCCCAGGTACATCGCCGATTCCAGAATGGTTACTGCAACGGAGCGACCGTGCCAGCGCAAGCGCCAACAGCGATCGGACCGACTGGCTGGAAGCGCACCACAGCATCTTGGATCGAGCAGAAGGCGCGCACGCCAGTCGTATTTTGGGTGAGCGCACTTGCCGTCGCGTTGTAGGTGGTGGCGGTTCCGGCCGCGGCATAACTGTAACCGCTCTTGCCGGTACCCGCCGGGTTGCCGTTGGAAGCAAGCACGCCGTCAACTAAACAAGCCGTGGCTAACACTGGCGGGGCCGGACATGCCGCTACGGGGCCGCCGGGACCGAGGTTTGTCAACAGGGCCGCGTAGGTTTGGTAGGCCGAAAAATACGATATTTCCCCTGTGTTAATGGTGCGAATGCCGCTGGCCGCGGACGACTCATTCGCCGCAATACGCGCGCGCAGCAGGTTCGGGATAGCAATCGCGGCGATGATCAGGATGATCGCCACCACAATCAGCAATTCGATCAGTGAGAAGCCCTTTTGTTTCCGCATTTAAATTGTCCTCGTCTCCCTTTGAATGTTCTTGGTTGGATGACCAACTCGCTTGTACTATGGCGCTCTGAGGGCCAAAACCGGGCCAGTCACTTTTTCAAATGCATGTGCAGGGCCGTTCCGCAGCGCATCTTCGGCCCAGTGGGGCGGACCCGTAAGTCATTGCCACCACAGAAGTTCATTGCGCCCGGGAAAATGATGCGGCACCTCCCATCCGAGCCAGCGTCGCCACCTTGACAGAAAGTGTCAGCCCGGAAACGGCAGTTCGATACTTTGCTCTTGCCCCAAAAGAGAATCTTGCCACACAAAAAAAAGGGCATCGGATTTCTCCGATGCCCACGGCTGGTACCCTCCCCCGGGTCTTCGCCGATTCCAGAATCGTTACTGCAGCGGAGCGACCGTGGCAGCGCAAGCGCCAACAGCGATCGGGCCGACTGGCTGGAAGCGCACCACAGCATCTTCGACCGAGCAGAAGGCGCGCACGCCAGTCGTGTTTTGGGTGAGCGCACTTGCCGTCGCGTTGTAGGTGGTGGCGGTTCCGGCGGCAGCATAAGTGTAACCGCTCTTGCCGGTACCCGCCGGGTTGCCGTTGGAAGCAAGCACTCCGTCAATGAAACAAGCCGTGGCTAACACTGGCGGGGCCGGACATGCCGCTACGGGGCCGCCGGGACCGAGGTTTGTCAACAGGGCCGCGTAGGTTTGGTAGGCCGAAAAATACGATATTTCCCCTGTGTTAATGGTGCGAATGCCGCTGGCCGCGGACGACTCATTCGCCGCAATACGCGCGCGCAGCAGGTTCGGGATAGCAATCGCGGCGATGATCAGGATGATCGCCACCACAATCAGCAATTCGATCAGTGAGAAGCCCTTTTGTTTCCGCATTTAAATTGTCCTCGTCTCCGTTTGACTGTTTTGGTTGGATGACCAACTCGCTTGTACTATCGCACTCTAAGGGCCAGAGACCCAAGTGACGGAAGTCAGATGTCCTTCTGGATGCAAACTCAGCGTTTTCAGCGGCCTCTGCGCAATAGTTACCTCCTCCGTCACCCTCGATGCTCCCAGTATGACACTTTCAGAGACCCAGATTGACAAATTTTGCCAGTCGCCCCTCGTCTCCATCTCCAGCTTCAAACCCCCCGTCAGAGGCCGCAACTCCCATTCTCGGAACGCTCGCCTCTGTTTTTCTTGCGTCCGATTCCGCCTTCCGTTTCGTCCAGATCCTCCCCCAAAGCGGGTGTCTGGTTTTCCGTAGAGACGGGGAAGCGCTCTACACGCGGAAGAGATGCCCGGATACGAATCCCGAGTTCTTCCGCAGTTCGCTGGAAGTAAGAAGCGACAGACGGTGTCCCGAGAACTGAGAACTGTTTTCTCCGCCTCTGCGCTAGAATGGGCCTCGCCGGAGCGCCCATGCCGAACCTTCAATTGAATTCCGAGCGCGACATCGCTCGCGCTTCCACTCTCCCTGCCCCCCTCTATTTCAGTCCGGCAACCTTCGAAGAAGAAAAGACCAGGATCTTCGCCTCCACCTGGCAGGTCGTCGGTCATGTTCACCAGGCCGCGAGCCCTGGCGACTACTTTACCTTCGATCTCATTGGCGAGCCGCTCCTCATCGCCCGCGGCGACGACGGCGTTCTCCGGTGCTTTTATAACGTCTGCCGGCATCGCGCCGGCAACCCTGCCTCCGGTTGCGGAAACCGCAAACTCTTCCGCTGCGGCTACCACGGCTGGACCTACCGCCTCGACGGCGCTCTGCTCGTCACCCCCGAATTCGATGGCGTCGAAGATTTCGATCCCCAAGAGTTCGGGCTCGCTCCCGTGCTCCTCGAGGAATGGTTCAACCTCATCTTCGTCAACCTCGATCCCGACGCCCGCCCGCTGCGCGAGTCTCTGGGCGAATTGCCAGCCCATGCCGAGAAGTTCGATTTCAGCAGCCTGAAGTTTTCCGAGCGCCGCACCTACGACATGAACTGCAACTGGAAGACCTACATCGACAACTATCTCGAGGGATACCACGTGCCGAGCGTCCACCCGGCGCTCAATCGCGAAATCAACTACAGCGCCTACACCGTCGAGCCTTACCCCCAGTATGTCCGCCAGTGGACCCCGATCCGCGGCGCCCAGTCCGGAGACGCCACTCCCCGTCGCTATCAGCAGGCCGGCGATGACCTCACCGCCGATTACTTCTGGGTCTTTCCCAACTGGATGCTCAACTGCTATCCCGATCACATCTCGCTCAACATCATCCTGCCGCTCGGGCCCGAGCGCACGCTGGCAATTTTTGAATGGTATTTGCCCGAGAAACATCTGGAGAGCGAAGCCGCCCGCAAAGCCTTAGTCTTCAGCGACGAGATTCAGGTTGAAGACATCAGTATCTGCGAGATCGTTCAAAAAAATCTCCACTCCCGCAGCTACCACAGCGGCCGCTACAGCGTGAAGCATGAAAAAGGCGTCCACGCCTTCCACCAGATGTACCGGGAACTGATGCCTTAGGTCTACCGCCGAGACGCCGGGAAGGCAGTTGTCAGTTATCAGTTATCAGCTCAGAACTGAGAACCGAGAACTGAGAACTGAGAACTGAGAACCTGGCCTCTTAGCAGCCTGTGGTGAAACTCTAGCGTCCAAAACAGCGCCTGAAGGCGCTCTGATAACACGGCACTTCCGGTATGCCTGAAGGCATACCCTGATACAAATCGTACTTGCACCACGGGCTGTTAGGTTCGCTTCAGCAGCAAACAAGTGATGTCATCGTGCTGCGGAGTGTTCCCCACGTGACGATCCAATTCCGCCAGCAGGCTGCGCAACAGTTCTGCCGGCGCTGACCCCGATCTGCGATCCACCAGTCGTATCAATTCCGGTTCGCCGTATTCCTCATCCTTCGAATTAACGGCTTCGACGACCCCATCCGTGAAAATCACCAGCCAGTCTCCGCTCTCCAGGCGAGCCGTTCCCACCTGGTAAGGCGATTCCGCAAAAATCCCTACCGGGATGCCTCCCGCCTCCAGCCGTTCCACTGCGCCCGAAGTCTTCCGTAGAATCGGAACGTTATGCCCGGCGTTGACATAGACCACGTCTCCGGTCGCCGGATCCAGCTCGGCGAAGAAGGCGGTCGTGAAGCGAACTCCGCCCATGCTGTTCGAACAGGCATAGCGATTCACGCCGGCCACCAGTTCCGCCAGCGCGACGCCACTCGTCGACAATGTCCTCAGACTAGCCTGGAAGGTCGCCATTAGCATCGCCGCCGGAATACTTTTTCCCGCCACATCGGCCACCACAAACAGAACGCGGTCTTCGCTCAACTCCCGGCCCGGCCGCAGGATCACATCGTAGTAATCGCCCGCCACCGTGTTTGCCGGACGCGTCGCGTAAGCGATCTGATATCCCGGAATCTGCAGCGGCGCACCCGGCAACAACCACGCCTGAATATCCTTGGCGATCTCCAGGTCGTGTTTCATCACCACCCGATCGGCGAGCTCGAGTAGCAGCACCAGCAACAGCAGCAATCCACCCCAGACGTGCAAGTCGAACTCGAAGACTTCGACATGTCCGGCGCGGTTGGTGTAAGACATTCCGCCCGAAGGAAAGAACAGGAGAATCAGCGCCAGCAGCACGAGCACGCGGCGCGCCGGGGTCAGCTTTTCCAGGATCGCCCAGAACATCGCCTTCGTGATCTGCCAGCCTCGCCGGAATCGGGACGGTTCCGCCTGCAGATTGTCCAGCCCCGCCGAGTAGAGCCGGTAGCTCGACCGCGCGTCTTTTTCAAACTGCGACCAGAGCTGGTTCAAAGCCAGCCCCTCACTCACCCGATGCCAGAATTGCCGGGCGTTGCTCTTGAATCTGTGTGGTGGAGGAACAGTTTGCTGAGGGGACGTCATGGCGGACGCAACATTATAGGCTGGCGCTGCCTTTGCTTGTAAAGCGACGGGCGTCTCGCGAGCCTGCCCTGAGCGGAGCCGAAGGGTCCGGCAGTTCGGCGGCCGGGCGGGGACGCCCGGCGCTTCACCGCAACTAAGAGCTAGACCGCCTCAAAACAATTCCATCTGCGCGACCGCCATATGCGCTCCGCCAATGCTGCGATCGTGCTGATCTCCAATTCCGTACTTGCGCCGCAACGCCCAATTCCCGGTAAAACTTTCATCACATTTTCGGGGTGAGCAAGCTCACTGACCGGAAAGCAAATTTCCCGCGATACTAGCGGCGCCGGTGGGATGCGTCAAGACAGGCCGACATCCCATTGCCCGACAAGGAGGAGGTTGGAGTATGCCAACCGTAAACAAACCGAACTTCTTCATCGTGGGAGCGCCAAAATGTGGCACCACTGCACTCTATTCGTATCTGGATGGTCACCCGGACATAGGTATGTCGAAGCACAAGGAGCCCCACTTTTTCGCTCCCGATATTTTAGGCCACCAGAGACAATCAACAACGCTGGCGCAATATTTGAGCAATTTTGATCGCGCAACCGGAAAGAGCCGAATCGGGGAAGCATCGACAGGGTACCTGGCCTCTCGAAGAGCCCCTCAAGAGATTTTCGACTTCAATCCTTCTGCTCAGATCATAGTTATGCTGCGGAACC
>ODAK010005616.1_pt1 | contig 12718 bp, 4 predicted proteins | sample 1539591 | NCBI WGS metagenome assembly ODAK01 (sample SAMEA3539303, study PRJEB22396) | soil metagenome | biome: tundra; feature: field; material: soil | place: USA | collected 2010-05 | depth 0.15 m | reverse complement strand
GGAGATATTCAGGCTCATGCCCAGTTGCCGCTGTCGTCGGTGTGGATGCTGGCCGATGCGGATCAGTTTGCGAATCCCGGCGACAAAGAGTTGTTGCTCGTGCCCTCGCACGTCACCGTCCGCAATTTTGTGTATTTTGACAATCATGTTGGCACCAGAAAAGTTGGTCTGGCCGGCACCGGTTGGGTAGATACCACCGGAGCCAATCAATGAAATTCCCACTTACAACCCCAACCGATAACAATTGTATGTCCAAGCCATCAAGTCATTCCCAGCCTATGAAAACTCACTCCATGCAAACCGTCGTTTCCAAACTTCGCGCTCTCTCCATGCTGGTCGCCTGCATCGGCATGGTGAGCACCCACGCCCAGAACTTGACGTGGAACGGCGGCGGGAGCGACGCCAATTTCAGCGACGCCAACAACTGGGGCGGCACGGCGCCGGCGGCGAGCGGCAATATCATCTTTTTTGACGGCTCACTTAATACTTCGCCCACAAACAACCAAAGCGATGACTTTTATACCTTCAAGGGCATCACCTTCAACTCTACCGCCAGTTCTTTCACGCTCGTTGGAAGCCGGATTGATCTCAATGGTGGCATCAACAACAACACGTCTGGCAATCCGCAGATGATCAACAACGCCTTGGCGCTGCTGGCCAATTTAACCGTCAGTGTCGCCGCCAACGGCAGCCTGACCAACGCCGGGGTGATCAGCGGCAGCTTCGCTTTGAGCAAGACTAACGCCGGGGTCCTGGTCCTTCTGGGCGCAAACTCATTCACCAAGCCCGTCACCAATTATCAAGGCACCATTCAGGTCGCCAGCATTGGCATGGCTGGAGCGGCTTCGCCCCTGGGAGCGGCACCCGCCGGTGCCGGCGTCAATTCTCCGATCTGCATGATTGGCAACAGCACTCCAATCCTGCAATACGTCGGCCCGGGCGAAACCAACAACCGGTCGTTTTACATCACCCCGCAGAACAACCGCACCATCACCCTTGATGCCAGCGGCTCCGGACCGTTGGTGTTCAACTCACTGACCAACATTTCCGCCTCCATCAACAATGCGACAAAGGGCAGTGCCCTCCTGGCGCTGACCGGCAGCAACACGAACAACAACACTTTGGCGGGTGATGTTTATGACAACCTGGCCAACAACAACAACGGTCTGGCGGTGATTAAAAGCGGCCCCGGCACCTGGTTTCTGCAAGGGACAAAACATCAGAACGGCCGCGTGGAGGTCCAGAACGGCGTTCTGATGTTCGACTCGGTTTCCAATGTCGGGGTTGCCTGTTCGCTGGGCACGGCCGCCAAACTTTATGCCGGTGCCGCCAATATCACTGCGATAAGCAACGCGATCAGCCTGGGCACCAGCTCCACCGCCGGCACCCTTCAATACGCCGGCAGCAACACCAACACGACGGATCGCGTGATTGGTCTCAATGGGAGCGGCACGATTTCGTCCGGTGTGAACGGCGGTTCGCTCGTGCTCAATGGGGCCATTTCCAATTTGACCACCAGCCCTTATACCTTGACTCTCGCCGGCGGCGGCACCAACACCGTGGCCGGAGTAATTTCCGACGGATCGGGTCAAACGAGCCTCATCGTGAGCAATGCCGGCGTTTGGGCGCTCACCGCCGCCAACACCTTCAGTGGCTTGACCGAGCCTGCCGCCGGAGTCTTGCAGTTGGGCAACGCCGCCGCGCTCCAGAGCAGCGTGCTGGACCTGGAAGTTGGCGACACCGGCACCGTTGATTTCGGCACGCTCACCAGCCTGACGCTCGGTGGTTTGGAAAGCGGGTTGAACCAGTCGGGCGGACGGAATCTGAACGCGACCAACGACGACGGCACGGCGTTGCCGCTCGTCCTGACCAAGAATGACGGGATGAGTTATGCTTTCTCTGGCACACTTAACGGAGGGACAACTCTGACCAAGACAGGCAGCAGTATTCAGTCTTTGGGCGTCGTCGGCTTCTCCGGCAATGCCACCATCAACGCCGGCACTCTGGCGCTCCAGTCGGGCGGCTCCATCAGCTCCCCGCAGATTACCGTCGCGGGCGGAGCGATCTTCGACGTGAGCCAGGTCATTGGTGGCTTCACCCTGAATACCGGGCATATCTTGGCTGGCGCCGGCACGGTCAATGGCAACTTTACCGCGTCCGCCGGTTCTACTCTTAGTTTGAGCACTAATTTAGCAGGCGGCCCCACCTTGACCTTTTCGGGTAATCTTACCCTGGCTGGTGGTGCAACGAATGTCTTGAACCTCGGCACCTCCACCAGCCCCAGTGTAAATGATGTCCTCACTGTTACCGGTGGTCTCACCCTCAGCGGGATCAATACCATCGTGATCAACCCCTATTTGGGCAGCTTGGCCAACGGGGTCTATCCTTTGATTCAATATGGATCGTTGTCGGCTGGCAGCCTGGCTGATCTTAAGGTAACTCCCATCGCCGGCTACAGCCTGACGCTGACGAATGATACGGTTGACACTCCCAACGTCGTCAGCGTGATTGTCCAAGGCGTTCACATTCCGGCTAGTCTAACTTGGAAAGGCAATGGCTCTAACAATAATTGGGATGCCCAAACCACGGCGGACTGGCTTAATGGCGCGAGCCTGGTTGATTTTTTCAACAACGACAGCGTGACGTTCAGCGATAGTTCAACCAACACGACCATAAACCTCATCGGGGTTTTGGCGCCGGCTGCCGTCGAAGTCAACAACAGCTCCAAAAACTACACGCTCGCCGGCAGCGGCAAAGTTACTGCCACCGCCGCCTTAACCAAGGATGGCACCGGCATGCTGACCGTCCTTACCTCCGACGATAACTCGGGCGGCACGACGATCAATGCCGGCACGATCCATGTTGGCAACGGCGGCACGGGCGGTTGGCTGGGCGCGGGCACCATCACGGACAACGGTTCGCTCATTGTAGACCGGTCCGACAACAATTCCTTAAGCGCACTTGGCGGCGCCGGCAGCCTGACGCAACAAGGCGGCGGCGTGCTGATGCTGACCAATGATACCAGTGGTTTCTCTGGGAATGTCACGGTGAATCCCGGCACGCTGGCGGTCAACAGCGAGAGCGGTCTGGGTTCCGGCTCCCAGTTGACCTTCGGCGGCGGCACGCTCGAAACTGTGGAGAGCAGCGCCGACACGTTCAACCGCAATGTGGTGATCAATGCGGCCGGTGGCGGTTTCAATCACGCGAGTGACCTGACCATAAACAGCACCATCACCGGAAGTGGTTCGCTCACTTTGTCGGGCACCGGAACGGCGATCATTCCCAATGCCGAAACCTATTCCGGGGGCACGATTCTGAACGGAGGAGCGCTGGCCATTGACAGTGTTGCCGCCTTGGGCACCAACGCGCTGACCATCAACGGCGGCTCACTCTTTCGCGCCAATGGCGGGGAGCAACTTACCCTGACTATGCCGGTGAACCTGGCCAGCAATATTACTTTTGGCAACGTGAGCGATGGCGGCTTGAGCTTTACGAATGGGGCTTGGATCCTTCAAGGAACCGCGCCAGCCTCGTTGCAGTTCACCATCAACACCCCGGTTGAAATTGACAGCCGTATTGGCCAAAACACTACGGGCATGGGGTTGACAAAGCTGGGGAATAATACTCTGACGCTTACTGGCAGCAATAATTTCACCGGTTCCTTGGCGATCAATCTGGGGCTGGTAACGGTTCCCGCGTTCGGAATCGGTGGCGCACCTTCCCCGCTCGGCGCGGCGCCGGCCAGCACCGGCAGTAACACCGCCAACGTGAACATCACCACCACCGCCGGGACGTTCGAGGGTCTGCAATACACTGGTCCCGGCGAGACCACCGATCGTGGTATTTTCTTGTTCACCCAGGACAATCAATATTCCACCTTGGATGCCAGCGGCAGCGGCGCGTTGGTCTTCAGTTCCCCGACCAATGTTTTTGCCTGGATTCAGAACAGCACCCCCGGTGATGCCAGCCTGATTCTCACAGGCAGCAACACGAACGACAACACCTTTGCCGGCAACATCTATAGTGCCGACGTCTTCAGCAACCGCTGCGGTCTGGCCATTGTCAAGCAAGGTGAGGGAACTTGGAAGCTTCAAGGGGTCAAAAACTATTCGGGCCGGATTGAGGTGCAGGCCGGGGTGCTGAAATTCGACTCGGTGGCGAATGTCGGCGCTGCCAGCGCCTTGGGCACGGCCGCGAAACTTTTCGTGAGCACCAGCCCGATCGGCTACGCGATCAGCCTGGGAACAAACGGATCGGCGGGCACGTTGTTATACACCGGCGCCGCCACCAACTCTACCGACCGCGTGATCGGCCTGCTTAATGACGCCACGATTTCGGACGGCACCAACGGCGGGGCGCTGGTGCTCAACGGAGCCATTACAAACCTGAACCCCAACGGAAAAACTCTGATGCTGGCGGGTTCCGGCACGAGCATCATTGACGGTGCCATCACAGATGTCCCCGACGGGCTTGGTTTGGGCAAGAGTGAAGGCGGCATGTGGACGCTTGCGGGCGCGAACACTTACACCGGCAACACCACCATCAGCAGCGGCAAGCTTCTGGTGAACAACGCCTCCGGTTCCGGCACGGGCAGCGGTGCGGTGAATGTCAATGCTGGAACCTTTGGCGGCACGGGCGCTGTTGCCGGGAATGTCACCTATCAACCCGGCACCTTGGCGCTGTTCACTTCCGGCGCACCGATGACCATTTCCGGTTCGCTGGTGTTGAATGGAAACACAGTTCATCTGAATTTGCCGGTCAGCCTGGGAAATGGAACCTACACTTTGGCCGCCTACAATATTGCCGGAAGTTCCGGCGCATTTGCGGCCACGCCGGTCATTGACAGCGGTTCGCTGTCGGCCGGAGCTTCGGCGACCGTGACCACGGCGGGTGGCAATGTGAGCCTGGTGGTGTCCGGCGGCGCGGCCCCGCAGCCGCATATCACCAGCATCAGCCTGTCCGGAACAAGTCTGGTGATCAGCGGGACAAATGGTTTGGCGGGCGAGCAATACAATGTGCTGACCAGCACCAACCTGGCGCTGCCTTTGAGTCAATGGACAGTCCTACCAACCAACACGTTCAGCGGCGACGGCTTCAGCATCACCAATGCGGTGTATCCGAACGCGCCGAAAAACTTCTATCTTCTCCGGGTGCCCTGAAAAATAAACAACCAGTAAGTTCACGAAATCCAAGAAAAATTTGAATTCATGAAACCCCTTTCAACAAAACCTGTTCTTGTCCAAATTCGGGCGCTGCTGCTCGTGGCAGCTCTGCTTGGTGCCGCCCGGTGGTCGGGTGCGGCAGGCACCACGACATGGTCCGGCGCAGGCGCCGATAAGAACTGGTCCACGGCGGGAAACTGGTCCACAGCGGGCGGGAGCACGCCGCCGGCGACGGCCGATGCGGTGGTGTTTGGCGTCGGGGCCTTTCCCGCTTCGACCAACACGGTGGGAGCGATCAACAACATAGTTGGTGCCAGCACCAGCATTGCCGCGTTGAACTATATCAACACCAATGGCGGCACCGGTAATTTCTATCACACCACCCAGATCGCGGCGGGCCAGACGTTGACCATCAATGGCAGCGTGTTCGTGGGCGTGGACAACTGCGCGACCAAAGTCAACCTGTCGGGGCCAGGCAACTTTACCGTCGCCGGCGGCGCCAGCTCCATTTTCGGTGTCGGGGTGAATGCGGCCGCGCCTTACAAGCAGACCAGTCAAACGGTCACGCTGGTGCTGGGGGACGGCAACAACACCATTGCCACCGCCAGCAACCTGATTTGCTATGCCGTTGGCAACAACACCAAACCCTGCATATTGAGCCTGGGCAACGGTGCCAATGTGCTGAATTCCGACCTCTTCGTCATCGGCAGCGGGAAGGATCGCGGAACTCTAAACTTCGCCGCCGCCGGGGCCGGCACGCTGAAGATGCGCGCCCGGGACGGAGTTTCCCGGGCCAACCTATCCCTAGCCATTGATGGCGGCGGCACGGCGTCGAGCAAGGCGACAGTTTCACTCAATGGCCATTCGGTGGATCTTCTGTTTAACACCGTGACGAACGGCAGCGCGGTCGCGGGTGGGAATGTGAAAGACTCCACCTTGCAGTTTGACACCGGCATCATGGATGTGAACAACCTGATTATGGCTGTTAAAGGCGGCATTGGGGTCGCCGGCATGGTTAATAACTCCACCAATACGGTCGGCGGCACGGGTGTTCTCAATGTCAACAGCAGCTTTGTCATGTGTCGGGGTGCCACCACGACTGCTGGGACTACCAATAACGCCACTTTGAACATCAACGGCAGCGGCATGGTGCATGTTTTTTGTGACATTGTCCGGGACGCCCCTTCCATGAGTGCCATTGACACTGCCACCATCGCCATGAGCGGCGGCACGCTGGATGTGCAGGGCCACAACCTCGGCACCGCCAGCCTTCACATGGACAACTTGATCATCAGCGGCTCGGCCCTAAGTAATTTGACGGCCGTATCCGGTTCCACTATGCCCGTCAATGTGAGTGTTCTGAATGTCAGCGGCGCCAACTTAATCTCGGTCATGACCTTGCCCGCCGTGCTGGCTTATCCCACAACCTTCCACCTTGTTTCCTACTCGTCCAAAACCGGCGGCGGCACCTGGAGCACGCCAAACCTGCCCGGTGGCTACACCGGCTCAATCTCGGACAGCGGCTCCACGATTGATGTGATCGTTTCCGGCGGCCCTGCGCTTGCCAAAGCGGACACCTGGAATGGCGGCAGCGGCACTTGGGACACGACCACCCTGAACTGGATTAGCGGCGGCCCCACACTCTACGCCGATGGCGACCTGGTGACGTTTGACAGCACGGCCCCGGGCACGGTCAGTTTTGGCACGACCGTTAGCCCAGGCAGTCTCACGGTCAACAATAGTTCGACGACAAACTACCTGTTCACCGGCAGCGGCAAAATCAGCGGGGCCACCAGTTTGATCAAATCAGGCTCGGCTTCGCTGACCTTGAACGAGAGCGGCGGCGATAATTTCAGCGGCGGCATTACAGTGAACGCGGGCACTCTGAAACTTGCCAGCACCGGCGTGAGTCTTGCCGGTGGTATCACCGTCAATGGCGGCACGATGGTTCTCGATCAGAGCGGCCCCATTGCCGGTAACACGACCATCGCCGTGGGTGGCACCGTGCAGCTTGGCAACAATGACACGTCCGGCTTGCTGCCTTCGGGCAGTCTGAGCGACAACGGCACACTTATCTTTGATCGCAGCGACGTCAGCCTGACCAATGCGACGGTTATTGGCGGCTCCGGCGCGGTGATTCAGTCAGGCTCCGGGATTTTGGCCCTCAATGGTGTCAATACTTACGGCGGAAGCACCACGGTTAGCAATGGCACAATCCAGGTCAACAACAACGCGTCGCTGGGCACGCTGCCTGGCGGGGCGGTCACGATCACCAACGGCGGCACGCTCGACCTTGGCGGAAACCCGACGGCGAATAATGCCAACTACGGCGCAAAACCGTTCTATGTCGCGGGCGCGGGCGTCGGGAACAATGGCGCGATTGTCAACAACGGCACGAACGCACAGCAGAACGCGTTTCAACAAGTCACCCTGACGGCGGACGCCACCCTCGGCGGGGCTAGCCGGTTCGATGTGCGGGGCGGGACCCCGGCACTGAATCTCGGCGGGCACAAGCTGACCAAGATCAGCACCAACCAAGTTTCCATTGTGGGGGCCACGATTGCCAGCGGTGGCGGCAGCGTTGAGATCGGTTCGGGAATTTTTTCGATTGAAACCACCAGCAGCTTCAGTGACAGCCTGGGATCATTCCTCGTGGACAATGGCGGCACATTGGGGCTGCGCACGACCACCCCCACCTTCACCTGGCCGGTCACGCTGAACGCCGGCGCCACGATTAGGAACACCGGCGCCACCGCGACCAATTACAGTCCCATTGTTCTCGCCGGCAACGCCACGCTTGACGCCAACAGCCAGATAACCACGCTGAACGGGGCCGTTTCCTCGCCGGGCGGCCCTTGCGGACTGACCAAGATGGGCGCCAACACCTTTGTTTTAACGGCTGTTAATACCTATGGCGGCAACACGCTCATCAGCGCGGGCATTTTGTCGCTGGGCGGTTCCGGCTCCGTTGCGAACAGCACCAATATCAACATTGGCAGCGGGGCTACCTTGGATGTTTCCAGCTTGGCCGCCCCTTTCACTTTAGGATCGAGTCAAACGCTGATGGCTGGCGGCGCGACGGGAACAGTTAATGGAAATTTGAATCTAAGCGCCGGTTTGCTCGCGTTCAACTACGCGAACGGGACGCCGACCTTGACGGTGACCAGCGGCATAATGACATTGAACGACAACGCGGTGACGGTGACGGTGAGCGGGAGCGCGCTGCCGCCGGGCAATTACAAACTGATTTCAGCCGGCACCGGCGGCTCGGTGTCCGGTTCCGTGTCCGGTTCGGTGGTGACCATCAATGGCGCAGGAGCGACGGCCAGCAGCCGGCTCAAGATAATCAGCGGCGAACTGTATCTGGTGGTGGATCATCCGCCGGTGGCGCAAACGATGACCGTGACGCGCACCGCTGGGCTGGCCTTGAAAGTTGCTTTGTCCGATGTGGCGACGAACTGGAGTGATGTGGACGGGGATACAGTGACGTGGTCGGGCATCAATCTGGTGACGACCAACGGTGTGAGCCTAACGACCAATAGCACTTGGATATTCTACACCAATAATGCGAACGTGGCGGACCAGATCAGCTATGTCATCAGCGACGGTCAGGGGGAACCGCCGCCCGCCTGATTAACGTGGTGATGAATCCGTTTGTGACCGGACAAAGCGCGGCGGTGACGGTTGGCGGCGGCGCCGCGACCATTAATTTCGCCGGCATCCCCGGTTATAGTTACGGTGTGCTGCGTTCGACGAATTTGACGGACTGGGTGACGATTGTTACCACCAACGCTCCGGCCAGCGGAGTGTTCAATTACCTGGACAACTTCGGCGATTTGGGCAGCGTGCCATCCGCGGCGTATTACCGGCTGCAATGGAACCCGTAAATCAGCCGGCCACCTGTCGTCGCGCAAAAAACCATGCATCAAACCAACCCCAACACCAGGCGATGCAGGCATTGCCGGCGGCAATGGCAGGAGGCGTGACTAATTGAAAGTTTTAACTATGATGTTGAAGGCGGGGCAACCGGTCACTGACGTCGGGCAAATAAAAACACTCCAAGGGTTGACGGCGGACTAACTGGCTGAAAAGCTTAACGTCAACGCCATGCGCCCACTCGTTCAGCAGTTTGTTATCGTTGCCCTGGGATTGGCCTGGGTTATGACGGCGCATGCGGATTTCACCGTCCGGTCGGCAGCTTTTTTGAGTTACTACGACACGGCTATTCCCAACACGAACCAGTTTGGCAGCGGTCCGCACCGGATCGGGCGCACGGGTTTCTGGGCGGCGGAAGGACGGTTTCTGACCAACGATCTGGTCAACGGTTCCAATTACATGGCCGCCGCCCTGCGTGATGCCGATTCCGAAGGCACGGACGCCGGTTTTTCAATGTGGCCGGCCATGGATTGTTTTTTGCGGTGGAACGCGCTCGGTTCGGTCTTCACTCCGGCCATCACCAACTTGTTCAAAACGCAGCTCACCACCAATGGCACCAATTACAGCAGCGGCGCAACGTCCAATCAGCGGATGATGTTTGCGGTCACGCATTATCTGGCCGGGTGCGTTTGGGGAACCAATGCTTTTCCCAGCGGCGCTCAATACCAGACTGATTATGGCACCGGCGACCCAACCGGCATGACTTATGTGTCCAACACCATCGTGAACATTCCACTTTACGGCCTCTTGGAACATGACTCGCTCATTTACGCGCAGTTCACGCTGGGACCAATTTATACGCTGGAACAATTCGCGCCGGATCCGGTGCTGCGAAACAAGGCAAAGATGGCCTTTGATTGGGTCGTGGCTGCCAGCGCCGGATATTACTTCTATGATAACTGGGCGATCGCTTCGGATCGGACCGAGCCATACTGGATTCAGAAACAGCCGACCAGCACGACGATGATGACTTATCTGTTTTTCGGCGGCCCGATACCAAGCACCTATCTTGAATCCTATCCCTCCGCGCTTTATTGCATGTCTAATTTCCCCGGTGTGCTTCCCGAAGTCGTGATGGCCGCAACGAACCGTGTGCAGGCCTATACGCATCGCAGCACCGACATGCGCAACACCGGCGGTTACAACAACGCTTATTTCAAAACCAGCTACATCGCGCCGGGCTACTCGCTTTACAGCCAAACCGAATGTGGCGTGGCCACCAACAGCGACGGCAGTTTTTCCGTCACGAATTTCGGCACGGTCAGCTTGAGCGACCCGCACCAGATGCAGCGCTGGGGCGTGATCTGGAACGCGCCGGGCGCCCAGACCAAGTTCTGGATCACCAATCCTTACAACCCGGTCTATTCCGGCTCGTCACCGAACATTTACATCGGCACAACGATTTCGGAACAGGTGGTGCAGCTTGGGGGCACGCTTGCGGCAGTCTATAACATCCCGACCAATGCCACCAAACCGGATTGGAATCACAACGGTTTTTCATCGCCGATTACAAACTATCAGCTTCTGGAAGGCCAAATTCCGACCAACTACTCCGCCGTGATTGACAATGCCGCCACCAGCGGGCGGCTTTTTTTGCACTATACCAATGTGCTTATCGCGCTTTACATCAGCACAAACTTCAACTGGAGCGCGGACACGAGTCTGACGAATTATTTTCTGATTCCGGCCAATATTGCTGGACTCGCCGTTGAAACCGCGGCGCCGAACGAATACACGCAGTCCACCGCCGCGCTGCGCCTGACCGCATTCCGCAACGACGTGCTGACGTTGGGCAGCGTGAATACAAATTTCCTCACCGGCGCAAATCCGGCCATGATTTACACCGACCGCCACAGCAACACATTGCAAATCACTTTCGGCATCGGCGCGAAAACCAACGGCCAGAGCATTGACTATCAACAATGGCCTGCCATCAGCAACCCGTGGATGTATCAGGCACGAATGGGAAATCTTTTCATTTACGGCACAAACCGGACTATCGTCTATAATTTTCACGACTGGACGGAAACAACGAACAACCGTCCGCTGCTGGCGGCAATTTCCAACCGGACAATCAATGCCGGAATGAACTTGCTGGTCACGAACCTTGCGACCGACGCCGACCTGCCGCAGCAGACGCTCACGTTTGGACTGTCCAGTGGGCCGACGAATGCGATTATCGCGACGAATACCGGAATTTTGACCTGGCGTCCGACGATGGCGCAGGCGGGTTCGACAAATCCGTTCACCGTGACCGTCGCCGACAACGGCACGCCCAGCCTGAGCGCCACGCAAACTTTCACGGTGACGGTAAATGCTTTGAACCGGCCGCTGCTGGCCGCCGCAACCGTCACTAATAATCAAATCCGTTTTCAAATCAACGGTGATTTTGGTCCCGACTATACGCTCCAGTCCTCCACGAATCTGGCGGCCTGGACAAATCTTTTCACAACCAATTCACCCGCGCTGCCATTGAATTGGGCGGAGACTAATTATCAGGTGTTCCCGCAGAAATTTTACCGGATACTGCTGGGGCCGTGACCGGACATGGCAAATTAGTTTATGATTAAATCAATTGAAAATGCCCGGCTATTGGCTAGTGCCGCGATCTTCATTTTAGTTGCGACCTGTGCCTTCCAGTTTTCAGGCGGACTTCTGGCCGGCCAGTCGCAACCGATGGAAATCCGTCTCGGCAGCGGCGAGAAATCGGTGGAGCGTTACCGGGAATACAATTACAACGCGGCCATCCTCGGCGACCTCACGCAGTTGGCGAGTTTTGACGCGGCGTTTCTCGGGGCCATTGCCAAGGGTTCGGTTTTGCGGGAGCGCATCGAACAACAGCGCCAAAAATTTCAAAAGGCGTGCGAACGGGCTGGTAAACTTGGCATCGCGGTGTGCCTGATGACGGATGAAGCTTCCTTGCCGGTGCCAATTCTCGAACAAATGGGCAGCCCCGGTTCGACCGCTGGTTTCTCCGCGCGCATTGACTTTGACAGCGAAAAGTTTTGGGAGGCCTACCGTGCCAAATACCGGGAAGTGTTGAAAGCCTGGCCGCAGGTGGTTTATGTGGTCGTCCGCACCGGCGAAAATTATTCCCATGCCGACGAAGGCTACGTTGGCCGCACCGTTTTGGATCGCGACTTTGACGACGTTTACTTTCGTCACATGCAGCGGCTGATCGAGGAGACGCGCAAAATAGTCGTGGACGAATTTGGCCGCACCTTGATCTGGCGCACCTGGGATTTGGGCAACGACGGCTTTCACGCCAACCCCAAAGTTTATGACCGCGTGCTCGCGAGCTTGCCGGAGCGGAAGGGATTGATTTTTGCGATCAAGCATACGCAGACTGATTTCTGGCGCTACAACGATTTCAATCCGATGATCGGCCGCAGCGGCGTGGATCAAATTGTCGAATTCCAATGCGCCCGCGAATACGAGGGCAAAGGCGCGTTTCCCAATTACACCGGCCCGCTGTTTGCCGAAGACATGGGCAGGGCCGCCGCCGCCGGCGCGAAAGGCGTGTGGGTTTGGGATTTCGGCGGCGGCTGGGGCGGGCCGTTCCTAAAATCAGACCGCTGGGTGCGACTGAATATTTTTGCAACCAGCCGTCTCGCGCAAAA
>ODAK010005615.1_pt1 | contig 12721 bp, 13 predicted proteins | sample 1539591 | NCBI WGS metagenome assembly ODAK01 (sample SAMEA3539303, study PRJEB22396) | soil metagenome | biome: tundra; feature: field; material: soil | place: USA | collected 2010-05 | depth 0.15 m | reverse complement strand
GTTATCTGTATTTAATTTATCCCAGGCTACCATTCCTAAATTATGCACCATATTTCCGCTTCCTATAATTAAAACACCTCTATTACGGAGTGCTGACAATTGTTTTGCAAGGTCATAATGATACTGAGCACCTTGTGTATAATCAATGCTCATTTCAATAACAGGCACATCTGCCTTAGGATATAAATGTATGATAACCGACCATGCTCCATGATCCAATCCCCACTTATCATCCAAGCCAACCTGTGTTTTAGTAATGATGCTTTTTGTTTCATTGGCTAATTCGGGACTGCCCGGTGCAGGGTATTGCACATCAAACAAGGCTTGTGGGAAGCCACCAAAATCATGAATAGTTTCAGGTTTATCCATAGCGGTTACAAAAGTTCCACGTGTTTCCCAGTGAGCGGAGATTACTAAAATTGCTTTGGGTTTAGGAATCGTTTTGCCAATATTTCTGAAACCAATTACAAATTCATTTTCTTCAATAGCATTCATCGGGCTGCCGTGTCCTAAAAACAGAACAGGCATTTTTTCTGTTGGTGTCAGATCCTTCGTAATGGTTTCTAATGATTGTAGTTTCATGGCTGCAAGGGCTAATGGTGATAAGCTTACTATTTTTAAAAAATCAGATCGTTTCATTTTCTTTTTATTTATCGATAAAATTTCAGGAAATAAAAAAATAAAACTACGATTTTCCCGAGGAGTTTGAAAGCCAAAACAATAATCATGCAATTTATTGGCTATACTATTTAAAATTTTATCTTTGTAAACCAATTGCAAAAATAGATAACCATGACAGAAATCAGACATAACTGGACTACTCAAGAAATTTTAGATGTTTATAATACTCCCCTACTCGACCTTGTTTACAAAGCTCAAACAATTCATCGTGAATTTAATGATGCCAGTGAAGTTCAGGTGAGTTCATTGTTATCAATAAAGACAGGTGGTTGCGCCGAAGATTGCAGTTATTGTCCGCAAGCGGCACGTTACAATACCGGCATTGAAGTACATAAATTAATGACTGTGAACGAGGTGATGGAAGCCGCAGATAAAGCCAAAGAAGGCGGCGCATCTCGCTTGTGTATGGGTGCCGCCTGGCGCGAAGTGCGTGATAATCGTGATTTTGATAAAGTGTTGGAAATGGTGAAAGGAGTTAATGAAAAAGGTATGGAAGTATGTTGTACCCTTGGTATGCTTACAGAATCACAAGCTCAAAAGCTTGCTGATGCAGGCTTATATGCTTACAATCATAATTTAGATACATCTGAAGAAAGTTATAAAAAAATTATCACTACACGCTCTTACGACGACCGCTTGGACACTATTAAAAATGTGCGTAAAGCAAAAGTAAGTGTTTGTTCGGGTGGCATTATCGGTTTAGGTGAAACAGTAGAAGACCGTGTAAGCATGTTAAAAACATTATCCTCTATGGCTGTACATCCTGAATCGGTGCCTATCAATGCCTTAGTTCCGGTTGCAGGTACACCATTGGAAAATCAACCCTTGGTTCCTATTTGGGAGATGGTTAGAATGATTGCAACAACGCGCATTGTAATACCAAAAACAGTAGTTCGTCTTTCGGCAGGACGAACACAAATGAGTTTGGAAGGACAAGCATTGTGTTTCCTTGCCGGCGCTAATTCTATTTTTGCAGGTAATAAATTACTGACCACTCCAAACCCTGAATTTAATGATGATATGGAGATGTTTAAACTTTTTGGATTGACTCCGAGAAAAGCATTTAAAGAAACGAAACAACCGAAAGTAAAGGAAAAGGTTGCAGTTAATAGTTAATAAATAGCTCCTTTAGCACGTCATTGCGAGGAACGAAGCAATCCTATTACTATCAGATTGCTTCGAGCAAAAAAGCTCTCGCAATGACGTTCATTAAAAACATATTCGTTGTATGACATTCCCTGCTGATAAATTTCTTAAACATTCACTCTCCAAACGACAAGAACAAAATGCCTTACGCATTTTGGTTCCCGATAATCACTTGATTGATTTTTGCAGTAATGATTATTTAGGATTTGCACAATCAGAACAATTAAAAAATAATATAATTGCTGAATATTCTTTGTTACCGAAACAAACAAATGGTGCAACAGGATCCAGATTGTTGGCAGGGAATACTAACTATGCTGAAAATTTGGAAAATAAAATATCAACATTTCACAATGCCGAAGCAGGTTTAATTTATAATTCGGGTTATGATGCTAACATAGGTTTGTTTTCCGCATTAGGGCGAAAAGACGATACCATCGTTTATGATGAATTGATACATGCGTCAGTACATGATGGTATTAAACTTTCATCTGCAACAGCATTTTCTTTCAAACATAATGATTTAAAAGATTTGGAAGAACAACTGAAAACAGCTAAAGGAATGATATATGTGGCTGTGGAAAGTATTTATTCGATGGATGGTGATTACGCTCCTTTAAAAGAAATAGCTCTACTGTGTAAAAAGCACAATGCTAATTTAATTGTGGATGAAGCCCACGCAACAGGCGTTACAAGCAACAATGGGAAAGGAAGAGTGCAGGAATTAAATTTAGAAAAAGAAATTTTTGCACGTGTACATACTTTTAGTAAAGCGCTTGGCTGCCATGGTGCTATTGTTCTTGGAAGTAATTTGTTACGAGATTTTTTGATTAATTTTTCAAGATCATTGATTTATACAACTGCTCTTCCGGTAAAAAGTCTTGTCGCTATCAATCAATCTTATCTGTTACTACAGCGAAATGCTGATACTATAAATAAGTTGAATGCACTCATCAAATTTTTTAACAATAACATCGCTAAAAACAAAAACATACAATTAGTGGAAAACAATAGTCCGATACAAAGTATTATTGTAAGCGGAAATGATGAAGTAAAACAATTAGCAACAAAAATAATGGAAGCCGGTTATGATGTTCGCGCCATTGTGAGTCCCACCGTTGCTAAAGGAACAGAGCGAATCCGTATTTGCATTCATGCTTTTAATACCAAAGAACAAATTGAAGGTTTGTGTAATTCGATAAACGAAAAACTATTTGTATTGAAAGTATAAAGTCACTATACAGCGTCATTGCGAGGTACGAAGCAATCTAATATAGAGTGCTTTATTTGAGATTGCTTCGTACCTCGCAATGACGGAAATACGTAATTAATATATAAATGAATCTTTCAGAAAGAGATAAAAATGCAGTATGGCATCCGTTCACGCAACTGAAAACCGCTCCATTGCCTATTGCTATCGTGAAAGGAAAAGGTGCATATTTTTATGATGAAGAAGGCAAACGCTACATTGATGGCATCGCTTCATGGTGGGTAAACGTACATGGTCATTGTCATCCGTATTTAACAAAAAAAATTTCAGAACAATTACAAACGCTTGAACATACTCTATTTTCAGGCTTTACCCATGAGCCTGCTGTTCAATTGGCAGAACGACTTTTAAAACGCTTACCCAACAACCAATCAAAAATATTTTATTCTGATAACGGCTCTACGGCAGTGGAAGTGGCTTTGAAAATGGTTTTTCAATATTGGAGTAATCAATCAATAAATAAAACTAAAGTGATTGCCTTTGAAAATGGTTATCATGGTGATACGTTTGGCGGTATGTCGGTTGGTGCACGTAACGCATTTAATAATCCATTTGCAAAGTTGTTATTTGATGTCATTCATATTCCCGTTCCTGTAAAAGGCAAAGAAAATGAAGCAATAAACGCAATGAAGATGGCATTACAACAAAAGGATATTGCATCCTTTATTTTTGAACCGTTAATACAAGGTGCAGGAGGAATGGTGATGTATTCCGAAAAAATATTGGATGAATTAATAAAACTTTGTCGCGCTAAAAATGTGGTTACCATTGCGGATGAAGTGATGACAGGATTTGGTCGCACCGGCAAATTCTTTGCAAGTGACCATCTTCAAAATAAACCAGACATACTTTGCATGAGTAAAGGAATAACAGGTGGTGTAATGCCTTTGGGTGCAACGTCCTGCGCTCAATTTATTTACGATGCATTTTTGAGCGATGATAAAATGAAAACTTTTTTTCATGGACATTCCTACACGGCAAACCCAACTGCATGTTCAGCGGCTTTGGCAAGTATGGATTTATTTGATAAGCCCGAAGCATTTGAAAACATTAAGCGAATAGAGCATCAGCATAATTTGTTTTTACAAAAAATAAAATCACATAAGGCATTAATAGATGTGCGACAATTGGGAACTATTATCGCTTTTGAAATAAAGACAAATGAGCATACGCATTACTTAAATTCATTGTCGGAACATATATCTGAATTTTTTATTGCGCGTGGAATTATTCTTCGCCCTTTAGGAAATATAGCGTACATACTTCCTCCGTATTGCATCAGCAATGAGGATTTGGAGTATATTTATAATGCGGTTGAGGAGTTTTTGAAAAGCCTCACCCCTTAATCCCCTCTCCAAAGGAGAGGGGGCGATAGATGAGTTAGTTGTTAAAAAAATAATTTTTAAATTAAAATTTGTAAAGCCTCCCCTTGGGGAGGTTGGAGGGGCTAATGATATTTTCATCCAAACGCAACATTGTTTTTATTGTACTCGCCGGTATCTTCATTACCAACGCTATTGTAGCTGAATTGATTGGTGGCAAACTGATTCAGATAGGTCCGTTTATTATGAGTATAGGTATTGTTCCTTGGCCCATTGTATTTTTAACAACTGATTTAATCAACGAATTTTATGGAAAAAATGGAGTGAGAAAATTAACTTTAATCACTGCTTCATTAATTGCTTATGCCTTTGTTATTTTATTTTTCGCCATAAAGATTCCTGCCGCTATTGGAATTTCAACTGTTAGCGATGCCCAGTTCTATGCGGTATTCGGACAAAGTTTATGGATTATTGCAGGAAGTATAATCGCTTTTTTAACATCACAATTTATTGATGTTTTTATTTTTTGGCTCTTGCGAGATAAAACAGGAGGCAAAATGATATGGTTGCGAAGTACAGGTTCTACTGTTGTTTCGCAGCTCACAGACACATTTGTAGTATTGGGAATTGCATTTTGGTTGCCCGGGAAAATGACAACTGAAGTTTTTATCAATGCCGCATTAACAGGTTATACTTTCAAATTAATTATTGCGATTGCTTTGACACCATTAATATATTTTGGACACAATCTCATTGATAAATATTTGGGTGATGAAGAAGCCCATAAAATAATTAAACATTCTGCTGAAGAATCATTGCACCATAGAGTGGAGGAATAATTTTTCATCTTAAAAAATTGCATCTCCAAATAGAACTATTATTTTTTTCATCCGCTACTTCTATCTTAAAAGTATGCTCACCGGAATGAATAGCATCATCAAATTCATAAAATAATAAATCTTTCTTGAAATCATATTCGCATAAAATCCATTTGCCATCAATGATTGCACGATATTTTTTTATTCCGGAAAGATTGTCAGTTACTTTAAAAGAAATTAATTTCGATTTTCTAAAATCAACATTCGCTAAATCAATTATTTTAAAATCAGGTTTTATTTTAGGAGGAATAGTATCAACAGTTATTGCAAAATTGCCAAAAGTCATCGCTTGTGTTGATACCCAACCGTGTGAATACACGCCACCTTCATAGTTTCGTTTGCCTTTATTATTTATTGAAATAATTACCGCTTTACTTTGTAATGATGGAGATAAATTTACCGCTTTAATACTTAAACTGTATGCTTTTTGCAATGCGGTATTTTCATCCTGAATGTGATACAACATTGAATAGGTTCCTTTAGCCATAGCCGATTTGTTAATTTTAAATTTTAAGTCATCATATAAAGAATGAGCCGGAATGTAAATTTCTATATCCTCATTTTTATACTCATTATCTTTGAAGCAATCAAAAATGATATCATTTGGATTTTTCGGAATTTCAATTATTTTACTTTGTGAAGCGCTTCTCACTTTTAAAATTAATTCGGTAGTGTTACCTGAAAAATCTTTTACAATAAATTTCAGCCAATGACTTGCATCATCAGTAAAACTACTGATTCCACTGTTTAAAACATCTTTATAAATTCCTAAAAGATTATTTTTTGCAAGAAAACATTTTTGAATTTTATGATGATGTTTTTGTTTTTCGGCATAGTCAATATGTGCATTCACATATCGCGTATTTTCAAAATTGCATTTTTCCAATTCACTATAAAAAATTCGTTTTCCGCCGGATTGTAATTCAATAGAAAATACGGAATTCTGATTAGTAGAACCTGTTTCCGAGTCAAAACATTCTATTCCAAAACCAATATCACCATGCACAGTAATAGAATCTGATTTATTAAAATAGTAACCCATTTTATTTGAAAGAGGTTTTATTTTTTGGGGAATATTTTTTCCGTTCACCGTTGCTGTTTTCCCAATCGGATAAATTACTAATTCAGTGATACGAGGCTTCACATTATCCTTAATAGAATATCCAAAAAAATATGGGTTGATGGGAGTTTCAGTTTTTGTTTCGCGAATTTCAAAATGTAAATGCGGACCTTCCGAACTACCTGTATTTCCTGACAATCCAATTAAATCACCTTTTTTGACAGGCAAAATAGTAGAGGTTAATAAAGTATCTATTTCAAACGATTGAATAGCATATTGAATATTTTTTGCGGCTGAACCAATAGCGCCGTTAAAACTTTGCAAATGAGCATAAACAGAGGTGTAGCCATTGGGATGATTGATGTACAATGCTTTTCCATAACCTTTGGAATTAATTTTAATGCGGGATACAAAACCATCTGCCACAGCATAAACAGGCATCCCTTCCTGACAATTGGTTTTAATATCAAATCCTGAATGCAAATGATTGGGGCGTATTTCTCCAAAATTACCAACGAGAGTCAAATCGCACTTAACCGGTGACCCGAAATAATTGACAGGATAAGGAGTTTGTGCAAAAATAAAAAGGCTGAATAGTTGAATTGGCAATATAAAGAAGATTCGTTTTAGCATTGTGCAAAGGTAAAACAATCAATTCAATAATTATTTTGAAATTTCACTTTTCAACCTTATATTTGTAAAAACTAAAAACAATTATTTTTAAATTTGATTATGAACGAATTAACTTTACCGATTACGGATTTAAAAACGAAAATTGAAAAATTAGTCAGCTTACATCAACAAATAAAAAAAGATAAAGAACAACTATATTCCGAAAACGAGGCATTACAAAAAACGATTGACAAACAAACAATTACCATTGAATCTTTACAAAAAAACAATCAGGAATTAACGCAAAATAAAAACGAAGAACAAAATAAAATAGTAACGGATACGAAAGTAAAAATTAATGAGCTTGTGCAGGAAATTGACAATTGCATTGCTCTTTTGAAGTAAAATTAAAGCCCACCTAACCTCCCTAAAGGGAGGGAGAACCAACATACAAGCTATGAAGCAGAAAGTTGGTGCGGATGTAAACTCCTCCACTTTGGGGAGGTTGGGCGGGGCTAAGAAACTATAAAAATGGCAGAAGTATCGTTAAAAATTTTAATTGCCGGTCGCATATATCCTCTTACTGTTCAGAAAGAAGAGGAAAAAGGAGTGTTGAAGGTAGCTAATTTGATTAATGAAAAGGTGAAAGAATTTGAGATAAATTATTCAGTACGCGATAAGCAAGATTTGTTAGCTATGAGCGCATTAAATTTATTGACAACTCAACAAAATACTCCGAGAAAAGCCCCAGAGCTGGAAGTAGAACTCCTCAACCAGCTTGATTTATTTGTTTCAGATTATCTTCAAAAAGAAAGCAAAGTATTGTAGTTTATTTTTAAAACAAAAAAATAAACAAAAAAATCCCGCATTGGTTCTTGAATACCCCGCAAATTCTATTTTGAATTTGGAAGAACGAATGCGGGTTTTTTTATTATTAACAATTTAATATGTTGAAATTATGAATACACTGATTATTATAGCGATAGCTTTGGGTGGATTGATTTTAGGAGCTTTAGCTACTTATTTATTAATAATAAAATCGAATCAAACGAAATCGAAACGCATTTTAAAAGACGCTGAAGCCGAAGCCGAAATCATTAAAAAAGATAAAATTTTACAAGCGAAAGAAAAATTTTTACAACTAAAAGCAGAACACGAAAAATCAATACACGAAAAAAATCAAGTTGTTTTTCAAGCGGAGACACGCATTAAACAAAAGGAACAATCGCTTTCTCAAAAACAAGAACAAGTGCAACGCAAAGACGCTGAGTTAGATGTTGTCCGCAAAAATCTTACGCATCAATTAGAGTTAGTTAATTCTAAACAATCGGAAGTAGATAAATTCCATCGTCGCCAGGTAGAACAATTAGAAGTGCTTAGCGGAATGAAAGCGGAAGAAGCGAAAGCGCAGTTGGTTGAATCATTGAAAGCAGAAGCCAAAACTGCTGCTATGGCACACATCAAGGATATTGTAGAAGAAGCAAAAATTTCGGCTAATCAAGAGGCTAAAAAAGTGGTCATTCAAACCATTCAACGTGTTGCGACTGAACACGCAATTGACAATTCAGTTTCTGTTTTTAATATTGAAAATGATGAAATAAAAGGACGTATCATTGGACGTGAAGGACGCAATATCCGTGCGCTGGAAGCTGCTACCGGAATTGAAATTATTGTAGATGATACTCCGGGAGCAATTATTTTATCGGGCTTCGACCCGGTGCGCAGAGAAATCGCGCGATTAGCTTTACACCAATTAGTAACCGATGGACGTATTCACCCTGCCCGTATTGAGGAAGTGGTGGAGAAAGTAAAGAAACAAATAGAAGATGAAATTGTTGAGATTGGCAAACGTACCACCATTGATTTAGGAATACACGGGCTACATCCTGAATTGATTCGTATGGTTGGTCGTATGAAATATCGTTCGTCTTACGGACAAAATTTATTACAACATTCGCGTGAAGTTGCCAACCTGTGTGCTACTATGGCTGCGGAGTTAGGACTAAATGTAAAATTAGCGAAACGCGCAGGTTTATTACATGACATTGGTAAAGTCCCTGATGACTCCCCTGAAATTCCTCATGCTATTTTGGGTATGCAGTTGGCGGAAAAATTTAAAGAAAAGCCTGAAGTATGCAATGCCATTGGCGCTCATCACGATGAAATAGAAATGACTACTTTAATTTCTCCTATCGTACAGGTGTGTGATGCCATCTCAGGCGCTCGCCCTGGTGCAAGGCGCGAAGTGGTGGAACAATATATCAAACGATTAAAAGATTTGGAAGCGTTGGCATTATCTTATCCCGGTGTTGAGAAATCGTATGCAATTCAAGCTGGCAGAGAGTTACGCGTGTTGGTAGCTTGCGATAAAGTAACGGATAAAGACGCTGAAATACTTTCTTTTGATATTTCACAACGCATACAAACGGAGATGACTTACCCCGGTCAGGTAAAAGTTACCGTAATTCGCGAAACACGAGCTGTAAATATTGCTAAGTAAAAAAAATAATGAATTATAATTATTGATTTACGAAACAAACCTTCGCTTATCTAACCAAATATGGCTTGCTTTACGAAGGTTTATATCGGGTATAAACAAGTTAGCTGTCATTGTTAAAGACCGTGTAATCATAAAACAGACGACAAAAATTAGTACGTAAAGTAAATATCAATTATGACACAAGAACAAAAATCATTACCAAAATGGATACTTATCGTATCAGGACTTTTTGCATTACTCGGACTTATGGTAAGTTCATCATTATGCTTTTCACCGCAATCGGTTTTGCAGACAGTTGACTTAAACGCAAAGGGCGTTGACTATCTAACTTATATGTGGGCTGCTCGACAATTTGCAATTGGATTTATCTTTGGTTTTGCGACTTTTAAAAAGTCAATCGCAATGTTGACAATTGCTTATATTTTCTTTTTAGTAATGAACATTGGCGACTTTTTTATCGGCATATCACAACACGACAGTTCACTTTATATTGGAGCTGGAGTTATGTGTATTATTGCTTCAACAATGCTTTACTTTATAAATAAACAATCAAAACAAAATGACACAAGAACTAACATTAAAAAAATCAATTAGCATCAATGCACCAGTTTCAAAAGTTTGGGACGCATTGACAAATCCCGACCTAATCAAAATATATTTCTTCGGAACAGACTGTATAACCGACTGGAAAAAAGGTAGCCAAATTCTTTACAAAGGAACTTATGAAGGCAAAGCATACGAAGACAAAGGCAACATTCTTGACATAGAAAAAGAAAAGTTTATTCTCTACAATTATTGGAGTTCATTTTCAGGAACAGAGGACATTCCTGCAAACTATTCAGTAATTAAATACGAATTATCAGCAGACAATAACGAAACGACTTTTACTATTATTCAAGCAGGTTTCAAGACACAAGAAACACACGACCATTCAGCGACAAATTGGGGTTATATAATGGATGGACTGAAAAAAATGTTGGAAGCATAACGAGAAAGAAACAACGAACCGCTAACAGCGCCTTAAAAAAATGCGGAGTTCGTGCAAGTTGCAAATGTTTATTAAATCGGTATAAATTTATTTCTAAACATTTGCCATAACCTGTAGAGCATTTAATTTATATTTGTGGTAGCAGACAGTGAAGTGCTTTCTAAACCAGCACCACACAAGGCTGCCAACCGTTAGCGATCATTGTAGTTTGACAGCATAAAAATAAGAACATAATTTATAGAAAATGGATTCAAAAAAATTTGCGGAAGATTGGATAAAATCTTGGAATTCTCATGATCTTGAAAATATTCTAGAACATTATTCTGATGATATAGAAATTACAACTCCAATGATTAAACTTGCGCTTGGAGTTGACAACGGTTCCTTGAAAGGAAAGAAAGATGTTGCTGATTATTGGAAACGAGCATTAGAAAAATTGCCTGATTTACATTTTGAACTTTTTGAAGTAACAACTTGTATAAATTCTGTTGCCTTATATTATAAATCAGTAATGAATAAAAATGCCATTGAAGTAATGTTTTTCGATAAAAATGGGAAAGTTAATAAAATGTTTGCCCATTACACTTAGTAAAACAACGAATCGCTAACACATGCTAAAACTCATGGCTAGCTGTTTAACTGGCTTCACGATTTTTCCTCCGAAAAATCTCTATCTTAGCGGAAAGAACTCGGGCACGAAGCCGCCACGAGTTCTAGCATGGGAACGTTATCAAAAAAAATCTCCCCGCTTTTGTGACTTGCGCTTTCGCGCATTTGGTATTTATGAATCCCAAAATATTTCCCTTTGCTACTCGGGATTTGCAATCCCAAGTATTGAGTTGTAGATTTATAATCTACGGTTACAAAATTTTACAAAATATTTTATAGATTAAATATCTACAAATTATAGTTCGGATAACATATCCGAACCAGCAGAAGATAATTGCTATACAATGCCCAATATTCGTAAAAGCAATAATACCAATGCAACTACCAATAGAAGGTAAAGTAGTCCGCCCAGCCCAAAGCCGCCTGCGAGGAATGAAATCAGCCATAGTACTAATAGTATTACGATGATTGTCCAAATCAAGCCACCACCACTGCGGATTTTTTTTACATTTTTAGTATCTGAGGAAACGATATTTTTTATTTTGGCAGAATTTTGCACCAGCATTTTAATAAGCTTTGCTTTATGAGGAATGATGGAAGTTGTAGTATTTCTATGTTTGCTGTTATCAGTAGAAGCACTTGCTGTTAAAGGAAATTCTGGTACATCCGTTGATTTTTCATTTTTAACAACATCGTTTTTTGTATCTTCTTTTTTGTCTATAGAAGCAAGAGAATAAGCCTCCGGCAGAAAACTTTTCATTTCCTTTGTTTTTAATTCAACAGGTTTGTTGTTATGAATATTCACATAATAGCCATTCCTGTAATGCCGTTTGGCTACTGAGATGGTTGATAATTGCTCAGCACATGAAGATAACACAAGGCATGCAGTAACGAATAAAATTGCGGAAGTAAATAATTTTTTCATAGCTATTTTTATTAAAGGAGTTATTAATTTTGTAAGTGCGTTTGCAAACATAGAAAAAAAAATGATACCATTTGATTTGAATGAAATGTTTTTATTTTTGCAATTTCCGACAGCAAAATATTCATCTGAGTTTACAAATCTATTTGTAAATTAAAAATCTGTGACTCTATAGTTCAGACAATATATCCGAACTAACCGGCAGTCTTCGATTGGTTTAGATGTTCCAATATTTTCAGCATTAATTCATTTTGATTTTCAAGATGCAGCAATATCGTTTCAATTTCGAGTTCCGCTTTGGTATTGATATCAAAGTCGGCTTCAGCACGCGCTTCCGAATGACTGGCTTGCAAATTTTGTCCCACCATAATTAAAGGCATTAAAAAAATTTGTACCATGTTCGACATAAATAGCCACAGCACAAATGCAGGATAGGGATCAAACCGCATCGCTTGAGGTGCAAGCGTATTCCATGTTAACCAAGAAATTGTCCAAATAAAAATAATAAAAAAAAAGCCCATACTGCCAACACGATTGGTTATCCAGATTGCTAATTTATCCAACTTTGTTAATTTGAGTTTTTGTTCACTATTAATATTTCGGACTTTGTTAATTTGTTTCAGTTCCGCTAATGACTTGGGGATTGCTTTCATAATTAAAATATTTTTAATCTATAATAGAGTTTATACCGAATAAGTTTCTTATGTATGATGTCATTTCGACCGCAGGGAGA
>ODAK010005614.1_pt1 | contig 12723 bp, 9 predicted proteins | sample 1539591 | NCBI WGS metagenome assembly ODAK01 (sample SAMEA3539303, study PRJEB22396) | soil metagenome | biome: tundra; feature: field; material: soil | place: USA | collected 2010-05 | depth 0.15 m | reverse complement strand
GTCACCCCGGACGGCACCCGCGCGGTCAGCGGCAGCGGCGACGGGTCCGTGCGGGTGTGGGACCTGACCGCCGGCCGCCAGCAGGCCACCCTCACCGGCCACACCGGCCAGGTGTTCTCGGTGGCGGTCACCGCGGACGAGACCCTGGCGGTCAGCGGCGGCGAGGACGCGTCGGTGCGGATATGGGACCTGGCCACCAATGCAGAGGTCGCACGCTGGATCGGAGAATACCCCGTCATCGGGTGTACGGCGCTACCCGGCCGTCCCCTCAAGATTGGCGTAGGACAGGGACAGGGCCGACCCTGTCTGCTGGAGCTCCGCGGCACGCCGGGATAGCCCGTCGGCCAGAGCCCGCGGGCGGCGACCAGCGGTGATCCCGGCCGAGGCCGGTGTCAGGTGGCGGGCCTGGCCGCCTGGCTCCGCTGCCGCGGCGATCGGGGTCGGGGTCGGGGACAGTCGCCTCGCTCGTCGATGCGCGGGTAGCAATCGAGACCGGCGGCCGCAAGCTCGCTACCTTCCCGGCGACTGCCGGGACCAGGTCCGGCAGATCCGCCGGCCGTCGGGCCGCTTGCTCAGGGCGACGGGCGCGCTGGCGGCGCGCGCCGCGACGCCGGGAGGCCAACGAGATCTTCCAGCGGCCAGCTCGCGATGTCCGGCAGCGCCAGCTTTGTCTGCCTTCCTTGCGACGAAGCCGCAAAAATTTATAACAAACATGTAACGGAGGACACCGGACGTCATCCGCTATGGCTCAGCGGACGTCTACATTCAGCCAGGTAGATTGCGCAGGTCATCCGCACTTGATCCTTTAGCACGTCTTTTGGAGAACGCACCGCATCCGGGGGGGCACAAGGGGCACATGGACGCAGGGCTACCTACGCCAAGCCGTGCGAGCTTGTCGCTCGGATAGCGGCTTGCCCTTTTCATCAAAGTGTCGAAAAGGTCTATCTTTCATCAACGTTGCGAAGAGGTGAAGCCGCGGTGCTGCATGTCCGGCCCCCTAGCCGAGCGGTGTTCGCGAAGCGTTACCCCCCTGGATCGGAAGCCTCGCCTGAAGCGGTGTCGCGCAAGGCGGTCCAAGAGGTGATCGACGCCTACGGCCCCGAGTCCGTCCCCGCGCAGCTTGATCACCGCACGACCGGCGCCTGGCCCGGCAGCCACGCCATGCGCCGCCGACGCAGGTGCATGGCAGTTGCCTCTTTCGCCAGCCCCTGCCCGCGCGGACAAGGCGGTAGGTGTCCGGGATGAAAGTGGCAATGATGACGGAAGGTACCTATCCGTACGGATTCGGCGGGGTAAGCGTATGGTGCGATCAGCTCATCCGCGGGATGCCTGGTTACGACTTCCAGCTAGTTGCCATTGTGGCGACGGAGGCCGAGCAGGTGGTGTGGTCACTGCCTGACAACGTCACCTCGATGGTCAAAGTGCCGCTATGGGGCCCCTCGTCGGCCGGGCCCGCGGCCGGTCGGCGTGCTGGACTCCCGTCCGGCCTGCTGCGTCAGCTCGTCGATGCTTTGCTCGACTCCTCGGCGCAGGCCCAGCACCCCTTCGGCGACGTGCTACGCGAGCTGTTCGAATTCGCCCAGCGTGGGAATCTCAGCGCCGGCCTGGCCAGCGAAAAAGCGGTGCGGCTGCTCAGCGAGGCCTGGCGGGACCGGTGGTCGGACTCTGAGCAGCCAGCGCCGACGCTGCACGACGCGGTCACCGCAATGCAGCTGCTGGACCACTCCCTACGCCCGCTGTCGTACCCACCGGTCCAGGCGGACATCGGGCACGCGGTGACCAACGGGCTCGGCGTACTGCCGGCACTGGCTGCGAAGTGGCGGTACGGCATGCCGATGCTGGTCACCGAGCACGGCGTATACCTGCGTGAACAGTACTTGCAGAACCGCAGGGGCCCGTACCGGTGGCCTGTAAAGGCGTTCCATCTGGGATTCATGCGCCGCCTCTGCGCACTCGGTTACAGCGAGGCGGAGACGATCACCCCTGGCAATGTCTACAACCGGCGCTGGGAGGAACGGCTCGGCGCGGAACCGACGCACATCCGCACCGTGTACAACGGCGTGGACCCGGCCAACTTTCCCGCCCTCACCGGCGAGCCCGAGATACCGGCGATCTCGTGGGTCGGACGCATCGACCCGATCAAGGACCTGGAGACGCTTCTGCGGGCGTTCTCCCTGGTGCACAAGGACATGCCCGAGGCAAGGCTGCGGCTGTTCGGCTCGCCGTCCAAGGGCCGGGAATCTTACTTGCAACGCTGCCGGGCACTGGCGACCGAGCTCGGCATTGGCGAGGTGGCGACGTTCGAGGGCCGAGTCGAGAACATCCGCGACGCCTACGACGCCGGCTGCATCGTGGTGCTCTCCAGCGTCTCCGAGGGCTTCCCGTACAGCCTGATAGAGGCAATGACCTGCGGTCGGCCCTGTGTTGCCACTGATGTCGGCGGGGTCACCGAAGCTGTCGGCGACACCGGCTTGGTAGTGCCTCCGCGCAGCCCAAGACTCATGGCGCGGGCATGCCTCACCCTGCTGCGGGACGCTGAGCTAAGGCACCGCCTCGGCGCCGCAGCCCGTGCCCGCGCGCTGGAGCACTTCACCGTCGACGGGGCGATCAACACGTTCGACGAAATCTACAGCTTCGTCGGCTCCGGCCGCCCAATGCCGATTGCTCTGCCCGAGCCAGACGCCGATGACCAATCAGGTGACCTGCTGCCATGGAAGGCCGCGGGATGAGCGCGGGAACCCTGCCGGCCCAGCAGGAGCCCCAGGTATACCCCACAGGAGATGGGGCCAGGCAACGGCTGACCCTCGCTGCCCATGCCGAGGATTCCAGGGCACGTGATGTCGAGGAGCTGTGCGAGCAGTTCCTCTTAGTATGCGAATCCGCTGTGGACCCGCTGGAGATCTCCAGCGCACTGGAATTCGAAGGCTTGAATGACCAGGCGGTGCGGAAACGCTACGGCGTGTCCGACGTGTTCGCGCTTGCCGAGGAGATGTACCGACGGGTGCCGCGTCGGCCGGCCGAACCAGAGCCGCTCCCGGATCCGTGGCAGGCCAGCAAGATCCGGCCGACGCTGCATGGCCTGCTCTACGGGCTGCCGACAGTCTGCTTCCCGGCCGCCGCCGGGCTGCTGGCCGGCCCCAATGTGCTCAGCGTCCTGATCGTCGCGTTGCTCACCTCATGGGCGACGAGCCAGGCGCTTGCCTACCTCGGCTACGTGCGGTTGGGCCAGGCGAATGCGGCCGAGGCAGCTCGGTTGCTGCTGGTCGGCATGGCCGCCGGGACGGCGATAGTCGTTCTCGCCATGGCGGTCACGGCCCTTGTGGTGCGCGTACACATCTCGGCGCTCATCTTCGGCGCAGGGCTGGGCGCGTACATGCTGGGCGCCACCGTGCTAATGGTGCTGGGTGCCGAGCGACTGCTCCTCGTCGTGCTCGCGCCCGGGGTGCTGGGCAGCACCGCGTTCCTGATCCTTGGCCGGCCACCGCAGCTGGAGCACGCGGCGTGGGGCGCGCTGGCCGCGACGCCACTGCTAGCGCTCGTGCTGGCCGTAGCGCGCGCCAGCCGGGCTGCTGGTCTTCCCGGTAGCGGTCGCGGCAGGCATGCGCGGGCCAGGCTGGCGGCCGGCAAGCTGTTCGTAGCCGCGGAACTGCGCGGCGCGCTGCCGAGCGCCGGGTTCGGGCTGGTAGCCGCCGGGCTGCTGGTGTTCCCCGTCGCGGCAGGCCTGCCCGGCCATGGGGGCGCCAATACTGGCGCGCTGCTCGCCTCGCTGCCACTGGCGCTGAGCATGGGCGCGGCAGAGTGGATGCTCATCTGGTTCCGGCGGCGCACGCAGCGGCTGCTGCATACGACGCGGGAGGTGCAGGCTTTCGCCATCCGGGCCCGGCTGGTACTGTTCGCCGCGCTGCTGCAGTACCTGACCGCCGCCGTACTGCTGACCGCCGCCGTGATCGCGGTCGCTGCCGCGAGCCGACTCGTTAACCCGCATTGGACGGCCCTGCCGCAGATTGCGGCGTATATGGCGCTGGGCGGGTCGATGTTCATCGCGTTGCTGCTGCAGGCATTCGGCAGCCGCGCCTTCCCTCTGATCGCCTGCACTGCAGCGCTGGCCTTCGAAGTCGCGGGCCGGGGCCTGGGTGTGTACGGGCAGATCGTGGCATGCACGGAACTACTCGTCGTGCTGGCTGGCTACGCGGCACTGGTGCTGGGGAGAGCGGTGCGACATGCGTGCTGACCCCCGTGGGAATCTCCCGGCGAATCGGATGCAAGACCTTCATATAGGGAGGAAGTGACCATGACGGACCAAATTGCGGTGACTGGGGCCGAGGGCTTCATCGGTTCTCACCTGGTGGAGGCGCTGGTGCGCCGCGGCCACCGGGTACGGGCCATGGTGCTCTACAACATGTACAGCTCGCATGGCTGGCTGGACGTACTGGAACCCGACATCCTGGACCAGGTTGACGTGATCTTCGGCGACGTCCGCGACCCGGCATCAGTGCACCAGCTGGTAGACGGCGCGGCGGTCGTGTACCACCTCGCCGCACTCGGATCGGTCCCCTATTCCTACTCCGCTCCACGGTCTTTCGTGGACACCAACGTGATCGGCACGCTGCACGTACTCGAGGCCGTACGTTCCTGCCGCACCCCTCGGCTGGTGCATACCTCAACCAGCGAGACCTATGGCACCGCGCGCACGGTCCCTATCAGCGAGGCACATCTGCTGCAGGCGCAGTCGCCGTACGCGGCCTCCAAGATCGGTGCCGACAAGCTGGTCGAGTCCTACTACCTGAGTTTCGGGACACCTGCGGTGGTACTGCGGCCATTCAACACATTCGGCCCTCGGCAGTCGGCGCGCGCCGTCATCCCGGCGATCATCATCCAGCTCGCGGCGGGTTCCCGTCAGCTCAAGCTGGGCGCACTCGACCCGACTCGCGACTTCTCCTACGTCACCGATACCGCCCAGGCGTTTGTGGACCTTGGCGAGGCCCCGGCCTCGGCAGTACTTGGTGAGCTGTTCAACGTCGGCCCCGGCGAGGACGTGGCAATCGGTCAGCTCGCCGAGGACATCGCCGCGCTCATGGGTGTGGATGCCGACATCATCGAGGACGCCCAGCGGCTCCGCCCCAAAGACTCGGAGGTGATGCGGCTTGTCTGCGACGCGTCGAAGCTGCGCGGTCGTACCGGATGGCAGCCGCGCTGCAGCCGGGAAGAGGGCCTGCGCCGGACGATTGAGTGGTTCCTGGAACCAGGGAACCTGGCGCGCTACAACCCCAACCAGTACAACCAGTGATCTACGGGAGGCACCATGCACGCCATCATCCTTGCTGGGGGAAAGGGCGTCAGGCTCCGTCCCTACACGACCCGGCTCCCCAAGCCGCTCGTGCCGATCGGGGAAGACCACTCGATCATGGAAATCGCGCTGTGCCAGCTCGCCCGGTGCGGCTTCGACCGCGTCACGCTCGCCATCGGCCACTTCGGCGAGCTGATCCGCTCCTATATCGGCGATGGCAGCCGGTGGGGGGTGGAAATCGACTACACCGTGCCGGAGGAAGTGCCGCTCGGCACGATGGGCCCCGTGCTGCGGGTCCTCGACCGGCTGCCTGAGCAGTTCCTGGTCATGAACGGCGACGTGCTAACCGACCTCGACTACTCGGACCTGATGAGGCAGCACCAGGAATCGGAGGCGCTGCTCACCGTGGCTACTTATCAGCGCCAGGCGCGGATCGACTACGGGGTGCTGACCACGAGAGACGGTCACGTGGTGGAGTTCACCGAGAAGCCGACGATCGATTACCGCGTCAGCATGGGCGTCTATGCGTGCAGCAGGCGCACTCTGGCCAACTACACCCCGGGCCTGCCCTTCGGGTTCGACGAACTCGTGCTCGATTTGCTGGCTCGTGGCACTCCACCCCGCGATTACGTATTCGAGGGGTACTGGTTTGATATCGGGCGGCCCGACGACTACGACCGCGCCAATGCCGAGTTTGGCCTGATTCGGGGAGCCCTACTGAGGGAGGCCTAACTAATGCGCCTTATGGTCATCGGTGCGAGCGGCTTCATCGGCGCACACATGCGGCACCGGGCCGCCGCGGCCGGGGTGGACGTCGTCACGGCGGGCCGGTCTGAGCTGCCTGATTCACCCCGGCACCAGCTAGTCGACCTGGCCGGGGATGACCCGGCCCGGATCGCCGCAATGCTCGCGGATGTGGCTCCCGATGCGGTGGTGAACTGTGCCGGCGCCACCGCGGGCAGCCCGGATGTACTGGTCGCGGCCAACGTCGACGGTACGTACGCCCTGGCCAGGGCGATGCTCCTGGCTAGGCTACCGCTACGGCTTGTCCATCTGGGATCCGCCGCCGAGTACGGCCGCGCCGAGCCGGGCGTTCCGGTGACCGAACGGGTTCCGCCCCGGCCCGCTGCGATTTACGGGGCGACCAAGCTGGCCGGTACCCGGCTGGTGGAGCTGGCCAGAACGGCCGGCCTCGACGCCGTGGTGCTGCGCGTGTTCAACCCGATCGGCCCGGGCGCGCCGCAGAGCAGCCTGCCTGGCCGGCTGGCCGCCGAGCTGCGCCTGGCACTCGCGCACGGCACCGATGTGCGGCTCAGGTCGCTGGACACCGTCCGGGATTTCGTCGACGCGCGCGACGTCGCCGATGCGGTGTTCGCTGCGGTGGCGGCGCCGGTGCTGCCCCACCCGGTGCTCAATATCGGCAGCGGGCGGGGCGTACCGGTGCGCGCGATGGTCAAGGAGTTGCTCGCGATCAGCGAGTGCGCCGGTACAGTGCATGAGGACGCGCCGGGCCCGGCGCGCTCGGCAGACATACCATGGCAGCAGGCCGACATCAGGTGCGCCGTCGAGGATCTGGGCTGGACGCCGCGCCGCGATCTCGTGACCTCACTAGCCGATTTGTGGGAGGCAACCTCTTGACCCCAAGCGCAGCCGACGGCACGGAGCTGGTCATGCCGCAGCTGATCGTGCCGGCGTACTTCCATCCGGCCACCCACCCCAACGAGTGGGCGTTGCTGGCCGAGCGCGCTTCACAGGTCCGGCTGATCGTGCTCAACCTGGCTAATGGGCCGGGCACTGTGCCCGACGCGGCTGTCTTTCCTGCGCTGGACCGGCTACGTTCGGCCGGGGTGACGGTTGGCGGGTACGTGGACACCAACTATGGCCAGCGCTCCACGCACGATGCCCTATCCGAGCTCGGCCGGTACCTGGACTGGTACGACGTGGCCGGCGTGTTCTTCGACCGCGCGGCGGTCGCTCCGGAGCACGTCGCCTATTATGCCGACCTGACACTCCAGGCTCGGAAAATGGGAGCGCGCGTGGTGGCATTCAACCACGGCGCGCACCCCATCGAGGCCTACGCCGAGCACGCCGACCTGCTTGGCACGTTCGAGGGCCCCTGGCCCGCCTACCTCGAGCTGGCAGTGCCGCGCTGGACCAGGTCACGCCCGGCCGGGCAGTTCTTCCATCTCCTGCATTCAGTGCCGGCCGAGTCCTTCAGCGACGCTCTCTGGCTTGCCGCCCGGCGCAACGCAGGCTGCGCCTATGTCACAGACCGCGGCGGGGCAAACCCCTGGGACCGTCTCCCGGCTGGCGAGTTCGGCCCGCAGGCGCTGTGATCCGCCAGCGGGCGGCGTTCGCCCTTTCGGCAGCGTCCTCACGAGTTACCGCCTGCGGCAGCAGCACGGTGACGGCCGACTCCGATGGAGCCAGCATGAGCGCGATGGCCCGCCAGGTGATCGGAATCACCCCGCACCCCTCTCTCGACGTCGTCCTCTGACGCGGACGCGCCCCGGGCGCGCCCCCGACATCGCACGGCCGGCGAAGGCGGCGAGCGATCGCAGATGGGCAGTGCCGTTGAGATACGGGGCTGAATACACCCGGTACGGTACGCTCCTGTTTGCCATGTTATGAGCATGACCCCCATACCAGAGGCGGTCATATTTAATATGAGACAAAGCTAATATGCCAAAGAACGGCAGCAAGCATACCCAGCTGCGGCCTCGCGCCCCGGCCGGGAGGCATCGTGCTCTTGTGGTGCTGGCCAGTGTCGTCCTGATTGCTGCCGTTGGCGTTGCCGGACGGCTGATCTGGGGAGCCAAGTCACCCTGCCAAGAAGTCGTTGTTCCGGCCTACTTCTACCCGGGCTCCGACTGGACTCGGGCAATTAATAGCAAGCCGGCACCCAGCATGATGATCCTGGATATCACAAGTTCCGGTGCAGGCAGTTCACCGGATCGGAACTACCAGAAGGCCGTTAGGCGGGCGCAGGCTGCCGGAATCAGGATTATGGGCTACTCCAACACGGACTATGCTCAGCGTTCGGCTACAGCGGTTGAGATGGATGTCAGGCACTACCAGGCCTGGTACGACGTGACCGATATTTTCCTCGATGAGGCCTCCAGCAACAGCAGCAGCATTGCCTATTACCGGCATCTGACCGACTACATACACGAGGCGAATCCGGGTTCAACGGTGATGCTGAACCCCGGAACTTACCCTAGCAAACGGTACATGTCGGTCGCCGACGTCGTCATGGTCTATGAAAATACATATGCCGACTACGTCAATCTTCACGTGCCCAGATGGGTGAGCCAATATCCTGCAGCAAAGTTTGCCTACACTATTTATGCCACCTCAGACTCGCAGCTGGCGAACGCCATCAGCCTGTCTCAGAAGCGGCATGCGGGTTATGTCTACGTGACCGACAACGCCGGGTCGAACCCCTATAGCTCGCTGCCCAGCTACTGGTCCAGCGAGGATGCGATCATCGCGGCCAGATGCGCCGGCCCCTTGTAGCCGGGCGGTTCGTAACCTGCGGCGCTGAGGCCCACGGCACGCAGGCCGGATGGTCCAGGGGAAGCTCGCCCCGGACTCCCCCCAGATCCCGGCGTGACGGCCTCCCGTCACCGGGCTCTGGTCATCTTGGCCATCAGAGGGCCTCGGGGTCCATGCCTATCGGCAAAGCCGGCGGATCATCTACCGGCAGGGATTACGCTGCCCGGCGAGGGCCGCTGTGAACAGCGTCCCGTCTATGCGGCCGGAGATATCGGCCGGGCAGAATTTACCGAGATCCGCGGCTGCGCTGCTGCCCCAGTCATCGGTGTACTCGGCGTCCAGCACCAGCTTCCGGGCCTTCACGTACGGCGGTGCCGCTATCCCGCAAGTCTGGTAGAACCTGCATTCCTCGGTCAGCAGGAAATCTGTTGTAGGCTCCAGCGCCTTCGAGAACGCGGGATCGTTGTCGCCGTTCTTCTGCCCCCAGGCTAGTCCGAGCCTGTGCGCGTAAGCGCCAAGCGTCTTGTCGTACCTTTCGTTCTCCGTCTCGGTGATCTTGTAGCCGGTGCTGTCGGTGTACGAGTCGTCAATGTCTGGCTCGACCGCATCGAAGTTTTTGGCGGCGCATTGCTTCCCGATCATTGACTTGACGATGGAGACCGTTGATGCTGCGTTGATGTTGAGGTAATGCTCCGCGTATCCCTGCATCTCGCGGCCCAGATCTCCGGCGGCTTTCAATTGCGCGTAGTAAGTGACCGATACACCCTCTTCGGCAGCCGAGTAGTAGTTCCCGGCTGCACCGACCTCGATGTAGCAGATCACCTTGTAGCCCTGGCGGTGCAGGGCGGTAACCGTTGACTTGGGGTTCTGGATGCCGTCGATGTCGTACAACCTGGGGTTGGATGCCATATTCCTGGCGGCGTTCCGCGCTCCGTGGCCCATATCCTTCGCGCCGCGTATGTTCAGCGGATGATCTAGTTCCCATTGGAACTCACCGCCGTTGCTGGTGCCGGTGTCCGCGGAATGCCACCACGTGCGCGCCGCAGGCGTGACGGTACGGACAGACGCAGGCGTCGAGGTAGGCGCAAGCTTCGCTGCAGATGCAGCACTATCGCTGTGGCCGCCGCAAGCGTCGACAAGCAGCAGGCTAACCCCGCCAAGGATGACGGCTGCCTTCTTCATAGCTCTTACCTCCTCCTCCCTCTGAAGGAAGAGAGCCAGTCAGGGTCGGCGAGACCAGCACCTACGGGACAAGGCCCCGACGGGCCCAGCCACAGCACTCCATCAGGTGATGGTCCAGCCGCGAAGTCACATCCAGGAAAAGTATCTCCGCTGCCTACGGAACCACCTATCTCGCAGGCGCGCCCGACACCCATAACGCCTGATAGTGCTTGTATCTCCCGGAGCGCGGTCACTGTCCGTTTGGGTCGTTCACTGCGGCCGGGGGGTTCGCTGCTGCCGGGGCGTTCACCGCGGCGGTGATTTTCGTCATGTCGATGTTGCCCGCATTCAGGAGGGGAGCGGCCTTCCTGGAGTCTCCGCTGGCAGTGTATGTACCGGCTGTTTCGAGGTCCTTCAGCGCGGACTGGTAGATCTTGGCATCCACAGGGGGCATCGCCCCGCTCAGTGCCGCCTTTGCATCCGTGGCAAGCTGCGTGCCAGCGACCGTAGCTGCGTCCCGGTTGTCCGCTCTTACGGCCTGGCTGAGCCTGCCGAGGTCGGCATTCACGGCCTTGAGCACCTTGTCAGCGGGACCGGTGAGCCATTTGGCACCTTTAGTGACGGCTGCTTCCTGCGGAGCTGAGGCTGGGTGGCTGGCGCTGGTGGTCCCGCTGCTGCTGCTGCTGACGACGACGATAATGACGATCGCCAGGATGAGGACCAGCGCTGATAGCAGCGCGGTCGGAATCTTGTGCGTCCGTACCCACGCTTTGAGTGGTGATGGCGAGCCATGGACGGGCCCGGTCCCTGATCGTGTCATTGCCCTTCCCTCTTTGTCTGCACCGCCCTGGGATGGCCCGGAACCGAGGACCGCGCATGTCCCGCGCGAACCGGACGACGCTCGGGTAGCTGCCATCGAGACCCTCGGCCACGGGTGCCATGACTTAGAAAGGCGCAGGGCCTCATCCTGGCGCTCCCGGAAGGGCCCCGGCCTCTCGCCGGCAGCCCTTCCGGGCAGATGGTGATCCGGCCGGCTCAGCTGACCGTCAGGGTGAAGGTCTGTGTGGCCGAGCCGACGGAGTTCTTGGCGGTGATCGTGAGGGTGTAGGTTCCGGCGGTGGCCGGGGTCCCCGCCAGGGTCGCCGTCCCGTTGCCCTTGTTGGTGTAGGTCAATCCCGCCACGGTGCCGGTATCGGTGACGTTCGCCAGCGGGTAGCCGGTGCTGGTGAACGTGAAGGTGAAGGCCGTCCCGTGGGTCGCCCTCGCCGTCGGGGCGCTGGTGATCGCCGGGGCCTGATCCGCGGTCAGCGTGAACGACTGCGTCGTGGTCCCGCCTGTGTTCGTCGCGGTGTACGTCAGCTTGTAGACGCCGCCCTGGCCGACCCCGGGAGTGCCGGCCAGGGTGGCCGTGCCGTTGCCGTTGTCGGCCCAGGTGAGGCCCTGCGGGAGAGCGCCGGCCTCGGTCAGCACCGGCGCTGGCGCCCCGGTGGCCTGGACGGTGAAGTTAAAACCGGAGCCGTCCGTGGCCGTGGCCGTGGCCGCTGTCGTGATCGCTGGCTTCGCGCTGACGGTCAGGACGAACGACTGGGTCGTGGTCCCGCCTGTGTTCGTCGCCGTGAAGGTGATGGGGTAGGTGCCGCCGCTGGCCGCGGTCGGCGTGCCGGACAGGGTGGCGGTCCCATTGCCGTTGTTGGAGAAGCTGACACCGGCAGGAAGGGTTCCGCTATGAGTCACGTTGGTGGTGTAGGTCGTGGGACTGCCGACCGTGGTGACCGCGAAGGTGAACGCCGTCCCCGCCGTCGCCGTGGCCGCGGCTGCGCTGGTGAAGGTCGGCACCGTCACCGTCCCGGCCGCCTTGACCGTCAGCGTGATCGTCTGCGTGGTGGTGCCGCCGGCGTTGGCCGCCGTGACCGTGACGGTGTCGGTCCCGGCCGTGACCGCGGTCGTGCCCGAGAGGTTCCCGGTTCCGTTGCCGTTGTCGGAGAAGCTCACGCCGGCGGGCAGGCTCCCGCTGCTCAGTTTCGCCGTCGGGTAACCGGTAGTGGCGACCGAGAAGCCGAAGGCCGTGCCGGCCGTCTCCGTAACTGACGACGCGTTGGTGAAGGTCGGGGTCTGGTCCACCGTCAGTGTGAAGGCCTGGCTCGTCGTACCCGTCGAGTTCGTGGCGGTGAGGGTGAGCGGGTAAGGCCCGCTGGCGGTCGCCGCCGGGGTGCCGGCCAGGGTGGCCGTCCCGTTGGCGTTGGCGGTGAACGTGATACCCGAGGGCAGGGTCCCCGCCCGCGTCAGCGTCGGCGCCGGCGTGCCCGCCGTCGTGACCGTGAAGCTGAATGCCTTGCCCGCGGTAGCCGTCGCCGAGTTTGCGCTGGTGATGGCGAGTCCGCTGTTCACGGTCAGGGTGAAGCTCTGGGTGGCCGTCCCCGCCGAACTGCTGGCTGTGACGGTCAGCATGTAGGTGCCCTGAGTGCCGGCCGGCGGCGTGCCGGCCAGGGTGGCCGTCCCGTTGCCGTTGTCCTTGAAGGTGAGCCCGGACGGCAGGTTCGGTGTGCTCGTGGCCGAGAGGGCCGGCGTCGGGAAGCCCGAGGTCGTCACCGCGAACGTCCCCGCCTGCACGGCGGCGAAGGTCGTCGCGCCGGCACTGGTGATGACCGGGGCCGCAGTTGGCGGGTTGACGGTAAGCGTGAAGGCCTGGGTGGCGTTGGAGCCGACCCCGTTGGCTGCCGTGATGGTGATCGGGTAGCTGCCGTTCGCCCCCGCCGCCGGGGTACCGGCCAGGGTGGCCG
>ODAK010005612.1_pt1 | contig 12728 bp, 14 predicted proteins | sample 1539591 | NCBI WGS metagenome assembly ODAK01 (sample SAMEA3539303, study PRJEB22396) | soil metagenome | biome: tundra; feature: field; material: soil | place: USA | collected 2010-05 | depth 0.15 m | reverse complement strand
TGCATCGCGCATCTTGTAGCCGGCGCCTCGAACCGTGAGGATGAGCTCGGGCCGCATCGGATCGGCCTCGAGCTTGTTGCGCAGGCGATTGATGTGCGTCGTCACCGTGTGCTCGTAGCCGTCGTGCGTGTAACCCCACACGGCGTCGAGCAACTGGCTGCGCGAGAACACGTGGCCGGGATGCGAAGCGAAATGCAGCAGCAAGTCGAACTCGAGCGCCGTGAACTCGAGCGAGGCGCCGCGAAAGCGCACCTGGCGCTTGGCCGGAAGGATCTCGAGGCCGCCGTTGCGGATCGCCCGCCCGTCGCCCCCGGCGTTGGCCTGCGCCGCGCGCAGCAGGTCGGCGCGGCGCAGCAGCGCCTTGACGCGGGCCAGCAGCTCGGCCAGCGAGAAGGGCTTGGTCAGGTAGTCGTCGGCGCCGAGCTCGAGGCCGAGCACGCGGTCGAGCTCGGTCGATTTCGCCGTCAGCATGAGGATCGGCGTGCTGCGGCCGCGCGCCCGCAGCGCCTTGCACACTTCGAGGCCATCGAGGCCCGGCATCATCAGGTCGAGCACGAGCAGGTCGCTGGAATGCTCGCTCTGGCTCGCCAGCGCCGCGGCGCCATCGGCCACGGCCGCGACCTCGTAGCCGGCGCCGCGCAGGTTCATGACCAGGAGCTCGCGGATGTCGGTCTGGTCCTCGGCGACGAGGATGGAGGCGGGAGGCATGGCTGATTGTCTCGTTCCGCAAGCCCGGTCTTACAACGATGTGATCTTGGCGTGATCTTTTCGCGAGGTGGACGCGAGGCGCGGCGGCGAGAGTGGCGACATCGCATTCCGGAGCCACTCATGCACGCCGCCACCCCCTTGCCCAGCCGCTTTCCCGCCCCGCCCGCTGCCTGCGCCCAGATCCCGGCGACCACCCCGCCATCGATCACCGAAGTCGTCGCCCACCGCGCCTATCTCGTCCGCTTCGCGTCGCGCCGCCTGCGCGACCCGATGCTGGCCGAAGACGCGGTGCATGACGTGTTCGAGGCCGTGCTATCCGGCCGCGCCTCGTTCGGCGGCCGCGCCGCGCTGCGCTCGTGGCTGACCGCCGTGCTGAAAAACAAGATCGTCGACACCATGCGCCGCACGCCCGAGCACGAAAGCCTCGACGGCGACGATGCGAACGCGCAAGGCGCACGCAGCATCGCCTGCCCGCGCGCGGGCCCGGACGAGATCGCAGATCAGCGTCAGCGGCTGGCTCGTGCGCTCGCCGGCATCGAGGCGTTGCCGCGCGGGCTGCGCGACGCGATGCGCCTGCGCGTTCTCGACGAGCAGCCGACCGATGCCGTCTGCCGCGAGCTCGGCATCAGCGAAGAGAACCTGTTCGTGCGCGTCCACCGCGCCCGCAAGCACCTCCTCTCGTGAGGCTCGGCGCGGGCGATTGCTATTCGTTCCGGGGCCAGCGGCGAACCCGCTCGGCCAGCGCGTCGGCCTCGGCGCTGTCGCCCGCCAACGGACCGAGTTCGCCGGCCAGGGCACTCTGCACGAGCCGCTCGGCCGTCTGCGCCTGCGGCGTGACCGGGCCGAGGAACAACGTCGCGTCGTCACCGGCGATGAGAAGCGTCGGAAAGTTCTCGATGTCGGGATCGCCCAGCGCATCGGAATCGTCCTCGACGTCGAGCCACGCGAAGTCCGCGACCTCGGCAAATCGCTTCGCCAGCGCGTCGAAGATGGGCCGGTATTCGCGGCAGGAGCCGCACCACTCGGCGCACAGACACGCGACGAGCAGGCGCCGCGGGGTGCGTGCGAGGCTCACGCCTCGACGTGCAGCATGTCGTGGATCTCGTGCTCGTGCGTCGACGGGCCGTCGAGATTGACGGTTTCCCAGCCGTTGTCGTAGGTCACGACGCGAAAGCGCCGCCCCGGCTCGAGGCCATGCGGGCCGGAGAAGAGCGCGAACACGTCTTCGCCGCGATGCAGCGCGGCGACGACCTCGGAGACATCGGCGATGGCCGGCTCGGTATGCCACTCGTTCGTCTCGGTGTTCACGGGCCCCCACTCGACCCCGGTGACGCGCCCGTCGGCGTCGAGGCGGACCTTGGCTACTGCATGCACTTTCATCGTCGCTCCGTTCGGCAAAAGGCCAGTATGCCCAAGAGCCGGCCTCAGGCGCCGGCGAGGAGCCACTCTGCCGCGCGCTCGGCGATCATGAGCGTCGGCGCGTTGGTGTTGCCGCTCGTGATCGTCGGCATGACGCTGGCGTCGGCGATGCGCAGGCCAGGCACGCCGTGGATGCGGAGCCGCGCGTCGACGACGGCCCTCGGATCGCTCGCCGGACCCATCTTCGCCGTGCCGACCGGGTGAAAGATCGTCGTGCCGATGTCGCCGGCGAGCTTGGCGAGATCGGCGTCGCTTTCGAATTCGACACCGGGCTTGAGCTCACGCGGCCGAAACGGTGCCAGCGCCGGTTGCGCAACGATGCGGCGCGTGACGCGCAGGCTCTGTGCGGCGACGAGGGCGTCTTCCTCGGTCGAAAGGTAGTCGGGCGCGATGCGCGGCGCATCGGCCGAGTTCGCGGAGCGGATGCGCACGTGGCCGCGGCTCGTCGGGTTGAGGTTGCAGACGCTCGCCGTGAACGCGTTGTGCGCATGCAGCGGCTCGCCGAACGCGTCGAGCGAGAGCGGCTGCACGTGGTATTCGAGGTTGGCGTGGGCGAGATCGGGTCGGCTCTTCGTGAAGGCGCCGAGCTGCGACGGCGCCATGCTCATCGGGCCGCTTCGCTTCAGAAGGTACTCCAGACCGATCATGGCCTTGCCCCAGAGCGAATTGGCAATGGTGTTGAGCGTGCGCACACCGTCGACGCCATAGACGGCGCGAATCTGCAGATGGTCCTGCAGGTTCTCGCCGACCCCCGGAAGCGCCCTTCGGACGGCGATGCCGTGCGCCTGCAACGCGTCCGGTGCACCGATGCCGGAGAGCTGCAGGATCTGCGGCGTGCCGATAGCGCCCGTCGCGAGCACGATCTCGCCGCCCGGCTTCAATGCGGCGACGATCGGCTCGCCGCGGTCGAGCGGCACGACGCGAACGCCGCTCGCCCGGCCTTCGGCGTCGAGTTCGATGCGTTCGATGTGCGCTCCCGTCCAGACCTGCAGATTGTCGCGACGCTGGATCGGCCGCAGGAAGGCCTTGGTCGCGTTCCAGCGAATGCCGGCACGCTGGTTGACGTCGAAGTAGCCGACGCCTTCGTTGTCGCCGCGGTTGAAATCGTCGATGCGCGGGATGCCGGCCTGCTCGGCCGCGGCGGCAAACGCGTCGAGCACATCCCAGCGCAGGCGCTGCTTCTCGACGCGCCACTCGCCGCCCTGTCGCCTGCCGGTCGAATCGAACCCCGGCGCCGCGTGAAAGGCGTCCGCACCCTTGTAGAAATCTTCGTGCTTGAGGAAATGCGGCAAGCACTCGGCCCAGCTCCAGCCGGGGTTGGCACCGTGCCCGTCGCCCCGGCCCCAGCCGTCGTAGTCGCGCGCCTGGCCGCGCATGTAGATCATGCCGTTGATGCTGCTGCAGCCGCCGAGCACCTTGCCGCGCGGATAGCGAAGGCTGCGGCCGTTGAGGCCAGCGGCCGGCTCGGTCGCATAGAGCCAGTCGGTGCGCGGGTTGCCGATGCAGTAGAGGTAGCCGACCGGAATGTGAATCCAGAGGTAGTCGTCGTTGCCGCCGGCTTCGACGAGAAGCACGCGCTTCGACGCATCGGCGCTGAGGCGGTTGGCGAGCAGGCAGCCGGCCGTGCCGGCGCCGCAGACGATGTAGTCGTAGGCTTCGGCGCCGGGGGCGGGCGCAGCGGCGGTGAGCTTCATCGCTGGATGCGTGAAACGACCGGGCGGCGCTCGAGCCAGCAAAGAAAGCGGTTGCCGGGCAGCAGTAGAAGCCAGCTCGTCGCCGCCCATTTCGGACTCCACCAGGCGAGGGCGATCGACATGCCGAAGACCAGGATCGGGACGAAGGTGCGCCGGTCGTCTTCGCGCTGCGCCGTTGCCGTGAGAAGAGCCGAGACGAGTTCTGGCTGGCGCCGCGCATGCGACCAACTCAACCACGCGATTGCGGAGATCGCCATGATGTTGCCTGCGTAGAGCGTCACCGCCAAGGGGCTGAGGTGTCCGCTGAGCAGCGACGTCGAGAACGGGAGCAGGCCGGTGACCATCAGCTGCAGGGTATTGCCAGAGACGAGTTTCGAATCGATCGCGAGCAGATAGCGGAACCGACGCAGGTGCACGCGCCACAGCGTCGCGACGACCAGAAAGGTGAGCGCGTACGAGCCAAGTTTGGGCAGAGTGGCGACCAGAAGGGGCACAAGATCGGCGCCCGCGGCGCTCTCCGGCAATCGCACGTCGAGCGCCAGCAGGGTGATGATGATCGCGTAGACGGCATCGGAGAAAAGGATAACGCGCTCCATCGCGAAGCGGTCGAACTCGGGCCGCTTTGCCTCGGCCGCATCGGCCGTCGTCTCGGGGAAGTCGCTGTGGGCATCGAAGGCAAGCGTGTCTTCGCCGCTCAACGCGCCGCGCCGACAAGCCCAGGAAACAACCTGCCGAGCCCATCCGACATCACCTCGACGGCGAGCGCGGCAAGGAGCAGGCCCATGAGGCGCGTCATCACGTTGATGCCTGTCTTCCCGAGCACCCTGGCGATGCGCCCGGACAGGCTGAAGGCGACCCATACCGACAGGCCGATGACCACACCATAGCCGACAAGCACGGCGAGCTGCCACCAATGGCGCGTCTTCTCGGCGTAGATCACCATCGTCGAGATCGTCGCCGGGCCGGTGAGCAGCGGGATGGTCAGCGGAACGACGGCGATCGAATCGCCGGCGTCGACCTTGTCGCTGCCTTCGACGAGATCGGCGCTACGGCTCTCGGCCGGCTGGGCGTTGAGCATCTGCAGCGACGAGACGAGCAGCAGCATGCCGCCGCCGACCTGGAACGAGGCGAGCGAAATTCCGAAGAACTCGATGATGCGCAGGCCGGCGAGCGCGCTTACGGCGATGACGGCGAAGGCGCTGAGCGCGGCGACATGGATCGTGCGCCGCCGCTGCTCGCGGCGAAAGCCCTGCGTGAAATGGATGAAGAAAGGAATGACGCCGATCGGGTTGACGATCGCCAGCAAGGCGATGAGAGGCTTGAGGATGTCCATCGGCAATCGGCAGCAGCTCAGGCGCAGCGATCGATGGCGCGATTGTCGCCGGCCAGCGCGCGCAGATAGGCCAGCCCGGCCACGGCGCGTGCGCCGTACCAGCTGAGCAGCTCGCCGTCGACATGCTCGACCCGCCCCCGCGGGCACAGCGCCGCCGCTTCAGCGGCGTGCGCGGCACCGAAGGCGAAGGGCTCGGAACTCAGAAGGACGCGCTCGACTTCGGCCAGCCACGCTTCCTGGCCCGACAGCGCCGGGTAGCGCGCCGCGCCGGCCGCACCGCCGGCTTCGGCTGGCAGCGTCTGCCAATTGATGCGAGCGAGCATGCGAGAGATGTACGTGTCCCGCGCGACGGTCATCCACGGGCCGTGCCAGATCAGATAGAGCACGCGTACCGGCGGCCGCCCGACCGGCACGGTCAGCGCCAGCTCGCGGTGCAGCGCCGCGCGCAGCGTCGCGGCCCGCTCGGCGACACCGGGCACGGTGCCGAACACGTCTTCGAGTTGCGCGATGAGACCGAGGTTGTCCTGCGGGTCGACCGGATGCGTGACCACGATCTGCGGCGCCGCCTCGCCCCAGGCGCCGATCGACTCGACCGTCTCGCGCCGGTTCTCGTCGACGTTGACCAGCACATGCGTCGGCGCCAGCCGGCGGAGCTTGTCGAGGTTGACGGTCTTGGTCCCGCCGACCTTAGAAACGCGGCCGACGACATCGGCCGGGTGGATACACCAACCGGTGCGCGCAACAAGATGGTCGCCGAGGCCCAGGGCGACGACGAGTTCGGTCAGGCTCGGCACCAAGCTGGCAATCCGCAGCTCGGAGTGCTCAGGCGGGCTCATTCCAAAAAGCAACAAATGCGTGCCAACCTTCTCATTTTTTTCGCCCAGTTCACTTATATTCGCCAGTCTGTGTATGGAAGCAATGCCTTCGCTTGAATGGTTCACGATGGGTAAGCGCTCCAAATCTCGGTAAAGAACAGGAAGGGAGCTCACCCATGGGCAATAAACTGTACGTCGGCAATCTTTCGTACAACATCCGCGACGACGACCTGCAGCAGGCGTTCGCGCAATACGGGACGGTCAGTTCGGCGAAGGTCATGATGGATCGCGATACCGGCCGCTCGAAGGGCTTCGGTTTCGTGGAAATGGGCTCCGACCCCGAAGCGCAAGCGGCCATCAACGGTATGAACGGCCAGGCCCTGGACGGCCGCGCCATCGTCGTCAACGAAGCGCGCCCGCGCGAAGAGCGCCCGGGCGGTTTCCGCGGCGGCTACGGCGGCGGCGGTTCGGGGGGTGGCGGCTATGGCGGTGGTGGCAGCGGTGGTGCCGGTGGTGGCAGCGGTGGTGGCAGCGGCGGCCGCTCCGGTGGCGGCGGCTACGGCGGCGGCGGTTCGGGCGGCGGTGGCTACGGCGGCGGCGGCGGTGGCCGCTCCGGCGGTGGCGGCGGCTACGGCGGCGGCGGCGGCGGTCGCTCCGGCGGCGGCGGCAGCGGCAGTCGCGGCGGCTACTGATCCGGATTCCCGGTTCTGCGAAGAGGCGGTGCCGCGAAAGCGCACCGCCTTTCATGGCCTCTGTCGATGCTTGCGTGGGCGGCTGGCCAGGAGCCGGTCGAATAGCGCGTTCGGAATGATGCGCAACAGCCATGCGACGACGCCCATCTGCCAGGGAATGACGCGCCAGCTCGCGCCGGCTTCGATGACGCGCCAGGCACGATCGGCGAAATCGGCCGCGCTCATCAGGAACGGCATCGCGTAGCGATTGCCGCGCGTCAGCGGCGTATCGATGTAGCCGGGTGCAATCGTCACGACCTTGACGCCGAACGGCCGCAGCTCGCCGCGCAGACTTTCGCAGTAGATGGCGACGGCGGCCTTGCTCGAGCAGTAGGCGCCATGGCCGGGCAGGCCGCGGACGCCGGCGACGCTGGCGATGCCGACGAGCGTTCCGGACCTGCGCTCGCGCATTGCTGCCACGAAGGGGTGAAACGTGGCGGCCATGCCGAGGTTGTTCGTCTCGAAGGTCCTGCGCATGACTTCGAGATCGGCCGCTTGCGACGTATCGAAGCCGACGCTGATGCCGGCGTTGGCGATGACAACGTCCGCAAGACCCTGCGCGGCGATGCAGGCCCGACCGGCTCCGACAATCGCGGCGACATCGCGCACATCGGCGGCGTAAACCGCGACCCGTGCGGCGTCGATGCCGGCCTCGGCGGCCCAGCGCGCCAGCTCGTCGCCGCGCCGCGCAACCAGTGCCAGGCGATAGCCCGCAGCGTAGAAGCGCGCCGCCAGTGCCTGGCCGATGCCGCTCGATGCGCCAGTGATGAAGACGAGCCGGTCCTGCATCACGGACGCCTGTTCGGCGGCATGAACGTCGCGGTCGAATGGCCCTTGAGCTCGACGACGCGCGACAGGTTGTCGTATTCCATGCCTTCGGCGCGGACGACGCTCGTGCCCTGCGTCACGACGACAGGCTGATTCGAGCGCACCTGCTCGATGTTGCGAAACGCATGCAGGAACTCGCTGCGGAATTCGACCTCTTCTTCCTTCCCGTCGGCCGGCCGCATCACATGCGCGTCACCGATCAACTCCACCTCGCTGCCATCGCCGTTGGCGAGGGCGCGTTTCGCCGAAGCCAGCGTCACCGTGCCGTCGTCGCCGACGGCACGGATGCGTGCGTCGTCGATTTCCAGCGTGTCGTCGTCGGGATAGTGGCGCAGCTGCGCGCCTTCGATCTGCGTGCGCAGCGAGCCGTCCGGAGCGAAGCGCTGGACGACGAAGTGCGTCATCACGTAGTCGGCTTCGTGGCGCAGCGGCACCGTTGCGGGACGCGTGTCGATGACCGGCGCATTACGGACCAGCCACCACGTTCCCGCTGCGAGAACCGCCATCAGTAGAAGCGGCAGGTAGGCGGATGCAAGGTCGAGAAAGCGCGCGTACCAAGGTGCGGCGGCAGGCACGACCGGCTCGGGCCCGGCGAACGAGAGGTCGACGGGATCATCCTCGTCGAGGCCGGTCTCGACGGCCTGGGCTTCCGCCGCTTCAGGGGGCGCCATCCAGCGAACGAAGCGGGGCGCCGAGAAGTTCGGCGTAGCGGCCGGCGGCAACGAGCAGAAGATCGCAGAACTCGCGCGCGGCACCGAAGCCGCCGCGTGCCGTCGTGACATAGCCAGCCAACACCTTCGCCTCGACGTGCGCGTCCGGCGGCGCGCAGGCGAAGGCGGCACGCCGCATCAAGGGCAGGTCGGGCCAGTCGTCGCCCATCGCGGCGACACGGCTCCAGTCGAGACCGATCGCTTCGAGAAGCATCTCGGCCGCGGCGAGCTTGTCGGCGGCGCCATAGGCTGCGTGGGCAATACCGAGCTCGGCGACGCGCCGCCGCACCGCCGGCGAGTCGCGGCCAGTGACGACGATCGGCACGATGCCGCCGCGCGCGAGAAGTTTCAGGCCATGGCCGTCGAGGGTCGAGAAGGCCTTGAACGCTTCGCCGTTCTCGCCGATGTAGACGCGCCCGTCGGTGAGGACGCCGTCGACATCGAAGATCGCCGCGGCAATGCCGTCGGCCGGCCCGCGCGCGGCGAGCAGCAGCTCCGGCGCGAACGAGATCGCGGGCTCGACGAAGGAAGGCCCGGCGCCGGCCCGTGCCATCAGATCACCTTGGCGCGCATCAGGTCGTTCGAGTTCAAAGCGCCGACGAGGTGGCCTTCCTCGTCGACGACGAGCAGCCCCGTGACGCGATGCCGCTCCATCAGCTCGGCGGCTTCGACGGCGAGCGCGTCGCCGCGAATCAGTTTCGGCCCGGCATGCATGACCTCGCACGCGGCGAGCCGGCGCAGGTCGGCGCCCGTTTCGATCAGGCGGCGCAGATCGCCGTCGGTGAAGATGCCGGCGACGCTGCCGTCGGCGCCGGTCACGGCGGTAAAGCCGAAGCCCTTGCTCGTCATCTCGCGCAGCATGTCCGGAACGACGGCGTCGGCGCCGACGCGCGGCACGGCGGCGCCGGTGTGCATCAGGTCGGCGACGTGCATGAGGAGCTTGCGGCCCAGGCTGCCGCCGGGATGCGAGCGCGCGAAGTCGTCTTCGCGAAAGCCGCGCGCGTCGAGCAGGGCGACGGCGAGCGCGTCGCCGAGCGCCATCTGCGCCGTCGTGCTCGCCGTCGGCGCGAGGTTGAGCGGACAGGCCTCCTGGTCGACGGCGCTCGAAAGCACGATGTCGGCGTGGCGCGCCAGGCTGCTGTCGGCGCGCCCGGTCATCGTCACCAGCGTGGCACCGAGCCGTTTGATCGCCGGAACGATGGCGCCGATCTCGTCGCTCTCGCCGGAGTTCGAGATGGCGAGGACGACATCAGCCGGCGTCACCATGCCGAGATCGCCGTGGCTGGCTTCGCCCGGGTGAACGAAGAAGGCCGGCGTTCCGGTTGAAGCCAGCGTCGCCGCGACCTTGCGCCCGACGTGCCCGCTCTTGCCCATGCCCATCACGACGACCCGACCGCGGCACGCAAGCATCGCCTTCATCGCGGCGACGAAGGACTCGCCCTGGCGCGCCTTGAGGCCCTCGATGGCACGCGCCTCGATATCGAGCGTGGCGCGCGCGAGCTCGAGTGCGCGCGCCGCGTCGAAGGAGGTGGGGGCCGACACTGAGGTGGTGAATCCGTCCAGTAGGATCGGCCGATTCTAGGGTTCGCCCCTGCTTGCTCCGCTTGCGCTCGCCAATGGCCTCCTCGCTCGAACAGACGCTGCTCTTTCTGCTCGCTGCCGTCGTCGGCGTCGTCGCCTGCCGCCTTGCGCGCCTGCCACCGATCCTCGGCTATCTCGCCGTCGGCGTGCTCATCGGCCCGAACGCGCTGGCCCTTTCCGGCAATCCCACCGGCGTCGCCTACCTCGCCGAGTTCGGCATCGTCTTCCTGATGTTCGTGATCGGCCTCGAGTTCAACCTGCCGAAGCTGCGCAGCATGAGAAGGCTCGTCTTCGGTCTCGGCTCGAGCCAGGTCATCCTGACGATGCTCGCCGCGGTCGCCGGCAATGCGCTGCTCGCATGGGCGCTTGCTCTCGCGGGGCGCTCATGGGGCCTTGGCTGGCAAAGCGCCGTCGCCCTTGGCGGCGCCCTGGCCATGAGCTCGACCGCGATCGTCGGCAAGTTGATGGCCGATCGGCTCGAACTCGAAAGCGAGCACGGCCGACGCGTCATGGGCGTGCTCCTTTTTCAGGACCTCGCCGTCGTGCCGCTGCTCGTGCTCATCCCGGCGCTCGGCTCGTCGCCCGAGGCGCTGCTCAGCGAACTCGCGATCGCTTTTATGAAGGCGGCGGTGCTGCTGACACTGCTCCTCGTCGGCGGCCAACGCATCATGCGCTGGTGGCTGACGCTCGTCGTGCGCAGGAAGAGCGAGGAGCTCTTCATCCTCAACCTGCTCCTCGTCACGCTCGGCCTCGCCTGGCTGACCGAGCTCGCCGGCCTTTCGCTCGCGCTCGGCGCCTTCGTCGCCGGCATGCTGATCGCCGAAACCGAATACAAGCACCAGGTCGAGACCGACATCCGGCCGTTTCACGACGTCCTGCTCGGCCTCTTCTTCATCACCGTCGGCATGAAGCTCGATGCGCCGGCGGTGCTTCAGCAATGGCCGCTGGTGCTCGCGCTCACCGCGCTGCCGGTGTTCTTCAAGTTCGCGCTGATCACCGCGCTCGCCCGCCTGTTCGGCGCCGGCCCCGGTGTGGCCATGCGCACCGGCCTCTATCTGGCGCAGGCCGGCGAGTTCGGCTTCGTCTTGCTGACGCTGGCCACCGCGCGCCATCTTCTGCCCGAAGCGCTGCAGACGCCGGTGCTCGCGAGCATGGTGCTGTCGATGCTCGCGACGCCCTTTCTCTTCATGTACAGCAACCGCATCGTCATGCGCTTCTCGACGAGCGACTGGCTGCTCCAGTCGGTGGCGATGACGACGATCGCCAGACGCGCCATCAACACCGAGGCGCACGTCATCATCTGCGGTTTCGGACGCAGCGGCCAGAACCTGGCGCGCCTCCTCGAGCACGAGAAGATCGCCTACATCGCGCTCGATCTCGACCCCGACCGCGTCCGCCAGGCGGCGGCGGCCGGGCAAAGCGTCGTCTTCGGCGATGCGGCGCGGCTGCAGAGCCTGGCGGCGGCGGGCCTGGCGCGCGCCAACGCCGTCGTCGTCAGCTATCACGACACGCCCTCGGCGCTGAAAGTCCTCCACCTCGTGCGCACGCATGCGCCGACGGTGCCGGTCATCGTGCGCACGCTCGATGACAGCGACATCGAGCGCCTGCGCGGCGCCGGCGCAACCGAAGTCGTCCCCGAAGCGATCGAGGGCTCGCTCATGCTGGCGAGCCACGCGCTGGCGCTCGTCGGCGTGCCGATGCGGCGCGTGCTGCGCCTGGTACAGGCGCAGCGCGACGCGCGTTACGGATTGCTGCGCGGCTACTTCCATGGCGCCGACGACGACACGCCGGATGAGTTGCAGCACGCGCGACTCCTGAGCGTGACCTTGCCGCCGACGAGCGCGAGCCTGAAGGGCACGCTGGGCGAGCAGGGCCTGCCCGCGGGCGGGGTCACGGTTGTCTCCTTGCGCCGGGCTTCCGGTGCGGTCGTCGAACCCGACGACGCGATGCGGCTCGCCACAGGCGACACGCTGGTACTCTCGGGGCTTCCAGGCCCGTTGGCTCTGGCCGAAGAAAAGCTGCTGCAGTCGAGCTGAAGCCGCGCCCGGCTTTGCCCGTCCGGAGCGCGCTTCAGGTCACCGGTGCCTTGCGGGCGAGCGTGGCCCGGAAGCGGATCGCCATCACGGCCCCGGCTGCGCGCAGCAACTCGAGCGCCAGCGCCGGCGAGCGCTGCGCCAGCTCTTCCATGCGCGGGCCGCGCAAGGCCCAGACGACGCACGGCGTCATCGCTTCGACGTTCGCCGTGCGCGGCGTGTCGCCGAAGAGGCCAGGCTCGCCGACGACGGCACCGGCACGCAGGATCGCCACCCTGTTGCTGCCGGGCGGGCCGCCGGTCACGAAGACCTGCATGCTGCCCTGGCCGATGAAGTACATCGAGCGATCGGCGTCGCCCTGCTTGATGAGCAGATCGCCGGCGCGGATGTCGTAGCGCGCGAGGTAAGGCGCCACGACCCGCCAGTTCTCGAGCGACAGGCGGACGCGGAACGCGTCTTCCGCGTTGAGCGTCTGCACCGCCGTGACGAGTTCGTCGATTTCCATGGACTGTCTCCAGGCACCGCGGCGAGCCTAAGACCGGAGCACCGCACGCCGGCAGCAATTATCGGCTGCGCTGGCGCCGCAAGCCGCAGCCTGCCTGCGAAAACAGCCCCTTTCGTCACGCTTTGCGGTCCGCTCGTCAGGGTCGCGGCATGGGAGCGACAGGGCCGTCGAAGCGGCCGCGTGTCATCGTCTTCGGGTCGTCTGCGCGGACCGCTTCGACGCCGGCCTTGTCGAGCCAGCGCGCTCGCCAACGACGCACCGTGCCGCCCCTCGGCGGATTGCAGCCCCCGACCCCCCGGTTTCAGGGGGTGCAGTCTGTCGCAGCTTGTGCCAGCATCGACTGCTCCCCGCTGCGTCGATCCAATGACGAA
>ODAK010005610.1_pt1 | contig 12729 bp, 14 predicted proteins | sample 1539591 | NCBI WGS metagenome assembly ODAK01 (sample SAMEA3539303, study PRJEB22396) | soil metagenome | biome: tundra; feature: field; material: soil | place: USA | collected 2010-05 | depth 0.15 m | reverse complement strand
GAATCCGGATGGAGAAGGGCAGGCGCCCGACGTTCCCGACACCCTGCCGGGTAAGCTGCGAGAGACGGAAATAATCGTAATCCGTCGTGCCGGCGCGCAGTTTCGCGGCGGCGCCAAAGCTGTTTTTTGCCATTGGTTTGATTATAAAGGGTGCGCGCACACGGCGCTAAGTTCTCCCCGCCTAAAGTTCCACGGAAATCGGTCGATCTGGTAATGTGCCGATCTACGCCGCAGCGAAGCCACCATCCTTCGACGATAATCGCGCTGCTCTGACAACCTGGTGCGCCAAGGCGATGGCGTGTACTGGCTCACTCCCCAGGAAATCGGCCGGTTTTCCTACCCTGCCGCCGGGGAGATCGGCACGGGCGGCCGCAACGCCTTCCGGGGTCCGCGGTTCTTCGACGCGGACATTTCGCTGGTGAAGAAGTTGTTTTCTGTTCGTTCGTAACCAGCAATCGCATCTGCTATAATCCGGCCAATATTGCGGTCACTACCGCCCGAGGATGGGCACTATGTTCAGCAGCCAGTTGCGTTCCGCTGCCGGAGTCGTGTGTCTGGTCGCACTCTCGTCTCTGGTCGCGTACCAGTCCGACGCGCCCCGGCCCGGTCATCTCGCCGACCCCTTTTCCGCCGGCTGGATGCTCGCAGACACCAATGGTGATGACCTCGTCGATTTCATTGCTGGTAAGGTGGTGGTGCCCGCGTATCCCACCGCCGCGGAGAATGCCGCCGCCGCTGAGGTCGCGGCGCGCCTCGGTTATGCCACGACCGGCTTCACGCCTCCCGTTGTCATCAGCCCTCCGAAGATCGCTCGGACGGTCCTCGTATCTACATTGGACGCGGTGCGGCACCGGCAAAACACTCGGCCATCGCTGCCGAGCAATCCAATCGCCTGCAGCCGGGCGAAGGCGGCGTCTTCGCGTTAGAGAACGACGTAATCATCCTGGGCCAAGACGACACCTCGCTTCTCGTCGCGGCGGAGGCGTATGCGGCACGCGCCCCATACATCTGGCGGCCAGCGGGCGACAAAATCGCCGCGATCTTGCCGGTCTGTGCTGGATCGCAACTCTCCGGCATCACCTACCTCAAGGGCAAAGCCGGCATCCATCGCGCCTTCCTTAGCTGCCCCAACCTTGTCACGCAGAGCGCCCTCGAAGATGCCCTGAAGGCCGCCGCCCTGACAAGCGTCCACGAGCTTGTGGTAAGTGCCGGCGGCGCCACCGTGTCGGCCACGAATTCCAAGGACCTTCCGGCCATTCCGTCGTCTCCGCCAAGCGCGGGTGCAGGACCCGGCGCTCCCGAAACGGCGGCACCCGGAGGTGACGCCGAGCCGGCCGGACCCGCGCGCCTGGACCTCGCCACTCTCTACACCATGCGCGGTCTGTTCCGCGGCACGGCCCGCATGCCCATCCCTTCCAACTTGGATAGCCAGCTCTATGTTCGACTCGGAGCCGCCGGCACCGCGATGGCCAACCTCGCCGCGCGTATGGGCGTTGAGACCACCGGCATTACCTTACCGCTCGCCACACCCGCACCCGGCGCCACTGCCCGCGAAGTCCGCACCAAATCTGTGGTCGAGGTGTCATCGGATCTCGGCAGGGAGGCCGAAAGAAGATTCTTCGAGGAAGACACTGCGAGCCAGAGCGCAGCCGCGCTCTCGCCTGGCGAAGGCGAGCTCCGCGTCGTGGACAAGGCCTTTGGCAGGCAGCCGTCGGAGCTCGTGCGCGGCGACGAAGCCGGCGCTCAGGTCGCGCTCAACCTGCTCGGAGGGCACTTCCCGAACCTTTGGGACGTCGCGCCCCAGCTCAAGGGCAAGCCCGTCGCCTCGCTCAAGATAGAATTCCGTAAGAACTCGGATCCAAGTGGAACCCGCGCCATGTTCTCGCCGGCGCGCTGGGTGCACGAACTCTACCCGGTGGATGAAATGCTCTCCAGGGAACTTGCGCTTCCGTTGGATAAGATCTCGCTGGCGCAGTTCGAAGGCAAGTCTGGCAAGAGTCCCACCTACCGCGTGCATGCCTACGACGCAGCCGGCAAGGAGATGCTAACCCACGAGTTCACCGTCCCCACCGTCCAACAACCCTACAACGGTGTCATGCCGGAGTACGAAAACGTGGAGGTGGATACTGGCTGGGTGCGCATGCAGTCCGGCTCCGCCGTGGTTCTCGACCGCCGCATTCCCACCGATATCGAACAGTTCTGGGAGCACTACCACAAGATCACCCTGCCCCGGATCTTTCGCACCGTGATGGCCGGCTATCACGGCGAACTGCGGTCCGAGTTCGTGCCCCCCTTCGACACGCTCAAGGTAGACATCCACATGAGCGAGCCGAACTACGAGCTCGGCATCGATAAAGAGCGCATCTCCTCACTCGAAGCGCTTCAGGAGGACGCGTTTTATTCCACCGAGAACTTCGTCAACATGATGGGAGACCTGTTGGCCGGCCGCGCTCTACAGTACACCGGCCGCATCATCCCGATCGTTCACGCGTCCGAGGACGGCAAGGACGCGCGAGTACGCATCGAGTTCTACGCCAAGGCCGCCGGCAGCCCGCAGATCGAGCTGCGCTGGACCGATGCGCAGGGCAACCGCCACGAGCGTAAGCGCGACCTGTGGGTGCTCAACGGCCCGATGCAGCCGCGGCTTGTCGCGGCGCGGACCCATGCCGGCGAAAGCGGACCCCAAAGCCTGACCTGGCTCCTTCAAGCCGACTACAAAGACGACCAATACGACGAATGGATCAAGCTCGAAGGCAAGGATCAGGTGGAACGCGGAATCTTTCGCGCGGAGCAGGCCCGCGGCCAACTCACCTGGCTCGACCAGATGCACGCCGCCGGCCTTTACCGAAACGAGCTCGCCTACCCGCATCTGAAACGGATGGCGTTCGAGTTCGAGCTGCCGCTGCCGCTCGCGGCCAAGGTCGATTCGCCCGCGCCCCGGGAATACGCGAGCCTCAAGATCGAGCCTCCCGCGTCGCCCCGGCCGATGATCGGCGACTACGCCGGCCGCCTGAAGCGCCCGCAGCTCGTGCAGTGGGATGAGCCCATTAGCCCGAGAGCACCTACGTGCTCGCCGAGTTGGCGAAGCACCCCGGCGTCAGCGTCTACTGGATGGGCCGCACCTACCTGGGTAAGGAGATCTGGGCTGCCGACGTGACTCTGCCCACCCCATCCACGCTGCGCTCCGCGGCCAAAGAGACCACGCTAAAAGCCTCCATCGTCTATTCCGGGCGCCAGCACGCCAACGAAACGAGGTTTCGAGCACCAGCCATATTCTGAAATTAGGGGAACAGCTCGTCAACGATGCGGAGACCCGCGCCGCGCTGAAGAAGGTGAACGTGGTGCTGCATCCCATCACCAACCCGGATGGCGCCGAGCTCTCCGTGCAACTCGCCGAGCTGACTCCCAACAACATGCTGCACCCCGGCTATCACGGAGCGCTCGCCGCCGACGTCTCCGTGGGGCAGGCCGATCTCGACCCGGTTTACCCCGAATCGCGCACCCGGCGCCAGCTCCTGGAGCAGTGGCTGCCTGACGCGTTTCTGAATCCGCATGGGTATCCCTCGCACGAATGGGTGCAGCCGTTTTCCGAATACTCCGGCTGGGTGACCAATCGCCAGGGCGCCAACAACGGCCGGACCTGGTGGATCCCGCGCGGCTGGTTTACCAGCCTGACCTACCTGCGCGACGAAACTCACCTGTACAGTCCCAAGATCGCCTACGAGATTCGCGACCGGATTGTGGAAGCCGAGCGCGCCGTCCCCGGTCTGCTCGACCTGGAAACGCGCATGAACGCCCGCTACCAACGCTTCGGCCAGCGCTGGCAGCCGGATAACATGTAGCAGCCCATCGTGAACGGCATACGCATCTACATGGCGCTGAAGGTCTCGGCGGGTGGCGGCCGTGGCGGCGCTGCCGGCGGCGCCGCACCCGCTCCGGGAAGCGGAGGCGTCGGCGGCATCTCGCCGGACGTCACCTGGGATTCCGGTTACACCGAAGCACCGGACGAGACTGCGCACGCGAATACATGAAGCTCATGGCGGCGGGACTGGCCTTCGACCACGTCCATCTCGACTATCTCGCCAAGGGTAAGCTGCGCGTGAACCGCACCGAACGCGAGCAGGGCGGGAAGGTGACGTGGCGCGTGGAGCGGCTCCGGCCGAGCCTGCCTGCTACCGAAACCGAGCCGCTTCAACAGCTTCGATATCGTGTTGTCCCGCCCGATCTATGTGCGCGATAACTACCGCGTCGAGGCCAGGGGCCAGTGCTTCAATCTCTTCGGCACCACCAACCTGACCGGAGGCACAACCACCTCCGCCAGTTCGATAAACTTCGGCAGGATCCTGAACGCCGGCAACCTGCAACAAACCGAACCCGCGCTGCGTTTTTCCTTCTGAACACTGCACCGGCGAAATTCGAGTATCTTACGGGTTTGTGAGATCGCTCTCACAAATAGGAGTATGTCGATGCCGAAACTGAGAACCGCCGATTGGTGCGGCTTTCGATGCCGCCATGATGTCACGATGAAGAGAATTACCCTGCTGATGCTCGGCTGGGCCTGCACCGCCGCTGCGCAGACCACGGGGAACGTGGGAATCTTCGAGGGCGCCTCCGACGTGGGCAAGCCGTCTCACAAGGGTAGCGTGGTTTACGACGCGGCCCGGAAGGAGTACCGCGTGACAGGCGGCGGGGACAACATGTGGGCCGCGCGCGACGATTTCTTCTTCGTGTGGCGGAAGGTGACCGGCGATGTCGTCATCACGGCTAATCTGAAAATCGTCACTGGCGGTGCGCCGCACCGCAAAGCCGGCCTCATCATCCGCCAAGACCTGGAGCCCGGTTCGGTCTACGCCGACGCCGTCGTGCATGGCTCCGGTCTGACGGGCTTGCAGTGGCGCGAAAAGACGGACGACGTCACGCGTACGATCCACTTTCCCGGGGACGGTCCCACCCGGCTTAGGCTCGAACGCCGGCGCAACGTGGTCACCCTTTTTGCCGGCAAGGAGGGTGGCGCCCTGGCGGAGATGGGCAACACGGAAATGGCGCCTTTCAGCCCCATCTACGCCGGTCTCGGGGTGTGCGCGCACGACGATACTGCGGAGACCACCGCCATATTTTCGGACGTCACCGTGGAGATCCTGCCACCTCCTTCCGGAGCGGCGTCCAAGAAGTAGTCGTGGGCAATCCTTACTCAGGTAACTCGGGACCCGCGCGGACCCCGAGGCCGGCGCGACGATTTCTGCAAGTACTCCCCGGTCAGCCGCTCTTCTTCAGCGCGTACTGAATGGCCTCGGCGGGAACCTCGTACCGCGCCATCGCGGTGTTGCCGCGATAGTCCAGGTCTTCGATCCCGATCTTGCTGGTGTAGAACGCGTCCACCGTCATGCGCCGCGCCCAGTCGAAGAATGAGATTCCGGGACTAAGATCGGGCGAAGCATTCTTGCGGTACGCGATCAGGTCCAACAGCGCCGTCTGCTCCGCGGGCGATGCCTCCGTGAAGTTCTTCTGCGAGCGGGCCATCACGGCCTGATCCAGCCACGCCAATCCACCGGTGTAGATGACGGCCAGTCGTTCGTTTTCGCTGGCCAGCATGTCGATCCATGCGGCGGCCCCGGCGGCCAGCGCGCCCGGCGACTTGCTCTCCGCCGGAATAATCAGGTCGGTCAGCCGCTCCAGCGTGGCGTATTCGCGAGCGTTCAACGCCTTGGGTTGGTAACGGCCGGATTTCGCGTCCTTCTCCGTGGCCGCCATCTCGTGGACTTGCCCTCCGTCCTGGGCGCTGACGGCCTCCGCGCTGATCACGGCCAGACCGGCACTTCTCAAAAGGTCCCTTCGCGAATACTCAGACATTGCCTTTCCTCATTTCTTCGGCCAGGTACTCGGCGGTGCGCCAAGCGAGCGCGATGATCGTCAGGGTCGGATTCTTGTCAGGGTTGCCGACGAATGACCCGCCATCCGCCACGAACAGATTCTTCACCTCGTGCGCCTGGCAGTAGCGGTTCAGGACGCTAGTCTTGGGATCGTCGCCCATGCGCACCGTGCCAATCTCGTGAATGATGGCGCCGCCGCGCGAAATGACCTGGCGGCCCGTGCCGCCGGCGGGCGCGAAGGAGCCACGCCGGCCTCCGGTCACCGTGCCGCCCATGGACTGAATGATCTCCGCGAAGGTCTGTACCTGGTGCTCGGCCTGTTTGAGTTCGTGCTCGCTCCATTCCCAGTGGAAACGAAGCACCGGGATGCCCCAGCGGTCCACCCCTGCGGATCGATGTCGCAGAACGATTTTTCGTTCGGGATCATCTCGCCGCGGCCGGAAAAGCTGACGCTCGTTCCATACTCATTGCGAATGGCTTTCTTCAGCCCCAGGCCGTAGCCCTCGTGGCGCTGGCAGGTCGCCTGGAATGAACCGATCCCCGGCATTCCGAAGCCGCCTCCCAGTTCGACGTGATAACCGCGCGGGAATCCCAAATCCTTTTGCTTATCCCAAAGCCACCAGGGGATGTACATGTGGGTCCCGTACCCGTCGGAGTTGTAATGGGGCAGCCCCTCGAGCGCGGGAATGTGACCGCTGAGGCCCGCTCCCACACTGTCGGTGAGATACCGGCCGGCCACGCCCGAGGAATTCCCCAATCCCGCGGGATGTCGCGGCGACTTCGAGTTGAGCAGCAGGCGCGCCGATTCACACGCGCTGGCCGCTAGTACCACCGTGCGGCAACGCACCTGCCGCTCGTCGCGCGTGTCCTTGTCCACGTACGAGACCGCTCGCACCTTGCCGGTATCGTCGGTCAGCAACTCGCGCGCCATGGCGTTAGTGAGCAGTTTCACCCGGCCCGTCTTCATGGCGGGGAAGATCTGCACGTAGCTGGAGGCGTAGTTGGACCCCGTCATGCAAGCGCGGCCGCACTGGCCGCAATAGTGGCAGGCCGGGCGGCCGTTCGTCGGTTGGGTAATGATGGCCGAGCGCATCGGGATGCAAGGAATTCCGAGCTTGGCGCACGCCTTCTTCATCAGAATGTCGTGAACTTTGGGAGGTGCCGGCGTCTGGAAAATGCCATCGGGCGCACTGCGGATTCCCTCTTTGCTCCCAACCACGCCGATGAACCTCTCGGCCTTGTCGTAGTAGGGCGAGATGTCGTCGTACGAGATGGGCCAGTCCCAGCCCAGGCCGTCGCGCGAGTGCGGCTTGAAATCATAGTCGGCGAAGCGAAGGGAAAATCGGCCGTAATGATTGGTCCGGCCGCCCAGGATGCGCGAGCGAAACCAGGAGAACTCGCTGCCCGGCGCCACCGTGTATGGTTCGCCATCGAGTTGCGCTCCGCCGAACGTGGCACTGAATGTGAATGGCGAGCGGCCGAAGTAACCTTCGCCTTTGGGACCCGCGCCGCGGTGTGGGACCTGGTAGGGCCACATGTGCTCCTTGATGTCCTTGGCCGGATTGAACATTGGGCCCGCTTCCATCAGAAGCACGGATACACCAAGGTCCGCGAGAACCTTGGTGACCGTTCCCCCGCCGGCGCCGGACCCGATCACCACCACGTCATAAACGGGGCTGCTTCGCGCGACTTGCGGCATGATCGCCTCCTGTTGCAATTTACGATTCTACGCTTTCGTCCCGGCCATTGATCGCCATCCTCGCGAGCCCGATTGCCTCGCGGAGTATCCCCTTCTCAAATGGTGCGCAGCAGCTCCCGGGTATGCCGCACGCACACTTCGAGGTCGTCGCACTGTTGCCTGCCCGGGTCCTTTCCCGGTGGCGGGGGAACAGCCGGCAACGGTTTTCCGCGTTCGGCAAGCGCCAGGAAACGGCTGAACTCCCAAGCCGGCATTTTGCGGTAGTTGTCCCAGAACTTCGGATCGAAGACGTTGAAGATGCGAGGCTGTCTGGAAACCAGGTTTTCAAAAATGAGCGGCACGCCGGGCCGCATGGCAAGGAACGTCTTAATCCACCCGTCAATGTCCACATTGCCCTCGCCGGTGTTGACCCAGCGCACGGCAATTCCCTCGGGCACGCGCCACACGGCGCTGTCCCGGATGTGCGAAGTCTCCGCGTAGGCCCCCAGCATTTCCAGCGTCATGTGCGGATCCTCCAGCATCCACACGGGATTGGCCGAATCCAGGCAGACGCCGAGGATATCCCTGCCCGCGGCCTCCACCAGCGCCTTGAGCTCGCGAGCCTGAAGGTCTCCGCCGTGGTTTTCCACGGCGAGCTTGACGCCGGAGTCCAGGATCCGGGAACGCATCCCGCGAATCGCGGTCAGCATGTTCTCGATATGCTTGTCGATTTCCGGCCGCTCAGTCCCGCTGCCGAGCACACAGCGCATCGAGTGCGCGCCAAAGATCTGTGAAGCCCTCAATGCCGGGGCCACCTGCTCTTCGACCGTTCCCAGAGCGGCATTGAACGATTTCGAGCTGGGACAGACCGATCCATGCGCGAGGATCAGCGAGATGCCCAACTGATCCGCATGCGCGCGTACCTGCTTCACCGCGGATTCGTCGAGCAGCACGTCGCGCGAAAGCGAGATCATGGCGTGACGCAGGCCGACCTTCGCGAGGTAATCCAGGAACTCGGCCGGCGTCCATTTCATCTGGCTGACGCTGCCTGAAATCGCGCCAAGTTCCACCTGGGGGCGCTGGGCCGAAACGACGCGCTGAGCTACCGCGGCTCCGGCGCCCGCCAGGAATGTCCTTCGGTCGAATGGCATTTTCGCTTCTCCCTCCAGCGGTCATCCGGATTCTGACGCCGAGCTGAGCTTCGTTTATCACATCCACTCCGCCGCGTCAATGATCGCGACATGATCGCGTCAAGATTCGATCAGACCTCGATTCCGGCCTTGCGCATCACCGCCTGGGCGGTTTCCAGCCCCAGTTTGGCGCCATCTTCCGCCGACATCTCCTTCGGAATTCGCCCCAGGGGTTCGGGACTCACGCTTCCTTCCCAGCCCATCTCCTTCAGGGTCTTGAATACTCCGGTCAAGTCGATGACTCCCTCGCCGGCCATCAGCCTCTGGTTGTCCCGGACGTCCTCGGGTGCCTGTTTGGCGGCGTCGGACAGGTGCAGAAGCACGATCCGCGAATTCCCGGCGCGCCGGATGTCCTGCAACGTGGCCCCCGAGTGATACCAGTGCCAAACGTCCAGCACGACTCCGTAACTCGGCCCGCACTCCTTAGCAAAATCCACCATTTCGTTCATTTGCCAGATGAACTCGTGCGGCGCGCGCTGCCGGAATTCGAGCGGCCCCAGAAACTCAAACGCGCAACGCACACTGTGCTTTGACAACACCGCTCCGATCGCCTCAAAACGGGTTTTGAGCGTCTGCCGCAATGTCTCCTTGGGCGTTTGGGACGAGGGGGGCATTACGACCATCATCCGGCTGCACCCGATGGCAGCCGCGAACTTCACCTGATCCTCCAGCGTTTCCATTCCCTGCTTGAACGCGTCCTCATCCCCGCGCGTGACGTTGACCGGTAGATTCGCGAACGACGGCCTCAGTTTGGTCTCCGCCAGGAGCGCTTTCGTCGCGTCCAGGCCCTCCTTCATTGCGGCGGCCAGGTTAATGTCCGTGCCGCCGTATCCCACCCTGGCGGCCAGCCGCGCGGATTCCGGCCACTGCACCTTGCCGTTCAGTAGAGTATTGTTCAGGGCAATAAACATTCCCGTTGGAGCTGGCGCCGCGGGGCCGGCGAATCCCAGAGCCGTCCTCATGACGGCTGCGGTCCGCAGGAAGTCTCTCCGGTTCATTCTCACCTCCCCTGTGGGCGCTCGTCGTGTCCCTCGCGCCCGACAGCCTCACCTAGACTACACCCGCGCGGCACCGCTCGGTACGGTGGAGCCGTGCTGGCTTTTCCGGCCTGAGTGGCGTCAGAATCTACCTATGTGCTTCCTTGCGACTCCCCCGCCGCGCCCCCCAACAGGCCCCACCCGGTGAGGATGTTTGTCCCATCACCGATTTAGCTTGCTTCCCCACACGGCGCCGCCTCTGATCCATTCCGTCAGCACACTGATCTCTTTCGCCGGGAGTTTGGGCCCCGGTGGCATCTGCAAGTCCCCCTCGTGCCGCAACGATTCGATCAGCACACTCTGCCTCGGCTTTCCGGGCACGATCGCGGGACCCCGCCGCCCGCCCTTCAGCAGGCTCTCACGATCGAGGAAGGAAATCTCGCCGTTCTTCAAATCCTCGTTATGGCAGCCCAGGCAGCGTTTCGTCAGGATCGGAGCGACGCGCGAGTCGAAGAACCGCCCGGGCCGGTCCCGCGCGAGAGCAGCCACCGCAAACGTCGCCGCACAGCAGAAGAGCCGCCGTCCCCTCACTTCGCTTTTCTGCCCACACCGAACTGATTGCCCGCACGGACGACCTTTCCGTTCGCGATGGTTATGTCGAGCAGCTTTTCACTCTGCACCGCACGTCCGCTCTCGTCTTCGAGCGCCACCACGACCTTCCTGGTTGCCACGTCGATCACCTCACCAGTGGAGGAATAGGCGACCCGCCCGTCCATGCTGAAGCTGAGCCAGCCCACGCAATCCCGAGCCTTGATACTGGTGACCTGCTTCGGCGGCATCACGGTGGAATCGAACACGTGGATGGCGCTGTTGGCGCAATCCGCCAGCCACAGTTCCTTCTCATCGGGGGTCAACGCGATGCCGTGACTCGGGCAGCCATGCCGCTTCACGGGGCCCTGCTGATATCCCTGCACCTCTACGCGGTGCAGCTTTTGGCCGGTCCGTAGGTCTCCCACTTCGAACCCCAGCAGGCCGTTGATGTTGACGAACACCAGCGTCTCGCCTCCATTCACCGTGAAGGGGCGGATCACGTCGTCGAACGGCCCGGCGGTCCGGGCCACCTTGTGGGTGCGGGTGTCCGCTACCGAGAGAAGCGGCGACTTCAGACCGGCGAGGTATACGTGGGTACCGTCCGCCGAATAGATGGTGTTGTGGGAGCCCGATTTCGTCTCGACGGTCGCGATCACGTCGCCAGTGGCCGCATTCACCGCGTGCCATGACGGTCCCTCGAGCTGCGGGACATACAAGATCTTGCCGTCCGGCGAAATGGCCATCCGGTCGCATCCTCCTTCATAGGTCTTATCCCAGATGCGCTTGCCGGTAACGGCATCGATCGCGATCATGCGGTTGAGCGATGTCACATAGACCCTGCCCGTCTTCGCGCTGGCAGCGATCCCCTTGACGTTCTCGGGGGTCTTGCCCTGCGGCACGTCCCAGGTCGGGATGCGCCGCACGAATTTGTATCCCTTGTCGATGTCGAATACGAGGATGCCGACACCGCCGTATTCCACATAATTACGTGTTCCCGGACTAGCGACGTACAGCAGGTGCTGCTCCGCCGCGTATGGCAGGCACACGGGGGCGAACGAAACCGCCAGTGCCACAAGAAGGAGTTTGGCTCTCATAAGACCCAGTTATGATATACCAGTTTGGGGGCACGCATGATCAAACGTCGACAATTCGCCGGAACGCTCGGCGCCATGGCCGCGGGGATCGCGGCCGCTTCGCCGCGCAATGCTTCCGCGCAGGCGGCGCGCACTCCGCGGCGGAACACCCTCATGCACGTTGGCGGCGACTATCACAGCGTTGCGGGATCGAGCATCGCCTCGAAGGCGAACCTGGAGTACAACCTGCGCTACGGCATCCGCCACCTGACTGTGCAGGTGCGGCAGCGTGCCCCGGATGGTGGATGGGATCCGGATGAGCTGCGGAGAATGAAAGACGCGTGCGATCAGGCCGGGGTCATGCTCGAAGCCATCCGCATGGACCCCGACTACATTACGCTTCGTAAAGGACCAGAGCGCGATCGCGAGATCGACCAGATCGTCCGCAACATCGAGAAGGCGTCGCGCGTGGGCGTCCGCATCATCACTTATCATTGGACCGTCATCCCAATCCGGCGCAACCGGCAGACCTCCGGACGAGGCAAGGTCACCTACGCCGGCTTCAAGCTCGAGGAGAACTGGAAGGACCTGCCAGTGGGCAAATCCGGCCGGGTCAGCTCCGAGGATTACTGGGAACGGATCGCGTATTTCCTCGAGAAAGTCATCCCCGCGGCCAAACAGTTCGACGTCAGAATGGCGTGCCACCCATACGATCCGCCGGGACTGCCGTTCGGCTACCAGGGCGCGGACAACTGGGACTCGCCCTCCGTGCTCGAAGCCATCAAACGCTACGAGGCGATCGTGGACAGCCCGTACAACGGATTTCAATTGTGCCTGGGAACGGCCGCCGAAGGATTAAGGAATCCGAAGGCCGAGATCCTGCCGATCGTCCAGCATCTGGGCGAGCGCGGAAAGATCCACCAGGTACATATGCGGAATATCCGGGGCGGGCTCGGCGAGTTCGAGGAGGTTTACCCCGATGAGGGCGAGGTGGATTTCTTCCAGGTGATGCGCATCCTGCGCGACGTGCAGTTCGCCGGCTCGATCTGCCCCGACCACATGCCGCGCCATCCCGAAGACGCCGGCGGACTGCAATCGTTCGCCTTCGGTTACGGGTACATCAAAGCGCTGATCCAGGCGGTGAATTCGGAAGTGCGCGCCTGACGCCCAGCGGAGATGAGATAGCCTATCGACGCGATATCTCTGAATGATATGATCAATCACGCCAGCTCTGAGATATCAGCGGAAAGGAACACGCTATGCAACGCAGAGCCTTCCTGAAATCAATCGGGGCGGCCGCATGGCTGATGGCCGCCTGTTCGACTGCGCCCCCGCCCGCGGCCGCGCCGG
>ODAK010005609.1_pt1 | contig 12730 bp, 14 predicted proteins | sample 1539591 | NCBI WGS metagenome assembly ODAK01 (sample SAMEA3539303, study PRJEB22396) | soil metagenome | biome: tundra; feature: field; material: soil | place: USA | collected 2010-05 | depth 0.15 m | reverse complement strand
ACGCAACACCCGGAGCCTCTCCTATGGCCCTTTCGTTAACTGGGGAAGTGGGGTCGGCGATCGCTCTGATTTCAAGTTCTTTTCGCTCGGATTTCAGGCGGCTAAACCCGTCACGCCGGTGTTGCACGCTGGGATACTGAGCGGGCAATTTGAACTGGGCGTCAACGTAATGCCGTTATGGCAGGCTTACACTCCAGCTGCCCATGTGCAGACATTCGTCTTTCAAGGTGTGACTTACAGCGAGCCTGTGGGCGGAGGCACGTACTCTGGCGTCAGTCTCACGCCTGTGATTTTTCGCTGGAACTTTCTGACTCACGCACGCCGGGTGCAGCCGTGGTTTCAAGGTGCGGGTGGACTGATTTACACGACGCACAAGTTTCCACCGGATGTTTTGGTTCCGCATGGAATACCGGGCGCGACTTCGGTTTTCAACTTCTCACCTCAGGGCGGGATCGGCATGCACTATTTCACCAGCCAGAAACGGTCGATAGACCTAGGAGTGAATGCAGTGCACATCTCGTCTGCTTCGCTCGGCGATCGCAACCCCGGCGTGAACGCCAGCATTCAAGTGCAGTTGGGTTATACGTTTTGGAAATGATGCGGAATTCTCAGGTTCGCCTCGACGCACGCGAAAGTGAGGCGGAGATTTGACCATGAAAGAAGCGGTTGTCGAGTGCGTTCCCAATTTCTCTGAGGGTAGAGATGCCCGTCGCGTCGAGGCGATCGTAGCCGCGATGCGGGTGGACGGGGTGCGGCTGCTCGATTGGACGATGGACGCCGACCACAACCGCTCCGTCGTGACCATCGCGGGCGAGCCCGGGGCCGTGGTTGAGTCTGCGGTACGCGGAGCCGGCAAAGCTGTAGAGCTGATCGATCTCACCACTCAGGAGGGCGTGCACCCGCGCATCGGTGCGGCCGACGTCATTCCTTTCGTTCCCATTGCCAACATCAAGCTGGAGCAGTGCGTCATGCTCGCTCGCCAGGCAGGCCTCGAGATATGGCGGCGTTTTGGCCTGCCGGTGTACTTCTACGAGAGCGCCGCAGCCCGTCCTGACCGCGCCAATCTTGACGACGTACGCAGGGGTCAATTTGAGGGACTGCGCGATCTGGTACGTAAAGAGGCGTCACGCCGGCCCGACCTGGGTGGTCCCGGTTTGCATCCCACCGCTGGCGCATGCGCCGTGGGAGCGCGCAGGTTTCTGGTGACCTATAACGTGTACTTCGACTCCGCCGACGTGGCCATGGTGCGCGCCATTGCACGGGAGATTCGCGATTCCGGCAGCTTGAAGGGCGTGAAAGCGATGGGCGTTCTAGCGCACGGTCGCGCGCAACTCTCGATGAATATTACGGATTTCGTCCGCACTCCGGTCTCGCAGGTCTACAGTGCGGTTTCGCGGCTGGCGCTTCGCCATAAGACGGCTCCGGTTGAAAGCGAGATTATCGGCCTGGTTCCCGAAGCAGCCTGTGAGCGCGAGAGCGAGTGGATGCGTCAATTAATTGGGTTCGATGATCAAACCAAGGTTCTGGAGCGGCGGCTGGATACTCCGTTGGCGTGGCCCGGCACCGAATAGAACCGACTCACCAAGGTAACTGCGCTGAACCGACGAGGTGATTGGCTCGAATGAACCCCGGGGTAAAATAAAGAGGTCGGATTACCGGCATCTATCGCTGTTGCAGCGCATGAAATTGAGGGTGAAGTATTGAGAAATTTCGTTCAGGTTTCAGTTCCCGCCTTGTTGCTGGGGATGGCATTTTCGGCCCAGGCGGCCCAGTTGTCCGGCGATGCGCGTTCGGCCATACCTCACGAAGTGCAGCAGTTGGTCGTGATCGATTACCGGGCCATGCAAAACTCCAATTCTGCGATGCAACTGCGGGATCGCGTTATGCCTCCCGACCTTAAGCAATTTGATGAAGCTCTCCGCAAGTCGGGCCTCAATGATAATCACGACGTGGATCAACTGGCATTCGCTCTCTATCGCACTTCCGCTTCTGGCGATCAACTTGACACCGTTGGCATCGCCCAGGGGCAGTTTCCTATGAGCGACATCATGGCCAACTTTCGCAAGCAAAAGGTTGTGCCAAAGCTGGTACGTACAAACCGCATGTATCCCCTCTCAAAAACGGGAATGGTGTTGTGCTTCGTCGATGCGTCGACCATGGTTTTTGGTAGCCCCGAGTCGGTAAAGCAGGCGCTTGATGTGCGCGATGGCCTTCGCCCCGGCTTGCTGACAAACCAGCCAATGATGGATGCCATGCACACGGTGGACAACGAACCGCTGTGGAGCATTCTTGATAAAAAGGGCACCGAGATCATGATGAAGCAGGTGCTGGGCGAAGCCGGATCGGTCACTGATTTTGAATCCGTGCGCAAGCGCCTCGAGTCGTCCTGGTACGGCATGGACTTTCAGCACGGCGTGAAATTCAATCTCACCATCGCAACGGGAGATACCTTCGCAGCAGCAACCGTCTCTTCCTTGTTGACCGCGGCAGTGCTCTACAAAAAGATGAGCGGCAGCGAAGCGGAGAAGCAAGCGCTGGCGGCTACCGACATCAGCTCCAGTGCCGGCTTACTGTCGATACACTTTGCGACGTCAGACAACGACTTCGACAGTCTTCTCAAGTCGTCTCTGTTTCAGAGCATGGTCCACTGAGTTCAAGAGCATTCCTTAAGCAGCCACGCTCCGGATCTGAAATTTGAAGACAGGATGCAGATGCGCCGGCCAGTTTTGACCAGCTTGCAGAGCGGATCGCTCGCCATTGTCTTTGTTCGCGTTGTGCACCTGGTTGCCTGTGCGACAGACGGATCAAGTTGGCAAACCAGAATTCAATCGTAACACCGGTCGGTCAACGCGCTTCGCTCAAGTGAGGCTGGAATTCCGCCTTACCGTCGGGCAGCAACACTATATCGAGTGCCCCTTGTTGCCGCTCATAGAATTGCGGACCGTTGATTTGCACCTGCCGGCCGTTGCCGGCGGTGTATTGCACCGACAGGGGACCATTACCGCGCACCTGGAAGCGGTAGTGGAAGGATGCATCCGCCGCCAGGCTGTTAGCGCCAAAACTGGCACTGGGATAATCCACTTCAAGCAGTGTGATCGGCTGCCCGGTGTGGTTTTGCACCGTAGCTTCGATGTGATACGAGTGACAGCCAGCCACGAGTACGAGTGCTGAGAACAAGATCAAACTGAAAAGCGAGAGGCGCATCTTCATGCCCCGTCCCCATGTTCTTCTTCACTTACCGCGGCCGGCGCCTGCACTGCAAGCTTTTTTTCCACGCGATCAAGCCGCTTGAGCAATTCCGGCAGCCGCTGAAAAATCGTGACCGCTCGCAGCCACACGCGATTGTCAAAACCGGGTGAGCCTGAAATCATCTTCCCCGCCGGAACATCGTGAGACACCGCCGATTGCGCGGTCAGAATGACTCCATCCCCTACGCTGCAGTGACCCGCTACGCCCGCCTGTCCAGCGAGAATAACGTTATTGCCGATGATTGAGGAACCCGCAAGACCAGTCTGTGCGCAGATCAGTGTGTCCCGGCCAACGCGCGAGCCATGACCGATCTGGACCAGGTTGTCGACTTTGCTTCCGTCCCCAATCTCCGTCGTGCCTATAGTCGCGCGGTCGATGCAGGCATTGGCCTGCACATCAACCCGACTGCCGATGCGCACTGGGCCGGATTGGGGAATCTTCTCCCACTGGCCGCGATCATTTTTGGCAAATCCGAAGCCATCGGCACCCACAATGACCCCGTTTTCAAGCGTTACATGGTCGCCCAGAACGCATCCTTCCCGAATCACCGCGTGTGCATGGGCAAACAGATGACTACCTGCCTGCACGCCCTGGTAGATCACCACGTGAGGAAGCAGCGTGGCATTGTCGCCCAGCCGCACGTCCTTGCCAACGACCACATACGCTCCGATATGTGCGCCCTCGCCGATCTGCGCCGACGGGTCAATGACTGCCGTAGGGTGGATTCCTGGCTCATACGCGGGCGGCTGATAAAAAAGGCCCAGCGTGCGCGAAAACGCAAAGTATGGATTCTTGATGCGCAGCGTCGCCGCTTCAATCTCCGGGAACTCCGGCTCGACCAGCACGGCCGCAGCCTTGGTTTTTCTCGCCAGACCGCCATATTTGGGATTGGCCACGAAGGTGATCTCCGTCGGTCCGGCCTCCTCAATACCTTTAACACCCGTGATTTCCAGGCTTGGGTCGCCGCGCAGTTCCGCACCCAGCCGTGTCGCCAATTCACCAAGTTTCATCGCAAGGATTGTACCGGAACCGGCTCAGACAGACTGGCTCTTACGTCACTGACTATCATCTGCCTCAACCTCGTCGGCGAAAAGATCCGGCTGGCTTTCCTCGGCCGCAAGCTCCGCCTTCTTTTTGCGTCCGCCCGCCCCGATCAGGCTCAAAATCTCGAGGGTCTGGATCGACTGCCGCGGCACATAGACCCGTTGCGTGTTTGACCGCGTATCAGGAGGAGTGAGCATCATCCCGGCCCCCTCGATCAGCGAACGGTCGTTTGCCGCCAGCCCTTCAAGTTCATCGCCGTCAGTCAGCGTCATGCGTAGCCACAAACCGGCCGCCCTGGGGCGCACCGCGAACCGCTTGTGCAAAAGCCGCTCAGGGTTCGCTTGGTCCAGCGCTGAAGTGGGGAAGTCGCGAACATAGCAGACCCATTTCACCGCTTCCCAGCCGATTGTGAGCACCTTTCCGGTGAGGTCGAGCAGTTCGAGCGTCACGGCATCCGGGCCAAAGCTTGCCCCGGCATATCCCGCCACCCAGTCTCGGGAGAACTTGCGCACTATCACCGGCTTACGCAGAGAGCCCATCGCTCTGGATTGTCGCACGGAGCACCCGCCATGCATATCCAGAAAGTCGCAAAGCCAGTGCTAATCGCACTAGTCAACGCGTGCGTATTGTGTTAAGGTACGGTTTGCAACCTCCGCCATGGTGCGCTGTAAGCTTAACACCATCAGGTACTTGGCAGAGGCAGGCATCGTGGGAGCAGGAACGGAATGCCCGATTACATTTACCTTCTTGAGCACCGGCTGTCAGCCGACCAGCGCAACGCCCTTAGCCAACTTCGCGAAGCGGCCCGCGAAACCAGTATGCTCCTGTTTCTTACCGGGGACGCCGTTCGCGACCTCACCAGCGGTCACGCGGTACGCGACCTTGAGGTCGCCGTCCACGGTAATGCACTAAAACTAAAGAAGATCGTCGAAAAGCTGGGCGGCAAAATCTGGGGTGAGGATGAAGCGTCCAAGTCCCTTTACCTCTGTTTTCCGGGTACCGTCCGGGTCGACTTGGTCAGTGCTCACCGCCGCGAATATCCAAAGCCCGGCAAGCCAGTTTTTCACTCCGCATCCATTCAGGAAGACTTGCGCCGGCGTGACTTCACTGTCAACGCCATGGCCATTTCGCTCAATGAGGGATCGTTCGGCCTGCTCATGGACCCTTTGAACGGGGCAGCAGACATTGAAGCCCGAACCCTCCGCCTGGTGTCGAATTACGGCTTCCTTGAGGAACCGGCGCTGCTCATTCGTGCGACCCGCTATCTAGCGCGCCTGGGATGGGACCTCGATCAGAAGACCCTTACCCGCTATGAAAACGCTAAGGCAGAGTCGGTTATTGAAAACTTGTCGGCACACGCCCGGAGCCAGGAACTGGAGCAGATCGGCCACGAGGATGATGGACTGAAGGTTCTCCGTGCGCTCGAAGCCGAGGGCTGGATGAACGTGCTGTTTCAGCCCTGGACTTCGGCCAAGGCTGACGAAGACAAACTCAGGGCGCTGCATGAATTGGCGGTGGGCCTGCTGATGCAGGGTGTGCACCCGGATATGTCAGCCGCCCAGATGCAGTTGCTTACGGCCAAGATGGCGCCCAAAGATTTGTCTGCACTCAAGAAGCTGATGCTTCGTCCCGGCTTTATCGAAGAGTGGAATTCGCTCGATGCCCTTGCTGCGGGCTTCGCAAAGGTCTTGCTCGCTAAAGAGAATGCGACGCCATCGAACAGCTACAAGATTTTCACTACCTACGACCCTGAAGCCGTTCTTTGGCTTGGATTCACGAGTAAGGATCAGGCTGTCAAGGATCGTTATGATCTGTTTCTGAAGACCTGGCCGGAAGCGCGCCAGCGCACTCCGCATGCCCTGATGCAGGAGATGCGCATTACCCCCGAACTCGCCACCTACAACGAGATAGTGCACAAGGTGTTTCTCGAACTGATCGACGGCCGTCTCACCACGCCGGAGGAGATCAAGGCGTTTCTCGAGCCGTTTTCGCCCCCGGCCCCGCCGCCGCAGGTCACCATCAAGCGCACACGCGCGAAACGCGGTGCTGAGGCGAAGCTCAAAGAGAAGTCCTTTGACGATGATGAGGAATCTGAAGACAGCCTTGACGATGACGAGGACATGGACGATATCGGCGGCGATGATGAAGAAGCCGATCTCGGCCTGAAAATTCCCAAAATCGACCTTGAGCCCGACCTAGCCGACGAGAGCGAGTCGGACGAAGAGGAACCGGAAGACGACGAGCCGGAGCCACCCCAGCGCCCCGGCAAGCAGCCTGCCTCCAAAGCGGTAAAGACCACCGCGTCAGCGATCGATGCGAAACATGGTAAAGATGCGGGACACAAGGTGTCCGCAGAAAAATCCCCAAAGACAGAGAAAGCTCCGCCAGATCCGAAAACCGAAAGCAAGGCGACACCCGCGTCAAAAGCAAAGCCGGAACCTCTCGCAAAGGCGGAAATTAAGGCCGCAGCCAAGCCCTCTACTTTGAAAGCAGCTCCTGCGCCGGCGAAGCCTGCTCCCACTGCGCCCAAGACAACCGCTGCTGCCAAATCTCATCCTTCGAAGTCTGCGCCGGCTCGTCCTGCAGTGAAGGCTCCCGCGAAGCCGGCTCCGAAGACGCATCCCAAAGCTGTCGTAAAAGGGCATCCCAAGTCGGTTGTCAAAACCTCGACAGCCAAGCCGGCCCCGGCAAAGAAGAAGCCAGCTCCGCCTGCCAAGGCAACCAAGTCGCACCCGCCAGCAAAGCCGGGCAAGACGGCGGCGAAAAAGCCTGTCGCAAAACCAGGCAAAAAGCACTAACTCTGATCCAGTGGCAGGGCTAAAACTCATCGGCCGAAATCCTCCCAGCAAGCGCTCTGCTAAAACCTCGTCAGATGTTCATTGCTGAAATCATCGACCTTCAAGTTTGCTTTCGCACTTCCGCGTTCGATGATGAGCAGCGTCGAACCCGCCTGCCCGCGCACCTTGCCTTCGATCTGGCTGGCCGACCAAACTCCAGCCTCCTTGCGCAGCCCGATATACGTGAATTGCCTCACTGTCCCCGCGCCTTTCTGCGTCTTCTCGACGTACACGGGGAATCCGATGCTGTGATCGAGCCATGTGCGCACCTCGGAGTAGCGTGTCCGGTCAGACCCAGCGGGCGTGCTCTTCACAACGTCACATTCGCGTGCCCCGTACTTTGTCTGCTCGAGCAGAGTCTGTCCGGGCCAATAAATCTCAGGTTCGAGAAAATCTTCGTAGCTGAAGCCCGGCCCGAATAGAGTGTCGCTCCACTTGTCGACCGGCACCGTCATCACTGCTTTGTCGCCCGGATGAGCGATTCGAACCACGGTCTGACCGCTGGGCCGCATTTCGAGCAGGATGTGTGCTCGCGCTTCCTGTGGCGAGGCGACCTCAACCACGACGCGCAACACATCAGCAAACCAATGCGCCTTGATCGTGATTCCGTAACTGGTCCGTCCACCTTTGGCATCGATTCGCACTACGCGACCGGACACGCGGTAATCCGCGGTTTCGATGCGCTGTCGTGGCACCGCAAGCACTGCCTGAACATCCGCTGCCTGTGCAACGACCGGGAACAGCAACGCTGCAGCGGCAAAGACGCAAAACTTACTCATGAGTTGATCCTCTTATGTGAACACGGTGGTGGCCAGTCGCTCTTCGCGTTTCCAGGCTGTGCTCTTAGATGCTCTCCAGCCGAGCGGACGAGAGAACCCGGTTTCTTGCTTCACGTTTTCATTGAGCAAATTAAAAGGCAGCCACATTCGCAGTGGCTGCCTTCTTGTCAAAACTGAAAAGTGAGTTGCTCGTGAAATCAGAAAAAGGCACAAAACGGCTTCTCTAGAAACCGCAAATATCTCGACAGCCGATTGCGCGGTTACCCTGTGCCTCGAATGAACTTGGAAAGCTGTGGTTCGAGCTTCTGGTGCTATCGCTCAACCGGCACCCTTTAATAGCGGCCGCCACCGCGCGAACTGCCGCCACCACTGCCTTTGCGTGCCTGGTAACAATCCCGACAAAAGACCGGGCGATCGCCGCGAGGCTCGAAAGGAACCGTTGTAGGCTGGCCGCAGCCCGAGCAGATCACAGGAGTTCCATGTGACGGAGCCGGGCGGTAACCTGCGCCACCACCACCGCCGCCTTGCTCGGTCTTCTTAGCCTGGCGACAGGGCTTGCAGCGCTTGGGTGTCGAATAACCGCGTTCCTGAAAGAACGTTTGATCGGCAGCGGTAAACGTAAAATCCTGTCCACAATCACTGCAAGTAAGCTGAATATCTCCGGCCATGGGTTTCCTCGTGGTTCTCCTCGTGGCGATTGTACAACCCTACCTATTGTTTTTGTATAAGAATCTTGTTGAGAATGAAAAGTTATCGAACGCCCTATCTCGTTGTCATCCTTTTGGTTGAGGACGATCGCCACGCTATAGTGGGCTTGTAAGATGAGCGCGGGCCTCGAGTTGGAGCCCGTGCTTGCGCGATCAAAGATGACAGCAGCCAATCCAGACTTCGAATCGGAGTGCATACGCCGCATCGTCGCGGGCGAGAAGCATCTGTTTCACGAACTCATACGGCCCTGCGAACGCGCCATCTATTTTCTGCTGCTGTCGCTGTTGAAAAACGAAACCGAAGCGGAAGATGCTGCGCAGGAGACTGCGATCAAGGTTTACCTCAATCTCCGCAAATTCAGAGGCGATTCGCAATTTCGCACGTGGGTGCTGTCGATCGCACGCAACGAGGGACTGGGTCGGTTGCGCAAGCTGGGAACGCGGCGCGAAGATTCGCTTGAAGCCGACACGGACGAGCAGACCGGCGACTACACACCAGCGATTCTCACCAGTTGGCGCGAGATTCCTGCCGAAGTGCTAGAGCGCAAGGAACTGGGTGCGATCCTGCGCAGCGCCGTTGAGGCTCTGCCTGAGATTTACCGTAACGTTGTGCTGCTCAGGGACATCGAAGAGATGGACGTTCGTGAGACTGCGGCAGCGCTCGGGATTACAGAGGGTGCGGTCAAGGTACGTCTGCACCGCGCACGAGCGTTCCTGCAGAGGGAACTGGCTCCGCAATTGAAGGGATTTGCCCCTAAGCGAAAAGGCTGGTTTGGGGGACGCACATGAGAATCGACTGCAAACACGTGTGGCAGCACATCTCCGCGTACATCGACGGCGAGGTGGACGCGGCCTTGCGCGCCGAGATCGATCGTCATCTTGAAACGTGCGAAATCTGTTCCGCGGTACTCGATTCCACGCGCAACGTCGTCATCCTCGTCGCAGACGATCGCGTCTTCGAACTTCCTTCGGGCTTCAGCGAACGCCTGCACGCACGCATCGACAGGGAAATCGGACCGTCGACTTAGAGAAGTTTCGGAATACACGTAGACTTTTGAGTGCGTGCTTTCGGTCTACACCAATTCCGAAACTGCTATAGTCCGCCTCAAGACTTGCGTGCCACCGCAAGCAGATGCGCACTGCATGCCAGCATTGAAGGTTCGCACTCGAGCAAGCGCGCAGCGTGCAGCAGATTTTCGCGGCGGCCAGCATCGGTGAGTCGCTCTTCCACGTCAGGCAGAATCCATCCCGGCCCTTCGATACCGTAAATGCCGACCAGATTCAATCCTGCCGCGGCGATCTCTGCACGAAGATCTTCAGGCCGATGAAAATATGCGGTCGTGAAATAATCGATGCGGTCGGTGCGATTGCGATGTTGACCATCGCGCAAATCATGCTCGGCAATCGCTACAAACTGTGCGTCCGTAAATAAATCGCGCACCAGACCATCCAGGGTCGAGGCGAATCGCGAAATCGCTGCAGCAAACAGCAATCCGCCGGACTTGAGTACGCGTGCAGCCTCTGATAAGGCTTTTGCACGCTCTGCCTCCGCGGTCAAATGATACAGCGGCCCTAACAACAGGACGCCGTCTGCGCTGCCGTCTGGAAATTCGATGCTCCGTGCATCGCCCACACGGCACGATGCGAGCTGTCGCGTATGACCCGAACTGCGCCGCTCAGCTTCGGCCACGTGCCGCGCGACCGGATCGACCAGATGAACATCGTATCCGCGCTCCGCAAGCCAAAGGGCATACGCGCCCGCGCCGCCACCAATGTCCAAAATCACACCAGGCGCAGGCGGCGCGTGGCGCTCGATCAGTTCGCGTGTGCGCAGCGCCTCGAGTAGAAACGCACCAGAATTGAGTCGGTCGTCCTCGGGCGTTCGCTCGTAATACTGCGAAATTCGCTGGTCAAGCTGCGGCAACGAATCGTCCATGCTCATAGTCCTTCAAGAGAGATCTCGGCGTGCGTAACGGGGGGCGGGGTTCCGGTCCGATGCACCATGGGATGCGTCCACGTCTCGAGCCCCACGAGGATCAGCGTAGCGATTGCCAGTACGACCTGCAGCCGCTCCGATCGCTTCTCTCTCACGCTCATATCCCGCTTCCGCCATTGAGCGGAGGGCTTGGCGCGCAAATGCCAGATCCACGCCAGCACCGCGAGATTCACAATTGCGCCGGCAGCCGCCAGAATTAGCATCGGTATGCGAATTGCGTCCTGATGAAAGCCCCGCGCAGGCGCATAAATCCCGCTCGCCGCGGCCAGCGCTGAGAGCCCAATGGCCACACGGATGCCGCTGATCGTCAGCACCGCTGTGCATAGACTCTGCAACACGGCGATCAGCAGGCTAGCCCCGCTCAGAGCGCGCAATTTCTTGACGTCCACTTTCAGACCTCCGCCGGCAACCGGTGCATATAAGAATCAGGGTAATGCACCATGCGATTCGAGCCAATCCAGTTATGTCTCAAGCCCGTTCATCTATCAAAGGGACCATCACAAAGAATTTCATTTCCACGTGACCCCTTTTCCTTGTAACCTTTCGCGCATGCCCGCACTCTTAATGTGCGTGCAACAGCTTGTGCGACCTTGGCCATTGGTCAGGGCCGCGTAGTGACAACCGGCGGCTTCCCCTTTTTCCGCCCCAACCCAAAGCGAGGTCAATTCAAATGAAAAATCAACTGAATGCGCTCCTTCTCACGGCGGCACTCTCCGGTCTCATCGGCGGAACTTCCGTAGCGGCCCATGCGGCCACACAGGGTTCGGCAAAGGTCAACTCGGCCAAGGCGGCCAAGGCTGGACTGCGTTACGTCGCTCAGGACAAGGACAGCTCCAAGCACTCCTGTAAAGGCAAGAATGACTGTAAGGGCCAGGGCGGCTGCAAGACCAGCGACAACGGCTGCAAAGCCAAGAATAGCTGCAAGGGTAAGGGCGGCTGTGCCACCGACGGCTCCAAGCCACCCAAGCTGGTCTAGCCTCAAAAGGGATCGGCTGCTTCGTATTGAATCGCAACTGAAAGCGCACCTCCGGCCGCCGATCCCATTTCAAACGCGCTTCGTCCCTAATCAATCGTCCCTAGTCCCTAATCCCAGGCCTGAGACTCACATGTCCGGTAATCGCTTTAATGCGTTTCAAAATCACGGTGTCGGAATCGGTCTTCGCATTCCGCACTACCAGCACATTTTTTCGCGCAAGCCGGTAGTGGACTGGTTCGAGATCATCTCCGAAAATTTCATGGTCGATGCCGGCCGCCCTCTCGCCATGCTCGATCAAATCCTTGAGCAGTATCGCGTCGTGCAGCATGGCGTTTCAATGTACTTCGGCTCTGTTACTGCGCCCGACCCTGAACATCTGCGCCGGTTAAAGCAACTGGTTCGTCGCACCAACACGCCGTGGCTCAGCGACCACTTGTGCTGGGGCAGTGTCGACGGCACTTACACCCACGACCTGTTGCCGCTGCCGTACACGTGGGAGGCCGTCGCCCGCACGGCAGAGCGTGTGCGCATGGTGCAGGACTACCTTGAAATTCCCGTCGCTGTAGAAAACGTTTCGAGCTACGCCGCCTTCACCGCGTCACAAATGACCGAGTGGGAATTCCTCACTGAAGTAGTGGAGCGCGCCGACTGCGGCATCCTGCTCGACGTCAACAACATCTATGTCTCCTCGGTAAATCACGAATTCGAGCCCATGGATTACGTCAACGCCGTGCCCGCTCACCGCGTCGCACAGATCCATATTGCCGGCCACTCCAAATATGAGAAGTACATCCTCGACACGCACGATCACCCCGTCATCGACCCGGTATGGGATCTCTATGCGCGCGCCATTGAGCGCTGTGAGCCCACGCCAACACTGCTCGAGTGGGACGATCACATCCCCAGCTTTGACGAGGTGCATGCCGAAGCGTTAAAGGCCAATCGATATCTGCATCATGACGCAAACGCGCTCGCGAGTGCGGCACAATGAACAACGCGCCGATGAGCCTAGTCGAACTGCAGCGCACAATGGGCGCAGCCGTCATGCAGCCGCTCACGCCTGACGAGGGCATGCGCAGCGAGAGCGCCGATGGCCGCTCCATGACTTCCGTCGCCGAGTCGATCATCGCTCCCAACAGCCG